>ERZ778516.2652-NODE-2652-length-11632-cov-9.036538_pt1 | contig 11632 bp, 8 predicted proteins | sample MGYA00510342_ERZ778516 | MGnify/ENA primary metagenome ERZ778516 (study PRJEB29527, sample SAMN07138961) | mouse gut metagenome | material: feces | host: mouse | place: China:Nanjing | collected 2016-01-25 ...
ACCGTACCTACCACATTGCGCGTACCGATATCCAGTCCGAATACGTATTGCAGCTCCTCTTTTTGTGAATCGTCCCGTTCGAGTGCTCTATCCATGCTTCTTTCTCCTTTATCATTCAGCAGTTGCGCCAACTGCAAATAAACCTGCGCAATCGGGCCGTTATTGTCAATGACCACCTGGCAATGTCTGCGGTACTCCCTTTCGGAAAGCTGCGCTTCAAAGATCTGCTCGATCTTTTCATCGGAATAGCCGCGGGTTTCGATCAGGCGGTTTCTGCGGTTTTCCTGCGTTACATAGACATACCACAATTCATCGCAAATCTGCCCGTAGCCATCCTCAATCAAAAGCGCCGCCTCAAGCACGACATAATCCGTCGAACCGCTCCGGCGCTCCTTTTCCACCTCTTTTAAAATATATTCCTTGACCGCGGGATGCACGATGCTGTTCAGCCTCTCCCGCTTTTCCTCATCCGCAAAAATAATGTCAGCCAGCCGCTGCCTGTTGAACCTGCCGTTATGCAGCCATATTTTTTCCTGGGAAAACTCCTTTTGCAGCCTTACATAACAATCATATCCCGGCTCCATAATCTCATGAGCTACCTCATCCGCAACTAACGTCCTGACTCTGTAGTTTTTTCTCAGATAGGCAAGTATCGTGGACTTTCCTGCACCGACACCGCCTGTAATGCCAATAAATTTCATTCCGTTCACCGACCATTCCTATTTTGCTTCATACCAGTTTGTACCAGAATGCATATCAATCTCCAATGCAACCGCAAGATCCGCCGCATGATACATCTCCTGTTTTAAAATATCCGACACTTGTGTGACTTCTTCCTGATAAGTCTCCACAAGCAGCTCATCATGCACCTGCAAAATCAGCCTGGAGCGCAGCCCTTCCTCTAGGAGCCTGTCATGCACACGGTTCATCGCAATCTTGATAATATCCGCAGCCGTCCCCTGGATCGGCGAATTCATCGCCACACGTTCCCCAAACGAACGCTGCATAAAATTACTCGACTTTAATTCCGGTACCGGGCGAATCCGACCGAACATCGAGACTACCCTGCCCGTGTCCTTTGCTTCTTTTACCTTCCGGTCTAAAAATGCCTTAACACCCGGATACGTCTGAAAATACTGCTCGATATAGTCCTGTGCTTCCTTCCTGCTGATACTCAGATCCTGGCTCAGTCCAAACGAACTGATTCCATACACGATCCCAAAATTTACAGCCTTTGCATTCCTGCGCTGCAAATCCGTTACCTCGTCAAACGGAATATGGAACACCTGCGACGCGGTCATCCGGTGAATATCCTGCGCTTCCTTATATGCCTTGATCAGATTTTCATCCGCGGACATATGCGCCAGTACACGCAGCTCGATCTGCGAATAATCCGCATCCAAAAATACACAGCCCTCCCTTGGCAGAAACACCTTACGAATCAGCCTGCCAAGCTCCATCCGAATCGGGATATTTTGTAAATTCGGGTCGGCAGAGCTTAAGCGCCCGGTCGCCGTAATCGTCTGGTGAAACGTCGTATGAATCCTGCCGTCTGGCGCAATCACCGCCGCCAGCCCGTCTGCATACGTCGACTTTAGCTTGGCAAGCTGGCGGTATTCCAGGATCTGTGCGACAAACGGATATTCCGGCGCCAGCTTGTCCAGCACATCCGCAGCCGTAGAATACCCTGTTTTCGTCTTTTTGCCATATGGCATTTTCAGCTTCTCAAATAAAATCACGCCTAACTGCTTTGGCGAATTGATATTGAACGTTTCTCCGGCACCCTTATAAATAAGCTGCTCCAGCTCTTCGATCCGCTCCTGGAGCTTTCTGCCGTACTCCTTAAGCGCGTCCGCCTCAATGCGGATGCCCTCTTTTTCCATATCTGAAAGCGTATAGACAAGCGGCATCTCGATCGTGTCAAACAGCTCCTTCATCCCAGTCTCTTCCAGGCGCTTTAAAAGCACATCCAAAGCCTGATAAGCCGTATACACCGGATAGCATGCCGCAGCCAGAAACTCCTGCGGCTTTTCCTTCATCGCCGCCTGATAAGAAAGCTTGGCAAGCAGATCTGCCTTGGAAGGCAGCATCTGGTCCAGATAGTCCTTCGCTAAATCCTCATACGGATATTCATTTTTCAAAGGATTCAGCAAATAAGCGGCAATCGAAAGGTCAAACAACTGCTTCTGCGCCGGTATCGTAATATATTTCAAAAGCTGCTTTACATCAAACGCCGCCACACGGTTGCCCGATGTTAAAATCCGCGCAAGCCATTCTAGCAGCTCTTTGCCGGATAAGGCATCCTGCGGGGCAACACTTGGAAACATGCTGTATTGTCCCGCTTCGTCCTGCACCATCTCTGGGGCGTTTTGCTCTTGCTGCTCAAACGGGCTGCATTTGATAAAATAAATGTCCGATTCCGAGACTGCCACAGCCATGCCGTATACAACACCCTTTTCCTCCACAAGAAAAACCGCGGACTTGTCCGCCTGCCTCACCTGCTCTAAAATCCGCCTGGCAGGTTCCGCCTGATCCACCACCTGAAAAGCTTTTTCTGCCGCGTTTTGCTTTTTCACCTCATTTTGCCCCTGAAACTTCGACAGCAAGTGTTTAAACTCCAGCCGCTGGCACATCTCATATGCCTGCTGCGTATACAGGCTGCCCAGCTTTGCCTGCGCCGGATCGTAATCCAAGTCCGCATGGATCTCAATCGTCACTAACTTTTTGGAAAACTGCGCCTTTTCATAGTTTTCCCGAAAAGACTCCCGTACCTTGGACTTTGGCATATCGTCGATATGCGCATACGCATTTTCAATGCTGCCGTACTGACTGATGATCTTAACCGCCGTCTTTTCTCCGATGCCAGGCACACCCGGCACATTATCCGAGGAATCACCCATCAGCGCTTTTACATCTATAAACTCCTCTGGCGTGACACTGTACTTTTCCATCACCTGCTTCGCATAGTAATCTTCTACTTGTGTTCCTGTCTTTTTCGTCTTTGGAATCCTTATCTTGATCTTCTCAGACGCAAGCTGCAGCAAATCCCGGTCGCCGGATACGATGGAAACGAGCATTCCCTGCGCTTCACAGCGCTTTGCAATCGTACCTAGCAGGTCATCCGCTTCGTATCCTGCCTTTTCCACAATCTTTACGCCCATTGCCGTGAGCATTTCCTTCATCACCGGCACCTGCTCCCGCAGCTCTTCGTCCATCGGCTTCCTCGTCCCTTTGTAATCCGCATACATCTTGTGCCGAAACGTAGGCGCGCTTACATCAAAGGCTACGGTCAGGTAATCCGGCTGTTCCTCATCCAAAATCCGAAATAAAATATTTAAAAAGCCATACACCGCATTTGTATGCAGCCCTTTCGAATTTGACAGATTTGGAATGCCGAAATATGCCCTGTTTAATATACTATGCCCATCGATCAAAACCAGCTTTTTGCTCATGGATGACTCCTTTATCATTATTCTATAATCTCTTCCCCGTCCTCATCATAAAGGGTAAAGAACTTTGTGTCAATCTCTGGATACGAACGTTTTAGAGAAATCGGCTTTCCGCTGTGGCTTAAGAAGCAGTGCTCGCTCTCCGCAACCGCCCGCAGCTCGCCTGTCTCCTTGTCCGTCATGCGGTAGACGACCTTCATCTTCACGCTGTTATAATCTACGATCCTTGCCTCGATCACAACGGTATCGCGAAAATGCACCATACTCTTATATTCACACTTCACCGAAAGCACCGGGCTTATGATCTCCATTTCCTCCATCGCCTTGTAGCTAAATCCCATCTGGTCCATCAGGTTCATTCGCGCCTCTTCCATCCATTTAATATAGTTGGAATGGTGAATAATCCCCATCTGATCTGTCTCATAATACTGCGCCATATGCTCATATGGGCGTACTTTGATCTTTTCTGCTGTATATGGTTTTATTCTGGTGTCTTTTACTGACATGCAATCACCTTCCTGTTTTTTTTACATATCAGTTATTATGCCACAGTAGATACGCAATTTCAAGATGTAAGGATAATTTGTTGCCGCTACATTGATTTCCTTATCAGCCGGATTTTTGATTAAAATGCGCTCTGTCTTTTTTACACTGTCTTCCATTTGTAAAAACAGCTCTTCCAGGTCTTGTGCCGGCTCTAAAACAACCTGATCTTTATTTTGAGCCAAAAATCCCTGCATTCTTTTCGTCATCCACTTTTTCATATATCTTTTCTCCTATCCTTTTTGCACTGTATTTTTCTTCGCATCCTTTATTGCAATCCGGTCAAGCCGTACCGCGATTCCAAGGCTTCGCCTGTCCTCATTTATCCCTTCCTCATACGGCACAAACATCTTCGACGTCCGTATCACCAGCAGATGCCCGCCCGCATCCAACTGTTCCCGTTCCTGCTGCGTCAGCGAAATTTCAATCATGCCTTCCTGCTTCACCGGACATGCCTCCGCTTTTTGCACGCCGTCAAAAAGCACCTGCATTTCTCCTTGTCTGATACCCGAAAAATACGGGACTACGATCGTATCCCCCCCCCCTAAATTTTTCTCCGTTGAAAAGCAGCGCGCATTCTCTCTGTGAAGACCAGGCATACCTGTCTCCCGCAGAATTGCACTCCTGCGAATGGAAACCGTAGCATACCGCCGCAGTCTCCGCTTCCTTATAGTCAAAGATTCCACGGTTGCTGCTCTGCCCGCACAAGCAGACATCTGCCGGATGCCCGTTTTTATGAACAAGCTCGAGCCGCAGCGGATTATAGAGCGCCTCGGCTGTCGCAGGCTCATAAAACCTGCCGTCCGCCAGCGTCCTTTTGACAAAAAACGCATTTGCACCGTTTAAGCCTGTCCCGACTAACTGATACCCCTTTTTCTCTCCCAAAAGCTGCAACGCTTTCAGGCTGGCTCCATGCCAGTCCGTCCCGTTCCACATATGATTGCGGTCATACGCCATTTTCCATTCCACATCCGGCGGAAACTTGCCATTATATTCTATCACCACGACCTCAGGATCGACTACGTCGACCGCTTCCCAAATATCATAGTCATTCCCGTCCACATCGATGCTCAAAAGCCCGATTTTTCCCGCAATACCAGCCGAGCCAATCAAGTCATTGATATTTTCCTTTGTAATAAACGCATTGACCGCCTTTAACTTCCCCTGCCTAATCAGCGGGCGAAACTTCTCCTGCATCTGCGCATAGCTTTCCTTGTTTCCTTCGATCCACAATCCCGACCATCCTTTGTGCAGCAGCAAATGGCAGTTGCTTTCCAACCCGTTCTCCACGCCAAACTCCACAAAAACCTTATGCTCACATTCGATCCGCCGAAAAATCTCCGCAATGATTCCATCCTCATCATTCTGCGAAAACACCTTATAACCATACTGCTCCAGGCAAAGCGCATTTTGCAGCCTCTGCCCCGTTAACCGCTCCCACCAAAAACCGCCCCAGACGGTTCCCGTAAATCTGTCCTCTGTATGCATCTTTCTTATGCTCCCTTCTGAAAATAAAACTTGAATCCGTTCTGCCAATATGTATTTTTCAAAAAAATACATACTATAGGTATTTTACATACTTTTGCCGCCATTTACAACTCCAATTATAAATTGCAAAAAATGCATTGTCTTTTTCAATCGATCTGTGTTAAAATACAAAAAAGCATATTTTCTATCAGATTTCTATTTCTGTCCGAAACATATCTAATACAAGGGTACCGCTTTTCAGCCCTTTCAGAAAATTCGTGCTTTTATCCAAACCTTAGCAGGAAATTTTCTGATAAACAGCAAGAAAATCTCCTGCCTAATACCTAATAAAAGAAAGGAGGTTTTCTATGGAGCAAAAGAAAACTGAATCAGACAAAACTTATTGGCATCCTGCGTTTTTTGCAGACATTCAAATAGAACTTGAAGAAGACGCAGACAACCTGGAGTTTGAAAATGAACACCAGCTTGGGACAAACCCTATGGAAATCGATGTGCTGATTGTTAAAAAGGAAACAAACACACCCATAAAAAAGAATATCGGAAAAATATTTCGAACATACAATATTATCGAGTATAAAAGCCCCGATGATTCCCTAAGTGTAGACGATTTCTACAAAGTATACGGTTATACCTGCTTTTATAAAGCAGACACTCCCTCTGTAAACAGCATCCCCATCCAGGAACTGACAATCACCTTTGTAGCAGGAAAATATCCGCAACGCCTGATCCGGCATCTGCTTAAAGATCGGCATTATACACTGGAAGAAAAGGAACCCGGTATCTATCTGGTACATGGCGACTTCCTTCCCATCCAGATCATTGTAACCAAAAAATTATCCAAGGAAAATAACCTATGGCTCAAAAGCCTGACAAACAAACTCGATCCTATAAGCGCACAAAATTTAATCACGGACTATCTTGCGCATCCAGGCAACAAGTTATATCAGTCAGTGATCGATACGATTATGCGGGCAAACACAAAAATATTTAAGGAGGTAAACAGTATGGACGATATTGTTATGGAAATTGTACAGGAAAAATTTGATCGGCGGCTGAAAGAGGCTGTAGAACGGGAAGTCCAAAAGGAATTAAACCAAAAAGTAGAGGCAGCAACGAAAGAAGTCGCCCAGCAGATTACCCGGCAAGTTACTCAACAGGTTACTCAACAAGTTACTCAACAAGTTACTCAACAAGTTACGCAACAGGTTACTCAACAAGTTACGCAAAAAACAAAGCTTATGGACATTATTTCTCTCATTCAGAAAAAATGTAAAAAGGACAAACCGCTTTCTGTAATTGCTGACGAACTGGAAACAGAACCAAATGAACTTCTTTCTGTTTATAACATTGTATTTGCAAATCCTGGCAAAACAGTCGATGAACTTTATGAATTAGCTGTTAAATAAAAATCTTCTCATTTTAAAAAGGTAACCTTTTCCCCTTCTGCTGCCAAATAAGCTGTCTCTTGCTTAATTAATACCAGAAGGTGAAAAGGTTACCTTCTGTTTCCTTTCCCCCACAAATACCCAAGCATATCACCAAATACCGTAATCATTCGATGCAATACCATTGCAAGCAAAATGACTTCCTGCATCCTGTTCTCCTTTGTTAAATATGTAATTACAAATTCACGTACACCTAACCCTCCCGGTGCACCAGGAATCATAAATCCTGTCATCCATGCCAGTACATATACCGTCATAATCTCTCCTGCTTCACTAATTTTCAAATCTTGTTTTGCCAGCAGGCATACAAGCATACACATTAACGCAGACAATAAAAACAGTACTGCCATATATAGGCACACATTGATGCCGAATGTTTTCCAAAATGCCGGCTGCCTCATCTTCTGACACAAAATTTGAATGCTCCTCTTTTTCTTATACAGAATACGAAAGGCAATGCCTCCCATCACGGCTAATAATGCAAGCACGGCTATATATTCAGGCAAAAAGAGCAGCTCTGCCAGTTTCCAAACATCTCTAAATGCTAAAAAAATCCCCAAAATCACAGCCGCTGCTAACTGTCCTGCTATTTCCATCAATGACCCTGCAAGTGCCTGCACCTGTCCGATTCCTTCTTTTGCAGCAAACATATTCCTTTCTATAAAATGCATCATATTACCCGGTATATACTTTCCTAGATTTGCCTGCATGTACACTTTTGCTGCTGGTAAATAAAATATATTCTGTTCTGAAAAATATGCGATCGTCCTTTTCCATGCCAATGCTGAAATCATCAAAGAGACGACCACTAAAACAGCCCCGGCAAAAATACTCAGAAATATTCTCCTGTCAGCGAATATCCGTAAATCTATTTTCATTTTCCTAAAAGAGGAAACTAAAAATATAACTGACGCAAACGTCAGTATATTCCCTATAATCTTGATTCTATTTCGTTTCATACAATTTTTCCAATCTGTAATCCTGTCAAACTTACGATTTTATTTTTACCAGAACAATTAGCCACGGACAGGCTGATACAACTTTTATAGATGCAGTTTTTACCCCCCCCCTTGCTAAAATAAGCTTTGCAAGCGTTCGTCTGTTCCAATGCTGCACATGTCCCGGCGTATTGCCTAATCTGCTCCAATATTTGCCTCTTGCCATATTAAGTACCCGCCACAATGGTTCATTCGGCACCGTAAGAAACAGATAGCCGTTGGCAGCTTCAAACAGCTTGTCAAGCGCCTGTTCTGGATTTTCCATATGTTCTAATACCTCGCTTGCCACGACTAGATCATATGGAACTTCCGTCTTTCTTTCATAAATGCTTCCCGTCTGAAAATGAACGCCAGGACATTTTTCTTTTGCTTGCTGTATACACTTTCTGCTAAGATCATATGCTTCTATTTTTACGAATTCTTTTTCTACACTCTTATTATTCCCGCATTTTCCAGTCACAAATTTTTCGAATAAAAAGCGTGTAAAATTCCCTTCTCCACACCCCGCTTCCAAAATCCTTCCATGCTCCAGCGTTACTGTATCCAATATTCCTGCGCACCTGCAAAAAAAACGGTTCATAATCCATTGTTCTATTTTATTTTGCGTATTGTATTTATCATAATAATTTCCTTCCGGCTGTATTTCCCGTTTCATATGTTTTCCTCTTCCTGCACACTGCTCTCTTTATTTCCATAATGGATTTGTCTGACATGATACTGCACATCCTGGATTATTTTTCGATTCGCCGCAATAATATCCGCTTGCAGCCCAATCATATACGTCATAAATCCCATCATTAATAATGTGCTTGCCAAAATCAGTGACTGCACATGTCCATCTGCCTGCCCCATATACATGTATATCAAAAACCGTACCCCTGTCCCGATTCCAAGCAAAAATGGAACAGAGCCTAAAACAGCAAAAAATTTTAACGGTTTATACATAATAAATGCACGTATAATTGTCAGCATTGATTTTTTCACATATCCAAACATGCTGTGGAACAGTCTGGATGGCCGAAGCTGCGCGTTCGTACGAATCGGCACAGAATCCATCGCTATTTTTTCCCTGCCAGCCTGAACAATCGTCTCCAACGTATACGTATATTCATTTGTCACATTCAGCCGCATAGCGGCATCCCTGCTATATGCACGAAATCCGCTGGGAGCGTCAGGAACATCTGTATTCGAAGCTTTTCGAACTACCCAGCTTCCAAAATGCTGCAATTTCTTTTTTAATGGTGAAAAATGCTCTGTCTGGTCAATCGGGCGTTCGCCAATCATTATATCAGACCTTTCTTCCAATATCGGGCGCACGAGCTTTTCTATATCGGCTCCGCAATATTGATTATCTGCGTCGGTATTGACAATAATATCCGCTCCGTTTCTAAGGCACGCATCTACCCCTGCCATAAATCCTTTTGCCAGCCCCTTATTTCTCGTAAAATTTACAATATAATGAACACCCCCATTTTTTGCCGCTTCTATCGTATGGTCTGTACTCCCGTCATTAATAACCAGATACTCGATCGTATCTATTCCGTCGATATGTTTTGGAAGATCATCCAGTACGGTCTGCAATGTATCTTCTTCGTTATAACATGGTATTTGAATAATTAATTTCATTTGTGCTCCTTTGCCGATGCTTCTGCTTTTATTGATAACTGATATCCACTGACCCAAGATAAAGTATGCCATCTTGAATAAGGTCTTTATATTTTCCTTTGTATTCTACTGTTAATGATTCTATCGAAATCGGCTCTTCTTTGTCATATTCAAAGATTACCCGGTTTGAAACGTTTTCTTCTGGTACACGTTTTAACGGGATCTGATTGGCATAGCATACGATGTCTGTGTCTTGTGGCAATACTTCGACATTTACTGCATAGTTATAGGTAATTGTAAATTTTTCGATATCGTTTACGAATAAATTCGTTACCATTTTATTGTTTAGTACTCTTAAATATTCCATGTTGGCAAAATCAACATAGTTTGTTGTACGCACAATCGTATCAATATCCGCATGATAATTATTGCAATTTTCTTTATCATACAAAAGGATACTTCCATTCGTAGACAATACCTTTCTTGTAAGCAGCTTATTTGAATAAATATAGGAATCATAATCTTTAGATATTTTTTTCACACATACGTTATTGTCTTTCAGATTCCAAAACATAACACCATATCTTAAATCTACATACTGCGCGTCCTTTTCTCCATCTGCTTTCCATTTAAGATCCTTATCTATCATAATATTTTCTCCGTATAAAGGATGGTCTGCCAAATAAAACACCGCAGGATATACCTCTGCCATCTGCTTTCCGTTATATAATTGTATTTTCACAGCATGAATATCCATTACCAGATACAGTCCTGCTAAAACGAGCCATACTACTGGCAGTACCTTATGTTTTATTAACAAAAAAATAAGTAAAAAGAACATTACACAAAATATGAAAGCAAAATTCAAAAAGGTGATATTCTGATATAATTTTAATGAATATGTATTGACATCTATTTTATGAATACCAGGATATATAATAAAAATAAGTAACGCCAATACTATCTCAATTTTTACATGTTGATTTGCCTCTTTCACCTTTGCAGGCAGCCTAATATATCGAAACATCAAAATCAGTCCCGAAACAATTACAATCGGCTGAAAAAAATCTAAATATCTGGTATAAACTGTTGCGTTTTTCTGGCTTGCGTACACATAATACGCATGTATTGTTGTAATCATAATATTTCCTGCCAATACAAGCAGTGTAAACATACTGATCAGCAATTTTTCCTTATGTGCAACAATTTTTTGAAAAGAACAGGCGGCAAAAGAAATAATAAAGAAGAGTGGAATCATCCCTGTCCCAACTGCAAATTGGGCAATCTCAGCTAAAAAAATATGTAAAAATGAATAAAAGTGTTCCCAATCATGAAAAACAGTCCATAAACTGCTCAGATTATCAGACGCCTGCCCTTCGTACATCCCAACATTGCGAAAAATTATAAATCGAAAAATAATAAATACAATTAAAGATATTTTTAGTGATAAAAGCAATCCCTTTTTTGAAAGGATTTCCCCATCGGTAAACTGATATATTACTGCAAATAAAAGAAACAAAATAAAAAAAATATTTGCCTGTGTCTTTACCATTGGCAAATATCCAGTAATCACACCTAATATTATCCAACGTTTTTTACCGTTTTTCTTTTTATGACATATAGCATCACAAAAAATAACATAAAAAGCAAAATAAAAAACAGTCTGCACTGTTTCTGACATAACTACATAATTATATGCGTAAAAACTAGATGCTAAACTGGTAATGATACCTGCTGACATTGCATACATGCGTTTCATATGAAATACATGTCCACACAAATAATAAGCCAGAGGATAACTGCATGTACCAATCAGGCAATTTATAATCAATACAATATGATATGCTTTGAGCGATGTTGATGCCAGCGCATAAGCTGGCGCAAGAATTAAAGAATATCCTGGCATATGGGAATTATATATTTTATCCGTATGCAGGCTTACAATTTTATTGATCATCCCAAAATAGGACTGCTCATCACTAAATATATACGATGATTTCATTTTAAAACTTATATATATTTTAATTGCCAAAAGCAAAAGAACAAAAATACCCCCCCCCGCACGAACAAATACTATTTGAGATCTTGTATTCTGATTTTCCAA
>ERZ778516.2653-NODE-2653-length-11631-cov-4.958017_pt1 | contig 11631 bp, 7 predicted proteins | sample MGYA00510342_ERZ778516 | MGnify/ENA primary metagenome ERZ778516 (study PRJEB29527, sample SAMN07138961) | mouse gut metagenome | material: feces | host: mouse | place: China:Nanjing | collected 2016-01-25 ...
TAATAAATCGTTTCCACCACATAGATTTTGTGACCACGGATTTCATACACATCGGTCAGCGGGCTTTTATTGACCGAATGGACGAAACCCACCGAAAATCTGTCGCCATCCGATACCCGGTATCGGGAATAGATTCCACCCGTTTTCCCGTCCCGCAGTGTCAGATAGTACCCGCTACGGCAGATTGAAAGAAAGACAGCGGCAATAACGATGAGCATTATTGCCGCTGTCACCTTCCTATTTTTTTGAACGAGCCGAAAGATTACAGCGCGCCTACCTCTTTGAAGTACTTCTCAGCGCCGGGGTGGAACGGTACGGAGATGCCCTCAACCGCATAGGCGGTGTCAAGCTCTGCGCCATTCGCGTGGCTCTCGGTGATCGCGTCTTTGTTCTCAAAGATCGCTTTGGTCAGCTCGTAGATCGCATCTTCGGAAGCATCGTTGGAAACGATCAGGGTCGCTTTGACCGCGACAGTCTGGACATCAGCATCAACGCCGCCGTAGGAGCCGCCGGGAATGCTGTACTTGGTGTAGAACGGATAGGACTCGATCAGCTTGGCAGCATGCTCGTCGTCAACCTCAAGCAGGTTGATCGCCTTGGTGGTTGCCAGCTCAACGATTGCAGTGGTCGGAGCACCCGCGGTGCAGAAGAACGCGTCGATCTTGCCGTCTTTGATCGCATCCGCCGAATCACCGAAACCAAGGTTGTTGACCTCGATGTCGTCGAAGGAGATGTCATAAGCCTCAAGGATCTGACGTGCGTTGAACTCAACGCCCGAACCAGCGTCGCCAACGGAAACTCTCTTGCCCTTCAGGTCTGCAATCGACTTGATGTCGCCGCTTGCAACGATCTGGCAAACCTCAGCATACAGGCCTGCAACGCTCGAGAAGCTGGTGACAGCGCCATCCTCTGCGAAGAGGTCAGAACCGTTGAACGCATAGTCCATAACGTCGTTCTGGACGATCGCGAGGTCAGCCTCTTTGTCGTCGATCAGGAAGATGTTTGCCTTGGATGCGCCGGTCGACTGGACGTTGATCTGCGCGGAAGACATCTTGCCGTTCAGGATGTTTGCGAGCACACCGCCGTAAGCGTAGTATGTACCCGTTGTACCGCCGGTACCCATAACCATCGAGACCGAGCCAGCAGCCGGTGCAGAGGGTGCGGGTGCGGGTGCTGCGGACGAAGCCGGAGCCTCACTGGAAGCAGCAGGGGCCGCAGACGAAGCCGGAGCGGACGAGCCGCCACACGCTGTCAGCGCCAGCGCCACCACCATCAGCATCGCAATGATGCCAAGCAGTTTCTTGTTCATTTCAATTTCCTCCTATCAAGTTGCGTTTTTCAATGATTCTTGTCGTAAGAATCACCAGATCATATTATACATGATAACCGGAAAAATAGCAATCAAAATTTGTGTTAATTCCATAACTTTTTAAAAGTTTTTTCATATTTTCAGAAAAGCAGATGCAGGAGTTGAAAAAAATCCTGCATTTTCTACAGATTTCTACAAAAAAACTGAAAAAACAAGCGAGGGGATCTGCCAGAGCAGATCCCCCCAACCGCCCTGAATCGGGCATTCTACATCTGTTTTGGTTTAGAAGATACCCTGAGCGAGCATCGCATCAGCAACCTTCTTGAAGCCGGCAATATTTGCACCTGCAACCAGGTTATAGCCCAGGCCGAACTCCTCAGCAGCAGCAACCGAAGAATCGTGGATGTTCTTCATGATGCTCTTGAGCTTCTCATCAACCTCTTCTGCTGCCCATGCAAGTCTGCCGCTGTTCTGGGACATCTCGAGACCGGAAACCGCAACACCGCCTGCGTTGACCGCTTTGGACGGAGCAACAATCATGTTCTTCTGGCTCATCAGATAGACCAGAGCATCATTGGTGGTGGGCATGTTGGCAACTTCGATGTAGTATTTGATGCCGTTGGCAACGATCTTCTCTGCCTGCTCCATGTTGACGTCGTTCTGGGTTGCGCAGGGCATGATAACGTCAACCTTCTGGCCCCAAGGCTTCTCGCCCGGGAAGAACTGGCAGCCGAATTTGTCCGCATAATCCTGGACCTTGTCGCGGCCGCTTGCACGCATCTCGAGCATGTAATTGAACTTCTCCTCGGTGGTGATGCCGTCGGGATCATAGATGTAGCCATCCGGGCCGGACAGGGTGACTGCTTTGCCGCCCAGCTCTGCGATCTTCTTCGCAGCGCCCCATGCAACGTTGCCGAAGCCGGCCAGTGCAAAGGTTTTGCCCTCGAAGGTATCGCCCTCGTGCTTGAAGACCTCAGCGGTATAATAGACAGCGCCGTAACCGGTCGCTTCCGGACGGACCAAGCTGCCGCCGAAGGACAGGCCCTTACCGGTAAGTACACCATTCTCGAATGCGCCGCGGATTCTGCGGTACTGACCATACAGATAGCCGATCTCGCGAGCACCAACGCCCATGTCGCCCGCCGGGACGTCAACGTCCGGACCGATGTGGCGATACAGCTCGGTCATGAACGCCTGGCAGAAGCGCATGACTTCCGCATCGCTCTTGCCGCGGGGGTCGAAGTCGGAACCGCCCTTTGCGCCGCCCATCGGCAGGGTGGTCAGGCTGTCTTTGAAGGACTGCTCGAAAGCAAGGAATTTCATAACCGAGAGGTTTACAGAGGGATGGAACCGCAGGCCGCCCTTGTAGGGACCGATTGCGCCGTTGAACTGGACACGATATCCACGGTTGACCTGGACTTTGCCCGCGTCGTCGGTCCAGGTGACACGGAACGAAATAATCCGCTCCGGCTCGACCATGCGCTCGAGCAGGCCAGCCTTCTCATACTCCGGATGTTTGTCGATAACCGGGGCCAGAGAGGAGAGAACTTCCTCTACGGTCTGCTGGAATTCGGGCTCAGACGGATGGTTCTTCTTGACTTCTTCGAGAACTCTTTCAACATACTTGCTCACGATAATCAGCCTCCCAAATATTCTTTGTGCGTTCTGTATAGAGAATTGCACAAATTACATAATTCGACCTGATTTCAGCAGGCCCCGAAAAGGGTGGAACCTCTGAATCTTCAGGTGTTGTTCCTATTATGCAGGAACATCTACAGATTCCTACAAAATACTACATCAGTTTGCAATGTTTTTGGAAAATATTTTTTCAAAATGCAGGAATCCTATCATTCAGTAAAAATCAACAAACCATCAATGAACTTTTTGACACTCACCTTGCCTCCACGGGTGCGTTTGCCCCGTACAAAGTCCATTTCCGCCTTGATTTCCTCAAACGGGAACAGGCTCCCCGAATATCGGGTAAAGGTGTCGTTCATGAAATCCTCTATCCCGAGGTGGGCGAGGTTGGACATCCCCTGCGCGATCGCGCGCCGGATCCGCTGCTCCATATTCTTGGGGCTGGCGCTGAGGGTTTCGCAGAGCTGGCCGACACTGGTCTGCGAAATCGGGAGCTGGTTCTCGTAAAGATACTGACAGACCTGGAGGATATCCCCACACCCCTTTTCTCCCGACATCCCGAGCTGGTTCAGGATCCCCTGCAATTTACGCAGATGCTGGCTTTCGATCTCCTGGCGCAGGTCCTTTACGTCGGTTTTCTCCGAAAGAAACATCTTGCGGATGTTGGAAAGGGTCCTCTCGTTCTGAATCTGCTGGGATACATTGCTGATGACCGATTTGACCTCAATAAGGTTGATCGGCTTGCTGATAAAGAAATCCACCCCCGCATCGTAGGCCTTCCCAACCAGCTCCTTGTCCGAGACCTGGGAAAGCATGATGCACTTTGCCTTGCAGCCCTGCTCCCGCAGCTCGCGGACCACCTGAATCCCGTCCTTCTGGGGCATCAGGAGGTCAACCAGGATAATATCCGGGTTCTGCGCCATGATTCTGGAGACATCCGGTGCCTCCTCTCCCGAATCCCCGCAGATATTCCCGAGCTGATGCTGTTCCATAATTTCCTCAAGGTTGTTGATAACCGAAAGGTCATCCTCTACGATATAGATTTCCATCGTCTTTTATTCTCCCTCCAATCGGTCCGCAGGAATCCGGACGATGAATGCGGTCCCGGTCCCCTGCGTGGATTCTACCTCCAAACTTCCGCCAAACTGCTCTTCGACAACAATTTTTACCCCTGAAAGACCGACGCCGCGGTAGATGTTGCCGGTCTTTTCATCAAATTTTGTGGAAAACCCCATCTGGAAAATCCGCCGCAGATTTTTTTCCGCAATGCCGATCCCGTTGTCCTCGATCCGGAAAAGAAAATCCGGACCCTCTTTCCACTCCGAAACATGGATGCTCCCCTTCCTGTGGGCCGATTCGATCGCCTCACATGCGTTGTTGACAAGGTTTTTCAAGACAACCATCAGGGAATAATGCTCCTTCAGGACGAAATCCTGCCCGCACTGGAAGTCAAGATAGATGTCCAGCCCTTTCATATCGAGATGGCGGTAGGTCGCATCCTTGAGAATCTGCAAAAGGTCACAGAACCGCATGGTTTCATTGTCATACTGCTCGTCGATCTCCTTTTCGATCCCCTGTATGATCCGGATATAGTCCTTTTTGATCTCGTGCACATCCCGCGCAATCGCCAAGGCCAGGCTCCGGGTTTCCTCCGGCAGCCCCAGTTCGGCGCACCGTTCAAAAAGCTGGTAGGCATTTTTCATGATCGCTTCGATCTCTTCCGAGTTCTTGCGCATAAAGTAGACCTCGTTTTTCAGCCCAGTGGTCATCAGGAACAGGCGCTGGTAGCGGTTCTCATGCTCCTCCCGGGTGAGCAGGGAACGGTATTGTTCCCCCATCGCGAGCAACGCGCCTGCCAGCAGGGTACGTGCCAGCGCGACCAGCATCAGATAGGCGCAGGTGCGGTCAAAGCTGCTCAGATGCAGCTCGCCGCGCATCCAGACTTCAAACAGATTGGATATGAAATCGCAGAAAAAGATGCTCACGGCCAACCGCGGGATGCGCACCGTATGCTTGTTCCGGATCAGGACCGAGAAAAGCAGCCCATATGCGAGGTAGAAAAGCGCGCCAGGGGCCACCTGCCGGATGCCTTCGCTGAGTTCTCCGTTCCCGCCGAGCACCCAGAGTGCCATCCGGAATCCGAAGACCATCCCCGCTGTTGTGAGGCTCGGCGCGATAAATAGTTTCCCCCGTCCTGCGGCAAGCAGCAGGAGCGGGAAGAGCACCACCGAGAGCGAAAGCCGGAACTGGTCGGAGAACGCATTGAAATAAACCTGCGAGATCAGTGTGATGACCGAACTGGTCAGCAAAATCAACCGGGTCCGGGAGAACCTCCCCTGCCGCCTCTGCATAGCTATCCTCCATTCGGCAACCATCCGCCCCGGCATTACGCAAAAGGTCAGGCCGCTTTTCAATCTTTGTTCCTATTGTAATGTATATGGGGAAAAGCTGCAAGCTTTTCGACGTCCGCTATCCCCCGGATGTTAGGGGAACAGATATTGTTCTATTATAATGGATAACCCAGGACTTTTCAATCATCCTGAAAAACAAAAACTCCCACTTGGCTCAAATGCAGTGTATGTACGCCAGAAGCGCCCCTGTTGGTGATAAAGCACACATTTGCGGAAACCGACGGCCATTCGGCTTTCCAGGCGCTTCCTACCCATTGAGATGCAGCGCCGTTCTCTATCGGCTCTGTTTTTCTCACTTTTTAGGAATTATAGCATATTTATGAAACGCGGACAAGCGGTTTGCCTGTAAAATACAGAATCAGTAGAGATACAAAAAGCAGCAAAAGACAGGGACTTGTTGAGCCAGAAAGATGGCTTCTCCTATTTTAGCTGTGCTTCCAAAGTGAACTCCCGTGGGCCTTGCTGCCGATCCTTACAGTAAAGAACCCTTCTAAGGCTGCTTTTCAGCAGACGGTTTTTTTCGGCAGCATCCGCATGGAAATAGAGGGACAAAGCAGTCTGGACGATTTGAATCCTCTGCGCAGGGTCATTCTGCCGGGCCTCTGCCAGTTGCCCTTCCAGGCTGTCTGCCACATCATGCAGGGATGCCAGCTTCCGGTTGACCGCATCAGACCTCTGCCGGAATAGCTCCGGTGTGTAGATCCCCTGTTCCAGGAGGTCGCAGAGCCTGTCGCGCTGACGTTCGGTGTTGGAAATGCTGCGGCGAACCTGCTCCAGGGCCTGAACAATTTCAGTGCTGCCGGCAGGGCCGTCTGGCGCCTGCACCTGAATGCCCGACAGCATGTCTTCAAGCAGGCCGAGCAGTTCAGCTTCCACATAGGTAAGATTGGCGGACTTACAGTCGCATTGCCTGTTCGGGCATTTGAGGTAGCTCCAGCGGCCTTTGGACGTCTGTACGACCATTTTGGAACCACATTTTTTGCAGACACAGATGCCCGCAAGCGGGTTTCTGACCACGCCGGTATAACAGGGTGGGTGCCAACGTTCATGGAGGATCCTGCCGGCCTGCTGCCAGACTGCCTCGTCGATGATGGGGGGATGCATCCCATCCACAGCAATCCAGTCGTCCTCCGGTCGATTGACGATGATATGCCTTCCGTTCCCGCACGTCCTGTCGTGGAGCTCTGTGGTGCGGTTGTAGAGGATCTTCCCTGCATAGACCGGGTTTTTCAGGATATGCCGGACCGAGACAGCGACAAAACGGTCGGACCGTCTCGGATGTGCTCCCAACGCGTTGATCTGGTCGGCGATCGCGTGACAGCCGATCCCCTGATTGACATATAGATCATAAATCATCCGTACAAAAAAGGCTTCCTCCTCAACAATCCGGAGGGTTGGCCGTTTCCCGATGTGGTCGCGCGCGTAGCCATAGGGGATGCTGGAGACGTGCCCGCCCTCCTTCACCGTCTGAAGGATGCCGCGATGCAGGCGTTTGGTAATCATCTTGTACTCCCGGCGGGAAAGAAAGGTTTTGAATTCGGTCAGCTCTTCGTCCAGATCGTCATTGAGATCATAAATCTTTTCTAGGGTTACAATCCTGGTTCCGGAGTATTTGAACGTTTCCAGGATCACCCCCTGGTCCCGCATCCCGCCGCGGCCAAGGCGGTCGATGTCTACGCAGAGCACCGAGTCATAGACTCCGCGTTCCACATCCTCGAGGAGCTGCATCATCTGGGGACGCAGATACAGGCTGTCTCCGGTCACGACCTCCTCATAATATCTGACAATCGAAAGCCGATACCGATGCGCAGCCGCCTGCAGCTGTAGTTTGTGGCGGGAAAGGGTCTCTTCGAGCGGTTCGTTCGGATCATCCGAACGGCTTTTGCGCAGATAGGCAGCGGATGCCATAGGATCACCCCCGTTGTTATGGATTGGAACCAGGCTTCTCTGCCCCCGCGGCAGAAGAGCCTTATCTTATATGTATGTGAAAGAAGAGATTTTTAGCGCTTGGTATGGCGGCGGTAACAGCGATATCATCTGTAGCAACAGATCCTATCACAACATTAGCAGTAGAAACAACAAATGAAATCTGTGGGGATCTTAAAGTTACAACATTTTTTAATGAAAAAACAGATGCAGTAGAATTAAAAACAGGTGATAGCTATATATTTAAGTTTCATAATAAATCGAATGGTACAGCTAATTATGAAAATTATGTTATGGCTGTGACAGGAGCTATCGGTGCTGATTATGTAAATGAAGAACAGGAAGTTTTAATTATAAGAGCTGATAATTGGGGCTGGGGTGGAGGTATGAGCGATTTCGTTGTCCCGGATGCAAAAGAAGGGAACAAGCTTATATTTGAAACTAACGTAAATTGGGAGGCTTGGCTTCCAGCAACACAGGCGGGAATTGATTGTGAAGTAACTATATCCAGAGATGGAAACACTCTTTCTTATAATGGGAAAATGGGAGATTACTTTTTTAGCACAACTGCAACATCAGGAAAGGAACTTCCTGAGTCCTGCTATGTATTTTTTACAGGTCAAAACTGTGATTTAACTGGATTTACTACTGAAAAGCAGACAGTTAAAGTTCCTGATTCAGAAGAAACTCCAACAGACCCAGAACAGACACCAACTAACCCAGAACAGACACCAACAGACCCGGAGCAGACAGCTACAGATGTTGTTGCTTCTGAGGATGGTAGTATTAAAGTGGAATATGACAAAAATCAGTTTGAGGGTGAGGTGAAACTCGTCACGAAACTGCTTGGTGATGAAGATGAGGATTACAAAAAGATTAATCTGAAGGATTTCGTAAAAGATACAGAAAATATTCCAGAGGATATCCCGTTTGTGGCATATAATATTTCTTTGGTAGACATGAAGGAGCAGATAGTTCAGCCGAATGGAAAAGTGACTGTAAAAATTGCGTGTCCGAAAGAATATGATAATGCTTTGAGTAAAGTATATCGTGTGAACAGCAATGGCTCATTGACAAATATGCTTGCAGATTTAAAGGATGAATATCTTACCTTTGAGACAAATCATTTTAGTACATATGTGATTACAAAAGAAGATTTGTTTGCAGGCGCAGGCTTCGTGTATGGAGATGTAAACGGAGACGGGGAAGTAGATGTAAAGGATGCCGTACTGCTCAAGAAGTATCTGGCAGAATTTGAAGATGCAGTTAACAGTCTTGATAAGGGCGCAGGTGATGTGACCGGTGACGGTGATATTACAAGTGCAGATGCAGTAAGGCTTTTGAAGGCTCTTGCGGAATATGATGTAGAATTGGGAAGATAAAAATAACAAGTCAATCGTGCAACCAACGCCTGATTGCGTTGATTGTCCGAATAAAGTTTGCCGGAGCATGATTCAATATTACAGGTCATGCTTTGGCAAATTTGCTTATAAGATAATTTTGTAAAGTTATATATGTAATGCTTTATGGATTGATTGCGAAGAATAAGGAAGGAATAGAATGAAAAAATTAGTAAAGAAGATAATTGTTACAATTTTGGCGGGAACAATGTTTATAACAGAAATTCCAAAGGAAGGTGCTGTGTCTGTACAAGCAGAGGAATACCTTCAAGAAGTAGGGGTTATTGCGGTAAATCCGTGGGATGGCAAGACAGATACAGGTTGGTATACAGAAGAAAAAACAGAATTTTTTATCAGTACTCCGCAGCAGCTTGCCGGTCTTGCAGAACTGGTGAATCAAGGAAATACATTTGAAGGAAAAGTTCTTCGGCTTGCGAATGATATTTTTTTGAATGACAAAATAAAAAGTACTGAATATGAATGGGTTCCAATAGCGAGCAGTATTGATAAAGATGATACAACACATGTTTTTCAGGGAACTTTTGACGGCGGCGGACATCATATTTACAATTTATACACTTCAGATAAAGGGCAAGGCGGCGGGCTGTTTGGCAGAATTGGAGAAAAAGGCGTTGTAAAAGCGATAACAATTTCACAGGGATATTTGAATTATGGAGGAAGCATTGCTTATAACAACGATGGCTGGATATTGTTTTGCAATAATGATTCTATGACGGAAGTATATGGAAAGGGGAGTAACTATATTGGAAGCTGCGGCGCTATCTGTAATTTTAACAGTAATCTTGTTTATGGCTGTAAAAATTATGGAGTTGTATATAACTATGCTTCCAGCGATGCCGCAGGAGTTGTTGGGATGAATACAGTTTCAGTGGCAACTGTCAGTGAATGCAGCAATATTGGAACTGTAACAAGCCGTACAGCTTCAGGTATTGTTTCTTATAATCATGGATGGATACAAAACTGTTATAATTGTGGAAAAATTATGGCAGGGCGCTATGCCGCGGGAATTACATATTATAATTATAATGGAATCGGAAATTGTTATTTTGCAGGCGAATTGAGTGTTGGGATAGAATATGGCAGAAAATCTCCTATTTATGTAGAAGAGGGCAGTGATACGGCAAAAAAACCTAAAAATTGTTATATTCTTGCTTCTGATAATTATCATGGAGATTCTGCAACAATACTTACCTATGAAGAAATGACTTCCGCTGAATTTGTAAATAAGCTGAATCAGCAGGCATATACAGCATGTTTTGGATGGTATTTGGATGAATATGGGATAAACAATGGATTTCCTATCAATAGCGCAGATTACAGCGCGTATCAGAAAAAATATAAAATGGCTCCTGAGATATGGACCGATGGAACAATAGCAAAGAAAGAGGGAGAAGCTGGAACAACAATAACAATTGAATATCCTTGCTCTTATGTAGAAAAAATTCCGAGTATTACAGTCGATAATCCTGAAATTGCAGAGGTAGTGAATCAGTCTACCACAGAGTCTATAAAGGGTGTTTTGAAATTAAAGGAGGCTGGAACAACACAGATTACGATTGCGTTTTTAGAAACCGAAAATAACCGGGCAGCGGAGTATAAGATTGATTTAGAAGTGGAAGGCAGAAAGATAATCTACGGAGATATGAATAGTGACGGGGATGTAAATTCCAAGGATGCAGTGCTGTTAAAAAAATATCTGGCAGGATATACAGGGCTTGAGATTGATACAGAGGCGGCAGATGTAAATATGGACGGAAATATTGACAGCAAGGATGCGGTAAGGCTTTTAAGGCATTTGGCGGGGTATGAAGTAAAATTAGGAGGATAAATAAAAGATTTTGTCAGAAAATAAGATAAAAGGAGACTTTTAGATGAAAAAAGGAAGAAAACGTTTTTTAAGGAAAGTTTTAGGAATTGTGACAGCAACAGCAGTTGTGTTTACTTCTGTGCCAATAGTATCACTTACGGTAGAAAAAATTATGGGTTGGGATATTGCATATGCAGAAGATGTAAATGAAACAGAGAAATTGGATTATGAATATTCTGTGTTGGAAGATGGGACAATTGAAATTACAAGGTATACAGGAAACAGTGCTAATATAGTAGTACCAGAAATGATTAAAGGAAAAAAGGTAAGTAGAATAGGACATTCTGCATTTTATCGTTGCTATGGCCTGAGTGAAGTGAAAATTCCATCCACTGTGATTAGTATTGGAGATTGGGCATTTTCAGAGTGCTACGGCTTAGGTAAAATTGAGATTTTGTCTAATGTGACAAATATAGGAGAGTTTGCATTTTCTGACTGTAAAAGCTTAAGTGAAGTGAAAATTCCAAACAGTGTGACCAGCATAGGAGATTTTGCATTTTCAGGTTGTAGCAGTTTGAGTGAAATAGAAATCCCAAGTAGTGTGACCAGTATAGGAGAAAGGGTATTTGTAGCTTGTAGCAATTTGAGTGAAGTAAAAATCCCAAACAGTGTGATTAGTATAGGACAGCTTGCATTTGGTGGTTGTAGTAGCCTGAGTGGAGTGAAAATTCCAAGCAGTGTGACCAGCATAGGAGATTTTGCGTTTTCAGGTTGTAGCAGTTTGGGTGAAGTAGAAATTCCAAGCAGTGTGACCAATATAAGAAGTGAAGCATTTTCAGGTTGTAGTAATTTGAGTAAAATTAATGTATCAGAGAATAATCTAATATACAGTTCAGTTTTAGGTGTATTGTTTAACAAAAATAAGACAGAATTGATTAGGTTTCCAAATGGAAAATATGGAAAATATGAAATTCCAAGCAGTGTGACCAGTATAAGAGATTATGCATTTTCAGATTGTAGCAGTTTGAGTGAGGTCAAAATTCCAAGCAGTGTAACCAGTATAGGAAGTGGAGCATTTTCAGGTTGTAGCAGTTTGAGTGAAATAGAAATCCCAAGCAG
>ERZ778516.2655-NODE-2655-length-11630-cov-8.662808_pt1 | contig 11630 bp, 9 predicted proteins | sample MGYA00510342_ERZ778516 | MGnify/ENA primary metagenome ERZ778516 (study PRJEB29527, sample SAMN07138961) | mouse gut metagenome | material: feces | host: mouse | place: China:Nanjing | collected 2016-01-25 ...
CTAAATATTTACGTCCCCTGATTTTTTCTAACACACCATCTCTTGTTATCATAAAACCAATAACAGCAAGTGGCAGCATTTCCATAAAACGTCCAGATGGATATTTAATTTCAAACCGGCTATCATTAAAAACCATATTAAGCCCAGAATATTGAAGAATAATTGCAACCGCCCCAATAAAATATAACACAGGTATATAATTTTTCTTAAAAATTAAAATTACAGCTAAAAACAATATAGTTATATATATTAAATCCACCTGGAACCACATAGTTACATTAAGGTTTTGGCTATGTCCTGAAAAAATTTGCCATAACATATCAGTTATTCCGTTTTCAAGCCCCAGACCATATGCCATGTCTATAATTTTATATATACACCAGTATATAACTGCCCATCCTGCCTGGGGGATAACTAGTCTTTCAATTCTTTTTTTTATTTTATCTGTATTATGTTCTTCCAGAAACTGGCTGGTAAATATAAAAGACAACATCATAAAAACTGGCACTGCAAACATCCGCATCCATACGAAAAACTGCATCCCCCCCCCATTTCACTTTCATCATACCAGCAATGGCACAAGACAACCATAAAACACATAACCATACGCAGGACAGCTAATCCCATATTATAATCTTTTCTCATGTATGCTATTTCCTTTTCCAGATTGTAAAAACTTTGCTATCACTTAAAAACAGGACATTATTTCACAACACCTTTTTCCAGGTATTCTTCCAGGTTTGTCTTAATACGTTTTTCTGCCCTTTCTACAGCAACTTTTTCCATATCATGCTTTGTCATAATCCTGACTAATTCTTCAAAGCTTGTCCTTGCAGGGTTCCATCCAAGTTCAGTTTTAGCTTTGGCAGGGTTTCCCAAAAGATTTACTACATCAGTGGGACGGTAAAAATCCGGGCTTACCTCTACCAATACCCTGCCAGTAGCTTTATCTATGCCTTTTTCATCCATCCCTTCACCCTGCCATCCAAGTTCTATCCCAGCATAATGGAAAGCAAGCGTTGCAAACTCCCTTACTGAATGTTGTACACCTGTAGCTATAACAAAATCTTCTGGCCTGTCATGCTGGAGGATAAGCCACATACATTCAACATAATCCTTAGCATATCCCCAGTCACGCAGTGAAGACAGGTTGCCAAGGTAAAGCTTGTCCTGTTTACCCTGTGCAATCCTTGCAGCAGCAAGTGTAATCTTGCGTGTTACAAAAGTTTCACCCCTGCGTTCAGACTCATGGTTAAATAATATCCCAGAACAGCAGAACATATTATAAGCTTCCCTGTATTCCTTTACAATCCAGAACCCATACTGTTTTGCAACTGCATACGGGCTGTATGGGTGGAATGGTGTGGTTTCACTCTGTGGGATTTCCTCTACTTTCCCATATAGTTCACTTGTACTGGCCTGGTATATGCGGCATGTACTGGCAAGGCCACACAGCCTGGCAGCTTCCAGTACCCTTAATGCGCCAGTTGCAACAACATCCGCTGTGTATTCAGGGACATCAAAAGATACCTGTACATGGCTCTGTGCTGCAAGGTTATAGATTTCATCCGGCCTTACAGTGCCAATTACCTGTACCAGGCTCATTGAGTCAGCCAGGTCACCATAATGCAGGTGGAAATTTTCTTTACCTTCCAGGTGTGCTATACGTTCCCTGTAATCTGCTGACGAACGGCGTACCATGCCATGTACATCATACCCTTTGTCTAATAACAGTTCTGCAAGATAAGAGCCATCCTGCCCTGTAACCCCTGTAATTAACGCTGTCTTAGCCATTAATTTCCCCCTCCTTTTCAATAAACCTGCCAATACATGAAGCCATATAATCCAGCTCTTTCATCCCAAGGCCATGATGACACCCTATATAAAACCCATTATGGTCAATATATGCCGCAACCGGGTACTCTGGTTCCAGGTTACCAAACATCTTTAAATATACTGGCTGGTTTAGTAACGGAAGCATCGGGCGGGTTTCAATGTTGCACTTTTCCAGGTACATTACAAATTCTTTTTTATCCAGGCCGCTGTCTTTCTTAACTACTACAGGGAACATCATATAAGTATGGCTTGTATTATCTGGATGCCTTGGAAGCTGTATTTTGTCTTCATACTTTTCAAGCTTTTTTATAAGATAACTAGCATTTTCATGCCGTTTCCCCATTATTTCTTCCCTGCGCTCTAACTGTGCAAGACCAAGTGCACCTTCAATTTCACCTGCACGGTAACTGTACCCTGTCCTTTCAAAACAGAACCTCCTGTCAAGTTCCGTTTCCATACGTTTAGGGCATACCTGCTTACTGTCAGAAGCCACACACCTCTCGCATGTGCACGCCCTTCCATGTGCAACAAGCGAACGCAGTATTTCCATAAATTCCCTGCTGTTTGTACAGGTTATGCCTCCAATGCCAGTTGTAATTGTATGTGCCACATATGTGCTGAATGCAGACATGTCACCAAAACTTCCAACTGTCTTACCACCAGTTTCCGCAAAATGTGCTTCTGCACAGTCCTCTACTACCCTGAGGTTATGTTTTTTTGCAATTTCCATTATTTCTGGCATTTTACATGGCAGACCGAAAGTATGGACAGGTATAATACATTTTGTATGTGGTGTAATATGTTTTTCAATTTCACCAGGATCCATATTATATGTATCCGGTTCCACATCCACAAATTTTACTTTAAGACCTGTATGCAGGCAGGAATTTGGGGTTGCGATAAATGTAATTGCCGGGCAGAGCACTTCTGTATCCCCATCCCAGTTATCAGTTTCTTTTAATGTTGCCAGTGCCAGCTGAAGCGCTGTTGTGCCACTGTTGCACATAACCCCGTACTTCTGTCCGTGTGCATGTGCAAACCCCTTCTCAAATTCTGCAACATATTTACCCTGTGAAAGACGCCCGTTGTCCAGGGCATCCATTACATATTTCTTCTCAAGCCCTGTCACAGAAGCATATCCAACGCCAGCTTTATCCATTTATATCCCCTCCATTAAATTTACTGTAATTTTCTAAATACCATTTATAAGTTAATTCCAGGCCATCCTGTAGTTCCGTCTTATATGTCCACCCTGCATCTGCCAGTTTTGAAACATCCATAAGTTTCTGTGGCATCCCGTCTGGCTTTGAACTGTCAAATACTATCTTCCCTTTATAACCAGTAACTGACTGGACAATCCTGGCAAGTCCTGCAATTGAAATATCCTCCCCTGAGCCTGCATTAAAAAATCCATTACCAGAATATGATTCAAATAAAAACAGGCATGCATCTGCCATGTCATCTGCAAACATAAATTCCCTTCTTGCATTGCCAGTGCCCCATATTACAACTTCAGTTGCCCCGTTAACCTTTGCTTCATGGAATTTCCTTATCATTGCAGGTACAACATGGGAACGTACAGGGTCAAAATTATCACCATACCCATAAAGGTTACATGGCATAATGCTTATATAATCTGTACCATACTGCCTGTTATACATTTCACACATCTTCATGCCTGCAATTTTCGCAATGGCATAGCCCTCATTAGTAGGCTCAACTTTCCCATCAAGCAGGTACTCTTCTTTCATTGGCTGTGGTGAAAGGCGGGGATATATACATGAAGAACCCAGGAATAAAAGCTTCTTTACATTATTTTCGTATGCACTGTTTATAACATTGCTCTGTATCATCAGGTTGTCATATAAAAATACAGCAGGTGAGGTGGAATTAGCCATTATCCCGCCAACACGTGCAGCTGCAAGGATAACATAATCTGGTTTCTCCTGCCTGAAAAAAAGCCTGGTATCTTCCTGGCAACGCAAATCTAACTCTTTAGAAGTACGCAGTACAAAATTTGTATAACCATTCTCTTTAAATTTCCTGTATATTGCAGAACCTGCCATGCCCTTGTGTCCTGCAATATATATTTTTGCATTTTTATCCATTGTATATAATTCCTCTCTGTTTAAAGTAAAGTATCTGGTACAAAATTTTTAAATAAAATAATATATATTTAAGCTTTAATTTTTGAAAAGATAATTTTCATCATTTTATTAAATTGGACTAATAACTTTTTAAAATAAGGATTTCTATAATAAACTGATATATTTATAATTAATGGAACTAATAACCATACAAAACATCTTATTATTAATCCAATAACTGACACAGGAATATTTTTTATTAAAAAATAACAAATACCTCCCTCAGATAATACAAGTAATAACAATTTCATATGTAAAAAAATATATTTATACATGGGTTGTTTAAAATACTTTTTTACTACAAAACGTATTCTTCCAAATGCTATTGGCAAAAAAGAAATTAATGTTCCAAATTGTACGCCAGAAACACCAAAATATTTTGCTCCCAAAATTGAAACTATAATATTACTTATGGCTGATGCAACCATATAATTCCTATCCCGCTTATAATCACCAAATACCGTACGGTATTTATAAACTATTTCCCATACTGCCTGTAAATAAATTGTTATAGAAAATAACGCAACAAATTTATCAGATAATAAATATTCTTTTCCCATCCATAATTCTATAAATGGCTGGTAAAATATAAAAAAACCAAGACCTATATATGACGCAAAAAAGAAACTAAAAACATCAAGAATTTTAAACTGTTCCCATAAATCCTCTTTTTTTCTGTTACTATACACAATATTACCTATTGTAGCTTGTACAGGATTCAATAATTTATAAAAACATATCTGCATTACACCAGTCTGTACAAGTATATAATTCCCATACAAAGCAACATTACGTATACCACAAAATGCTGAAATAATTATATTATCTGTCCCGCCATATACTGCATATGAAATTTGATGGACAATAAAATTGCTAATATCAGAAAACATATTTCTCTTTTCAATATCCTGTTTTATAACAATATATTTTTTCTTTAAATAAGGAAATTCCTTATTTGATTTTATTGCTATAACAATATTTGCAATAATTGTAATAGATATTTGTAAACACAAATAAATAATATAATTGTGAAGCAATGCTAATAATATAAGCTGGATTACCTGGACAATAATATTAACATATAAGTCAATCTGCACACATTTATATTCTTGCTGTGTGACAATATAAATAGTTCTTCTGTATGATAAAAAATACCCCATTACAACACCTGCAAGTTGTAAAAAATATACAATATATAAATATTGCCAGCTTGCATTAGCATCTTTAACAAAATATGGTAATAAGAAACAAAATCCAATTCCTGTAACTAAAATTACTATAGCTATTATCCTGTATAATAATTTATACAGATACATAAGCTTTCCTATTTCTTGTTCATTATTATCAACTACTTCTTTATATAAATGGAATGAAATAATACTTCCAATTCCTAACTCAGCAACTGAAAGTAAAGAAAAAATATTGGTAAATAACGTCTGGTATCCTAAATATTCAACTTCTAAAAATATAATAAAAATACGCCTGTTTATAAATTTAAGAAACAGTGTGGCTATTTGTGCCATAACTGATATTAAACTATTTTTTAAAGTTTTCTCTGTGTTCATTATAGGTTCTCCAAAATATATTAAAAAATTTTTCACTACATATAATATAATTATTTTAAATTTCTATAATTAAACTGGTTTGTAAGTTAATAAAATATAAGAAAACAGTAATTTTTGTCTTATAAATTTATATCTTGTTGCCTGATTTAAAATAAGCATTTTGTGAAAAAAATTATAAATTAATGTATATTTATAATTTTACATTATTTCCGACATATATCCATCCTGGTACTTTAAAAAACTCTTTACTTATATTCTGGTTTATATCCATTCTGATATAATGAAGCCTAGGCGCAATAACCATTCCCTTATTTTTATTAAGAAATGCTCCCCAAAAACTAAAAGTACTATTTGCAATTATATTATGTTTACATAATGCCATTAATTGTAAATCTTCATAATCTTTGTTTCCGCGTATAACAATTTTATTTTTTAATTCTTTGAAATAACTATTTACAAAATCTGGTTCATCACTAAAAAATACAAAAAATGGTTCTTTTATATTACTTTTTATAATATCAATACTTTTTTTATAATATTCTTCATCACATAATGCATAAAAAGTTTTTGGATATTTTTCTTGTAAACTTTCTTTAATATAATCTCCTCTTCTCAAATGGACTGAAACAGATTCATTATTAAGAATTAATTTACTTTCAATTTTATTTGCAATATTATTTTTAAATTTTATATTTTCAACTAATTTATGACGTATTGGCAAAATATAATCCATATTTTCCCAAAAACCATCAAATATATAATTTTCTCCAGGTACTGGTTTAAACATTTTTATAAAGCTAATAAAATCATCCTGTATTTCCCAGTAATCTGGCTCACTTATTTGTTTAACTTTATTAATACATAACAAAATATTTCCTATCTTTCTATCAATCTTCTCATATAAAGTTAAATTATTACTTCTTGGACGGTCCATATATAATTTCTTTCCCCTGAATTTTCTAACCCCTGATATTGTTAATTCCTCAAATGACACATTAAATACATCTATAAATTTATATGTTTTTCTATTATTAATTTCATAAGGAAGATCTGAAAAATCAAATACTATATTTTGCTCTGGAAACCTAAACTTCAAATATTCTCCGAAGGAATATATAAACAATTGGTTACCTAACCCGTTTTTTACTGTAATTATTATCATAAACCTTTCCTTTTATTAATTAATATAATAATTATTGCATTATAACAGACTTCTGGCAGCATGTTGCAAAGATTCTAAATATGCATAACCATTTTCTGTATCTGGTTCTAAATATGCACCTTCTCCCCATTCATTCCATGCAGTAATAAAAATAAACTTTTTATTTTGTTCATTACTTATTTTCACTAACTCACTTAAATATTTTTGGAATTTTCCAGGAGTTCCACCTACTACTATTTTTCCATTTCCGCCACGTCTTGGAGAATCATCATAATTCACAAAAGCGCCAAAATTTATATTATTATCTTTATCCTTAATAGCATTTTTCAAAATTTCAGACCAGATTTCATCATAATCAAATATATATTTTTTAACAGGCTTAATTTTATTTATTCCCCTTGACACAATAGTCTTATTTGTCCATCCATCCCAAGGAGGCTGGTATTTAAATTCTTCATCAGCAATATGTTTGTTGTGTACATTTTTTTGCCCAATTATAAATATTCCATCAAATCCTTTTTCCCTGGCAAGATTATTCCAATAACCAAACATATTTTTCAAGATATCTGCCTCATTATCCTGGTGAAAAATAACAAACACTGGTTTATTATCAACTTTTATATACCGTTTATCATAAAAATATGGAAATAAATAATTAAAATGCTTTTCCCACTCTGCTTCATCCCCATAATCTAAACGTGCAAGAATTCCATCATCTTCTTGTATGCAGGTATCATCTTCAAATACTGGTGCCCAGTCATTGGAATATCTTAAATTTTTAACTTTACTCCATGTTCTTTTCCATGTTCCATTGTCCCAGATAAACATAAAGTCTATATCCAAATCTTTATTATTAAGTATAATTTCTGCTGGCTTTGTAAGAAGCACCTGTCTTGAAGAAAACCAGTAGTGGTAAATTCCAAAACCATCAATACCATATTTATTTGCAAGATTAGCCTGTTTTTTTAAAACATTATAATTTGTTAAATCGTAATAACCATTTAGTGGAACTTTAGGCTGTATATGGCCATCAAAAACAGGACTGGCATTCTTGACTGCAACCCAGTCAGTATATCCTTTGCCCCACCATTTATCATTTTCTGGTGTAATATGATATTGTGGCAGATAATTAGCAATTAATTTTGTTTTCATTATTTATTCCCCATAAATTTTAAATTACATAAGGTTATCTATTATAAATAAAGCATGTTTCTTAAATTCTGGCAAAGTAAATTTCTTTGATGATTCTATTGCTTTTATTGCCATTTCCTCTGTAAGTTTTTTATCATCAATTAATTGTTGTGTTTTCTCATTAAGTTCTGGTATTGTATTCCATAAATAACCACAAACACCATTAATAATTATTTCTTTTTGTCCTGCCTTATTAATTGCAACTGGTACACATCCTTGTGTCATAGCTTCAACCGTTGTCATTCCAAAATGCTCTGTTAATAGAGGATTCTTTTTTTCATCAACACCATATCCAGCAGCATGCCAGAAAATTTTAGCACTTTTATATAAACATAGAAGTTCTGCATATGATATATCATTTTTTATTTCTATATTATTATTTATACTTTCTATTTGTTTTAATTCATGGAAATAATCTTGTTTTCCTGTATTTGTATTTCCCGCAATTACCAATTTGTAACTAGGATTATTTTTTCCTATAACTTGTACAAAATTTTCTATCATTTCTTTAATTTTTTTATCTGGTACTAAACGTCCCACCATTAATATATAATTTTTTTTACTATATACCACTTCAGGTTTAACTGGCTCTGTGTAAATCGGAGGATTTAATATTACTGATTCTTTTCCCCATATTTTCTTAAGCCATTTATGTGTAAACATTGAATTAGCAAGAAATAACTGGTAAGATTCTTTATATTTTTTATTAAGATATAAGCCAATAATCCTAGGCAAATAACTACAATAATCTTTTGCAGGAAAATGTACTAAATGTATACAACAAATATCTTTATACGCAATATGCCTGTTCAGTGAAGTATTTATAAAAATATTATATTTTCCTTTAATTCTTTTTTTCAAATAGACAGACATTCTTAATCTTTGCATAAATATCTTTATCCTTGAGTTATTATCAACAAAAGGATATTCACATAGATTCATTGGTTTTACATGATATTTTTCAAATACATTATATTTGTCAACTTTACCCTTTTTACAAAAAATTGTAACATCATACTTCCTGCTTAGTACATTAGCCAGGTTTAATGCATATGCTTCTGCCCCTCCTGAATTCCTTAATAAGTCTTCACTTAATATTGCTATTCTTTTTTTATCCCTTTTTATCACATTCATTTAAATACTCCTTAAAATTTTCCTCTCATTATTCTATCTAAAACCAGTACAAATGGAACAAAATACAATATTGTAACAATTGGGTAATTTAAACCATACCATGCACTTCGGAATATTGATAAACATAATTCAATATATACAAAACATTCATATTTTCTATGTTTTTTTATTAACCAGGCCACCAGGCAAAAATATATAATACATACAAATCCACAAAAAATAAATCCATAATTAGCAACAGGTTCAGCAAAAAATATTCCTCCTCCAGCACTTCTATACCGGTTTCCTATCATAACCTGGAATGAATATGGGTCATCTAAACCTGGAATACAATTAACAAGATAACTTAAATATGTTAATCCTCTAAAACTATTATTTGAATAAAGATTATCAACCGAAACATTAAAAACATTAGTTACATCACATGCTGTAGGCTGTATTAATAACTTTATAAAAACATCTTGTAATGATAAAAAATTACCATCCCTGATTCCACCAATATAAATAAGAAGCATTAAAAAAATAAAAATTACAACAAATACTCTAACTATTTGTTTTATATTTCTTTCCTTTGAATTAAAATAAAACAGCATCAGATAAATAACAAGTCCCATTACATCTACACGTTCACCATGTGTAATATACCATGATATAACAAAACTGCTGCATATATATACTAATGGTTTCTGCCTTTTACTAAGAATACCAACTGCCAAAAAAAAGAAAGGAATACAAGACCATCCTGTAAAAGGTAATATACCTGTGTTAAACCTGTTTTCCATATCAAAATGTGGCAATGAAGGAAAAATCATAATAGTAATTACTACTGCCATAATTGAAATAATATTAACAGTATTTTTGCTAATATTAATTTTCATTAGATATATCTTTTTTTCATTTAAAAGTGTATTAGTAAAATACGAAATTATAAATAAAATGAAATTTAACATATAACAGCAATAACACAACTCATAAAAATAAATATCAACAGAGCCTAAAGATAAAATACCATATGTAGATATTCCACTATACTCTAAAAAATTTTCTAATAAACAATAATTTAACAAAACAGCAAAAAAACTAAAAAATGAAAACCTGGCTTTTATAACAACCATACACAGCTGGATAATAGCAACTAAAAAGGAGAAAATGCCTGACTGGACTACTATAGCAATTACTGTTAATATTAAAAACAATATAAATAACATAATATCTTTATATTTTATTTTATAAAACATTTCTCCATTCATAGAAACCATTCCTTATCAAATTATTATTATAAAATCTGTATTATGCCAGCTTTTTGTATATACAGATAAGGTCTTTGACATGTTTGTCTATTAAATATATATCTGTATTCCATTGTTTGTAATTAAAAACCCCTTCTTTAGTTTCAGATTCCATTTTTAATATAGCTTTTTTTAATTCACCTATATTTCCTGATTTATATATATAACCATTAATACCATCCTGGATAAATCCAGCTGCAGCACAATCATCTGGAACAATACATGGTATACCACATCCTAATACTTCTGGAATAGTTAATGGAGAACCTTCATACCATTTTGATGGATAAACAAGGCATCTTGCATTAATAATTAAATCTTCAATCTGTTTGTGTGTCTTCCATCCTTCAAATTTTATTAATGGATACTTTTCTTCCAGTAAACTAATATCCATGCCATCTCCTATAACTGTACCATGCAGTTTTAATCCAGTCATTGCTTTTAAAAATAAATCAATTCCTTTTTCTGGAGACATACGTCCAATATAATAATACGATTTATTTAATGAAGCATCTTTAACAAATACAGAAAATTTATCACAGGGATTTTTTAAATAAATATATTTATTACATTTCAGGTATTTTTTCATTTTACTAAAACTAAAACCAGATATATATACATATATAATATTACTATTATATCTTATATATTTATCCTGCACTGCTTGTCTTATATATCTCCAGATTTTTTGCATATAGCTTCTTTTATCACAATTACAAAATAAACATTTAATACTCATAGGAACAAGATTACATTTTTTATCTTTAGAATAATTGTAAAAACCACCATTAGGACAAATAGAAAAATAATCATGTAAAGTAACAAATGGTACAATATTATTATTTTTCATAACAGCAAATATTGATGCAGTTAATGCTTTAATCCATCCATGCACATGATATACTGTTTTCTTTGGTGGCAGCTTTTGTATTAATTCCTGTAATTTAATATATGCCTTTTTATTCCATATCCCTTGGATAGCTGCATGCACTTTATTATTATTACTTAATATATCCTCCTGTTCCAGACATATAACCTGGCTGACAGCAGACAAAAGCTCTTTATCTATTGGATTTACTGCACAAAAATATATTACTTTATATCCTTTATTGGATAATGCTATTGCACTTTGGATTGCTACTTTAGCAGCACCCCCGTTAATATGTCCAAAATCATTTAGAATAACAATTGTATCAATATTTTCCATTTACAAAGCCTCCGGAATATTAATCCAGTTTATATACATGGTATATTTTCTTTAATACACAATATCATCAATATATATTATTTATAGCTTCAATAATAT
>ERZ778516.2656-NODE-2656-length-11629-cov-3.807932_pt1 | contig 11629 bp, 18 predicted proteins | sample MGYA00510342_ERZ778516 | MGnify/ENA primary metagenome ERZ778516 (study PRJEB29527, sample SAMN07138961) | mouse gut metagenome | material: feces | host: mouse | place: China:Nanjing | collected 2016-01-25 ...
GGAAAATTTGGTTTTTATTTTTATTTTGTGTACCAGATAGTAAGAACGGTGACGCGAAAGGTCATGTTTTTCCAGGAGGCGTAGCACAAACATTTTTAAAAATGAATGGAGCTTGGAATGGGTCTGGTTATACGTTCGATGATGATGGAGGTACTATAAAAGGCAGTATCATTAATAATCCGGCAACACAAATAAGTGACATAACGAGAGAATATAAGAATGTGACTTATTGTGGCAAACCAGTCTTTATTCAGTATAATTTAGAACTGCATAGAAATTATCAGACGTCTATAAGCAAGAAATATAATTTTAAAGCATTTATTTCATGGGAGGAGAATAAGCCATGAGAAGTAATAAAATCATTATGATAATAGCTGTAGTATTCATAATTGTAAGTATTACCGGATTAGCTGTTTTGCGAACATTGCAAAAGAAGAAAGTAGAAGATGGATATTTAGGGTATTTACAAGAAACTAAATATCTAGAGCATTCAGAAGATGACGGCAGCAGCAGTACACAAGAGAGTTTAGCCACACAAGAGAATCAGGATAATGTTTCTCATATTCCGAGTGAAGAAGATATTGTTTATATTCCGGAATGGACACCCTCTCTTAGTATTGCTCCTGTTAATATTGATGAAAATGATGAAACGATAACGCCTATTGATGATGTTTCAAGTCTGGCGGGTACAGATGAATTTTATTATAATCCAGAGATAGGACATTTTAGAGTTTCGGATAGTGGTAATATTTATAGAATACATCAAGACTATATATTTAATGATGTTACAGAGTTGATTTCACGTGTGTCTGATTGTGATGGAGAATATCTTGCTGAGTACATGATAACAGAAACAGAGATTAAATCTGAAGATATGCCTGATGTGTGGAAAGAGAGATTTATATTTAATTTAGAAGATGACGAACTTGTACCAAAACTTTACGATGCTGTCTTGCGATATTTTGGAGTGGGAGCAGATATTCAGTGGACAGAAGAACTAGGTTACTTAGGGGTTAAAGACTATCCAATCAATTACGTTTTTAAGGTTAATGATGAGTATGTTGAAGCAATAGCAACATGGGAAGGGCATATTGTGTTGGTAAAGCTGAAGTTTGAAGTGAAGTATTAGAGAGTGTAAAGACAGGTATATGCTTATAACTGTCTTTATTGTTGAGGAGAAGATATATGAGAAACGAGATAACTAGACGATTACATATTTTGTGTATTATAGCAATGTTAATCATATTGTATATGTATTTATATCCCGAACCTGTCAGCGCTACTGTATCAGTGGAACGCTTTAAAACTGAGTATATAGATATACCATTTTTTGCTAAAAGCTATTATGATTTTGTAACATCAGATTTAGAAGAAAATATAAATACGAAATACATTATGAATGCTACTGAGAAGCAAGGTATTTGGAGCAAGGCAAATACAGGCAACCTAATTGGAGTCAGTGTACCTGTAATAAACAAGGATTTATTTAATGCGACATCTATCCGGCTTAATGAAGAGATATTTGCCGAATCTGCAGAAGTATTTAGTCATGCTCATATATCGGAAGAGTACGGATATACTGGTTCAGAATTGTATAACAGCTTTTTAAATAATATGGATCCGATAATGCCGATTGCATTAACGATTGGTGAAACAGGTATGTGGGCAGATACGAGATACACATGGAGCAGTGCTATCTATTCAAAATTACTGGTTAGTAAAGACGTTAATATGGGAAATTTACATGTAGATAATGTCGATACAAATACATATATTGTGATGGGGCTGAGTGCTTGTTTAGGCTGTGGAAGTAATTGTACTGCAGATCATACGTTACATTACCATGCAGTAGGAAGTAATGACAACGATTCATTAGGACCATTACAAATCCTGCGTCATTATGTAGAAGGAAAAGGTGTTTTAGTTTATAAATGTGGTGAAATGACAGCAGACCTTATGAGTTGGCGTGATAATCTTGAGTATTTTACGCATAATCAAGTAGATAGTTTCAGTAATCCTCAAAATTGGAATGCAGGTTATTCAATTAAAACACCGTATGAGATGATGGCTCTTTTAGCTGTTGCGCATAATACAGGAACAGCATATTTAAAGTGTGGGAGTGGTAGTGTACATCCGGGTTCGTTATGGAAAAACGCCAATGCGGTTTATGACTATTGTGCAAAGCTTGGAAGTCAAGAATCTTACGTTGTGTTGGAGAGTTATATAACCAAATGGTACGATACAGTAATATTATCAGAGGATTTTGATGAGAAGTTTGTTATGGCAGGCAGTTACTTTTCAGGATCATATAATGGAATTTTAGAAGAATTAGGAATAAATCCAGCAGATTATGCAAATGGTTGGGGACATAAGCAGTATTATCCGTTAAAGGCAGTTCTTAATTACATGGCATTACAAAAGCTGTACTATTCAGGAGTGGAGGTGGGTTGAACGTGTCTTTTTGGAAGAAAATAATAGTAGTTATTACTTGTATAATTTTTGTTATGTTATCTATTTTCATTGTTACATTAATATCAGATACAAACGAAGTGCTAGATATATATACATCTAACCATAACACTGATACAGGACATAGCAAAGAAATGTTTTATCAGCAGTTCCTTATTCTTGTTTCAAATAATAAGAATAAGAATGAAGAAAGTGATGATAGTGTTGTGGGCGGCAGCGGAAATAAGCCATCTCCAATTCCTGCACCAAATTATGATAGTCTCCCAACTCTTTCAAAGTCGATAGCAAGTCATTTTAAAGATGCAGATGGTAAGTATTATTATTCCCAGACAGGTAATAACTGGGATGGGGATATCACGACTACTTATAATGGGAGAACAGTTACAGTTAAAAAAACGGTAATGTCGCATAATGACTGTTCTTGCTTTGTGGCTTTAATGCTGTATGCAATGGGCGTGCAAGAACCATACAGGCATATGACGTCGGATACATTTATGTCATGGGGTGTACCTACGGGGGCGAAGACTTTTGCAGATGTGGAAGTAGGAGATATTTTTGCCAAAGTAGGACATGTAGCTATTTGTGTAAAAAAAGATGATAAGTATGTTTATATGGCAGATTGCGGAAATACAAATCGAATAACGATGATTGCTAAGGAAGGGTTTTGTAGTGATCAGAAGTTTAAACTTACTGATAATGTAGCGACATGGCGTAAGAAAGGGAAAATAACTGTAAGGAGGGCAAAAAGTGAATAATAAGGTTTGGGCGTTTATTATCAGTTCATTAGGTTTAGTTGTCATAATAAATTTAGTGGTGATAATAGAAGCGACAGCAAGTAAAAAAGATTTTGAAAAAAACTTTAATAGTTATATGTCAAGTACCGATGCATTAAATCATACGGAAGAAATTTCTGAGAATATCAGCAGCAGTATTGTGGATGAAACAGAACCTGTTTTAAGTGAAGTAGATGACAGTACAATACAAATTAACACTGATATTGATATCTATGCAAGGCATTATATTCCAAATGGGAAAGGCGTGTTAGAAGATGATATAATACAAGAATGTCTTGATACAATTGAAAATTATGATCACTGGTATATTTACGAAGACGAGCATGTATTTGATTTATCACCAGAAGAAGTTAATGCTAAATATACATGGATATCCCCATTAGATGGGGTTGTATATTCTATTGGACAGATCTATTATGCAGCAGATGTGCTGGAATCATTTATGTTACTACATGATTTACAGGGGTATGATATTTATAAACCGGATTACTATGATAGTAATACAATATCATGGGAAGTGCAAAACAGTAAAGGTGTGGTTTTCCAAATCGAATTGAAGTGGCAAGAAAACATGGTAACGGAAATTTTCCTTTACCCGGTATCCGATCATGGAGACCCATCAGATGAGGAATGAGGTGTAAAATATATGAAAAGAGTTTTTAGATTTTCAATAATACCATTAGTATTGCTGATAACCGTTTTGCTTTATGGTTATATGAACAAAAAAATAGAGTATGATGCCACAGCAGGAAATATAGAATTTATAGCAGAACATTTTAATGGTTATGGTAAGCTTATAGACTATTATGGTGAGATTGATGTGAAGGATATTTCAGACGTAAAACTTTTCGTTACTGATGATGATATCACCATAAAGTTTGGTAAGATAAATCTTATATGGACATTAGAAAACTTTGTAACAACAGACGTGCAGAACGCATTAAATAAAATCCATATCCAGGCATTTCGGGATAAGACTACTGGAAAGATACGTGTATTTTATAAAGGAGAAGAAATTGAAAGGTGGGTATCTTAAATGAAACCAAGATTCATACTAGTTAATCTTGTTATAATATTAGGTATCGTTGGTGTATTTTATGTACAGAAATTAATGCCGGTATTAAAACATAATAATGCTATGTATATTTTGTCATCAGTGAGTACTGTGAATTATTATGAACAAAAAACTGATAATACAATGATTTGTGATTTACAGACATATACTAATATCATTTTAAATATGTTGAAGGACAATTACGAGATTTATAGGGAGTTTAGGAAAAGTGACGGTATGGATTTTATTTTAGTTAAAGATGATAATACAGTTCGCATTGTTTACGACAGCAATGGTAATTGTACAAGTATTTCTAGTCCTTATGAAAGAAGTTATGTTGCTTTTACATATATAAATGTGAAATAGAAGATTGCAGACATCATGTAATGAAATATTAATTTATTGGTTGAGGAGGTAGTAATTTAGTAAATGAAAAAGAATGTAGAAGTAATACTCGTAGCTGTAATGGATTGTATTGAAGAATGTTTTGACTCCCTTACGTTAGCAGAAGGGAAACGTATACTTGAGGTATGTTTTGTTTGCTACATACTTTTACTTTTTTCGGTTGCTTGTAAAATATTTCAAATACCTTCTTTTATTACGTGGCATGAAGCATTACCTGCCTGTATTGTTTTAAACGTAATGTGTATACAAGATATAACTTCATTGCGGGTGATACAGTATGTAAAGAAAGTGATTACTAATAAAGCAGTTACTACTGTAGGAAAGGAGTAGTGAATAGATATGAGTGATAATAGCATGCTTACAGTGCTTGCGCTTTTGGAAAGAGCTGATACACTTATGAAGAACGGTACACGGGAGCAGCTTGATAAGAGTATTTTGATTGCTATAGAGCAGCTTATACAGAAAGCATTCATTAAATTTCAAGAGTCTGATTGTGATAACACTATTTTCCTATATTATTTTCAGGATATAATAGATATTGTTGCAGCTTTGACAAGTACAGAGGGATTTGATAGAACAGATACTGTTACAAAAGATTTAATAGTAAATAAAATACATGAATGTTTAGGTATGTTTTATTTAGAAGTTGGAAAGTATTATACAAGTACACATAGTTTCGATTATAATTACAGATTAAATCCTTTATTGCAAAGGGTAGTAGATAATTGTATACATAATGGTTATTATTTTGGGAAGGTTTAGGTGAGAGGATGAATATTACTGATTGTTATGATTTGCCAAGTTTGATACGTGAAATGGAAGCGGCATTACAAATTGAAGATGCTGACTTTGAAGAACAGGATATGGACATTATTATAAATAATGTAAAGAAGAGGATAAGCAGGCAGTATCAGATTAATTTGAGCGATTACAAAATTAATGCAGACGAGCTTGCATTTAGTGATTTTAGAAAATCTTTGAGTCTTTTTGTTGACAATATTGCAAGGATTCATGCGAAGTTTGCTGGCTATGCACAAATTGAAAGATATCATACAAAGTATCAAACAGATTTGAACAAAATAAATTATTTAGGGTTTGATGAAAAATCTCTGCGCACGGCTTTATTGGCAATACATACTAAGATTATGCAGCCGAGAGTAACAGATGTGATTAAAGCGATTAAAGGTAAGTTGGGTACAATAAATACGTGCATTGAAAAAAGGCTTTTCATGTTAATTGTTATTACGCATGAGTTAGGGTTTAATGAAGTCGCAGCATGTATATCGGAAATTTTTGTGCAGGGAACAATAAAGTAGGTGAATGAAAATTATGATATTGAGAGTAACAAATAGTGATGTGGATTATGGCAGTGAAACTTATAAAATATCATTAATGGATTTTGGATGTAAAGAGTATCACCCATTTATTGCGAGCAATAAATGGGAAAAGGTGTATATAGATATTACGGAGGATACACCAAAAGGCATTATACGACAGGTTATACCTATGCTGCCAATCTGTCCGGTACTGGATACAGACAATATCTCTAAGAGAATGTTGTTTCTGTTATGTGAGGTGTTTAACGATGAAGCATATGAGCTCGTTTCTTTATACACAACAGATTTCAGTAAATTTAAAGAGCGCGTAATAAATTTGATAAAGGAGCGTAATGCTAATATTTAGGTGTTACAAAAAGAAAGTATGAATAATAAAGAAAGTTGTTTAAGTTGTGGCGGTACAGGCATTATGGCGAATGGTGAAGTGTGTGCTTGCGGAATTAAAGCAAAGATGATTTTGCCAATAAGTTTAAAAATACCTGTACAATATCAAGGAGTAAGGTTTTCAAAGGATTTTGTAAATAAAAAACTTGATCCGAACTACGGTAATTTTATGCATAACCTGTTAAATGACTGCATTCAAAATTTGCATACGTTTCAGAAAAATATTCTTATATGTGCTCCACCAAATTCGGGTAAAACAGTGTGGACATATACTTTGTATAGTCAAATGTATGCTAAGGGTTTTGTTATGCCTAAACTAATGGATTTGATGGAAATTAGAAGCCTATGGCTTGATTATTACACACAAGATAAAGAAAAGGTTAATTTGATAAGTTCTGCAAAAATACTCGTAATAAAATTGCCGTTAGATTTGCCCGTAAAGTTTCCTGAAACTATGAGTACCATTATTGAAAGGCGAGTCAGAAATAATTGTTCAACGATATTTTTGTATGGTGGAAGTATTAAAGACTTGGAGGCACAGGATAAGTTTGGAAAATTACAAACAATTATTGGTGATGGGAGTTTTAATTCATTGTGTGTGAAGTCGTTTGGTATGAGAGGAGCTTAGATGATGGCTAAGTATAAAATGTATGTAGATGGAAGTTTTGATGTAAGAGATAAGTTTATTACAAAAGGTGCTATGATATTATTAGATGGAAACGATAATCCTATTGTAGCACAGCAGTATAAAACTGAGAAGCCGGAATTTGTGAAAAGCAGGAATGTTGGTGGTGAGCTTATTTCTGTGACGCATGGTTTACTTTTATCGTGTATGTTTATTCAAAAGAGATTGGGAACAAACGAGCAGTATACAATTGATATATATTATGATTATACAGGAATTCGTAATTTTATACAAGGTCCGGACTTTTGGGTAGCAAAGAAACCGACTGCTTTATACTATGTAGATTTTATGAAGAGAATACAGGATGCTTACCCTAGAATGTTATTTACTTTTAATAAAATAAAGTCACATACAGGAAATAAATGGAATGAGTTGGTAGATGCATTAGCAGGTGGAATGGTTCCGGTTGAGGTGAAAAATGTATTGTTAGAGGAGCTGATTTGGTGACAAGAAAACAGAAGTATTTAAGTATTATTGCAGTGCTTGCAGCAGGTGGATGTGCTGTAGGTTTGATGTTAAATCCACGAGAGAATAACATAACAGAAGATCCTGTAGTAGAAGTGAGTGAATCTGTGCAGACAGAGGTAGAGCTTGGCTGTGCATATGATGTAGATGAGAAAAAACTCAAGACAGTTGCTGAACTTTCTATGAGTGACGATTACTATTTACATAGTGTTACGGATGTAACAAAGCAAGAAGTGGAAACGGATCTGATTATGTTATCTGAGGAGGAATTCTTATCCAAGTACAGGTATGTGGTTTGTGAGGATGGTGTAAGAAGTAATTTGGATTGGAAAAATAAGAGTCTTAGTGATGATGATTTGAGTCTTGCAAGGATTGTATGCGTGGAAGCATACGAGAAATATTTGAATAAGAAAGCCGGGGCACAAGATAGGTATAGGATTGAAATGCGAGAACTTCTTAACGAAGAACTTCAGCAGATGCCAGTACCTGTTTTTTATTATGTCACAAATGATTATACACTTGTCGTTTCGATGCATCTCGCTATATATGATTTAGTTGAAAAAACGGAGAAGGAAGTTTTGATTCCAATTTCAGTAAGGTATGGTGAGCAGTATGTAGAAATTGTATGAGGAGGTGAGTAATATGGTAGTAACAACCGCAGACTTGGATATAGAGATTAAGCGTAAAATTACGGATTATGTAATGTTTGAAGCATCTTATGCACAGGTTGGTTCAGAAAAGTTCATAAAAGTTTGTGATGATAAGCTTGTTAAGAAAGTTAATGAAATGGCGGCAGAGTACTATGCATTTGCGGATATTGAAATTCGTATGGAGTTAAAAGATATCATGCAGATTTGCAGAACTGCCTATTGTTAAGGAAGCAAGGGGACAGTTTTATGAAAATAACTGTCTAATATAAGGAAGGACATTGTATGAAAGAAATCTTTAAATGGTTCACCACCGAAGATGCAGATTCCAGAATTGTGTGGTTTACAGAGCAGTTTCCTTATGAGGAATTTGATGGTATAGATAAGTTGTTTGTGTTATTTCTGGGGTATTGTGCGTCATTGAATATCCCGGCATCTAAGAAATTCCTAGAGAAGTTTTTGCAGACGGAAGGAAAGAAGTATATAAAAAAATATAATATAAAATTGCCAACAATGGATAATTTTGATTATTCCGAACCTACTTCTTTGAATGAAGCTGCAAGAATTATCATTGCAAATACTGCTGCTTTATATGATGAATATGTTGTTGGAAGTTTAGATACAGATGACAATTTTAAGGTTGCAATGAAAGCATTTATAGAAAAGAAGAAAAGTGACAAAGTTGTAAATGTTATGACACAGGTATTTCCACAACTTTCTGATGGTGATGTGACAGAGCTTATAGATGATATGCAGTATAAGTTAAGTGTAGTGCAAGAGATTTACAATCCTAACTGTTTAAGTAAACTTGATTTTCTAGAAGGGAGAACCAGTAGTAGTGGAACTAAAGGCAGGCGTATGAGACATATTCTAAATACGGGGATTCCGTGTATTGATGGAGATGCAGGAGGTTTGTTTTCAACACAAGTATGGGCTTTAACGGGTTCGCCAGGTATAGGTAAAACAAGATTTGCACTAGCAGCATTTGCTTATCAAGCAATGGTAGGTTCAAAAGTTGATGTGTTGTTTGAAGAGCTGGAGCTTCAAAAGATTGAGGTAGAGAATATGCTGATAGCATACCATATTATACAATTGTATGATGGCAAAATAAAGATACCAGATAGTGTAATGAATAAAGGATTAATGTCACCAGAGCAGGAAAAATATTATGAAGCAGCTCGAATTGATTTATTTGAAAGTGGAAATTATGGGCGTATTACCATAAGGACTGATTCGCTTATTGTTGAAACATTAGAGAAGAATATGTTGAATTACTTACGTAGAAATAGGAATACACAGTTATGGATAACTGATTATGCTGGTCTTGCTAAATCAAAACCAACTGAAAAGTATGCACCACATAAAATACAGTTTGAGATTATACAAGAACTGTATAAAACAACAAAGGATATCGTTAAAGAAGCAGATATAGGAGCACTTATAATAAATCAGTTTGGAAAGGAAGGTATAGATGCAGCAAAGTCAGGAAAAATAATAGTTGCTGGACATGTACAAGGAGGGCAGATTATCGAACAACATGCAGACTATGATTTAGCTTTATGCGCAACAACAGAACAAGAGGCAGCTAATATGTGTACGTTATCCACCGTTAAAAAGCGTGCGGCAGCAGGTTTTCAGTTTGTACCGTTTGCGATGGATAGATCAGTTTCTGTATTTAGACAACTTAGACAGGAAGCTATAAGTTAGGAGGAGAAAATGGGAAGATTAATTAAAGATAATATTGTATTACAACGGCTAGTAAATCAGGGTAAAACAGATATTTATCTTGATAGAGTAGTACAATATTCAGGAGAGGTCGATGATTCAAAACCGAAAACAAAATTGAAGTCGCTAAATGGGATGATTCCGCCTATACATATTATTGATTCGCTCAAGTACAAGTATAGTCTAATGAAAGCTGAAGGTGATTGTCAAATTGTTGAAGTTATGAATGGTGAAATTTTAAATACTTATGCTGCTAAGCCGGAAGATATTCGTATGCTTAGGGCATTAGCTGCGGAACAAATCAGTAATGATGAGATTTATTCAGATGTTGTAGCAACTGTATTTAAGTCGTTAATGGTCAGTGTAATCAGTAAAGCAGATCATATAGTGTGGAAGCCTATAGAGTATAATGAGTTTTATAAGTATGTATATGACGAAATACAGAAGTATGTGTCGAAAGAAGTAAGGAGATAATTATGAGTAAGTATAGTTTAAAAGGATTGTCAGTAATGGATGTAGAAACAGGTGAGTTTATATGTAAAGGTTCAAGCTATGAGGATGTAGTAGATATACATGATCAGAGCATTATAAATATTAACACTCCTTTAAAGACGGATACAGTAATTGGTCTGGCTGATAAAGTATGTGAATTTTTGCAGGAAAATCCTGAGTGTATGGGCGATGATAACCTTACATTTAAGTTTCGCCTGCCGTATATTGGTGGCAGATATATGCAGCTAGAATTCAGTGGGGCAAATATGGATATTGAAGCATATTCAGTGCTAAAGCTTTTGGTGGCATTGTTGCTGGTAGAAGCAAGAAAAGAAGTTATTCAGGTCCAGTATTCAGGAAAAATGAGAGATGGGCTTTTGGAAGCTTTTAGTGAAATGCAGAATATCATTATTGAAAGCTTTCAGGAAGAACCAAGGTATACTGTTGAGGAAAAGTATAGTGTTGTTGCTGAGGATAATAGTTTATGTTAGTAGGTGTGAAAGGAAGGCTGCCAACAATTCCTGAATATTACATGGATTTTATAAACAAAAATGTAGATTTAACTAAAGAGCCTAAGCAATGCTGTCCATTTCACAAAGAAGATACGCCGTCTTTTTCGTATTCAGCAATGAAAAATGTTTGGCGGTGTTTTGGAGCATGCCATTGTGGTGGAGATGTAGTAGATTTACACAAAAAGAATTATGGGTTTTCTTCAAGGGAAGAAGCTGACAAATCTCTTAAGGCGTATTATGGAGTTATCGAAAAAGTTACATTACAGCAATATGTACGGGAAGTGGATAATGAAGTGGTTTATAAAAACACGTATTATACATTGGCAGTTTCATTGGCAAGTTGTCCTGAAAGATGGGTGCAGTTGGATTATGTTATGTCCAAGACGCCAGTGGATACAATTGAACTGGAAGCACTTGTTCATGAGTGGCAGAGTAGTAAGTAAGAATTATATGCAGAAAGAAGGTATTTAGATGAATGATAAGAATTTAAGTTATAGAGCAGCTGAAGTATATAGAACTATAATAGCATACATAGAATCGCATGGTTATCCACCAACACAAAGCGAGATAAGTGAGCTATGTTTTTATTCAACGTATATTACATATACACCACTTTACAACTTTATAAATGATACCCTTGTTTCTGAATCAACTGTTTTA
>ERZ778516.2662-NODE-2662-length-11610-cov-4.625270_pt1 | contig 11610 bp, 10 predicted proteins | sample MGYA00510342_ERZ778516 | MGnify/ENA primary metagenome ERZ778516 (study PRJEB29527, sample SAMN07138961) | mouse gut metagenome | material: feces | host: mouse | place: China:Nanjing | collected 2016-01-25 ...
AAAAATGTATCTTTGTCTGAATTTAAAACCGCGAAGCCTTATGTCTTGTGTTCGAAATTTTGTAGTTAGTTTATTGATTTTTAATGTTTTGAACCTGTGCGCACAGCAGCGCCTCGCTTTCGAGCCCGCGGAGTGGGATTTCGGCACCATCGACGAGGCCGCAGGGCCCGTGACGCATGTTTTCCGCGGAACGAACGTCTCGGACCGTCCGCTGGTCATCCTCAATGTGGTCTCGTCGTGCGGATGCACGGTGCCCGAATTCTCGCGCCGCCCGGTGTTGCCCGGCCGGAGCGTCGAGATACGGGTTACGTACGACCCGATGAACCGTCCGGGTGCATTCGACAAGGAGCTCACCGTCTTCGACGAGGAGAAGCGCCCGGCGGCGCGCCTGGGCGTGCGGGGCCAGGTGACGCCGCGCGAGCGGAGCATCGAGGAGCTCTATCCGGTCGATGCGGGCGCGGGGGTGCGCCTCACGCAGTCGTTCGTCAATTTCTCTACGGTCGCGCACGAGCGTACGGCCGCCGCGGCCGTGGGGGTGGCCAATACGAGCGGCCGGCCGCTGCGGTTCGAACTCGTGCCGCAGACGGCGAGCGGATTCGTGCGGACGGAGTATCCGCGGACGCTGGCGCCGGGCGTTGCGGGCGAGATCCGCATCGAGTGCCGGGTGCCGTCGGAGTCGGGGCGCTACGGCACGCTGCGCGACGTGCTGACGCTGCGCATCGAGGGGGCCGACTCCCGCGTGCCGCTGGTGACGCACGCCGTGGCGACCGATAATCCGCATCTTTCGAACGAAATTTCGGCTCCGAAAGCGGTTTTTGACAAATATATTATTAAATTTGGTTCGCGGAAACGCTCGGAACGCAACGTCGAGTCCGTATTTACGGTCGCCAACGAGGGTGACGGTGAGTTGGTTATACGCTCGGTGGAGGCGCCCGAAGGGGTGGATTGCACCCTGCGTGCGGGGCAGCGGATCGCTCCCGGCGCCGTGTGTGCGGCCGCGGTGACGTTCGATCCTTCGCTCCCGGACTACGGACCCTATGCGGGGCAGCTGCTCGTGGTGACGAACGATGCGGCCCGTCCCGTGCGGCGCATCCGCGTGACGGCGATCGTCGAGGAGTGACGGACGTCGCGCGCGTATGTATATATGTAATTGAACTATTAAGATAGATTCCGGGTCGCGGCGGCGCCCGTCGCCCGGAACGGAATTAACAACCAAACGTAAAAACGAATGTTTGAAATCCTTGAGAAGCAGAACCTCGCAGAAGGTATCTGGCTGATGAAAATCCATGCTCCGCGTGTGGCGCGTTCGGCGCAGCCGGGGCAGTTCGTCATCGTACGCACGGACGAGACCGGCGAGCGTATTCCGCTCACCATCTCCGATTACGATCCCGAGCAGGGGAGCGTGACCATCGTCACGCAGGCGCTGGGTGTCTCCACGCGCAAGATCTGCGCACTGGAAGCGGGCGACTCGCTGGCCGACTTCGCCGGACCGCTGGGCCGTCCGTCGGACTTCGTGGCCGAGCCGCTCGACGAGCTGCGCGGCAAGCGCATTCTCTTCGTTGCGGGCGGTGTGGGCACGGCGCCCGTCTATCCTCAGGTCAAGTGGCTGCACGACCACGGCGTGGAGGCCGACGTGATCATCGGCGCGAAGAACAAGGATATGCTCATCTACACCGACGCCATGCGTGCGGTGGCTTCCGAGCTTTACATCGCCACGGACGACGGCTCGGAGGGCTTCCGCGGTCTGGTGACCGACCTGATCAAGGAGCTGATCGACAAGCAGGGCAAGCGCTACGACGTGTGCGTGGCGATCGGCCCGATGATCATGATGAAGTTCGTGGCCCTCACCACCAAGGCGTACGGCCTGAAGACCGTGGTGTCGCTCAACGCGCTGATGGTCGATGGCACGGGCATGTGCGGTGCCTGCCGCGTCACGGTGGGCGGCAAGACGCGTTTCACGTGCGTGGACGGCCCCGAGTTCGACGCCCACGAGGTCGATTTCGACGAGGCGATGCGGCGCCAGGGCATGTACCGCACCCAGGAGCAGCGTGCCGCGGCCATCGAGGCCGAGCGTGCCGCGGGCCACAAATGCAGAATAGGTTTGGACAAATAAGGAGGAACAGAGTATGGCAAACAAAATACCGCGCGTACCCGTGCGCGAACAGGACCCCGCGATCCGTGCGACCAACTTCGAGGAGGTGTGCCACGGCTACAATCTTGAGGAGGCGCAGCTTGAGGCGTCGCGCTGCCTGCATTGCAAAAATCCCCGCTGTACCGCGGCCTGTCCGGTGAACATCCGCATTCCCGACTTCATCGAGCAGGTGGTGGCCGGCGACATGGCCCGTGCGGCCGCGATCATCGCCGAGGACAGCTCGCTGCCGAGCATCTGCGGCCGCGTATGTCCCCAGGAGAGCCAGTGCGAAGGTTCGTGCGTGCTGGGCATCAAGGGCGAGCCGGTGGCCATCGGCAAACTGGAGCGCTTCGTGGGCGACTGGAAGCTGGAGCACGGCGGTGCCGCAGCCTCCGTTGCGCCGCGCAACGGCCGCAAGGTCGCCGTCGTGGGCAGCGGCCCGAGCGGCCTGGCCTGCGCGAGCGACCTGGCGAAGATGGGCTACGAGGTGAAGATCTTCGAGGCGCTGCACAAGGTGGGCGGCGTGCTCGTATACGGCATCCCCGAGTTCCGCCTGCCCAAGGAGCGGATCGTGGCCCGCGAGATCGAGGCCGTGAAGGCCCTGGGCGTGGAGATCGAGACCGACGTGATCGTGGGTCGCACGATGACCGTGGACGATCTGCTGGACCGCGAGGGTTACGACGCCGTGTTCATCGGTTCGGGCGCCGGTCTGCCGCGCTTCATGGGCATTCCGGGCGAGAACCTCAACGGCGTGGTCTCGGCCAACGAGTTCCTCACGCGTGCGAACCTCATGCACGCCTACGACGAGCGTTACGACACGCCCATCTACGTGGGCCGCAAGGTGGTGATCGTCGGCGGCGGCAATGTGGCGATGGACGCCGTGCGCACGGCCAAGCGTCTGGGTGCCGAGGCGGTGATTGTCTACCGCCGCAGCGAGGCAGAGCTTCCGGCACGTGTGGAGGAGGTGCACCATGCCAAGCAGGAGGGCATCGAGTTCCGCCTGCTCACCAATCCCACGGCCGTGCTCGGCGACGACAAGGGCTGGGTGCGCGGTCTGAACTGCGTGGAGATGGAGCTGGGCGAGCCCGATGCGAGCGGCCGCCGTTCGCCCGTCGAGAAGCCGGGTTCGGACTTCGAGATCGAGTGCGACGTGGTGGTCATGGCGCTCGGCACTTCGCCCAACCCGCTGCTGTCGGCCACGACGTCGGGGCTGGAGACCACGCGCCGCGGCTGCCTCGTGGCGGACGAGGAGGGCGCGACGACGCGTCCGGGAGTCTTCGCCGGCGGCGATGCCGTCACGGGTGCCGCCACGGTGATCCTGGCGATGGGTGCCGGCCGCAAGGCGGCTCGCGCCATCGACGCTTACGTCCGTTCGAAAGCCTGACAATCAAGGTGTAGTACATTATGCCGGCCGGTCTCGCCATGAAGACCGGCCGGCTTTTTTTCGGTTGGGGGCGACGCGTTGTGCTGGTCGTGGCATGGCGGGGTTAGGGATCTTGTCGCTGTCGGGTGTTGTTGCCGGCACTTGTTGCCGGCTGTTGTCGTTGGGCTTTCGCTGCCGGGTGTTTTCGTCGCTGGTTGTTTCATCGGCTGGGACGCAGCCTGCGGGGCGCGCAGGAACTGCGGGCCTCCGCGCCGGAAGGCTGCGGCCCGCGCGGCTCCCCAGAGCCACAGGAGGTTGTTGCGGGGGCGTTCGGTTCCGGGAGGCTGCGGGGTGTGACTTCGGGGGAGCCGCTGAACTTGTTGTTGTAGCGGGCGGGAGGTGCGTTCGGTGCCGGGAGGCTGCGGGGCGCGAGCGAGTGGGACGGTCGGAGGCGGCCCGAAAACGGGGAAGGCGCACGGACGGAGGAAAAATGCCGCGGCAAGATGCCGGGGAGAGAGTGCCGGTGCCGGTGCCGGAAGATCGGTTGCGGCGACCGGTTGCGATTCGGGATTAAATGCGTATCTTTGTCCTCGTATCGGTCCGAAACCATGCAAGGTATGAAAATTCTGATTCTCAACGGTCCCAATCTCAACCTCCAGGGGCGGCGCGACGTCGCCGTCTACGGCACGGAGACGTTCGAACACTATGTCGGCCGCCTGCGCGCGGCCTATCCCGGCGTTGCGATCGACTATGCCCAGTCGAACATCGAGGGCGAACTGATCGACGCCATACAGCGGGCGGAGGGGGTCTACGACGGCATCGTGTTCAATGCCGGAGGCTACACCCACACCTCGGTGTCGCTCCGCGATGCGGTCTCGGCCGCAGCCCTCCCGGTGGTGGAGGTGCACATTTCGTCGATCCTCGCCCGCGAGGAGTTCCGCCGCGAGTCGCTCCTCGCCCCCGTGGCCGTGGGGTCCGTCATGGGCTTCGGGCTGCTCTCCTACGAGTTGGGATTGCTGGCGCTTCTGCGGCGTGCGGACGAGGCGGCGTGCATTCGGGCCTCCGATTTGCAGTAGGGGAGACCGCGAAACGGTCCGGCGCGGGGGTGCCGGACGGAAAAAGTATGTACGAGATGAAAAAGACGAAGATCGTAGCCACGTTGTCCGACCGGCGCTGTACCGAGGCGTTCGTGCGGCAGTTGCACGACGCCGGTATGGACGTCGTGCGCATCAATTCGGCCCATGTCACCGTGGAGGGGGCGGAACACATCGTCCGCACGGTGCATGCGGTCGATCCCGCCATCGCGATCATGATCGACACGAAGGGTCCCGAGATCCGCGTCACGGCCGTGGACGCTTCGTACGGCGACGGCATCCGCTTCGCGGCGGGCGACCGGGTGGCGGTGCGCGGTTCGTCGGGCGGCGACGCCACCACGCGCGGGACGATCTACCTCAACGTGCCGGCGATCGTGCGCGACATCGCCGTGGGGGCGCGTCTGCTCGTTGCCGACGGCGAGCTGGAGCTCGAAGTCACGGGCCGCAGCGATGCGGAGCTGGAGTGCCGCTTCGTGACGGGCGGGGTGCTGCGCTCGCGCAAGAGCGTGAATGTGCCGGGCGTGGCGATCGACCTGCCGTCGGTGACCGAGCGCGACCGCCGTTTCATCGAGTGGGCCGTGCGCAGCGACGTCGATTTCGTCGCCCACTCGTTCGTGCGGAGCGCCCGCGACGTGGCGGCCGTGCAGGAGCTGCTCGACGCCTGCGGCAGCCCCATGAAGATCATCTCGAAGATAGAGAACCGCGAGGGCCTGGAGCACCTCGACGAGATCGTCGAAGCCTCCTACGGCATCATGGTGGCGCGCGGCGACCTGGGCGTCGAGCTGCCCGCCGAGGCCATTCCCGGGGCGCAGCGCCGCATCGTGGAGAAGTGCATCGCGGCCAAGCGCCCCGTGATCATCGCCACGCAGATGCTCTACTCGATGGTGCATGCGCCGCGTCCGACGCGGGCCGAGGTGAGCGACGTGGCCGGTGCGATCTACGAACGGGTGGATGCCGTGATGCTGAGCGACGAGACCGCGGCCGGGGAGTACCCTGCGGAGTCGGTGGCGACCATGGCGCGCATCGCCCGCGAGATCGAGCGCGACGAGGTGCATTTCGCCCCGATGATCGACATGAACATGGTCTCCGTGAACCACGAAATCACGGCCCAGCTGGCCCGGTCGGCGGTGCGTGCCTGCACCAACCTGCCGGTCCGCTACGTCGTGCTCGACACGCTCACGGGGCGCACGGGCCGCTACCTTGCGGCATTCCGCGGGCGCAAGAGCGTGCTGGCCGTGTGCTACAGCCGTCATGCCCAGCGCATACTGGCGCTGTCGTACGGCGTGGTGCCCATCCTGCGCGACCGCGAGCCCGCCGACCGCTACCACTTCCTGTCCGACGCGCTCGATTACCTCGACCGGCGCGCGGAACTCGCGGACGACGACCTGCTGGCCGTCGTGGGCGGCAGCTTCGGGCCCGAGGGCGGCGCCTCCTACGTGGAGCTGGCCACGGCGGCGCGCATCCGGCGCCGCACGGCCGAACTCGGGGGTTGCGAAAAACGTTAGGGTGCGATGGCCGTACGCGGAGAACTCAAGGAGCAGGTGGCGCGCGGGGTGGCGTGGAGCATGGCCGAGAAGGCCGGCTCGGCCCTGTTGCAGATGGGCGTGAGCATGGTCGTGCTGCGCCACCTCACGCCCGACCAGACCGGTGTGTGGGGCATCCTCACGGCCGTGGTGGCTGTGGCGCTGATCCTGGTGGACAGCGGTTTCTCGCAGACCCTGATCCGCAAGTCCGACCCCACGGACGACGACTACCGCTCGGTGTTCGGCCTGAACCTGGCACTTGCCGCGGTGCTCTACGCCCTCTGCACGGCGGCGGCGCCGTGGCTCGCGCGCTTCTACGACATGCCGCAGATCGGCATCATGGCCCCCGTGCTGTTCCTGCTGTTTCCCATCAATGCGCTGTGTGTCATTCAGAACGTGATCTTCACGCGCCAGCTGCGTTTCGCGCTGCTGTCGAAAGCCATCTTCGTGTCGTCGCTGGTGAGCGGCGCCGTGGCCGTGGGGCTCGCCGTGGCGGGCTTCGGACTGTGGAGTTTCGTGGGGCAGCGCCTGGCGGCGCTCGGGGTGCGCACGGCGCTGCTGTGGTGGCTGAGCGACTGGCAGCCCCGCGGTATGTGGAGGCCCGCCGCACTGCGCGCCATGGCGCCGTTCAGCCTGCGTCTGATGGCCACCGACCTCATCACGACGCTCTATGCCCGGCCCCAGTTCTTCATCGGACGCCTCTATCCGACCGAGGTGCTCGGCTTCTTCGACCAGGCGGTCAAGATCCGCGAGCAGCCCCTCTGCTCGGCCATGCAGTCGGTGCAGAACGTGACCTATCCTGCCCTGGCCAAAATCGGCGACGACGCGCCGAAGTTCGCCGAGAGCTATCGTCAGCTGCTGCTGATGACCGCGTTCGCGCTCTTCCCCGTGATGGCGGGGCTGATCGTGGTGGCCGACGAGCTCTTTCCGGTGCTCATCGGCCCGCAGTGGAGCCCTACGGTGCCCTACTTCCGCGTGGCGTGCCTCGTGGGTTTCTTTTATCCCGTCGCCATGGTGGCCTATAACGTGCTGAAGGTCCGCAGCGACGGCCGGATCATCGTGCGGCTGGAGGTGGTCAAGAAGGTGCTGCTCACCGTGGTGCTTTTCGTGACGCTCCGCCGCAGTGCCCTGGCCGTCATGTGGGGCCTGGCGGCGATGTCGTTCGTGGAGATGTGCCTCAATACGGCGGCGGCCCGACGCTATGCGGCGCTGCCGCTCCGGCGCATTGCGCGGACGCTGCTTCCCGTCGTGCTCCTCACGGCGGTCATGAGCGCGGCGGCATGGGGCGCGGGACGCTGCACGGACCTTGCGGTGCTGCGCCTGACGGTCGAAATCGTCGTCGGGGCGGTCGTCTATTGTGCCGGTGCGGCCGTGCTGCGCCTGGAGGCGTTCCGCGAAATCGTGGCCGTGGTGCGCAGAAGGCTGAACGGTTAGCGGTGCCGTGTGCCTGCGGCGCTTTCGGGCCGGAGCTTTTTATCCGATTGGTTGTTGAGTATGCCGGGGCGAAGCCTGCGGCGGCGTGTTTCCGTGCGGATCGGCCGTGCGGACTTGCTGTTTGCGGCGTGCGGAGGGAGAACAGTATTCGTCCGCGGCGTCCGGGAGGCCGTCGGCCCCGGAAACGAACGCGGGGGTGACGAACGGCGTCGTCACCCCCGCGGGATTCGTTGCGGTGTGCGTTATGCGTACACACGCGGCTCCATCGTGCCGCGAAGCACGTACAGCGCGTTCATCACCAGCGATTCGAGCTCGTTTTCGCCCGGGTAAACCACGACCGGAGCGATGAACGAGCAGCGCTCGGCAATGGCTGCGGTCACGTCCTTGTCGTGCGCGATACCGCCCGTGAGGATGATGGCGTCCACCTTGCCCTTCATGACGGTGGCCATTGCGCCGACCTCCTTCGCCACGTTGTAGCTCAGGGCGTCGAGCATCAGCTGGCAGCGGGCATCGCCCTCGGCAGCCTTCTTGGCGACGTCCATCATCGAGTTCATGCCCAGGTGAGCCACCATGCCGCCCTTGCCGGCCAGCAGTTTCATGATCTCCTTCTGGGTGTACTCGCCCGAGAAGCAGAGCTTGACCAGCTCGCTGGCGGGCAGCGTGCCGGCGCGCTCGGGAGCTACCGGGCCGTCGCCGTCCAGGGCGTTGTTGGTGTCGATCACGCGACCCTGGCAGTGGGCGCTCACCGAGATGCCGCCGCCGAGGTGTACCACGATGAAATTCGACTCCTCGTAGCGGCAGCCGTTCTTCTCGCAGTGTTTGCGTGCCGTAGCCTTCTGGTTCAGCGCATGGAAGATCGAGCGGCGCGGGCACTGGGGCAGACCGCTGATGCGGGCCACGTCGTCCATCTCGTCCACCACCACCGGATCGGCGATGTAGGCCTTGACACCCGCCATGCGGGCGATCTCGTCGGCGATCAGACCGCCGAGGTTCGAGGCATGCTCCATCTGGGCGTGGATCAGGTCTTCGCGCAGGGCTTCGTTCACCTCGTAGGCGCCGGCCGGAATGGGCTTTACCAGGCCGCCGCGGCCGATGACGGCCGACAGCTCGCGGATGTCGAAGTGCTGCTCTTCGAGCGCCTTGAGCACGATTTCGCGGCGCCAGGGCAGCTGCTCGGCGACATTGGCGAATTTCGCGATCTCCTCGGCCGAATGGCGGAGGGTCAGTTCGAACAGCGGACGCTCGTCTTCGTAGAGGGCCACCTTGGTCGAGGTGGAGCCGGGGTTGATTGCTAATACTTTGAAGCTCATAAATTATTCGGTCTTTTGTCTGGGTTGGCGATCGTCTTTCCGATTATTTTGCTGCCAGACAGGCCAGTGCGATCGAGTAGAGTTTGGTCTTGCTGGAGTCGCCGCGCGAGGTCAGCACGCACGGAACCTTCGTACCCATGACCATGGCTGCGATCTCGCCGCCGGCCATGTGGGTCGCGGCCTTGAAGAATACGTTGCCCGACTCGATGTTGGGGAAGAGCAGGCAGTCCGGATCGCCGGCTACGGCCGAGCCCTTCACCTTCTTGTGCTCGGCAACCTCCTTGTAGAGCGCCACGTCGATCGACAGCGGACCGTCCACGATCACGTTGCCCAGCTGGCCGCGGTCACCCATCTTGGCGAGGATTGCGCCTTCGGTGGACGAGATCACGCTCGGCAGCAGCTGTTCCGACGGTGCGATGCAGGCGATCTTCGGGGTGGCGATGCCCAGCAGCTTGGCCGTCTGCGCGAGGTAGCCGATCTGCTTCTGCTTCTGCTTGAAGTCGGGCAGCGGAATCACGGCCACGTCCGATACGGTGATCAGCTTGTGGTACGAGGGGATCTCGATCACCGACACGTGGCTCAGCACGCCCTTCGGGGGGAAGAGGCCAGCCTCCTTGTTCAGGATGCCGCGCATGTACTTGTCGGTCGAAACCAGACCCTTCATCAGCACGTCGGCTACGCCTGCCACCACGGCTGCGACGGCCAGCTGCACGCACTTCACGTCGCTCTTCTCATCGACGATGGTGAACGCGTTGATGTCGATGTCGTTCTCGCGGCAAACCTGCTCGATCACGGCCTTCTCGCCGAAGAGCGTCGGCTCCACCAGACCCTCCTTGTATGCGTTGTATACCGCTTCGAGCGTGTGCGAATCCTGCCCGTAGGCCACGGCCAGTCTCTTCTTGCCCTTCTTGCGGGCTTCGACTACGATGTCTGTAAGATGCTGAATCATAATGCTGTATTTATTTGAGTTTGTGTTGTTATCTTACCAAGTTGAAGGTGTCGGTGGCGATCACCAGCTCCTCGTCGGTGGCGATCATGGCCACTTTCACGCGCGACGCTGCCGTCGAGAGGATCTTGTCCGTGCCGCGTGCGCCCTTGTTGGCCTCCGCGTCGAACTCCACGCCCATGAACTCCAGGCCGCGGCATACGCCCTCGCGCATCTCGTCCGAGTTCTCGCCCACGCCGCCCGTGAAGACGATCAGGTCCAGACCGCCCATCTCGGCGGCGTATTCGCCCACGAACTTCTTGATGCGGTTGAAGTACATGTCGCGTGCGAGGATGGCGCGCTCGTCGCCCTCGTGGTAGGCCTTGTCGATGTCGCGCATGTCGCTCGACAGACCCGTGAGGCCCTGCACGCCCGACTGCTTGTTCATCATGGCGTTGAGCTGGTCGTAGCTCATGCCCTCCTTGTCGCCGATGAAGGTCACGGCGCTGGGATCCACCGCACCGCAGCGCGTGCCCATGACCAGACCGTCCACGGGCGAGAAGCCCATCGAGGTGTCGAACGACTTGCCGTTGAGCACCGCCGTCACCGAGGCGCCGTTGCCGATGTGGCAGGTCACGATCTTCGAGTGCGCCAGGTCGAGGCCGGCCAGCGCGGCGCCCTTGGCGGCCACGAACTTGTGGCTCGTGCCGTGGAAGCCGTACTTGCGCACGCGGTACTTCTCGTAGTAGGCGTAGGGCAGGGCGTACATGTAGTTGATGGCCGGAATGGTCTGGTGGAACGAGGTGTCGAACACGGCGACCTGGGGCGTGCCGGGCAGCACCTTCTCGATCGAGAGGATGCCTTCGAGGTTGGCGGGGTTGTGCAGCGGCGCGATCTCGAACAGCGCGCGGATCTTCTCCTTCACCTCCTCGTTCACGAGGGTGCTCTCGGCGAAGAACTCGCCGCCGTGCGCCACGCGGTGTCCCACGGCCTTCACCTCGTCGAGCGAGGCGATCACGCCGTGCTCGGCGTCGGTCAGGGCGTCGAGCACCAGACGGATGCCGGTCGTGTGGTCGGGAATGGGCCGGTGCAGTTCGAAGCGGTTCTTGCCCACGGGCTTGTGCGTGAGGTCTCCCTCCGCCAGACCGATGCGCTCGACCAGACCTTTGGCGAGCAGGTTGCTGCCGGCGGCCTCCATGTCGATCACCTGGTATTTGATCGACGAGCTGCCGCAGTTGAGTACTAAAATGACCATAGTCTTTCTATTTTATTGAATTTTTCAAAATTTGTCCCGTCCACAGGCCGAGCGCCGTGCATGCCGTGCACACGACCAGGCTCAGCGCGACGTAAAACGCCGCGGTGCCGTATTCCCCTCCGCGCAGCAGCCGCACCGTGTCGGCCGAGAAGGTGGAAAAAGTGGTGAATCCGCCGCAGAAGCCCACCCCCGCGAGCAGCGGAACGAGCGCCTGTTGCGACGCGTAGCCCGTTACCGCGCCGATCAGCAGCGATCCTGCGGCATTGACCGCGAACGTCCCGACGGGAAAACCGCCCGCAAGGCATCCGGCTGCGACCAGACCCGAGAGCGCATGACGCGCCATGCTGCCGGCCGCACCGCCGATTCCCACGGCGAGAAATTCACGAATCATAAGATAAAAGTAGTGCAAATTTTATGATCGTGCAAATTTATGTAAAAAATGCTTACGGATTGATATGTTTTTCGGCTTTTTTTGATTGCCGGTGTCCGTTTTTCGGATCGGGAAGCGGTTTTTTTCCTCGGAAAGGAGCGTACGGCGTATGACCGGTGTCCTGCGGGGACATTCGGCGGCCCGG
>ERZ778516.2663-NODE-2663-length-11608-cov-11.607548_pt1 | contig 11608 bp, 8 predicted proteins | sample MGYA00510342_ERZ778516 | MGnify/ENA primary metagenome ERZ778516 (study PRJEB29527, sample SAMN07138961) | mouse gut metagenome | material: feces | host: mouse | place: China:Nanjing | collected 2016-01-25 ...
AATTGATTTATACGACACATGACACTACGTTAATGGATAAAAGATTTTTCAGGCGGGATCAAATATGGTTTATGCAAAAGGATGAATATGGATATTCCACACTGACGGCATTGTCTGATTATAAAATCAGGTCAGATGCTTCCTTTGAAAAGGACTATTTGGCGGGTGTCTATGGCGGAATTCCGTTTTTGAAGGAATTTAAGATGGAAGAAGGGGAGATTGATGGGATCAGATGATATTTTCAAAAAAAGAAGGGCTGCCAGAGCCAAAAGGAAACATGATTATAGGAGCCCAAGAGCCAATTCATACTTGATCGTGACAGAAGGGGAACGGACGGAACCTTTCTATTTTAAAGGATTGCAGAAATTGGTGAAACAAAAGGTGGGCGGGTGCATTGACGTGGCAGAAGCGCCTGTCATTGATATTTATGGAGAGGGCTGTGCGACAGGGAAACTCATTGAGGCGGCAAAGCAAATTGTGAAAGGGGCTAAAATAATTTACCAAAACGTATGGGTTGTATTTGACAAGGATGATTTTGGTGATTTTGACCAAGCAGTTGCTTTGGGGGAGGAGCAGGGATATAAAGTTGCTTGGAGTAACCAGTCTTTTGAATATTGGCTGTACCTGCATTTTCACTATAGCGATTCTGCCCTCCACAGGGAGGAATGGAATGAAAAATTAGATGAAATTTTCAAGAAATATCATCTTGGTGTTGGGAAATACCAGAAAAACCAGGAAGATATTTACCATATCGTAGACAGCTATGATGGGGTAAATACGGCGATAAAACATGCGAAAAGAAGGATGGCAGCATATGGGAAGGGCAAGCCATCCGAATATAATCCTGGGACAATGGTTTACCAATTAGTAGAGGAATTGAAATGGTATTTAGATGAAGACTGAGAATGGACAAGCATGAAAAAATACAGAACCTTTATTTGCCTGATAACAGCAGGCTTCATCGCCATAATACTGGCAGGCTCCGTGTCCATCCATATGCAAGTGCGCAATTACAAAGAGAAAATCCAAATTTTATCCGTAATGGCAGAGGGGCAAGGCGAAGACAGCCTTGCCGCAGCCATAGCCTTGCTGAAAGGCGCGGAAGGCCCTGCCGGGGAACGTGGGGAAAAGCTGCTGGAATCCTACGGCTACTTAAAGCCCAAGGCTAACTGGTATAGCTTGGGCCTTCGGCGTGATATCTTACAAATATCACTTCTGTCCCTTTTGGCATTTGCCTTATATGTTTTGGCATTGTTGTGCTTGTACAGGATGTCAGCCAGAAAAAGGCGGCAGGAGCTGCAGGAACTGGGAAGCATACTGGAACAGTTCCAGAACAATGATTATACGCTGAAGGGCGGCCGGAGCTGCCCCGGCGGCGGAGAGATGGGGCAGGTCTGGAGCCAGTTGGAGCTGCTGGGGGAAAGGATGGCTGTAGGCCAGCGAAGGCTGGAAGCAGAAAAAGAAGGCACAAAGTCTTTGGTGACAGACATTTCCCATCAGCTAAAAACCCCGGTGGCAGGCCTGAAAGCCTGTTTTGAAATCTTGGCGCAGGAAGATTTAAGCCCCAAGGAGCAGGAGGAATTCCGGGAGCAGTGCAGAAGGCAGTTGGAAGGCTTAGAAGCAATGGCCGGAGCCCTGGTAAATATTTCCCGGATGGAAACCGGCATGATACAGATTAAGAAAGAGCCTGCGGATATACTGGAAACCCTTATATCCGCCATCAACCGGGTGTACTTGAAGGCAGAAGAAAAGCAGATTTCCATAGAGCTTGAGGAAGGGGAGGAGCCGCCCGGCTTCCTTATCCCCCATGATGTAAAATGGGTCTGCGAAGCCTTTATCAACCTTTTGGAAAACGCGATCAAATACAGCGGGAGCCAGACCGTGATTTCCATACGGATGGCGGCATACATCCATTTCCTGCGGATTGAAATCAGCGACCAGGGCATTGGGATCCCCAAGGAGGAATACCATAAAATTTTCAAGCGGTTCTACCGGGGTACAGGAACAGAGGTAGGGCAGGCGGAAGGCTCTGGGGTGGGGCTTTACCTGACACGGGAAATTATTGGGAACCATGGCGGGACCGTTACCGTCAATTCCCGCTGCCATGGGGACAGGCGGGGGAGTACCTTTGTGGTGCAGCTTCCCCTTTCTTAATTTTATAGGATTAGGGTGTCAAAAGCACCTTTGGTGCTACGCTCATACCATATATTGTTATTGCAAATCCGCATATGAGCATACTGCAGAAGCCTTACAAAACTGTAAGGCTTCTTTCGCTGTTTTGAAAGCAAACTGAAAGAATCAGGTAGTATGATAAAAATTAGAAACGGAAAAACAGCAAAAGCAGATGGAGGGCATATATGGAAACAATTTTAAAGACAGAAAATTTATGCAAATATTACGGGAAAGGGGAAAATGAAGTCCGCGCTGTCCGGAGCGCCGACATTGCCATCAAGCAGGGGGAATTTACTGCCATAGTGGGGAAATCAGGTTCCGGCAAAAGCACGCTGCTGCACCTGTTGGGGGGCTTGGATTACCCTACCAGCGGCAAGGTATGGGTGAAGGGCAAGGATATTTTCTCCATGAAGGAAGAAGAACTGGCCGTATTCCGCAGAAGGAATATCGGGTTTGTGTTCCAGGCATTTAACCTGGTGTCCAGCATCAATGTCTGGGAAAACATTGTGCTTCCCATTGGGCTGGACGGCAGGGAAGCCGATGCGGGCTTTGCAGAAGACATTATAAAAACCCTTGGGATGGAGCATAAAATCCATAACCTGCCCAATACCCTTTCCGGCGGCCAGCAGCAGCGGGTTGCCATTGCAAGGGCATTGGCTTCCCGGCCGGCTATAATCCTTGCAGACGAGCCGACCGGGAACCTGGATTCCAAGACCAGCGATGAGGTGGTGACGCTGCTGAAAGCTTCTTCCCAGAAATATGGGCAGACGGTTGTGATGATTACCCATGACGAGGACATTGCCCAGATTGCAGACCGGATTTTGTCTATTGAGGATGGGAAGGTGGTGGAACAGGGATGAAAACCATTACAAAGCTGGCAGCCAGCAATATCAGGCAGAACCGCACCAGAAGCATTTTGGTTGCCCTGTCTATCTTTTTAAGTACGTTCCTGCTGACGGTGATTGCAGAGTTTGGCTATGGGATGGTGTCCCACAACCGCGCGAACGCAGGGAAAATCTCCGGGAATTTCTGTGGGCAGTTCCATTCCGTCACAGAGGGACAATACGAAACGATAACAAAACGCAGTGAATTCATTGCTGTAGGCAGGATGGCCATGGCAGCAGAAGCAGAAGGGGAAGGGGGAAAGCTGGGGCTTCTTTGGATGGACCCGCAGGCAGCAGAAAATATGAACGTTCCAGATTCCCTGGCGGAAGGCAGGCTGCCCAGGGCAGGGCATGAACTGGCTGCTTCTAAGGAATTTCTGGAAATTGCAGGGCTTTCAGAAGCAAAGCTTGGGGATTCTGTTACTTTATCCATCCGCAGGGATTTGGAAAGTAAATTTACGGAACAGGAATTTACCGTCTGCGGGCTGATAAAGAGCAGTGAAGCCAGCGGTTTCCAGAAATCTTTCCAAGGCTATGTGTCGGAGGAGTTTTATGGAAGCCTGTTCCCGGAAGGGCAGCGCAGCTATACCGTGAATTTCCGCCTGAATGAATCTGTGGAAATCAATGGGGACATTGGGAAAGAAGTGCTGAAAGAACTGGGCGCCCTCTGCGGGATAGAGGAACGTAATGTTTTGGAGAACTACTCTTACCTGATGTGGGCATATGACCCGGGGACGGAAACAGTGGCGGCCTGTATGGGGATTTCCCTGATTGTCATTTTAGTTTCCGTTGTGGTGGTCTACAATATTTTCCAAGTAGGGATTGTGCAGAAAATTCAGGAATATGGGAAAATAAGAGCGTTAGGTGCAACGAAAAAGCAGCTAAAAAAGCTGATATTCCGGGAAGGGATGGCTATGGCTGCCATCGGCATCCCCGCTGGCCTTGCCGTTGGGTCTGTGGCAGCCGTAGTGCTGTTTGGGCAGCTGGTGTCTGGGGGCTTAAAAGCCTTCCAGGATGTAGATTTTGTACGTGTCAATGTAATATCTGTGCCAGTGCTGCTCCTTGCTGCCCTGATTGCATGGTTTACCGTATGGCTGGCGCTGAAAAAGCCCATGCGCCTTGTGGCATCCATATCTCCGGTGGAAGCCGTCCGTTATCAGGAAAATACCAAAGCCGGAAGGGCTGTCCGCAAGGGCAAAAAGAACCTCACCGTATTTGGGATGACGTGCGCAAGCTTACAGGCGAACCGGAAACGCACCCTTGCAACTATTTTTACCATGGGGCTTTCCTGTGTCCTGTTTGTGATCCTTTCCAATATTGCCGGGAATATTGACGTTGCATTTGAAGCACGGGCGCAGGTGGAATATGGGCAGTTCCTTTTGGACTTGGACTATTCCCTGGCAGACAAGGCATACCCGGAGAATAATTTAGATGAAATCCAGAAGAAAAACCCCCTGGGGAAGGAAACCCAGGAAAAATTAGAAAGCATCCCGGGCGTCACCAAGGTCTGGAAACGGGTTGTATTCCCGGCAATAAAAGGGGGAAACAGGCTGGATGAAGAAGGAGTTCCATTGGAGGAAGGGGGTTCCATGGTATCGGTATGTGTGCTGAACCGGGAAGAATTTGAGCTTTATGGCATTTCAGGTGTCCTTGGGACGGTGGATTATGATCAGGTGGCGGAGGAGGACGGGATTTTGTTTGGCTATTCCCATTTTCTGGATCAGTATGGGTATGCATTGGGTGAGGATATCAAGATGGAAGTGCAAACCCCCGGTGGGGAAGCGCTGCCTTTTACCGCAGAGCTTGTGGGGGCTTTCGGCCATGCCCCGTCTATGTGGGCCATTACGGAGGACACCTGGGAAAAGATGGATGCGGAGGGGGAATTTGAAACAGCCCTCTGGGTCGGCTGTGAAGAACAGGCAAAGCAGCAGGTAGAAGCGCAGATCCGGGAATTGGCTGCCTATATGCCCCATGTTCAGGTGGCAACCTATGGCAATGCGCTTTCACAGGCAAAATTCCAGACAAGGGTAATGCGGGTGGGAACCTATGCATTTATTGGAATTGTGGGCCTGATTGGGTTTTTGAATATGGCAAATACCATTATCACAGGCATTGTCACCAGAAAACGGGAGCTTGGCGTCCTGCAGGCAGTTGGGATGTCAAACCGGCAGTTAAACCAGATGCTCCAATTGGAAGGCATCCTTTTTTCCGCCGGGTCAGTGGCCGTATCCCTGGCAGTTGGGTGCCCCTTGGGCTATGCTTTGTTCCAGTATGCCAAGAAAAGTGGGATTTACGGGATGAACCAGTACCATGTGCCAATGCTTGAAATTGCCCTGATGGCAGGGACGGTTGTGGCGCTGCAGGGGCTGCTGTCTTATTTCCTCAGCAGGAACTTGCGGAAAGAATCCTTAGTGGAACGGATTAACTACCACAATTAGGGTGCCTTGTGGGTGCAAATACCCCGCCCCTTGGGGCGGAAAGGACAGCCCCTTGATTCCCAGAATTCCATGTATAGTTCTTACAACAAATACACAGTTTACATAGAAAGCCTGAATTGCAAGCAGAAAAAGATTGTGGTAGAATAGGTGGAAGAATTATGAAATAGGGCAGGCCTGAAAAGAAAAGCCGTTTCCAAACCCAGCAGCAGGATAGGCGGCAGCAATTACGTTCAGGCGGACCCTAGGGAGGGAAGGCTATGAAAAAATTACTGGTGTATTTAAAAGACTTTAAAAAAGAAAGCATACTCGCCCCCTTATTTAAAATGCTGGAAGCTTCTTTTGAGCTGATTGTGCCGCTGGTAGTAACAGCCATTATCGACGTGGGGATTGCAAAAAGGGACAGCGGCTACATCCTGCGGATGTGCCTTGTCATGGTAGCTTTGGGGCTGATTGGGCTTTTGTGCTCCGTGACAGCCCAGTATTTTGCGGCAAAGGCGGCAGTAGGGTTCGGGAGCCGGGTGCGGCATGAGCTGTTTGCCCATATCCAGACATTTTCCTTTTCGGAAATCGACAAGGCCGGGACGGCAACGCTGATTACCCGGCTGACAAGCGACATCAACCAGGCCCAGTCCGGGGTTAACATGGTGCTGCGCCTGTTCCTGCGCTCCCCCTTTATTGTGTTTGGGGCGATGGTGATGGCGTTTACCATTGATTTTAAATCTGCCATGATTTTTGTGGTGACGATCCCGTTGCTGTCCCTTGTGGTATTCGGCGTGATGGCAGTCAGCATCCCTATGTACCGCAAGGTGCAGGAACGCCTGGACAGGGTGCTTGGCATTACAAGGGAAAACCTTGCCGGGGCAAGGGTAATCCGTGCGTTCCATAAGGAGGAGGAAGAAAAAAGCAGGTTTGAGGAGAGCCTGGAAAGCCTGACATTTATGCAGAACCGTGTGGGCAGGATTAGCGCGGTCATGAACCCGGTGACGTATGTCATTATCAACGGGGCGACGGTATTCCTGCTGTATACCGGGGCAGTCCAGGTAGACACCGGGGCGCTGACACAAGGGGAAGTGGTAGCCCTTGTGAATTATATGTCCCAGATCCTGGTGGAGCTGATTAAGCTTGCCAACCTGATTGTGACAATCACCAAGGCAGTTGCCTGCGGGAACCGGGTGCAGTCCATTTTGGAAATGAAAAGCAGTATGCCGAAAGATAACAGGGCAGCCAATATATCCAATCCAGAGAAAAATTATGGCGGGGAATCTCCTGTTGTCCAATTTTCCCATGTGGGCTTAACTTACCAGGGGGCAGGCGGGGAGAGCCTTTCCGATATTGATTTTTCCGTTATGCCGGGGGAAACAGTGGGCATTATCGGTGGCACCGGTTCCGGCAAAACGTCGCTGGTGCACTTAATCCCAAGGTTTTATGACGCTACCAGCGGGGAAGTGCGGATAGACGGCCGGAATGTCAAGGATTATCCTTTAGAGGAGCTGCGGCAGAAAGTAGGGATTGTCATGCAGAAAGCTGTCCTGTTCCAAGGCACCATCCGGGAAAACCTCTGCTGGGGCAAGGAAGGAGCCACGGAGGAAGAACTGTATGGCGCGCTGGAAATTGCACAGGCAAAAGAAGTGGTGGACGGGAAAGAAGGGAAACTGGACGCCTTTGTGGAGCAGGGCGGAAAAAATTTTTCCGGCGGGCAGCGGCAGCGGCTGACAATTGCCCGCGCCTTAGTGCGAAGGCCCCAAATTTTGATTTTAGACGACAGCGCTTCCGCCCTTGACTACGCCACCGACGCAAGGCTGCGCAAAGCCATCCAGGGGATGGACGGGAACCGGGCGGTATTTATTGTGTCCCAGCGGACTTCCTCCATCCAGCACGCCGATAAAATCATTGTGCTGGAGGATGGGGAAATCGCAGGGATTGGCACCCACAGCGGTTTGCTGGAAACCTGCGGGGTCTACCGGGAAATCTATGAATCCCAATATAAAAAAGCGTGACAAGGGCCAATGGGCACAACTGGAATGGCAGGCCTAAAGTGAAAGGAATGGTAGCGTTTATGAAGGGGCAAAAAAATAATAAGCAGCAGGCAAAGACCCTGAAAAAGGTCTTGCAGTATATTGAAAACTACAAAATTTTTCTGGTATTGTCCTTGGCATTTGCAGTGGCAACGGTAGTGTCTACCCTCTATGTCCCGGTAGTGACGGGTCAGGTAGTGGACCATATTGTGGGCCCGGGGCAGGTAGATTTCCTTGTGATTTTCCGGCTCCTTGGGAAAATCGGGGTCATTATTGGGCTGACGGCGCTGGCACAATGGCTGATGAATGTGTGCAACAATAAAATTACTTATGAAGTGATTCAGGATATCCGCAGGGAGGCGTTTGCCAAAATAGAGATACTCCCGCTTAAATTTATTGACGGCCACTCCCATGGGGAACTGGTGAGCCGGGTGGTTGCAGACGTGGACCAGTTCGCAGACGGGCTCCTTATGGGCTTTTCCCAATTATTTACAGGAGTGGTGACGATTTTAGGGACCTTGCTGTTCATGCTTAGCATCAACATTAAGATTACCCTGGTGGTGGTGCTGATAACGCCGGTTTCCCTGTTTGTGGCAAGCTTTATTGCAAAACGGACATTTTCCATGTTTATGCTCCAGTCTACTACCCGGGGGGAGCAGACCGCATTAATTAATGAAATGATTGAAAACCAGAAAGTGGTGCAGGCATTTTCCAAAGAGGGGGATGTGCTGGATACCTTTGATGAAATCAACGGAAGGCTGGAAAAAGCGTCTTTGCAGGCAACCTTTTTTTCTTCCCTGACGAATCCCTGTACCCGCTTTGTTAACAGCCTTGTGTATACGGGGGTTGGCCTTGCAGGAGCCTTTTCCGCCATGGGCGGGGTTCTGACGGTGGGGCAGCTTTCTTGTTTTTTAAGTTATGCGAACCAGTATACGAAGCCTTTTAATGAGATTTCCGGGGTGGTGACGGAGCTCCAGAATGCATTGGCCTGTGCGGAGCGGATTTTCCGCCTTATTGAAGAAGAACCTCAGGTGCCGGAACCGGAAGATGCGGAAGTACTGGCAAATGTAAAGGGAAATGTAGGCCTTTCCCATGTTTCTTTTTCCTATGCGCCGGAACAGAAGCTGATTGAGGATTTTAACCTGCAGGTGAAGCCCGGCCAGCGGGTAGCCATTGTAGGCCCTACCGGGTGTGGGAAAACAACCATCATTAACCTGCTGATGCGGTTTTACGATGTGGACCGGGGCAGCATCCATGTGGAAGGCATGGATATCCGTAAAGCCACCAGAAGGAGCCTTAGGGAAAGTTATGGGATGGTATTACAGGAAACCTGGCTGAAAGCAGGGACCATCCGGGAAAATTTGGTTATGGGCAAACCAGACGCCACGGAAGAAGAACTGATAGAAGCGTCAAAATCCGCCCATGCCCACAGCTTTATCAAGCGGCTGCCGAAAGGGTATGACACGGTGATAGGGGAGGAAGGGGGCAGCCTTTCCGCAGGGCAGAAACAGCTTCTGTGCATTGCAAGGGTTATGCTCTGCCTGCCGCCTATGCTGATTTTGGATGAAGCAACCTCCTCCATTGATACAAGGACGGAGATGAAAATACAGAATGCTTTTGCAAAAATGATGAAGGGGCGGACCAGCTTTATTGTAGCCCACCGCCTGTCCACCATCCAGGAAGCGGACATTATCCTTGTGATGAAGGATGGGCATATTTTGGAGCAGGGCAGCCACGGGGAACTGCTGGAGAACAAAGGGTTTTATTCAGAGCTTTATAACAGCCAGTTTGCAGTGTGAGCTTCACCAGCACTTTTATAGTTACTTGTTCAAAAGGTCTTGCATTGTAATTTACGTTAGTGCAACAGCCCCATTTTCCAGCTGTCAAAATTTGCCATCCAGATTGTTTTGACAATTTTTTAACATGGTGGTATACTAAAGTATGTTATAAAAAATGCTTCCTACAGCAGAACTGGAACCAAGGTGTGGATGTAGGGGGAACAGACAATTCAGCAGGCTTGCCGCAAGGCGTGTCCTGCTGGGGTTTTGCAGCATCTGCCGGAAAGCCGGCAGGTGCCTGCGGCAATAAACAGAATAGAGGTGGAAAGAATGGCAGTACAGCAGGCAGATATTAACAAAGTCCGTGCATCTGTATCAGGGCAGTTAGGCAACAAAGTCATGATCCAGTTGGACAGGGGCCGCAACAGGGTTGACATTCAGGAAGGAGTTATCAAAGGGGCATACCCATCGGTTTTTACCATTTTGGTAGATGATGACAATGAGAAGAATCCACCGCAGTTACTTTCCTTCAGCTACACAGATGTGCTGACAAGGGATATCAGGATGAAATTGTGTTAAACAAAGGAAAATGAATAAAACGCTCCCATTCGGAATAAAATGTACAAATATTCAGGATTGGAGTGTTTTTATTTTGGAATTATCGAAAAAATATATACATATGAACCGGGAAAAGGGAAAAGCTGTGACCCAGATTACATTGGATGATGATTTTAATGTGCCCGATACCAAGCCGGACTTAATCCGCATTATTTTGGACAAAGGGGAAATCCGGGTGGACGAAGCCACCATTACCCAGGACCATGTGTGGCTGAAAGGGGTGCTGAAATTTTCCCTGTTGTACCGAAGCGACCAGGAGGAGGGGAAAATCAGCAGCATGAACGGGGAACTCCCCTTTCAGGAAAGCCTTGCCATTGATGGCGCCAACGAGTACGACACGGCGAAAGTGAAGTGGGAAATGGAGGATTTGTCCATTGGGATTATCAATTCCAGAAAGCTCAGCGTGAAGGCGCTGGTAGTGCTGAAAGCAGGGATTGATGAGATTTACGATGAAGACATCCTCACAGGGGCGGAGCGGGAAGGCGGCATACAGGTGCTGGAAGAAAATTTGGCGGCTATGCAGCTTTTTTTGGCAAAAAAGGATACATGGCGGTTTAAGGAAGAAATCCTCCTGCCCTCCAACAAGCCCAATATCCGCCAAATTCTTTGGAAAAGCGTGCAGCTTCGGGGCGTGGAAATGCGCATGATGGACGGCCAGCTTGGCATCAAGGGGGAAGCCCTTGCATTTGTGCTGTATGAAGGGGAGGAGGAAGACGAACATCTGCAGTGGATGGAAACCGCCCTGCCATTTTCCGGGGCAGTGGACTGCAATGGCTGCAACGACGACATGGTCTGCGACGTTTCCTATGATATTGCAGGGGTAGAGTTAGAGGCAAAGCCCGACTACGATGGGGAGGAGCGGATGCTGCACCTGGAACTGGTGCTGGATTTGGAAATACAGGCATTTACCGAGGAGGAAGACCGTATCGTGGCGGACTTGTATGCCGTCAATGAAAAATTGACCCCGGTATACCAGGAGGCAGTCTTTGAAAAGCTTCTCCTGCACAATGCTTCCAAATGCAAGGTGGTAGAAAAAATGGCCTTGGACCAGAACCAGGAACCCATCCTGCAAATCTGCGCCAGCGAAGGGAATGTGGTGGTAGAGCAGACGGAAATTGTGGAAGGCGGGATACAGGCGGAAGGAATTTTGCAGGTAAACATCCTTTATGTGACAGCAGATGACCGGATGCCGGTAGCTTCTGTGAAGGATGTGCTGCCGTTCCACTACCTGATTGAAGTGCCCGGGATCAATGCTTCCTGCCGCTACCATCTGCAGGCCGGCATCGACCAGCTAACCACAGTTATGGCAGACAGCAGCCAGGTGGAGGTAAAAGCTGTGCTGAACTTAAACTGCATTGTATTTGAGCAGCAGAACGTGCAGAAGATTACCGAAGTGGAGCAGGAACCATTTAATATGGAAGAACTGCAGGAGAGCCCGGGCATTATCGGCTATATAGCCAAAGAGGGCGATAAGCTTTGGAATATAGCGAAGGAAAATTATACGACGATTTCTGAGATTGTGAAAACAAACCAGCTTCCATCGGAACAGATTAAAGGAGGAGATAAAATCTTAATCATTAAGACCGTTGGGTAAAGGGGATGAGGGGCGGCAGCAATTCCGGGCAGCCCGCCCCTCCCTTATGCTTCGCCCCTGCCAGTCCCCAAAAGTTCCCTCCTTTTCTCCCTATCCCCCAATTTTTCCC
>ERZ778516.2664-NODE-2664-length-11601-cov-4.382384_pt1 | contig 11601 bp, 11 predicted proteins | sample MGYA00510342_ERZ778516 | MGnify/ENA primary metagenome ERZ778516 (study PRJEB29527, sample SAMN07138961) | mouse gut metagenome | material: feces | host: mouse | place: China:Nanjing | collected 2016-01-25 ...
ATATATTTATTGCTGCTATAAACGAATAACAATAGGAACTGAGTATTCCCACAGCTATACATATAGCCCATACCAAAATATATTTGATAGCTATTTTCCCTGAAAGCATTTGGGCAAAATATACCCTGACTTTTTGTTCGCAAATTAGCAGAAAAATAGTAACTATAGCGGGAGTACACACATATAAATATTTCAAGTATAATAAAATATTAGGAACGATAAATCCGTTCTGTTCTAGCAATGTAGGCACATAGCATATAAATGATAAAACATATACAACAGAAATCCATAACGTGATCTTCAACTTATTTGTGTAGCTTGCTATCATAATCGCTCCTTATAATGTAAAATCTTACATAAACCCTGATTGTGATTTGATGATTTTTAAGGGAAATATTAACTGTCATATTTATTATTTAAAATTCCAGTTAATCCCAGGGAATAGCAGGTTTGTCGCAGGTGGGGCTTATCCCCTTCCTAACATAATTGACAGGCTAAATTAAATCAATTCTTTTGAGTTGGTGTATATTTTTATTTCTATAAACCAAGTCGTCCCTTACGGTAAATCCAACTTTTTCCCAAAAAGCATTGCCCGATACATTTTTCTCAAACGTTACCAATGCCACTTTATGTATGCCCTCTGCTTCCAAAGCCTTCATTGCTGAATCAACCAGCCTTTTCCCGATTCCACGCCCTCTGTATTCTTGCCTTACCGTTGTATGGTGGATAAAGCCTCTGCGCCCGTCATGTCCACCCATAATGACACCTACAAGTTTTCCGTTATCTTCAGCAACAAAGCATGTATTTGGATTCCTCAATAAATATTTAGTGATTCCTTCCCTTGAATCCTCTGTTGTATTCAACCCCATGACGACATTATACCATGTCCTTCTGTCATATTCAATTCTTACACAGCAAAAATACAATCTTTATAATTCAACATATAAAATGCAAGTCAAAGGAAATTTAGAATCCGCTCCGCTACTTCCTTATATCCTTGTGCAACTCTCACATGTCAGATGGTATTTTCACCCAACCTGGCACAATCGATGGGTTAAACCAATTCCCCGACCAAATCACATGCTGCCACATACCGCAAAATCATGCTTGAAAACATCCGGATTCTTTTGTATAATAATTTCAAAAAGGCAGGTGGGGGAGTTTAGGAAATACAGATACGCTGGCAAAACAATATATGTCCGATAACCGGGTATTCGCAGACGCATTCAATTTTTATCTTTACAGTGGCAGGCAGGTAATCCAACCGGGGAACTTACATCCTATGGATACGACGGCAATTACCGTACCTTTCGGAAATGGTGGAAAAAGACACCCAGTACAAAAATACCGCGACGTAATAAAATATCTGACCGCCATGGAGGATGGTGAGATGGCATACCTGGTTTTGGGAATTGAAAATCAGGCAAATATCCACTATGCCATGCCACCCAGAAATCTGCTTTACGATGCACTGGAATATACCAGACAGGTAGAACAGACAGCAGCACGCCGACGCAAGGTAAAAGATACAAAATATTCCACCGGCGAATATCTGTCCGGATTTGGAAAATCTGACAAACTAATCCCGGTCATTACATTAGTCATCTACTTTGGCTCGGAAAAGTGAGATGCTCCGAGAAGCCTTCATGAAATGCTCGCCATACAAAACAAAGAAATTCTATCCTACGTAAGCGATTATAAACTGAATCTTATCATACCGGCAGAACTCTCCACAAAAGATTTTCAAAAGTTCCAGACAGATTTACGTGAAGTCATGCAGTATATTCAATATTCAACAGACAGGGAAAAACTTTCCGCCTTGTTGGAAGACAACAGCCGTTTTTCCAGGATGGAGTGGAATGCAGCGATGCTGTTAAATGAATGCACAAAGTCGGGTCTGAAATTTCATAAGTCAGGAGGATATGTTGATATGTGTAAAGCAATAAAAGAAATCCGCGAGAAAGAATATTCGGGTGGGCATGAAGCCGGGTTTAAAAAAGGACATGAGGAAGGATGCATAAAGGGTACCCAAAATTCCCTTACAGCTCTTATGAAAAACATGGGGCTTTCAGTAGAAGAGGCGATAGATGTCCTTGATATCCCCGAAGAAGAACGATCAATGTACCAAAAAAACTAACCACTCACCATAACAACTGCTTGCAAACCGCCCCACTATAAAAAAGTGTGAAACCGACACGGCGCGCGGAAACTAAAAAACCAAGAAAACCAATATACTAATCCATAAACCAAAGAATTATAATCTATCCCCCGAAACATAAAAGCTCCCGGCTGTCCCCGTCAAGCAGACAGCCGGGAGCTTTCCAACAACTGGTCACAAGCCCCATTTGCGCGATTACTTCTTCCGAACCGGGAAATAAACTTCCGTTTCCCACTCCTCTGGCAAAAGTGAATCAAAATGCGTCTTGATGTAGAGGTCAAACGGTGCCCCCGCAATTTCATAGCCATTTTCGATAATCCACGAAACCACCGCCCCATACGCCTCCGAGAGCGTTGAATATCCACCACGGTGCACGGTCATCGCACACTCACACGGTTCCATAACCACATCCGCCTTTTCTTTCTCCTTAATCCCGACAAAAACCTCAATATCCGAGGATTTCTGGTTAAACTCCTTGTCATAATACCTTGCGCCATTTAACTTGGTTGGCGTAACATGTTCCTTCACCGCGCGCTCAAACAGCGTCCCGTAATGCTTGCCGAACTCCTCCACGCCCATCATGGCGCGGTTTGCCAGAACATTCATCGCCGGAGAATTTTTGATCTCAACTACGTAACTCTTCTGATATGTCATAATATCACCCGTCCTTTCAAATACTGAAATATGCGTCTGAAGCTCGTTCAGGATAACAGCCATTTCCTGCTGCCTTTGCCAAAGCTTCTCCTTTTGTCTTCGCAGCGCGCCTGCAAGTTCTCTGCGGTCAGAAACAGTAATCAGGTGCTGAATTTCTTCTAAAGAAAATCCATAGTGCTTCAGGCGCTTAATATAATTCATGGTATCAATCTGCTCCGTCCTATAATAGCGGTAGCCCGTACCATGGTCCACCTGTGCCGGGACAAGTAATCCAATCCTGTCATAATGGTGGAGCGTCTTCACGCTAACCTGACACACTTTCGAAAATTCCCCGATCTGCAACATTCCATTTTACTCCTTTTTGCTATGATAGATTCGAATCTGATAACAGTCTAACACCTGACCTTAGAGGAGGGTCAAGATGTTTTTTATCTTTTAGGGTAAAAAATTTCTCACTTTAACCTTTCCTTTAACTTTCACTACATCCCCACTTTTTTGCAGAATCTACAAAACCCCCGAACCGGTCATCCAATTCCTGTCCCGGTTCGGAGGTTTGATTGCAGTTTGTTTTCTCATTTACCCAGCAATACTATTCCCCGTATATAGCTGGTAATATCTCCCTTTCTCCTCGATTAGCTCGTCGTGTGTGCCTCTTTCAATAATTCTTCCCTGCTCCAATACCATGATGCAATCACTGTTTTTGACCGTTGAAAGCCTATGCGCAATTACAAATGTTGTCCTGCCGTTCATCAGCTTATCCATGCCGTCCTGCACAATCCGCTCGGTTCTCGTATCAATCGAGGAAGTCGCCTCATCAAGGATCAGCACCGGCGGGTCAGCAATCGCAGCGCGCGCAATAGCAAGAAGCTGTCGCTGCCCCTGTGAGAGGTTCGCCCCGTCCCCGGTCAGCATCGTATCATAGCCGTCCGAAAGCCTGCGGATAAAGCCGTCCGCGTTCGCCAGCTTCGCCGCTGCATAAACTTCCTCGTCTGTCGCATCCAATTTCCCGTAACGGATATTCTCCATAACCGTCCCGGTAAACAAATGGGTATCCTGCAATACAATGCCGAGCGAACGGCGCAGGTCGCCCTTGCAAATCTTATTGATATTGATGCCGTCATAGCGGATTTTTCCATCCTGGATATCATAAAAGCGGTTAATCAGGTTCGTGATGGTCGTCTTGCCCGCGCCCGTCGAGCCGACAAAGGCAATCTTCTGCCCAGGCTCCGCAAACATCTTGATATTGTGCAGGACGATCTTTTCCTCATTGTAGCCGAAATCCACATCGTCAAAGACGACCCTTCCCTCAAGCTCGATGTAATCCGTCGTACCCGAATCTTTATGGTAATGCTTCCAGGCCCAAAGCCCGGTGCGCTTCTCGCTCTCCACAAGCCTTCCGCCCTCACGCTTCGCATTAACCAAAGTCACATAACCCTCGTCCGTCTCCGGCTTCTCATCCAGAAGTTTAAAAATCCGGTCGCCGCCGGCAAGCGCCATAATAATACTGTTAAATTGCTGGCTGACCTGATTGATCGGCATATTTAAGTTGCGGTTGTAGGTCAGGAAACTTACAAGCGCGCCCAGGGAAAATCCAAAAATGCCGTTCAGCGCTAAAATACCGCCGACAATCGCAATAATAACATAGCTGATATTTCCGATCTGTACGTTGATCGGTCCTAACACATTCGCAAATTTGTTCGCGTTGTAGGCACTGTCAAACAACTCGTCATTTAGCTGCACAAAACGCACGGTACTCTCCTGCTCATGGCAGAACACTTTGACCACCTTCTGCCCTTCCATCATCTCCTCGATAAAACCGTTGACCGCACCGAGATTCTTCTGCTGGCGGATAAAAAATTTACCGCTCTGCGATGTCATTTTTTTTGTGACGTAGAGCATGATGCCAATCAGAAACAGTGCGAGCACCGTAAGCGGGATATTAAGTAAGATCATGCTAACTAAAACACTTACAATCGTAATCACACTGTTGATCAGCTGCGGGATACTCTGGCTGATCATCTGGCGCAGTGTGTCAACATCGTTTGTGTACATGGACATAATATCGCCGTGCGCGTGCGTGTCGAAATACTTGATCGGCAGCGTTTCCATATGGAGAAACATCTCGTCGCGCAGACTCCGCAGACTACCCTGCGTCACATACACCATCATCCTTGTATTTAAGTACGCGGCAACAATACCGATGCCGTAAAAGCACGCCACCCTGCCAATCGCGGCAAGCAGTCCGCTGTAATCCGGTGCTATGCCAAGATTTGATTCGGCAAGCAGCGGCTCAATATACTCATCAATCAGGTTTTTCGTAAACCATGTTCCCTGCACATTCGCGAGCACACTCACCACAATACAGATCAGCACAATAATACAGTGCGGGAGATAGTTTTTTGTTACAAACCCGATAATCCGTTTAAAAATCTTTCCCGGATTTTCCACCGTGGGCTTCATGCCCCGCGGCACTGGTCTTCCTGGTCCCGGCATTAAGCCTCACCTCCATTCTCGTCAAAATCACCGCTGCCGCCGGTCTGCGACTCGTATACATCGCGGTAGATCTCATTTCCGCCAAGCAGCTCCTCATGCGTCCCGATCCCGTCAATCTTCCCGTCGTCAAGCACCAGGATGCGGTCGGCATGCTGAATGCTTGAAATACGCTGCGCAATAATCAATTTCGTCGTTTTTGGAATTTCCGTCGCAAACGCATGGCGGATTTTCGCGTCCGTCGCGGTATCAACCGCGCTCGTGCTATCGTCAAGAATCAGGATCTTCGGCTTTTTCAGCAGTGCCCTCGCAATACAGAGCCTCTGCTTCTGACCGCCGGAAACATTGCTTCCGCCCTGCTCGATATAAGTATTGTAGCCGTCCGGCAGCTTCCCGATGAACTCATCCGCACAGGCAAGCTTGCAGGCGCGGACACATTCCTCCTCGGTAGCGTCTTTATCGCCCCAGCGCAGATTTTCCAGAATGGTACCTGAAAAAAGCACGTTTTTCTGGAGCACCACACTGACCTCGTTGCGCAGTGTTTCAATATCATAGTCGCGCACATCCTTCCCCCCGACCAGCACGCTTCCGCCCGTCACATCATAGAGGCGGCTTATCAGGTTGACAAGGCTTGATTTTGAACTGCCCGTACCTCCGATAATACCGATGGTTTCACCCGGACGGATCTCTAAATTGATATCGGTCAGAACCCGTTTCTCATCCCCCGCATGGTAGCCGAAATCCACATGGTTAAAGACAATGCTGCCGTCCGCCACCTCATAACACGGATTTTTGGGGTTGACCAGGTCGGCTTTCTCATCGAGTACCTCGGCAATACGCTCCGCGCTCGCAACACTCATCGACATCATAACGAAAATCATCGAAACCATCATCAGGTTCATCAGGATCGTCATACAGTAGGACAAAAGGCTTGTAAGCTCACCTGTTGTAAGTTCCATATTATTCGATCCGACAATCAGCTTCGCGCCAAACCAACTGATCAAGAGGATACAGGTGTATACCGTAATCTGCATGACGGGGCTGTTGTACGCTACCGTTTTCTCCGCTTTTACAAACATATTGTAAATACCGTTGCTCGCCGACTGGAATTTATCCTTCTCATGGTTTTCGCGCACATACGCCTTGACCACGCGGATGGCAGACACATTCTCCTGCACGCTCGCGTTTAATTCGTCGTATTTCGGGAACGCCGCGCTGAAATATTTCATCGCATGGGCGATAATAAATGCCAGGACACAGGAAAGCAGGATCATGGCGACCAGATAAATGGATGCCATCTTCGCGCTGATTACAAAAGACATAACCATCGCCAGCACCAAACTTACCGGCGCGCGCATACACATGCGCAGGATCATCTGGTACGAATTCTGCACGTTTGTCACATCCGTGGTCAGACGGGTCACAAGCCCCGCTGTGCTGAATTTGTCAATATTGGAAAAGGCAAAGGTCTGTATATTGTCAAACATGCCCTTCCTTAAATTTTTGGCAAAGCCCGTTGAAGCCTTCGCCCCGTAAATTCCCCCCATCACGCCCGCAAAAAGCCCAACCCCCGCGATCACGACCATGATTCCGCCGATGGTAAGGATATGTTTCATATTTCCCTTCTGCACGCCGTCATCAATCAGCGATGCAAACAAATACGGGATCATCATTTCCATCATTACTTCAAGAATCATAAAAATCGGTGTCGCGATGGACGGCTTTTTATATTCTTTAATATGAGCCGCTAAAGTTTTTAACACGCTCTCACTCCTCCTTTTTTATTCTGGTTTTCGCATATGCCCTCCGTGGCAGGTTATGGCGGTACTGCCGGCTGTTCTGCTTTGCCGACCGGCTTTTTTATACTACTCACCGTTTCTTTCACTCACTGCCCGGATGGCGCTGTTTCGCCGCGTTTTCCCTCATTTTATCCAATATGCCAAAGAAAACTTCCCGTTCCTCCTTCGTAATCCCATATTCCATATCCTTATGTAGCTGGTTGATGGCTGCGATGGTCTGAAGGTGGGTTTCCTCGCCCTTTTTGGTAAGGCGGATTTTTTTCAGCCTTCCGTCCCTCTCATCGGGCGTGCGCGTCAGGTATCCTTTTTCTTCCATCAACTGCAAGACATTTGTCACGCTCGACTTGCCAATCTCATATTCCTTGACAAGATCCCTCGGGTAGATATCCCTGTCGCTGTTGTGGTAGAGATAGCCAAGGATATGCCCGTGCAGCACGGTTACTTCATCAAATCCGCAGGCGGCCAGTCTTTCATGGATCGCCCGGATAATGATATGGTGCATTTTTTTGAACTCAAAACATAACGCCCGCTCCAGTTCCACGGTTTCCTCCCTTCTTATTTTAAGTTCCGCATCCGCCCTCCCAGTGCCACTTATAGGCGAGGCTGCTCCTGCTCGTTCCTCACAGCACCAGCCTCCGGCACTGTACGGGCTCCTGCTGTTTAAAAGTTCCGCATCCGTCTTAACGGTTTCGTTTAAATTTGTTCGGTTTCAAACTGTTCGTTTCCTGACTGTTCGGTATCGAACTTTTAAGTTCCTAGATTATTCTATCGCGCTCTTTAAAATTTGTCAAGAGAAAACATTTAATTTTTTATACTTACACTGAAAGTACAATTTAATTATCTAAAAACATCACGATAAATATTTTCTGTATTATTTGTTAGGGTAAATAATTTTTCATCCGTCATATACAGTTCTTCAATCTTCTCCATATTTTTATCCGGATCTGTCAGCAATTCTGCCAAATAATCAAGCTCATCCAGCTCGCTTTCACTCAATCCCTGTATTCCACCGCGAAGATATAAAGGCTGGTATGAATAAAAAATTTCATTGTTCATCAGGGCATGAAAATCCATAAACAAATATTCGCAGACACCTTCCAGAAGATTTGGTGAAAAAACATCCAGTTTTTTATCCAATGTATTTCTTCTCAGGTAAAGCCATGCTTCTGGGGCAGTCACAAACTTTCGGCGTGGCAGGTCAAATTGACTGTAGCCAAAACGCTGCTCATATTCATAATATCCGTCAACATCCGCCAAAACCCATCTGTTCTCATTAAAATCCCAATATTCGTTCACCCAGTGTTCCAAAAATCTTTCACCCGCATCGCCAAAATCCATAAACCCGGCACGGCTACGGCATGGAATTCCCTTTGCCTTTAAAATTGCACTAAATAACACCGAAGCCTGTCTACAGGATACTGTAATCCTTTTTGATACATCCCTGTTCTTAGTAAATCCTGTTTCATCGAAACGCAAAATACCGGCAAGCATGGAAACCGCGGTGATATACAATTCGTCCTCGTTCTTAAAACGATGTTTCGGATAGGATGAAAATTTTCCGAAATAGGTATCTTCCAAATAAGAAGATGGCTCTGTGAAGTACATGGACGGATGAGTGATTTGGTCACAGACCAACATGCCTATAGAAGGTATGTCGTCCGGGAGAGATAATACAAACCCCTTATATGCGCCCACATATGTATAAACACTGGTTTTAAGATAATGCTGACACAATTTTTCATTCATGGATGGTCTAATCCTCCTGGTAGATTTTAAGGTGGTACCTGCCTTGATTTCATACTAGCAAAATAAAAAAATTATGTCAATCAATTTTTTTCCAATCTAAAAACTTTTACACTTTCCAGAATAATGGTTGACTTTTTTCAATCTATGTGATAATCTTTTAACGGATTTATGCTTTGCTAGTTAAAAGCGTCAAAGCGCGAAAGTGCCACAAATATATGGAGGTTCCCTATGAAAATCTTGATTCTAGTGCTTTACTTTGCCGTCCTGATTGGGATTGGCTTGTACTGCCGCAAACACGCCACGGACGTGAACGGCTTTGTGCTTGGCGGCAGAAGTGTAGGCCCGTGGCTAACCGCATTCGCCTACGGTACCTCGTATTTCTCCGCAGTTGTCTTTGTTGGCTATGCGGGACAGTTCGGCTGGAAATACGGAATCGCCGCAACCTGGGCGGGCATTGGCAACGCGCTGATCGGCTCACTGCTTGCTTGGGTGGTCTTGGGACGGCGCACGCGCATTATGACACAGCACCTTAATTCGGCAACCATGCCGCAGTTTTTCGGGGAGCGCTTCGCAAGCAAACCATTAAAGATTATCGCGTCCGTTATTATTTTTATTTTCCTGATCCCATACACCGCCTCACTCTACAATGGGCTCTCAAGGCTGTTCGGTATGGCATTTGAGATTGATTATTCTGTCTGCATCGTTCTGATGGCTGTTCTGACTGCAATCTATGTGATCGCAGGCGGCTATATGGCAACCGCGATCAACGACTTCATCCAGGGGATTATAATGCTTGTGGGGATTGTTGTAATCATCGCGGCAATTATTAACAGCAAAGGTGGCTTTATGGCAGCCTACGAAGGACTTGCGCAGATTTCGGATTCCACAGTTTCCGACTCCCCGGGCGTATTTGCCTCCTTCTTCGGCCCTGACCCATTAAATCTCCTTTTCGTCGTAATCCTAACTTCGCTCGGAACTTGGGGATTACCACAGATGGTTCAGAAATTTTATGCAATCAAGGATGAGGGGTCAATCCAGAAAGGCACAATCATTTCCACAGTCTTCGCGCTTGTCGTTGCGGGGGGGTGCTATTTTCTCGGCGGCTTCGGGCGGCTGTTTTCCGGACAGATCGACGTGGCGAAAAACGGTTACGACTCGATTATCCCGACCATGCTGCAAAACCTTGGTTCGGCGCTGATTGCGCTCGTGGTCATCCTCGTGCTCTCCGCCTCGATGTCAACTCTCTCCTCGCTTGTGATCGCGTCAAGCTCCACGCTGACGATTGATTTCCTGAAAGACAATTTTCTAAAGAAAATGAGTGAGAAAAAACAGTTACTTATGATCCGCGTGCTGGTCGTGGTGTTTATCGCGATATCCGCGGTGATTGCGCTGGTGCAGTACAAGAGTAATATCACCTTTATCGCGCAGCTTATGGGAATCTCATGGGGGGCGTTAGCCGGGTCGTTTCTGGCTCCGTTTTTGTATTCGCTGTACTGGAAGAAAACGACGAAAGCGGCGTGCTATGTATCGTTTGCATTTGGTTCAGTGATAATGATTATCGATATGATTGCGCCCCAAATGCTCCCGGAAATTATGCGCTCGCCAATCAACTGCGGGGCGATTGTGATGCTTTGGGGGCTTGTGATCGTACCGATCGTGAGCCTGTTTACGCCAAAGCCGGAGAAAGAACTGGTGGAGAGTACGTTTGCGTGCTATGACAAGACGACGGTGGTGGCACAGAAGACGGCACTGGGAAAATAGATATATAGTATCAAAATGCCTTCCATGGGTGTATCGTAAGGAAATTTTAAAAACAGGGCAGCGCCGTAGCGCTGCCCAATCCTTATTACTGTTTTAAAAACCTGATAATCTCCCCCTGTAGCAATATCAAGCGCCTTTTATGACCAGCCGTCCTGCCTGCCAGAAAGCTGATTCGCCTTTTTCAATGACATAGCTACTGTTTATTGCAAATCCATCTTTATGCCATCTAAACCTTCTCCCAAGCATATTCTGAAGTTTGAACAGTAAAATTCGGGCTGTAAGGTTGCAACTGTCAACAGTCTTACATCGCGATCAGAGAGAATATGTTTTGTAAAATCCAATCTAACAAAACTTTTTTGCCTGCCTTCTAAAAGAAAGGGCATAGCGAACTACTTCAGCTTCGCCGATTTTCCTCCCCATTTCTCTGGGAAAAATATCTGTTTTAACGTAGTCCTTATTAAAATTTCCGATTGCATCTTTATGGCGTTTATAAGCCCCTCCACTCAACGCATGAACAGCATCGATAACATGAAAATTAGCATAGTAAGCTCGATTATTTGCTCCCTTATATTCTTCCGCAGCCAATAATATTCTTGCAGATTTCAAATCAGCTTTAGCAGTCTAAAGCCGATAGAACACAAGATCTTTTCTCGTTTTATATCCTCTCTATGCTGCTCCATACAAAACCACTCCTTCTTTATTAATATTTGCATAAAACGGATAATTAACCACCCATTTTCCAAAATGATCTCCACTCTTGACAATAGGCTTTATATCAAGGTCATTGTCTAAATTAAAATCATAGGTCATATAAAAAAGCTGCTGGCTATACTCCTTTCAGTACATATCGGATATGTCAAGTAATATCATAATATCTATATCCGAATCCGGTCTGAAATCTCCTCTGGCATAAGATCCAAATAAAATTACTCTACGCAAATGCTTGCCGTATATCTTTTTGATTTCTGCAATGTACTGTTCTATCAAACTTTG
>ERZ778516.2666-NODE-2666-length-11596-cov-8.504116_pt1 | contig 11596 bp, 10 predicted proteins | sample MGYA00510342_ERZ778516 | MGnify/ENA primary metagenome ERZ778516 (study PRJEB29527, sample SAMN07138961) | mouse gut metagenome | material: feces | host: mouse | place: China:Nanjing | collected 2016-01-25 ...
AGGTATGAGTTTTAATATTAGCTCGATTGACAAAACTATCTGAATGGGATAGAATATTACTTAAACTTTATGATAAAGAAACTAATTGGCGTAGGAAAGATTATAACTAAGGAGAGAATAATGATTTTTAAATACGACAGAATTATTATAGGTGCAGGCTTATATGGATTGTATGCAGCTCTTTTCTGCGGACGAAGAGGAGAGAAAATATTAGTCTTAGAATGTGACCCTACACCATTCCGAAGAGCTACTTACATTAACCAAGCTAGGGTTCATCAGGGCTACCATTATCCACGTTCTATTTCAACTGCAATGAAATCTGCAGGATATTTTGAGAGATTTAATCAGGATTATGGCTTTTGTATTAACAGCGAATTCCAGAAAGTTTATGCTACTTCCAGCCAGTATTCTTGGTCTGACGGAAGACAATTTAAAAATTTCTGTAAGGCTGCGGATATCCCATGTGAGGAATTGCATGTGGAAAGGTTCTTTAAACAAGGATTGTGTGATGGTGCATTTCTTACACGTGAATATACATATGATGCAATGATTTTGAAGCAATATTTTTTAGATAAATTGGCAGAATGTAAAAATGTTGAAATTAATTTTGGGGAGATAGTTACAGGGATTGAAGAACTTCAGGATTGTTATGCGGTTTATGTGGGAAGAAAGGAATATAAGTCGGCCTTTTTATTGAATGCGACTTATGCGTCCACCAACCAAATTTTAAATATGGTTGGTTATGAAAAATTTGGCATCAAGTATGAATTATGCGAGATTATTTTATGTGATGTAAATGAAAAATTGGCGGAATATGGATTTACAGTGATGGATGGCCCATTTTTTTCAATTATGCCGTTTGGTAAAACGGGTTTACATTCTTTGACTTCAGTAACCTTTACACCCCATACTACAAGTTTTGAGGACTTACCTGTTTTTTCCTGTCAAGCGGAAAGTAATGGATATTGTAATGGGGAACATTTAGGAAACTGCAATGATTGTCGAGTGAAACCAAGAACAGCATATCCATATATGGCAAATTTAGCAAGAAAATATCTACGGGATGAGTATAGCTTTGAATATAAGAATTCTCTGTTTTCTATGAAACCTATATTGATGAGTTCAGAAATTGATGATTCAAGGCCTACGGTTATCAGGGTTTACCATAAAAATCCTACATTTGTTGGTGTGTTGTCTGGAAAGATTAATACAGTTTATGATTTAGATGAGGTATTGAGCGATGAAGGATAAAGAAAAGAATTTTGTGTCTGCTGTTATTTATGTCTACAATGCAGAGGAAAAGATTGAAAGTTTTTTAAAAATGCTTTTGGAAGTTTTAAGTAATAATTTTGAACATTCAGAAATTATTTGCGTGAATGACTTCTCCCAAGATAGTAGCATAGAGAAGATAAAAAAAATAAGCAAAAATGCAGGTGAAATAAGTATCTCATTACTAAACATGAGTTATTTTCATGGATTAGAATTGGCGATGAATGCTGGATTAGATTTGGCAATTGGTGATTTTGTATTTGAGTTTGATACTGTAGAAGTTGACTATGCTAGTACTGAGATTATGGATATTTACTATAGGTCCTTGGAAGGGTTTGATATTGTAAGTGCTGTTCCAGATAGAAAAGAGAAATTTACTTCTCGTTGTTTTTATAAAATATTTAACCAATTTGCAGATTTGCCATATAAGATGAACACAGAGAGTTTTCGGATACTGAGCAGGCGGGTAAACAACCGAATTAGCAGCATGAATAAGGCCGTTCCATACAGAAAAGCTGTTTATAATAATTGTGGGCTAAAGACAGATATGATGAGGTATACGTGCTATGAATATAGAGGAACAAGGAAGAGGGATAAGCGAGATAGGAGATATCGTAGACATTTGGCATTGGATGCTATGCTTCTTTTTACAGATGCTGGTTACCGGTTTTCTATCGCTATGACTGTTCTAATGATGATAATGTCAGTATGTATGGTTGTTTATTCTGTTGTCACGTATTTAACGGCTCATCCAGTAGCTGGATGGACAACAACGATTTTATTTTTATCCATAGTTTTTTTTGGGTTATTTGGTATTCTGACAGTCATAATTAAATATCTACAGTTATTGATTGAATTAGTATTTAAACGGAAACGTTATAGTTTTGAAAGTATTGAAAAGGTTACAAAATAAGTAAGCTATTTGGTAAGGGGACAAGATGTAGAATGGGAAAAATGTTGAAACATAGCAGGGTAAAGGATTTTTTTAAGGAAATAGATGCAAGGATAGTATTTATTGCTGTTGTTACAACTATGATGGCAGTGTATTATGTAAATCCAATGAAAAATGTTGGAGTGGCAGAGTGGGATAGAACATTTAGCAGTGCACTTTTTGCAGGTTTTTCTATAAATAAAAGGATACAGCATTTTTTCCTTCTCTTTTTATTTATAATACCTGTGGTTTATATATTGAGTATATTTGGATATGGGATACTTTTTCGAATCCGGGAAACATATAAGGATATCTTTTTTAATGTTTGCGCGGTTATATTTTTTCCGGTTTCTGCGGCATATATATCCAGATATTCTCCTGAAATAGTAGCAATTGGTATCAATGAGATAGTATTGTTAACGCTTGCATCATTTTTAATTATCCTTGTAGAAATAGCCATATTAGATAGCGGTTCAATGTTTTCTGATTGTGATATATATTTTTTTTGTATCGCGTATATGATAGCAATTTCATCAATTAATATAATGTTACGGGTTCAGACGTTGAAAAGTATATCTATTACATCGGCTATTTTTTTTGTGTATTTTTTTATCATCATAGAAACTAGAGGTGGAAGAAAGCTGTTTCCATTAGTGCAAAACATAATTTGTTTGTTGATGTGGTTACCATTTTTTATTTGTATACTGATAGAAGGGCTTTATTATCTAAATGAAAAAGGTATCACAGTGGTGCGTTATTATACAAATGTTTGTAAGATGGTTTTTGTATTTCTTGTGCTATCTATTTTGATTGGAGTTAAGTTTAGAGAAAAAGTAAATTATTTTATTTCTGCTGGATATGTAGGGGCAATTTTTAGTTTAGCAGCATTAAAGTATTTTTCTCATGCGTATCAGTATACATGGAGTTATCTTGATTATGCTAATACCTATGAAATGGGTAATATGGCTGTTGCGGCTGATACTCTTTGGAGTGGAAAAATCCCAGTTGTTGATTATTTTTCAGCGCATGCACTGTCCGATGTTTGGACAAGGATATTATATTGTGTGCTACATTTAGATGATAAAGGAATTTTGGTAGATCCATATGGATGGATTGTTCATTTAATTGCGTTGCTAATTCTGTTCTGTATTGTACAGAAACTGTTTAATCGGGATGTAGCAATACTTTTTGTGTGCGTATTTCCATTTTCGATGGATACTATAAAAGGCATTACCATATGTTTTATACCGATTGCGTTATTGTTATGGATTCTTAAGAAAAAGAATTTAGAAATAAAATCGTATTTAGGGTTTTGGAGCTTAGTTTTAGTAAATGCTTTTTTGAGGTATGATGAGGGCTGGGGGCTTGGTATAGCATGTATTCTGGCATATTGTATTATTGTTATAGTGCAAAAAAAATGGGAATATTTAAAATTGTTTATGGCAACAGGAGTTTGTGTGGGCAGTATTGCGCTTGTATTGTATTTTGTATATTGTGGATTTAATGGCATTTCTGCAATAACGCGGCTAACGGAGTGGCTGTCTGTGAGTTTGGGTTCAAATTCAACTTGGGCCACATCTTCCTTTGGTGATGCATCTACATTTGAGTTTCTATTATGCTATTTTATTGCGCCAATGTGCGCAATTGGGATTTTGATTATTATAATAGTACAATTTATAAAACGAAAAACGTATCCTGCATTGGCTGGAATTACCATGGCTTTTGCAATTGCCGAACTTTTGTTTATACCTAGGGGAATAACATTTGTTAATTTGTATGTTTGCCAAGGAAAAAGTAGTGTTATACTTAACTTTATACATTGGACTGTTTCATCCTTTGTATTGTATGAATTATCAATTAGGGAAAAAACGGATGGGAGGAGGTTATTAACATGGATGTCTTCTTTTGGGATAGTGATTCTTGCTGAGGGGGCATTGGTAACTGGAGTTTTACCAACATCTAATGCCATATTATATGCTGGGGCGGCTTATAATTCAGAAACAATTAAACTTTCCAATGATATGTCTTATTTAAGGGGACAGGAGCGAATTGTATACGATGAACAAACAGTTGCATTTATAAATCAATTTCAACAAGTTTTTGATACTCTATTAGATGAGGATGAAACGTTTTTAGATTTTGCTAATGTTACATCTTTATATATGCTTACAGGTAGGGAAAGACCATTTTATGTAGGGCAAAGCCCAAGTTTGCTAACAGACTTGAATTCCCAGAAATGCTTTTTAGATGAAATTTCCCAATATAAGGTCCCATTGGCGGTGTTGGGAACAACAGATGTATCATATACACAGCAAATGGTTGGTGTTCCACACAATATTCGTTATTATACAATTGCTGAGTACATTTATAAAAATTACAGGCCATTGATTTTGGCAGGAGATTTTGCGATTTGGTGTGAAAAGGAGGTTTATGAAAGCTTTCATGATATTTTAAAAGAGAATAATTTTGATGGTAAGGGATATCAGTTTGTGGACTATGGATATGATAAAATTACCTGCTCCTTAAGAGAAGATGAACGGACAGATTATCGGCCATTTCATCAATTTGGTTTGGGCATGCTTCCCTATATATGGGCCAATAATGATGATTATGATGCAATTACTAATAGTAAACTTGTAGAAATTTATTCAGATATACTCAACATCTATAAATTTGAAGGTTCACAAGCTGTAGATAGGTCGAAGGGTAATTATCTGGCTTTTGAGTGTACAAATCCGGGAACAGATGATATTTCTGTTGGGATATTGCTTAAGGATAGCAAAAATGAGGATAGATTTTTTGAATATAATTTTACAGTAGTTCCGGGCAATAATAGCTACATGATTCGGGTAAGCCAAGACTATTTTTGGGATGTATTTAATATTGATAGTATTGAATTTTTTGATACTTCAGAATGTGTTTTAGATAATGTTAGGATATTGGAGGGGGATTAAGGAGGTTAAACTAGCTATAAGTTGGAAATAGTAGATGGAAAGTATTACAATAATTGCAAGTAATAGGTGATAAAAGGGAAAATTTGCTCCATAAGCCAATATGCTGAAAAAACTAAGGATGAGTGAGAGGTAATTATGAAAAAGGCAAAAAACAGTAATATAGAATGTACAGATTTAAAAAAAGGACTCTTTGAAGCAATAGCTTTGGCAGTGGTTCTGGTGGCAGTGGTATCTGTTGTAAAATTTAGGGGGGGGGGTCTGTGAATTATTATAATTCAGATGCGACTTGGCATGCCCTTCTGACTATTGAGGCCTATAATGAAACCCCAAAGTCGCAGCATTTGTTCTTGCCAATTGTATCATTAGGAAACTTGGAGGATAAATGGATTCCGTGGGGGGCTACTATTCCAGATGATTTAGGCAATTATTATTATACATCGTTTTCTCCTGCTGCGTATTTTTTTGCATGGTTTTTTATAAAGATATTTCGTTTGCCAGTTAGCGAGAATAGTTTATATTTGTTTAATTCATTATTATTTGCTGTTTCAGCGGCCATGTGGGGATGGCTTATCAGTTTAGTGTATGAGAAGAGCTTATATAGAAGAGTACTCGTATTTGTAGCTGTATTGACTTATGTGCTATCCCCAGAGCTGATGCATGGAATGGGAATTGTATTTTGGGCGCAATCAGTAATGCAAGTGACATTATTGATGCAAATTTGTGCATATTGTTTGTATAAGAAATATGATTCAAAAGCTGGGAAAATAATATTTTTTTTCATGGTATTTATCAACCCATATATTGAGTGGACGGGTTATGTTGCCAATATTGGTTTTGCTGTTGTGGAGTTGGTGTTATATTGGAAAAAGGATAAAAAGACGGCAGTTGTCAATTTATGTTCCATAGGATGCCTTACAGTATGTTCTTTTGTTGCTTTTATAATGCACTTTTTGCTGCGGGTGGATGCAAATGTATTTTTTAAGACATTATATGCGAGGTTTTGTGCAAGGAATGTTTCTGTGCCAGCACCATTAGTTGATGTGTTTTCTGGATATTTAAAATCATTTTTGTGGTTGTGGGTGTTGTTTCTGGCTCTTATTATTTGGAATTTTATGAAGAATAAAAAAATAGAATTACTGCATGGAATTTTTGCGGCGCTTCTTGCCTTTCCATTGTTAGAGAATATGCTTATGAAGCAACATGCTATTTCATACTCATTTGATAGGATGAAGTTTATCTTTTTGTTTTCATTTTGTATTTGCGAGTTAGCAAGTAACTTATTGGAAAGTTACGGTGGAAAAAAAGTAAAGGCTGAAATGGGTATTATTACGATGGTATTAGGGTTTGGGTTTTTGAATCTTAGGGCATATATGGGAGATAATGCTTTGGTGTGGGACATTGACTATATAAAAGAGAATGAAATGATTGCGGACTATATTAATGAAAATTATCAGGATTCTGTACTTGCGCTCGAAAATGCAGATGTTAGAGGGTATATTAATATGCTTTTTATGCGGGGGATATATGAGTTCATAGATTTTAATACGGCCATGGAAAAAGCGGTTTCTTTGGGAAAGAGATATGTAATTATGTTGAATATTGATAATGTCGGAGGATGGAATATGTATGATTTAAATGGTGCAACCATTTATGATTTGCAAGCAGGGGAAACAAGTATATTGCTAGTAGAAAATGGTGCAGTTTCTGTTGGGAATATTACAAATAAATAATAGGAAGATATTTAAAAAGATACATAAAAATATTTTAAGGAATATTTTGTATACGATTTTTACATGAAAGAAAGTGTGCAATATAAGCCTTAGGATACTGGGAGGAGAATAGATGATTATGAATAGAATAAATGTTCGTGTGGGGGGGGGATCCGGCATTTAGATAAAGTTGATAAGGAATCATGTATTTTTTTATTTGGCTTAACAGTCTTGGCAGGGATATGTTTGTTTCACTCTTTCGGTGCAGGGCATTATGTGGATTTTTACCCTATGAACGGAACTTTCCAAAATTTTAATCCAGTCCGTAGAATGCTTGATGGGCAGATACCTTATCGTGATTTTGAAGATTATCTTGGAATGGGGCATTTGTATGCAGGAACAGTTTTTACCAAATTATTTGGAAGTAATTATCAATCCAGTTTGGTAGCGTTCACTTATCTTACAATTTTATGCATAGCATTGATAGCTTTTATGGTTGGAAATACCGTATTTCAGAAAAAAGAAGTTTCCATAGTATTTGCTGATATGTTTTTGCTACTGTTAGTAATCCAGCCACTATTTTTTAAAAATTTTTTGGTGGGAATGGAGGAGATTCTGAATGCATTGAACAGTGCTCTGTCTGTTGGGAATTCAGCGCGATTTGTGCGGGGGCTGGTTTTGCCGATTACATATTTTTTGTTACTTTTGGGTAGGAAAGGGTATCAAGTTTTGGCAAGAAGAAAACCAAATCTAGTAGAAAAAAGGAATTGGATGGCACTTTGCGGAGTGGCATTGGTTGCTGGGTTTGCATTTCCATGGAGCAATGATTATGGGATAAGCTGTTGGGTATGCTTGACGGTTATGACATTTTTGGCTATCCTTGCAAGGAAAAGAAAGTTTATTCTGGCATTAGCTGGAATGGCACTAGAGGTTTTGTTATCTTTTGTAGCATTGTTTATTTTTGTAGAGATATTTACAGCCGGAAATTTTTACAATTGGTTTCAGTCTGTTTTTGGGACAGGGGGGTATCAGGCATGGTATTACAACTCAGGAAAGAGTTATTATCTGTATGATATTGATTGCTCCTTCCTTACAGTTATACAAGGAATGTTATGTATTGCTTATTTGGTTAAATTGTTTTGGGAGGCTGGTTCAAAGCAGGCAATTTTGAGGTATGGCGTACTTGCATATATCAATATGGCGTGCTTTTGCGCAGTAAATGAGTACAAATTGCTTAGCGGTGGGGCAAGCAGGGAGATAGCATTGTCAGTTCTGTTTCTTACAGTTTTAGCAGAACTACTCCAGTTTGGAAGGGCTTTATTAAAGAAATATAGTAAATATGCCGTAGCATTTGGGATATGTTTTATGGGACTTGCTTGGATAGTTTCTACAGCAGCAAATGAGATTATTTTTTGGAAAGCAACCAGCAAAGATGGGACATTTGTGGGGCAAATGGGCGGAAATATGTCGCAGTATGCCGCTGATTTGGCAGACGCTAGTGATTTTCTCGACGGGGAAGAATTTTTTTCCACATATGCTTCAGCGCAGGAAGTGGTGGAGGGCAAATACCAGCCTTCAGGGATGGATTATATTATCCATGTTTTGGGAGATGGTGCAAGGGAAAAATATTTGGATGCATTCCGAAAGGGAGACTTTAGGTATGCTGCAACAATAGAGGAAAATTTGAATCAGTATGGCTATTGGATTAAGAGTGCAAATTGGTTTTTTTACCGGGAATTATATAGAAATTGGCATCCAGTATATGCAAATAGTTATGAAATATATTGGGAACGCAATCAGGAAGAGGGACAGAATGTTTGGGACAATGAATGTTCTGTTAAAGTAGTAGAATTAAGCCACGCTATGAAGAAGATTGTCATTCAAGCAGATGCGTCTGTAAACGGGGTAGCAGATTTGTATGTGGATTATAAAGCAAAGAAAAAGGAGAATGGGAACGCCAAGTTATTGTTCCAGACAATGGTAAAGGCAGATAATTCTGGGACTGCCTATGCAGAGCAAGCTGCATGGGAGTGCAATTACCTGCGGACAGAGAACCGGGAGCATATTCCAGTTACAATTGCAGATGGCTATGGGGAGATACTATTGACAAGCTGCCCTCAGAAAGACACGGATATGGAAGTGCTTGGGGCAAGCTGCTCAGAGATTTTTACGGTTGAGTTTGACTATATTAAGGCAGAGAAAATAGTTGATAATGGAAATCAGATAGTTCTTTCCGTTGAAAGAAATGCGAAAGTACAGAAAGCATTGGAAGGCGTGAAAGGGATTGTGCTTGGAAAGGAGCAGTATAGGGTGTCTGAGGTGCAAACGGATGAAATGTATCTACATCTTGTGTTGCCAGCAAATAAAATCCAAATGAAGCAGGATGGGAAAGTTTTGGAAGGCGGAAATATGTTTCAAGTTTTGAGATGAAAATTAGGAAGGATTTTTGCGATTCTCAGTTTTATAAATTCGTTTATAAACATTGGCGTGATTGTGTCCACGTTGAGTGAAATGTTCTTATTGCTAGGAAGGTTTAGGAATTGAATGTGATAATTAGGGAAGCAGCCAGACAAAGATATATGGGATTGGATATTTTCCGAGTAATTAGAATATTGCCAATATATTATATTCGTGATAATATATGTTTGGAAGTAGAGGTGTAAAGTCTATTGGTTGATTAAGATTTTACACCTTTTCATATGTGGATACTGTATTGGAGTTGGGAGTTGTTGCCTAAAAATGAAAACAGAAATAGCAGATAGAAAGGCGAATCCAAGTATTGATATAGCTAAGCTAATCATGGCAATTTTGACGATAGGTATCCATACGGAACCATTTGGCTTTAATATGTGGCTTGATTATGGGTTTGGGTTAATCACGAGGTTTTGCGCCCCGTTTTTCTTTGTGGCAAGCAGTTATTTTTTCTGGATAAAGGATAGGAAAATGGCCTTATATATCAAGAGGATGTTATCTTTGTATATAATATGGTCATTGATTTACTTTCCATTTGATTTCCTAATCTTAAAGGAGATGCCGGTTAGGAAAATTCTGGAGAGATATTTTTGGGAAGGGAATGGACATTCTTTGTGGTATTTATGGGGAAGCGTGGTCGGGTTTCTTATTGTATTTTTGCTTATGAAAGTTATAGATAGCAGGAAGGTATTCCTGGTTTCTGTGGGAGTCTTGCTGCTTGGCTGTGTGAAATCAACATGGGCTCCGATGATTTATAGTTTAACAAAATTTGAAATTCATGATTTCCTTGGCAGTAGGAATGGGCTGTCTTATGCCTTTCCCTATGGGGTAATGGTAATGGGGATGCTGATTGCTAAAAATTTCGTATATGAAGATAGTAAAAAAAGAAAAGAGTTGGTGATGTTGGCAGTATCCGTGGCATGCCTGATAATGGAGGGGAGCTTACTGGTATTCTATTTCCAGACGACTTCAAGAATCCTATGGTTTTCAGTTTTGCCATGCACCTATTATTTTTTTATGCTTGTAAAAGATATTGATGTTCCCATAACTGATAAAGTTTCTTTGTTTTTACGGAAGATGAGCACATTGATTTATTTAGGGCATGGGTTATTTCTGATCATGTTCAGGGGGCTGGGCACATGGAAATATTTTATTGCTGTTGTTGCTGCTTCGTCATGCTTGACTGTGGGAATTATTTCACTTAGCAAAATGAAATATTTTAGCTGGATGAAATATTTGTATTAGAGCGTGTTTGAAAATTAAAAAGTGCACAAAACCTTTGTTTCCATCCCTAATCCATGCTAAAATAAAGAAAAAGGGGGCTGATATTATGTTAAGACGCTACGAACTGACGGATCAGGAATGGGAACAGGTCGCCGCTTTACTCCCTCCGGAAAAGACCGGAAAACCCGGACGGCCTTCAAAGGATAACCGCACCATGCTTAATGGGATGGTCTGGATTGCACGCAGCGGAGCCCCCTGGCGTGACCTCCCGGAACGCTATGGCTCCTGGAATTCGGTGTACAGCCGCTTCCGCAAGTGGATTGATGATGGGATCCTTGATAATATCTTCCGGGTGCTCAGCCTTGAGGCCGGACTATATGGACTTTCACTGGATGCCACAATTGTCCAGGCCCATCAGCACAGTGCCGGAGCAAAAAAAGGGGGCCTCCAAACGAGATTGGACACAGCCGGGGAGGCGCCAGTCCCAAAATTCATGCAGCCGTAGACGCTTATGGCTATCCTGTCTATCTAATGCTTAGCGAAGGACAGCGTAATGACATCAATTTTGCGATCCCAGTCCTGGAACATATAAATATAGAAGGAAGCAACGTGCTTGCGGATCGGGGTTATGACAGTTATAAGCTGGTCGGCTATATCTATGAAAATGGCGGGGGACCAACCATCCCATCCAAAAAAGGAGCCAAATTTGAGCGTCACTGTGGACTGGTGGCTGTATAAAGAGCGCCATTCAGTAGAGAAATACTTCCTCAAACTGAAAGGGTTCCGCCGCATTGCCACCCGTTATGATAAGCTGGCATTCACCTATATGGGCTTCGTGTGCCTTGCCTCAATCCTGATATGGTTAAAATGACCAATAGCTGGTAATTTTCAAACACGCTCTAGGAAAATCTTTATCCTGAATTGTGTGTAATAGTTTCAAAATTAGAAATATACCTAAAATAGTTCTAGCAACATATTGACATCTTGAGTTTCCGCAAACTGTAATTCCAAAATGAATATAATCTCCCAAAGCACCA
>ERZ778516.2667-NODE-2667-length-11594-cov-3.894012_pt1 | contig 11594 bp, 14 predicted proteins | sample MGYA00510342_ERZ778516 | MGnify/ENA primary metagenome ERZ778516 (study PRJEB29527, sample SAMN07138961) | mouse gut metagenome | material: feces | host: mouse | place: China:Nanjing | collected 2016-01-25 ...
TACAAATCAATTTCCAAATACACCCAATCAAACCCAGTGTCAATAAAATTGCCGACACCATACAAAAGATAAACTTATTTTGTTGTTTCATTTGAAAATCTGTGCCAACATCTGCCACTTCTATCTTTCCAGTGTTGGAACGAAATACCTCTTTTTCTGTAGTTCTTCGCCGATTCGCTCGAATACTTTCTATCGCGTCGCCAGATGACCTTGCTCTTTCTCGATAGCGGTATTCTCCAGACTCAAATACAATATAATAAATTCTCACAGTTTCTCTTCGATGTTTGCGCACCGTTCTAGTATGTTCTTCACTATACATATCAACTGCTGTAAAGGTATGAACGCCTAAAGAATTCCACTTTAAAAACGGATTGGGCATCTCTCGTATCACAAAAAACAGAGCAATCGCTAAAAACATCATCAGTGTAGCCATTGCACTCATCGCGGTTTTTTTCATTTACTAACTTCCAATCTCAGATTTATTTCTGCCATCATACAAAATACTTTACAAAATAATTGTGCTAATATTTTCTTGTTTTAAATCATAAATATTCCCTTTTTTCAGTTATGATAAAATCAAATTCAATAATATATCACAAAAGGATAATGTCAATTCTTTATTGCATTTACTAACATTTTCTAAATTATCATTTAAAGCGGACTGTATCAATGGATGATACTGCATAGGGAGGTGTTCCAGTCCCCATACTCCACCCTCTTTTTTTGATAAAATCAAATGGTTTTGTACAAATGCTGCCACTCTGCATAAATTCAAAATATAATAAGTTGGACATTTGAAAATTTCAGTCTTTGCATCACAAATATCTTGTCGAATGCTGTCCAAATAATATTCATCTGGCACCTCTCCAAATACGTTGTCAACAGATTCCCCAAATAATACAATACCTGCTTTTTTAATAATTGTAAAATGAGCTGCTAAATCTCTATCCAATCCGTTCATTTCTCTGCAAAATTGTTCTGGACATGCCAAATACCGCTGAAAGTGGGTATTGGAAATATGTAATTCAAAGGGGGTGGGATAACAAAATGGTTTACAGTGCTGTTGTAATACGACACTCATTTCTATCCCCTTTGGAGGTACCATACCTTTTATTGTGAATATCTCAATCTGTTTCATCAAATCCTGTTTTTGCTGCTGTGTCAGGAAAGTTTTCACTACAATTATCACATCAATGTCACTCTTTTCCCATGAAAATCCCCCTAATGCCAAAGAACCATGTAGATAAATACCAGTCAACTGTTCCTTTACTATCGACTGTGTCATCTGTACCATCTGATTTAACAATTTTTGAACCTTTTCATTCATCTGAACTCACCTTTTAACCTGCCTGCCAACATGCCCGTAGACCAAGCCCATTGTAAATTATATCCGCCACAGGTGCCATCTACATCCAATAATTCACCGGTTAAATAAACGCCCCTTTGCCGTTTGGACTCCATGGTATAAGGATTGATTTCCCTTGTATCCACCCCTCCACAGGTCACTTGAGATTGTTCTAGTCCATTGGTACCTATAATGGGAACTACAAAATTTTTGCATTTATGAATCAGATGTTTCCAGTCCTTTTGCTGAAGCTGCACAATTGACTGATTGCGTCTGATATGAGCAGTATGCAATAAAACAGGTACTAACTTTTGATTTAGCAATCCCTGCAAACACTGTTCCACTGTTAAATAAGGACAATCTCTGACAATCTGATTTAACTTTGCATATAAATCTTGATTGGACCACTGTGGAAACAAGTCAATCTGCGCTACCACCTTTTCATTTCGGTCCAACCGCTTAGAGGCAAAGCGACTTATTTGAAACACAACTACACCAGAAATTCCATAATTGGTAAATTGCACTTCTCCTGCTTCTTCTGTCAACAATTGTTCTTCTGAATAAAGTTTTATTTTTGCTTGTGCACGCACACCCGCCAATTGCCGAAAATAAGTTAAATTTGATTTTAAAGCAGTCAGCGCCGGAAGCGGCTTTACAATGGAATGTCCCAACCGTTTGGCAATTTCAAAACCACTTCCATCACTGCCTAACTTCGCGGAGGCAGCACCTCCCATTGCCAAAATCACTTGTTGTGCGCGAAATACTCCCTGTGTAGTATGTAATGTAAAATGATGATTCCGAACAATCATCTGTTCTAAACAGCAATCTTTTACCACTGTTATCTTTAAATGTTGAATCGCGTTTTGAAATGCCTCTACAATCGTTGACGCCTGCTCTGAATTGGGATATACATAACCATTTTTATCCTTGGTATAAACACCCAATTGCTTAAAAAAGTTTAGTGTTTCGGAAACACATATCTGTTTTAAAATAATTAACGGAAATTTTGCATTGTCACTCCGATAACAATCTAAATTTTGATATAGATTTGTAAGATTACATTTTCCATTTCCTGTTGCCAATAACTTTTTTCCCAATTGATTCATTCGCTCTAAAAGCAATACTCTCTTTCCAGATCTTGCGGCAACGACTGCTGCGGTCATTCCTGAAGCGCCACCGCCCACTACTACTACATCATAAAGCAAATCACATCAATCCCTTCTATGTTTCATTCCCGCTTAAAAACCCATACTGTTGAAACGTTTCTATACCTTTATCACTTTTTAAAAATTCCAAAAAATCCTTTGCTTGTTGTTGGTGTTTGCTGTGCTTTAATACTGCTGCTGGATAAATTACCTCTTTGCAACTTCCCTTTGGCGCTTCGCAGACAATCTTTACTTTATCAGAAAAAATTGCATCTGTTTGATAAACAACTCCACAATCCACCTCCTGACTTTCCACCCAGGTCAACACCGCGCGAACATCATTTCCATAAATAACCTTATCCTTTATCTGGGCGAATATACCAAGAGAAGTAAAGATTTCTTCACTATATTGCCCAACTGGTACACTGCCGGGTTCTCCCAATCCAATCTTTTTCACTTGGGGTTTTAACAAATCTTCAAAAGAGGTTATTATGCCATCCATCTCTTTTGGTACAATTAATACCACTTTGTTCTTTAGTAAATCAACTCTGGTCTGTGTTTGAATCAAATCTTTTTGTGCCAATTCACTCATCTGTTTTTCAGCAGCAGAGATAAATAAATCGGCTGGAGCACCCTCTTCAATCTGTACTTGTAATGTGCCACTTCCTCCATACAAAAATATCAAATCAACCTGCTGATGTTCTGCTTCATAAATTTGCTCTAATTCTGTACAGACATCTATCAAACTTGCCGCTGCCAAAATATACAGTTGTGTTTTTGATGTTGTTTGACACCCACTAAAGACAAATAACAGACACATGATGATACCAAATAAACCAAAATACTTCTTATACCTATCAAAGTATTTTATACTGCGATTTCTCATCCATTTATTTTATCCTCTCTAGCGCATTTGGTTGCTTTTCCTGTTAAAATCGCAAGCCCATGGTCCAATTCATCTAAAATAAATTCTAAACTTTCCCGAACCGCTTTCGGGCTTCCAGGTAGATTGATAATTAAAGTGGCTTCTCGAATTGCTGAAATGCCTCTGCTCAGCATTGCCCTTTTGGTAATCTGCATCGCACCATAACGCATCGCTTCGCTGATTCCCGGAACCAATTTTTGAGCAATTTCAGCAGTTGCCTCTGGCATCACATCGCGGGGTGAAAATCCAGTTCCACCAGTTGTCAAAATCAAATCTGCCTGATTTTGATCACAAATCAATTTCATATGCTGTTTTAACAATTCCTTTTCATCTGGTAAAATCATGGTAGATACCATCTGAAAGCCCTTTTGTTTCACCATATCACAGATAATACCACCACTTTTATCTTCTCTCTCTCCAGCAGCCCCTTTATCGCTAGAAGTAATCACTGCTACTCGATACATATCAATTCATCTCCTACTTGAAGATTTCCACCATGTATCACACGTGCAAAAACCCCTTCACGTGGCATGATACAATCTCCCATCTTCTGATAAATTTCACAATGATGATGGCATTCCTTTCCAATTTGGGTCAGCTCTAATACAATGTCATTGCACCCAAACCGCGTACCAATCGGAAAAGTTTTAAAATCAAATCCATCTACCACTAAATTTTCTCCAAACGCCCCATATTCTATATTGGCACCTTTTAAACGAAATGCTTGTATCTGTTGATAAGAAAGCAAACTTACTTGACGATGCCAATTCCCTGCATGGGCATCTCCCTCTAGACCATGATTTTCTATCAAATGAACCCGATTTACCTGTTGCTTTTGGGTACCTCGATGTTCACTGATACAGATTGCCATAATTTTTCCCATATTATCCTCCAATCTGCCACATATTGCGCGTTTCCAACTTGGTTGCTGTCATGCCAAAAGCGTGTCTTTTTGGCTTTTGATAAATCATTCGTTTGATTCCCTCTGATAATTCCAATTGAGAAATCTCCTTTTTTAACAACTCTTTTAAATCAAATCCCAACTCATAATTTAAACACAGTTTTAATATGCCATCTGCTGTCACGCGAACCCGATTGCAAGTATTGCAAAAACACTGGCTCACTGGGCTGATTAGTCCAATCTTTCCCATAAAATCTGGATGCTCATAATAAACTGCTGGACCATTTCCCTTTTTTTCAGAGCATTTGAACGTCCCATATTGCTGTTCTAATCGCTTTAATATCTGCAAATTGGAAATTGTTTCAAATCGTTTTCCTTGACCAATGGGCATCATCTCAATCCAACGGATATCCAATATATTTTGTTTTGCCAATTCTGCAAAATCCAATAATTCATCTTCATTGAATTGAGAAATGAACACACAGTTTAATTTTAACGGCATTCCCTTTTTTAAACAATCATCTATTCCCTGTTTTACCAAATGCAATGCCGCCACTCCTGTTATCTTTTGATAGCGTTCAGGGCGAAGTGTATCCAAACTCACATTGACACCATCCAAACCAGCATTCATCAGCCCACTTAGTTTATCAGATAATAAAACGCCATTGGTTGTTAATGTAACTTGATCAACCAATGGCAATTGCTTTAATGATTTTATCAGTTCTATTACATTTGAATGAAGCAATGGCTCTCCACCAGTTATTTTAAATTTTGAAATACCCACTTCAGATAAACTTTTACAGATAAAAAGTATTTCCTCCGTTTTTAACAGAGCAGTATTGTCTGGTTGTGCTCCATCTGGCATACAGTAACAACAGCGCAGATTACAATGATTGGTAATTGAAATACGGGCATAGTCAATGATACGTCCCATATTATCCATCAATGGGGGATTCGTTGTAAATGTCTCCACTATTTCCTCCAGTTTTTGATACAAGATAACTATTTTTTAACACCATCTTTTTGTCAATCGCCTTACACATATCATAAATGGTCAGCAATGCCACCTGAACACCGGTCAAAGCTTCCATCTCCACTCCAGTTTTTCCCACGGTTTTTACCAGACAAGTAACTTCAATTTCATTCGTCTGTGAAAAAATTTCAAAATCAATCTGACACTTTGTCAACATCAATAAGTGACACATGGGAATCCATTCAGAAGTGCGCTTTGCCGCCATGATTCCTGCAATGCGCGCAACACCTAACACATCGCCTTTTTTGACCGTTTTCTGCTGAATATGTTGCAACACATTATCATTTACCTGAATTCTTCCTTTGGCAATTGCGACACGTTGGGTCTGTTCTTTTTCTGATACATCTACCATCACTGCATTTCCATCTTCATTAAAATGTGTAAATTCATTTATGTTCATCTTTCTTTACTCCCCAAAACCACAATTTGGATAGATACAAGTAGTACAGTTAGAACATTGTCCCCCATGTGCCAGTTTTATAAAATCCTGTTTTCTCAATCGCTCGCCCGCCAACAAACGAGGAACAACCAAATCAAAAATGGTCCGTTTTGCATACATCACACAACCCGGCAACCCTACTACTGGAATCCCTTTTATATAAGATAACATAAACATCGCGCCGGGAAGTACTGGCGCACCATAGGTGATAATTTCTCCTTTGCAAGCTCGAATCGCAGAGGGGGTCACATCATCTGGATCAACTGACATGCCACCTGTCACCTCTACCAAGTCGGCTCCCTGTTCAATAAAATTTAAAATCTCTGTTGTAATCGCCTGTTGATCATCTCCAGGAAATACCTGCCCAATGATTTCTGAACTGGTTTCAGTTGCTTTCTGTCGCAATACCTCTCCAAACTGGTCAGAAATTCTCCCACTTTGAATCTCTGAACCAGTTGTTACAATACCAATCTTAGCGGGTTTTAATGGAACTATCTGTATCATAGGGGGATTTTTTTTGCAAATCTGCTCAAATTGTTGTATCAAGGATTCCTTTACCACTAAAGGTATCACTCGAGTACCTGCTAGCAACGTGCCTTTCTGCACCAATTTGTTGTGACGAATTGTTGCAAAACAAACTTCCTCCAATTCATTTACAGCATATAAGGTGTCTAAATCAATTTTAACAATTCCAGTCTCGACTGCTCGCAATTCTATTTTTCCCTCTTTTACTGGGCTTAACGCGACACCCTTTCCAACGGCAGCCGTTGCCATTCTAAGCGCTGCATCATTTTCATGTAGATATCCCTTTTTTAAATCCCATACATAAATATAACGCTTTCCAATATCCAATAATTTTTCAATATCCTGCTGTTGAATGATATGTCCTTTTCGAAAGGCGCACCCTTTTCGCTCTCCTGGTATTATCTCGGTCATATCATGACAAAGCACCATACCAACCGCATCTTCAACTTTGATTTGTTCCATTCTTTATCCTTTCTGTTTGAGATAAAATTGCTTCTAGCACACCACCAGCAATACAGCGTGCTTTATCTGAAATGGTATAGCAATTTTCTTGCTCTGCTATCCTTGGGTCAATGTCTGCAATTTTGAGCCCCGCTTTTACCTGATATCCAGGACAAATCAACCCTCTCAACACGCCCGAAATACTTGCCAATACTGGCGTATCCTCAATCATTGCAATCAAATCGTCTTTGTTTACAATATCTGCTATCTGTTTTTCTGCTTTTAAAACTCCAGATACGGGAGCATATATCACCCGTTCCTTTGTATAACCGCCTATCTCTCCCGGAATTTTGGTATCTGGAATCGCAAAACCAGAAGTGATCACCCTTCCCAAATGATGTCCACGCATCGTTTCAATCACCACATCGACATCTTTTCCCGCCTCGAATCCAGGACCCAATGCCACTGTAATTGGTGCCATCAAACGGTTGGTACCCAAATTTTTTTTCGCTAAAATCGCATCCACTAAAACAAATGGCTTTATCTTTTTTAATAATTCCGCTTGTGGATCCACTAAAATGGGAATTTCTCCTTGTGTCATCCACTTTTTCGCCTGCTGCCAAGTTGTCGCTTTTCGACAGCTAACGCCTTCTACTGTACATCTTTCCTGATATATCGCCTGAGAAAAGGCAGCTAAACGACGAATGGTAGAGGGTTTTTCTATTTCAAGAACGACAACCGAAAAACCACTTTGAAATAGTTTATAAATGGTTCCTGTTGCAATATCTCCACCACCTCTTACAACCACCAATTTTGTGTCCATAACAATCCTCCATTTAAGGTTTTATCAATTTTCCTGCCTGATTCATTTTTTCCACAATTGTATACATATTGGTCACTTCTCACACTGCCAATTGGTCGGTCAATTGATAATGATTTAAACAGGTACCGCAACTTAAAATTTCAACCCCTTGCTCTTGTAATAATGTCAAATCTGAAATTGTATCGGTATCTTCAGCAGATAATTTCACGCCACTATTATATAATAAAATGGTCTTGGGAAGTTGCTGTTGTGTCAATGCATAAAGAAAGCCTTTCATCAATACCTTTCCCAATGCGTCATCGCCCTGTCCCATTCGATCAGAGGACAATACCACCACTGTATCTGAATGCAAATGATCTTCAGTACTTTTTACAGGCGCCAACACATCCAACGGTTTATCTTGAGATTGTACGATAATCCGAACCAAATAATCATCATGTGCTTTTTGATAGTCGGCTGTCAATCCCTTTTGTTTTGTCATTTTCAATAAATTTTGTACTGCAATTTCATTATCCACCAATACTTCTACAATCTGTATCCCAGGGGTTTCAACCGCCTTTTTGGCTTCAATCAATGGAATGGGACATTGTTTTCCTCTGACATCAATTTTTTGTATCATCTTTTCTCTTCTTTCTAAATTACTTTTATTCGATAATCTGACCGTTTTACAACTTCCCCTATCATGTTACTCTGTAAAGAAAGTGTATTCAGTTCTCTTAATGCTGCTGGTGCATCTTCTGGATCAATGCAAACCAGTAAACCACCAGAGGTCTGTGGGTCAAATAACAGCTCTTCCATTGCAAAGTTTTGACATGCAAACTGTACCTTATTTGCCAAAGCATTCCGATTCCTCTGCCCAGCTGCTGTCAAAAAGAAATTTTCTGCATAATCAAGCGCCTCTGATATCACTGGAACTGACTCAGATAAAATGATAGCGCTGTGACTTTCATCCAACATCTCGTCTAAGTGCTTTAATAAACCAAACCCAGTAATATCAGTACAACTGTGTACCCGATATTTTTTTAGTATTTCTGACGCATATCGATTTAGCGTTGTCATAGATGTCACTGCCATATCCATAGACGCAGTAGACGCTGCTCCCATTCGATTGGCAGCACATATAATTCCTATCCCCAATGGTTTGGTCAAAATCAATTTGTCTGCTATCTGGGACTGACGATTTGCAAGTATCTGATTTGGGTGAATCACACCTGTTACAGATAACCCATATTTGACACCTTCATCATGAATCGAATGTCCGCCTGCCAATACGCCACCTGCTTCTGCTACCTTTTCAGAACCTCCCAGCAGTATTTTGCCCAAAATATTCAAATCCATCTGTTCTGGAAAACAGACAATATTCAATGCCGTTTTTACCTGTGCACCCATTGCATAGATATCACTCAACGCATTGGTCGCGGCAATCTGACCAAATAAATAGGGATCGTCTATCATTGGTGGAAAAAAGTCCAATGTCTGTACCATTGCCAAGTCCTCTGTCAAACGATATACCGCCGCATCATCTGAATGGTGATATCCCACCAACAAATCTTTATCTGGATTACCTTGCGGTATTTGTTTTAATACATGCGATAATATATCAGGACCTAGTTTTGCCGTACAGCCGCCGTTTTTACAAAAAATGGTAGATTCTTGACTCATAAGCAATTCCTTTATTGACCGATTTCTCGATGATATAATTTTTTTAGATGACAAATTGTTTTTTGTTCTTCTTCCCAAAAATACTCAAAATGCAGTTGATCGGCAACCTCTTGAGCAATTTCTGAAAAAAGCTGACACATTGCAAACAAGGCATTCCACAAATGTTCCTCATCTGCATCTGAGTAGGTGTTTAACAGCTTTTTCCAGATAGATGGCTCAAGATATTGTTTTAAATACTTTGCATTTTTACCGACACTGATGGAAAAGTCTGTTTGGATACCAACCTTCCAAGATAACATTTGAATCAGCATTGGTCTAATATAAAAATTCAGATGATCAATTGCATACAACACTTCTTTTCTCCACAAACCCTTTGCCATATAAGGGCAAACCCACCAAAACTCATTACAACAACCTCTAAATTGTACTGGAGTTGGTTTTTTTACGTGATAATCCACATCGCTTGGTGGAGAAATCTGCGGCAGAATATGATCTTTATCCAATAATGGTAATGTCAGTTTATCCTGAAGATAATTTCTTTTACAAACTTCAACCGTCTGTAAAGTCAAATCAATTCGATTTCCATCTTCAAACTGCATTAAAAAAGCATATTGTTCTTTTGGATCATGATCACTTGCAAAAAGTCCTGGTGCATCTGGCTCCTGCATAACTGTTATTTCCCCAAATCTAGATATCCAACGCTTGTCAGTCAAATAAGGTTCTGTCTCTGTTACCACATATACAATATCAAAATCCTGAAGGATATCTTTCGGGACATTGGGATTTGTCCTAGAACCATTCATATAAACCGCACGAATCGTTTCTTGTTCTTTTGCAAATTGAAGAATAAAATCAAACATTTGTTCATCTGTACGCATTATATTTCCCCCTTGATGTTTCGATTTGATTTTATTATACCTGAATTTGTCTGCAAACTCAATAAGAATTTATGTTACTTCTGATGTGCCCACCGCAAAAAAGTATCTTGTGAAACGCCCAACTGCGCCGCTGCACTGCGAGAATTTATTTTCTTTTCTTCCCAAAGTTTTCGCACTTGATAAAACGCTTCTGGAATTTCTTTTTTGGGTCTTCCAAAACGAATTCCCTTTTTCTTTGCAGCTTCAATCCCTTCTGCCTGGCGCTGTCTAGTGTTTTCGCGTTCCGTTTGCGCCACATAGCTTAGAATCTGAAGTACCAAATCCGCAATAAAAGTACCAGTTAAATCCCTCCCCTGATTTCGCGTATCCAATAAGGGCATATCCAACACAATGATATCCACAAACTTCTCTTTTGTAATAATCCTCCATTGTTCAATAATTTCTTCATAGTTGCGTCCCAACCTATCAATGCTTTTAATCACCAATAAATCGCCTTTTTTCATTCTCTTTAACATTCTATGATAAGCAGGACGATTAAAATTTTTTCCACTCATCTTATCCATATAAATATTTTTTAATGGTATGTGAAATGGTTCTAATGCGATTAGTTGTCTGTCTTCATTTTGGTCCTTTGTTGATACTCTTAAATATCCAAATTGATTCATGGTTTTTCCTCCTATATTGTATCGTTGTGGTTCGTTTCAGTTACTCCATAAAATACAGGATATTTTATCACAAACTGTCCAGATCTGCTATTTTAAAAAATCAAATAAGCCGATAAGGATATAAAATCCTCATCGACTTTGTTTTCGTCTCCGATGTTCTTCGACTATTAAATCTTTCCCTGTCTTTTTAATTCTATTCGGTTCATAGTTCATCAAATCGCTTAGCGGACAATCAAGAACCTCACAGATTCTATCTAGATGCTCCAAATTAATTCTCTCTGTCAATTCATGATAAATTTCATTGATGGTAGCAGGTCTAATCCCAGTTTTTCTTGATAGTTCTGCCTGCGTCATTCTTTTTTCACCGAGTACTCGGGACAGATATATTCTTATCATATAAGTGTGTACCCCTATGATAATTTTACCAGTCAATGTAAGATTAATACTTATTCAGTTATAAAATTACTTATTTAGTAATTATCTATCACCTCCATTTCCTTTTCTAAAACAAAAAACGTATTCACAGCTTACAAATGTCCGCAAATAAAACGATGATATTGCTTTCATGTGTATTTGCGAATTTTAGAACAAAGGAGTATTCTTTGTTATCTTATATCAATGGATTTTATCCACCAATTCTTATAACAAAAAATAAATACAAAAAACACGCCAACATAAACAACTGCTGACGTGCTAAATCTATCATCATGCACACTCCTGTATTGGTAACGAAACAATTTAATACAGATGATATGTGAAAAAATTATACCGTAATTTGTTTTGCATTACAATATTTTAGAAAAATTAAAACC
>ERZ778516.2668-NODE-2668-length-11592-cov-12.754789_pt1 | contig 11592 bp, 8 predicted proteins | sample MGYA00510342_ERZ778516 | MGnify/ENA primary metagenome ERZ778516 (study PRJEB29527, sample SAMN07138961) | mouse gut metagenome | material: feces | host: mouse | place: China:Nanjing | collected 2016-01-25 ...
CATAAATCCATATGGAAGAGTTATTTTTTTGATAGAACTTTTTACTCTCAAGAAAATTTTGAAGTGGATTTATTTTTAATTTTACAAATTCGTCCAATTTCTTGAACTTTTCTTTCTCTGGTATATCCCTATCCTCTTGTAGCTCAATAATACATCTTTTATCTTCTGGATGGCTAACCAGGCAAACCGCTTGCAATTCTTTAATTTCATCAATCATTTCTATTGCAAAATCGCCCCAATATAGTTTTCCTTTTCTATGGGGACAAGACAAGCTCTGCATTGACTTACCACATATACTACAATGCGATTTGGAAACAATATATTCGCTACTCGCAAAAACTCTGTATGGATATAATTTTTCGTATTGCAGTAATATAGCAACAATTTCCGGAATTTCTTTTCTGTCTTTAATATCAACAAATTCTCCTACTATCTTTGCTTCATCTAAACAGTCTTGCAAAATATCCCATGAGTTTTTGTATCTGTTTTCTATTAAACTCAAATGATAGCTGGCGAATGTCGAAAAGAATTTGAAATAATGTCTATAAATCATTTGAGCATTAGCTAATGATTCATCCCCTATGTCTATGGCTTTCGCCTTTATACTATCAAAAATATTATCGCAATCCTTATATTCTTTAAATGGATCACTAAAATTTCCTTTCTCAATCCTTTTCTTTAAAGAACATAATTTATTGCATACTATTCTTACTTCTTCTAATTCACAATGACTTTCAAAACTTTTTAGCATTATTCCTCCCACATCTTATTAAGATCTATTTTTTCAAAAGATTCCTTAAATGTTTTTGCATCCCCCTTATAATGAATAGACTTTTCTTTCTTACCATTTTTTACAATAAAGGTCATATCAACCTCTGCATTCTCCGTCTCTCGTCCTTTCATTTTCTCCCAGATATAATTGCTAACCATATTGATGGCAAAAGGAAGTAATACACTTTGAGCAATAAATATGATTGGCATCCAAATATCAAAAGAGTGAAGTGATCTAACTGTAATATCACCATCAGAAAGAATGTCATATTTATGATTGCTGTCATTTTCTCTGCAAAATTTCAAAAAATCTATTGTTTCTTGTGCAAAAAAATGACCTTGTTCATAAGAAGCCGGCACAGCAACAAATTCATTTTCTTCTATTTTTGCTAAACTAATTCCATTCTTTTCGCAATAATCATAAACATCCATACTACTATTTTTAATTGTAATATCGTTTTTCATGGCTTGTCTCCTTAAATGCTCATTTTTTCTTCAACATCATTATACTCTATTTAATCTCAAAAGAACAGGAGGCTTCCTCCAAAATAACATTTAAGAATCAGTCCAAATAATAAATGAAATGTTTTCTCGCTACATATAAGATCACCACAAAATTATCCTCACTCATCAAAATCTGGGTACAATTCCAATTCCGCAAATTCATCATCCGTCATGGCCTGAAGCTTGCGGAGGGTACTGTCTGTCAGCTCCATCAGCTCTGTTTCCTCTGCCGAAAGTTCACCACGCATCTCATTCAGGCTTTCAATCAACCCTGCGCGGCTGCCGGTATTATAAATGCACATCAGGTTCATTTCCTCAAAAGTGAAGTTTCCCATATCAAATCTCCCTTTCCGCACTCTTTTTGGGTGCTGTCTTTTTGTGTTCTGCCTTGGGCTGGCTTTTCAGCTGCTCCATGACGGACTTTTTCTTTTCCCGTTCCTCCCGATGGGCAGCGGCAGCCAAATCCATGAGGGAAATGGGCTGACCGCTGCGGGCCTGCTGTTCCAGCTCTGCCATCGTAGGTTTCTTTACGCCATTATTGATGATACCGTCGATCATGCCGTAATCATCCTCCACGGCCATCTCCGCATTTTTCAGCGGATTTTCCTGCAGGAATCCGGGGATCTGGGTAAAGCCAACACTGTCACAGTAATGATAGGATACCTTACCATCCTGCTTGATCGCAACGATGTCACTGACACTCATAGAAGGACTGTGAAAATCCGCCGGTTTTTGCAGATTAAACTGCTCATATAGTTTTTCCAGCTGCTCCGGTACCGTGCCAGACTCCCTCAGCGGAGCAGTGTAAATGAGATCATAATTGCTGCGGTCTATGGAAATGTCATGGGACTTTAACCAATCCAGATTCATAAAGCGCACATTCTGCGGATCGTCACGGCTCACCTGATAGATGGCAAAGCAATCTCTGTTCTGGGATAGAAATGCCTGTTCGCGTTCCTGCTGATGTTCCTGACGCTCCATGACCTTTTCGTGGAACTGAGGGCTTTTCTCCCATTCCTCACGGTCCACGCCAAAAAGACCGCCATGATCCATGATTTCCTGCGGGTCAAACACCATGCTCTCCGTATTGTCCTCATGTAGCACATAGACGGTCAAACCGGCGGCATCCAGTTCCAGCGCCCGTTCTCTGGTGACAGGGAGCATCCCATCATAGGAGTAGCCGTATTCCTGCATATCTGGTGTGGAGACCTGCTCATCCGGCATGGGGTATTCATCCAGTGCCTGCTCTTGTGCTTCCGGCAGCTGAGAAGAAGCAGTCATCTGACTGACCTCTGCCTGCATCTGCTGATAGGCAGCGTCCTGCAAGGTTTCAATCATAGACAGGGGCGCATACTTTACTGAATTGCTGCTCAAATCGTTATCATCACAAATCTGGAGAACTGCCTTCATGCAGGAAAGCTCCGGCATATCCAGCTGACCTCCATCCAGCTCTTTCATGGATGCGGCATCGTAAAGGGTATAGTCCCAGCCGCTGTCACAGGACTGGATATGAAGATAGGTGGCATTGTCGATCAGAAACAAAGCCTCCTGCTGATTGGCGTCCGCCCCCAGCACCTCCATTTCCGGCATGGCCGCAGCCAGTTCCTTTACCGCTTCCTGTACCAGCGGATTATCACGGTAATAGTCGATTGCCTGGATGGTGTCCAGGTCAATGGTCTGGCCGGTCAAAATCGGAAAAGGTCCTTCATAGTCGCTTCCGTCTTTCAGTTCAAAACCAATGCCCTTGATCCCGTTCATTCGTTCTGCCGGAATCTCCTGATAAATGCGGATTGCTTCCTCCAAAGACAGATTATCGTGGTATTCTCCGAGGTTTGGAAATTCCATGCACTCTGCTACATAGTAGGTCAGATCGCCGGTCTGCTGTCTATCAGATACCTTAGCGGCATCTTCTGGCTGCTCTATCGGGGCGGGTTCCGGCTCTACCTTTGCATGAGGGTCGATTCCGCGCTCTTTGCAGATTTCCTTATAGTGGCGCTCAATGTCGGAGATCAAAGTGCCGGAGGTTTTGTTGATGGTCTCCAAACTGGCTCTCAGCTCTTTCAGTTCCTTGCCCTGACTCCAACTGGCAATATAGCCAAAGCTGTTTTCTCCTGTCTCAATTCCAAAATATTTGCAGACCGCATAGGAGATGCTTTCAGCCTCCACTTCTTCCGTGTGACGGTTTTTGATTGCCTGTTTTTCTGCGGTTGCATCTTCCTCAACTGCAAGACGCCATTCAAACTGATTTTCGTCCACATAACGCCAATCCATATCAGAAGCAAACTGTTCGGTTTCTTTTTCTGTGGCAAAATCCAACTTGAAATCATGCTTGGTTCCACCTTCACTCTCCTGCACAACCTTCCATAACGGTAGCATTTCATATTTTTTAGGGTCATGGAGCTTGCTGTGGGCAATCTCGTGTACTGTGGCTGAAACCGTCTGAACCTCACTCATGCCCTGACGAATGGCAATTTTCTGATGATCAGCAGAAAAATAGCCGTCCGTATCAGCGGCCATTGCTTCAAAAGTAATCGGCACCGGTGCGCTGCGGCACAGGGCCTCCATGAATGCCTCATAATTTGGCACATTGCCGGAAAGGGATGATGCAAGCTCAGGCAAAGGTTTACCGTCGGTCTGACTCACATCAAAAACCTTGACAGGGCGGAACATGGGAATCTCGATTTCTTTTTCCTCTGTGACGATCTTTCCGTCTTTATCCAGAATCGGAGCCTTGGTATCTGGGTCCAGCTTCTGCTCCTCGATTTTCTTCTTATACGGTGTGGGAGCGATGATGGTAATGCCATGCTCGCCCTTTTTTACATGACGCTCAAACTGGTCTTTCCACTTATTGTATCCGGCTACCAATGTGGCGTCCGGCTTCTGCATATAGATGAGCATGGTGTTGTTTACCGAATAGCGGTGGAAGCGGGACATGACGGACAGATAGCGCATATACTTTTCGCTTTCAAACAGTTCTTTGATGCCCTGCTCGATGCCATCTGTGATTTCCCTTAGCCGTTCTCGGTTGGTGGGTTTGTTCTCAGCCATGATTTTCAATCTCCTTTCCAAGTGTGTGATTTCCGCTGTGTGTTCTGCAATCCATGCCTTTTGTTCTTCTTCACTTTCATAAAGAAAAAGGTCCAGCAGGTACTCTACATAGGGTTTCTTCTGGATTGCTTCCACAAAGCGGGGGTGCGGTTCTTCCTCCGGTGTCCTGGGAGAACGGTCGGCTTCCCATTTTTTCAGCAGATAGTAGTAATCGGACAGTACGCGGTAACAGCGCTGTCGATTCTCCCGAAACTTCTGTGCCTCGGTTTTTTGCCGGACATATCTCCTGCGGGGCGGGGCCTGACTGTCATAGATCAGGCCAAAGTCCTGTGCCAGTTTCTCCGCCGCTTCTTTTGGGGAGAGGTCAAAGAGCTTTGCGGTAAAGTCGATCACATCCCCATCTGCACCGCAGCCAAAGCAGTGGAACCGCTGGTCTACCTTCATGCTGGGATTCTTATCATCGTGAAAGGGACAGCAGGCCATGCCAGTTCGACTGACTTTTATCCCGTAAAACTCTGCCGCTTCTCTGGTGCTGACCGACTGCTTGACCGCTTCAAATACATTCTCTGCCATGTGCCTTTAACTGCCGGACTTTTTCACAGGGGGCTGGTATCCGGCGGCTTTCGCACGCTCACTGGCAGCTTTGCGACGCTCGGCGCTGTATGGCTCCCGGACTGATACACACCGCTTGGGGACGGTAAAGTTATGGGCGTCCTTTCGGGTGATCTGGTCGGGGTGCTTTTTTGCCAGCACTTCCAGCTTCTCCATCAGACGGGGATCGTGGGTGTAGACCTCAGCCATTGGTTCTGCCTGGTTATAGAGGAGAATGGTTTCCCGTTCCACTAAAGAGAGCTTCATCGGCTGCCTCCTTTCCGCTGGTCAAATTCCAGCTTGAAGTTGGCATACTGTCCATCGTCCTCCAAAACCACAGTGGCATCGTAGGTCTTGCCGGTTTTCTCCGAATATAGCCCCGTCACACGGACACAGCCATCGTTCAGCAGCGCAGACACCACAGCTTTGGTCGGCTCTTTTTTCTTGGCAGCCCACCATTTGTTGTTTTTCCAGATTGCAAATTTACAAGAATCATTCTGACAGAAGAAGCCTTTTTGCAGTTCTGCAACTTCACCGCCGCAGCGAGGGCATTTGCCCACCACCTCACGGGGCGGAGTGAACAGGTACTCGGTTCCCTTGATGACCTGATAAGTTCCCACCAGGTCTTTCAGCATGGTGCTGATCCCGTCCAGAAACTCCTCTGGGGCAAGCTGCCCGCGCTCGATCTCGCCCAGGCGATACTCCCACTCGGCAGTCAGAAGCGGCGATTGCAGCTGTTCCGGCAGGACGGTGATCAGGGATACTGCATCGTGGGAAGGAAGAAGCTGCACCGTTTTCCTGCTCTTTTTTCGTTCCAGAAAGCCGGCAGATACCAGCTTTTCCAAAATACCGGCACGGGTGGCCGGTGTCCCCAGACCTTTTCTCTCGGCATCTTCCGGCATATCATCTTTTCCGGCAGCCTCCATCGCGGACAATAGGGTGTCCTCCGTAAAGTGCTGAGGCGGACTGCTTTTGCCTTCTTTGACGATTGCCGCAGAAACCGAAAGGGTCTGTCCTTCGGTCAGCTCCGGCAAGGCTTTCTCTACGCCCTCTTTTTTCGGCTCTGTATCCTTCATTTTGGCACGATAAGCGTCCTCCAGTGCTTTCCATCCGGGGTGCTTCACTGTTTTTCCTTTTGTGGTAAACTCCCCACCGGCACACGCTGCAATCACAACGGTTTCCGAATAGATATGGGGCTGGGCTACGGCGCACAGCAGACGCAGGGCCACCAGCTCCAGCACCGCTTTTTCTCCCGCAGGAAGGGCAGAAAGGTCTGCATCCTTGAGATTTCTGGTAGGGATTACTGCGTGGTGGTCGGTTACTTTCTTATCGTTGATTACCGTCTGCGGATCACAGGTAATGGCGATTCCTTTGCGAAACGGCATAGCATTGGCAACCAGATTCACCAACACCGGCAGGCTGTCTGCCATATCGCCAGTTAGATAGCGGCTGTCAGTACGGGGATAGGTGCAGAGCTTCTTTTCATACAGGCTTTGCAGATAGTCCAGGGTCTGCTGGGCTGTAAATCCAAGCAGGCGGTTAGCATCTCTTTGCAGAGTAGTCAGGTCATAGAGGGCAGGCGGCTTTTCAGACTTTTCCTTGCACTCCACCTTTTTGATTGTGACATTTGCACCCTGACAGGCTTCTTTCAGCTGCTCAGCAGCAGCCTTATCCGCCATGCGCTCTCCGGATACGGTAAGACTGGGCAGCTCCAGCGCCACGGTATAAAAGGGAACCGGCTTAAAGGTGTCGATCTCAGCTTCTCGCTGGACAATGAGCGCCAGTGTTGGGGACATCACGCGCCCGATGTTGAGGGTGCGGTGATACAGCACGGAAAAAAGCCTTGTGGCATTGATTCCCACCAGCCAGTCGGCCTTGGCACGGCAGAGGGCAGCATCTCGAAGTCCGTCATAGTCCGCACCGGGGCGCAGGTTTGCAAAGCCTTCCCTTATGGCGGAGTCCTCCATCGAAGAAATCCAGAGCCTTTTCATCGGCTTCTTGCAACCTGCCAGCTCATAAACGCTACGGAAGATCATCTCGCCCTCGCGTCCGGCATCACAGGCATTTACCACTTCCGTCACATCCGGGGCATTCATCAGCTTTTTGAGAATATCAAACTGCTTTTTCTTATCCTTTCCCACTACCATCTGCCAATGTTCCGGCAGGATAGGCAGGTCATCATATCGCCACTTGGCATACTTGGAGTCATAGCTGTCTGCATCTGCAAGACCGGCCAGATGACCCACGCACCAGCTGACACGCCAGCCGTTACCCTCCAGATACCCGTCCTTACGGACGGTTGCGCCGATCACCGCCGCCAAATTCTGGGCAACTGATGGTTTTTCGGCAATTACCAATTTATGTTGAGCCATGATGGTTCCTCCTCTCTTTGAGCCATCGGGACATTTCCCGGTGGCAGATACCTACGCAGGGTCTTCCATAATTCCCGCAACCATAGCAGGGGTGGCTGTGGGGTAAAGAAGGAGGACGGGAAGTTTCCTTCCCGCCCTCCGGCCTGCGTGTCATCATGCGTTCATAGGGACTGTCTGTGAAACGGGTCATTTCACACTGTCCTCGTCATCTTCTTCTGTGCTGCCCCCGTCAGCATCCGGTTTTTCCGACTCCTCATCCTCGGTTTCCCATTCCTCGGAATCTTCCTCTCCATAATCATAATCGTCCAGACTGTCATTGCCCTTGGTCTTAGGCTTGTTCTTAACGAGCTTCAAGTAGGCAAATACGCCACCGCCACCAAGCAGAGCCAGCAAAAGGACCAGCGCAGCCGGGTTCAATCCGGCAGGCTTCTCTTTTTCCGGCTCCGATGTTTCTGCCGGAGGTTCCGGTGCTTTGCCCGTACATTTACTCTTATCAGTTACGCAGACCGGACAGGCCGTATTGACTGCCCCTGCTTCACATTTTGTCGTGCAGCTACACACAGCAGCCGGCTCCTCTTTGACATTTTCATCTTCCATCAGTGCCATCAAATCCGCTTCATCCACCTGGTTCAGAAAGTGAACAGCAGTCTTTTTATCCTCATTAGCCCTGTCGATCAAAATGTAAAAATAGTTGCCAGCCTTGGTAGTAACGGTAATGAGCTGCTTATTGCCACCAAAATCATCCACCAGAGCGGCATTGCCATCTGGTGTAAGTGCCGGTGCCGGTTCTGTTTCTTCCACAATCACATTGCTGTCATTGGTAGAATCCTCTGCCGGTGCCGCCGGAGCCTGTTCTGACCCCTGTGCGAAAGCAGGGATCGTAAAGCCAAATGCCACAACCATTGTCAGGCAAAGGGCGGAAAGTGTTTTGCAAATTCTTTTATTCTTCATAAGCGGTAGCCTCCTGATTATTTGATTCCGACAGTGCTGTATCTCTGCCGTGGTTCCTTCCACCGGAAAGCATAGCGTTCAGCTGTGCTGGAGTCATGCGTAACGCACGAACCATCTGAACGATTTCCAGATTCTCTGCCTCCGTTTTCTGTGCTTCCAGGGTCTTGAGCTTTTCCTGATATTCCGCAATCTTCTCACGGGTTTTCTCAATTTCCTGGTCGATACGTTCAATTTTGTTTTTTGCCATAACCGTTCACTCCTTTCCACAAAGTCTGTTACCAGTTCATCAGACCATAGCCTTTAATGCTTTGATAATTCAGGTCATAACTTTTGATCTTGCAGGCATCGCCGGAATTTCCCTCCACGGTATAAACACGGCTGCCATCCGTACCGATCACGATACCCACATGGTCTGCTGTCCCATCCAAATCCCAATCAAAGAAAATTGCATCTCCGGGAGCCAGATTGTTATAGCCTCTTGCACCCCATTGTCCATGAGACTGGAACCACGGAACCCCTTGCCACTCACAGCCAGCAAAGCGCGGCTCACTTTTTCCAGCCTGGTTATAGCACCAGGATACAAAGCAGGCGCACCACTCCACGCGGCTGTCAAAGCCGTACCAGCTCCAATAAGGATAGCCGCCCACATTGCCGACCTGACGCTTGGCCAGCTCCACCAACTGCGGATTTCCGGGACGGGTTCCATTTACAAACTGTACACCGGTCAAGTCCTCGGAATTGCTCATGTCAGGGGAACCGCCGCCAAACAACAGCGGCTTATTGCCCATGGTCTGCCGGTAAACCTGATACATTTCCATCTGCTCCGGGGTCAGTAACTCCGACGCCACAGCGGAAATGGGCTTGCTGGTGAGTTTCACATTCAAAATGTAATACTCATAGGGGACTTCTTCTGAGGTGGTCTCGCCGGTCTCCGGGTCGGTGGAGGTCTCCGTGCGGTAGCGAATCTCCACTTCCTCAGTAAGCGTCAGCTGATACTGTGCTGCAAACACACGCGCCAGCTCTGCCTGAGCACTCTGCTGGGTGTAACCTTGCAAGACGGCAGACAGAAATGCTGCCAGCTCATGAGGGTCATGGCCGATCATACCAAGGTCATAGCGATACTCGTCATACCCTGGGTGGCTGCTTTCAATGTTGTCGATTTCCTCCTGCAACTGGACTTCTCTGGCTGCATAATCTGCCTCCACTGCCAGCATTTCCGGGTCATCCGACGGATAAGTGGTGCCGGAGAGAACGGAACCGATGCTCTGCGCTATCATGGAGCAGGAGGACATGGTATTCATCAGCATACAGGTAATGAGGAACAAAACCCCTGCCATCAGGAAACCCTTCTTGTGGCGCATGACGAACGCCCCTGCCTGCTGTGCCTTTTCTTTTACCGTCCTTGCGGCTTTTCCGGTTTTGGATGCAGCCTGGGCGGTATTTCCGGCAGTCTGACCGGCGTGTTTGGCGGCGGCATACTGCTTTTTAATGGTCTGCTTTTGCTGCCAGCGGGAAAACGGATTGCTGGCAAACTGGGGATTTTCCTGCAAAGATTTCTGGTACAGAACATTTATATTTGCCTTTTCCAGTTGACGCTCTGCCTGAGCTGCTTTGCGGTACGGCTTCAGCTTGTGGCTGCGATAGCCCTCCCGCACCAGATAAGCGCCGGTCTCCACCGCCTCCTCGGACTTGTGGGCGCTTTCCACGCCCACATTGTCCTGCTCTGTTTCCCGGATTTCTTTATGGAGCTTGCCCGCAACCAGATGGACGGGAGCTTCCCTGACTCCTTGAGAAACTTTGGAAGGTGGCTTTTTCTTGTCCTCAAAGGTCAGCTTCGAGGTCTTTTTTCCGGTATCTGGGTCAATGACCGTCTGCCTGACCTTTTTCTTTGGGATATTTGCCTGCGCCTTATCTGCTCTGGCCGCAGCTTTCTCCGCTTTACGGATCGGCTTTTCCAGTGCAGGGTCAGACCGTTCCTCATCAGTAAAGCGCAGGCGCGGTTCCTTATTCAAACCATTCTCCCAGCATGAGGGAGGACATCATGTAGTGCAGCTCTGCATAAATGGCCATTCCCACAGGATCGTTGAACATACAGCCGGACAGGTAGGCATAAAACTGTGCCACCACATCGGACAGGATCTTCGCTTCGGTTCCTTTCAGAACCAGACCGCCCATACCTTCCTTGGCACGGATGGTGCTCCAGATCTCTGCCAAACGGAGCAGCCCAATCTGACCGGTCTCATTCAGTTCGGCTGCCTGGTCTGCCGCCGTGCGACACTCGCTGACCGCATCGGCCATGACCGTAAGCAGCTGGCTGCGCTGGGCATTTACCGCCCTGTCAAAAAACATCAACGGGTTTTTATTCAAAATGTTGAGATTCATAATCATTCATCCTCCTTTTTCAATTCTTGAGGTTTGGTGGTCATAATGCGGTAAAGCTCGGTATTCTTCGGGAAGTGATCCACGAAAGGCAGGATTGTAGAGCCATAAAACAGCAGACCCTCGCCCTCACCGGAGTGGGTCACATAAGATAATTGGTGTGTGGAAATACCCAGCTGCTTGGCGAGGATCTGACGGTCTCCGCCTGCCTGGTTGAGCATATACACGAAGTCGGAATTTTCAAAGATATTTTCCACCTCGCGGCTGGAAAGTAGATCTTTGACGTTCTGCGTGATTCCGGTGGGGATGCCGCCCCATTTTCTGAATCGCTTCCAGATTTCCACCGTATAGGCGGCGGTCTGCTCCTCCTTCAAAAGCAGGTGCATCTCGTCGATGTAGTAACGGGTAGACTTGTGAGCGGCACGGTTGATGGTAACACGGTTCCACACCTGATCCTGAACTACCAACATTCCGATTTTTTTAAGCTGCCTGCCCAGTTCCTTGATGTCATAGCAGACAATCCGGTTATCAATATCCACATTGCTCTGATGATTGAACACATTCAAAGAACCCGTTACATAGATTTCCAATGCCGTTGCAATGTACTGAGCTTCTTTTTCTTCCTGCTCCCGCAGCAAGTTATAAAGGTCCTCCAAAATCGGCATATTCTCCGGCTTTGGGTCATTGAGATATTCGTTGTAAACCAACCGTACACAACGGTCAATAATGGTTTTCTGCACCGGCTGCAAGCCCTCCTTACCGCCCACGATCAGCTCACACAAGCTGAGGATAAAGTCAGACTTGAGTGACAGCGGGCTTTCATCATCCGAATAGTCCAGATTCAGATCCATCGGATTGATATAGTTGGTTGAAGTAGGTGAGATCTTGATGACCTGCCCATGCAGACGCTCAACAAGAGGTGCGTAGTCGGCTAAGTCGGGGCGGTTACCCGCCCTTTCTCGCCTAAGAACCGTAC
>ERZ778516.2671-NODE-2671-length-11580-cov-6.062820_pt1 | contig 11580 bp, 10 predicted proteins | sample MGYA00510342_ERZ778516 | MGnify/ENA primary metagenome ERZ778516 (study PRJEB29527, sample SAMN07138961) | mouse gut metagenome | material: feces | host: mouse | place: China:Nanjing | collected 2016-01-25 ...
CCCTGTTCTCTTCATTTACAGTATTATTATAACTAGAAAAAAGAATTCTTATTTTAATAAAAGAATAAAAATCATATGCTCCACTGGCAAGCATATCATCCCCGTATGGCGTTGTAAAAAAAATCAGATTTTTTCCCAAACCTGCCATCATATCCCTGCTGAAATTCAAACGCTTTAAATCATCTTCACCCTGTATTGCAAACTGAAAATTTATAATTAAAAAAGTCTGAATTTCCAAAAAATTCTCTATCCACTTTTTCAAATCAAGAAAAGAATAGGCTTTTGGATGTTCTTTATAATCATAAATTCTCACCATTCCTCTGCGATAAACCCTAGCAATTTCATTTTGCATTTCTTCGTCAGCTATTACCAGAAATAATCCATACTCTGATTTATTTATAATCCATCCTAATGTTTGATATCCTTCCTGATTACTCTCCGACATCTTCCATCAACCCCTGTTCTTTAAAAAACTGAACAATCAGAGGATGCACATTATGCCACCGCTTTCCGTTATATTCAAGCACCACGGATGCCTGCAACATTTTTAACAGCATCTCCTTATCCTCAATCAATTCTTTATTTCCTTTGCAAATATTTAATAGAAACTCATAATTTTTCTTTTCTATTCGTCTTGTCAAAGATGTTTTCAGCTCCTCTAACGCCCGCTTCCCATCTTCCATGGAAATACTTTCACTGCTTCTTCGTTCTGCTCTCTTTGCTGCCGAATTAATTGCCTGAAATAAATCTCTTAATGAGCCTCCTGTATATAAAATCAGCTCCTGCAGTACACCACTTTCAAATAAATCAAGCTTGGCCCGTTTTTCTACAATATTTTGTATTATTTGAATCCCCTCCTGATATGGCTGGCCTTCTATTGTCTCAATTTTAATCATTGGCAGTGTTTTTGTAATAAAATAACCTTCCATAGCCGAAAATCTGGCATCGTAGGAAAGTGCAATTGGGAAAGTATAAATAACTGGAAAGTCCATGCCGGAAAGTAATGCCGCATAATTATAAAATACTTTCCATGCATCTTCAGGATTCAGCTTATCCAAATCCTCAAAAATAATCACAGGTTTTTTTCCACCTGTTTTCTCTGAAATTATCTTTGATACACACCCCATTAATCGAATCCAGTCGCTGGAATGTATGCTTATTTTTCTTCGATATTCTTTTCTTGTTTCCTCATTATATTTTAAATCAGCTTTTATTTTTGCAAATATATTTAAAACAGATAAAATTCCTGAAGGTTCCGCAGATATTCCTCCTTCTATGGAAGTCGCCGCCAGATTTTGAGACGATAGTATTTCTTCTCCCTCAGCCCAGAAATTTTTTATATTTTCAAGAATATTCTTATTAATTTTACAATTCAGTTCTTTTGCAATTTCCAACAAAGCTTCTCCCATTAAAATAAAAAGGTCCGAATATACAATATTAAACAAATCCAAATCCATACTACAAGCAATTGTTCTGATACTGTAACCTTTCGATACAAATTTTTCAGACATATAGTTCAACTCTGTACTTTTGCCGCAGCCTCTGTGACCTAACAATAAAAATGCATTATATTCCCCTTCCTCTTGACAGATATCAAAAATATCTTCTATGGGTGAGCTGTATTTATCACTCATACGATATTCCATTGTATCTTTGCAATAAAATTCATTCATCTGCTCTATTTTCAAAGGTTCTGGTGAAAATGCATTGATAATCTCGGATATCTGATTTGCATATTTCATATAATATTCCCTCCTGTTTAAAAAATACAATTTTATATAAGGTACAATTTTATACACTGCATTTATACTCATATAATAATTTTCTATAATAAAACAATTTTACTATATACACAAACAGAAATCAACTTACTTTTATATTTTCAACTTGCAAATCAAATTGCTTTTTTTACCTTTTTTTGATAAAATATATTTAAAATTCAGGATATATCTAAACACTACAAAAGGAAGAAAAAATGGACTATATATATCACTATCATTCACCTCTTGGAAGAATGACACTTGCAGGTGACAATGACAAAAATGTCCTGACAGGACTGTGGTTTGACGGTCAGAAATACTTTGGCAGCACACTTACCGGAGATTTTACTCAAAAGAAACTGCCTGTTTTTGAACAGACCATTCAATGGCTGAATATTTATTTCAGCGGAAAAAAGCCGGATTTTACTCCGCCGTTACTTATGAAAACTACAAATTTTCGCAAAATGGTATGGGAAATTTTACTCACAATTCCTTTCGGGCAGACAATGACTTATGGACAAATTGCAAATAAAATCGCCAAACAAAAAGAAATTTCGAAAATGTCGGCTCAGGCAATCGGCGGCGCTGTCGGGCACAACGCTATTTCTCTGATTATTCCATGCCACAGAGTGATAGGAATAAATGGAAGTCTGACAGGATATGCTGGTGGAATTGATAAAAAAATATGGCTGCTTGCAATGGAAAAAGCTGATTTTTAAGCGATATCAAAAAGAACTGTGCTGTAAACGCATAAAGGGAGGAAAGCAACAATTGAAATAAAATTATAAAATGTTATAAAATATCTATTGACTTTTATGATATAATATATCATAATCATGTATAGAGGTGATAAAATGAAATATTATACCATACATGAAATGACAGAAATATTAGGTGTAACGGCCCAAACTTTAAGGAACTGGGACAGGACGGGAAAATTAAAGCCACATCACACAAGCCCTAATGGTTATCGTTATTATTCAGAAGATAATTTAAATCAAATATTGAACAAACCTGTAAAAAAGCAGGGGAAAACGATAGGTTATTGTCGGGTTAGTTCCCCAAAGCAAAAAGAGGACCTAAAACGTCAGGAAGAAAATATGAGAACATACCTGCTTGCACAAGGGAAACCGTTTGAAATTATTTCAGATATTGGTTCAGGAATCAATTATAAACGAAAAGGACTGCAGGAACTGATAAAAGGCATGGCAAACAGAAGCATTTCCAAAGTTGTTGTTCTTTCCAAAGACAGACTTACAAGGTTTGGTTTTGAATTGATTGAGTATATTGCTGAATTATATGATTGTGAAATTGAAATTGTTGATACAACAGAAAAAACAGAACAGGAAGAACTTGTAGAGGATTTTGAGCAGATAATGACTGTATTTGGCTGTAAGCTGCAAGGCAAACGTGCAGATAAGGCAAAGAGGATGATAAAGGAGCTTACAAAAAATGATTAAAACCATAAAAGTAAAGCTCTGCCCAAACAGGAAACAGGAGACAAGGATGTTTCAATATTGCAGGTGCATCCAGATTTGCTTACAACTGGGCATTAGCGAAAGAACAGGAAAATTATAAAAATGGTGGGAAGTTTATCTCTGACGCCGACTTGCGAAAAGAATTTACACAACGAAAGAAAACAGAAGAATATGCATGGCTAAATCATGTGTCTAACAATGTAACAAAGCAGGCAATCAAAGATGCCTGTCATGCATATCATACCATCGTTTTATCAGGATAATGTGAAAATTAAATTTACAGATACTCATGTAAAAGTAGAAGGTTTTACAGATTCCAAGAAGAAAAACAAGCAGAAGCTGAATCTGATAAAACTTGCCGAACATGGACGTATGCCAGCCGAAAACACAAAGTATACAAATCCAAGAATAAAGTATGATGGGATAGACTGGTGGATTACTGTTGGTATTGAATGTGAAGTTTCCGCTTCTGCTTGGAACAATCATGGTGTTGGAATTGATTTAGGTATCAAAGACCTTGCTGTATGTTCTGATGGAAAGAACTATCAAAACATAAATAAAACGCAAAAAGTAAAAAAATAGAAAAGAAAAAACGCAGGCTGCAGCGTTCCATATCAAGAAAATATGAGAAAAATAAGAAAGGAGAATGTTACTGCAAAACAGGCGGCATTCGAAAAAGCGAGAAAAAACTTTTAAAATTAAATCACAGACTCACAAATATTCGTCAAAATTATTTACATCAGACAACGTCTGAAATCATAAAACGAGAGCCAAGTTTTATCTGTATGGAAGACCTGAATGTAAGTGGTATGATGAAAAATAGGCATCTTTCAAAAGCAGTGCAGCAACAATGTTTTGGAGAATTTAGACGTCAGATAGAATACAAAGCAAAGCGGAATCATATTCCGACAATTATTGCGGACAGGTTTTTTCCAAGCTCCAAATTATGCAACTGTTGTGGGAACATTAAGAAAGATTTGAAGCTGTCAGACCGTATTTATAAGTGTAAATGTGGAAATATGATTGACAGGGATTATCAGGCAGCATTCAATCTAAAAAGATATGGGAAGATGGCTTTGGAATCATCCATAGTATAATAATGAAAAGTTGATACGGATATGTACGGATACGTTAGTCAGGAATTTACGCCTGTGGAGTGTAAAGGAACTTGTGAGTAGTGTGCTGCCTGCAGCCACCAAAGCATACACGATAAAGCAGGAATGAAACATAAAAGTTTATAGCTTTTTATAAGTTTTCAGTAACGGAATAAATGTCTGCTGTTTTAACCGAAGATTTGATTTATCAAATATTATCAGCAATAGAAGAAATACCAAAGGGAAAAGTTGCTTCTTATGGACAGATTGCAAAATTGATTGGGAGAGAAAAAAATGCAAGACTGGTAGGAAAGGTCCTGAGTATGGCAGAATACTATGGAAAATATCCCTGTCACCGTGTTGTAAATCACGCAGGCAGACTGGCACCGCACTTTTATGAACAAAAGCGGCTGTTAATGAAAGAAGGTGTGGTATTTCTTGAAAACAATCATGTTGATATGAAAAAATGCGGTTGGGACTGTTAGATGCATATCCTGACCGCAAAAATAATACATAAAATATATTTATACTAATAACAATTTATAGTATTTTTATACATTTTCTAAATTTATTTATTTTTTAGAAAACTTTTTAAATTTACATAAACTGCTTATTTACATTTCTCCTTCCATCATAAAGCACATAAATCAAGGTATAACACGCCATAATTCCCGAAACAAACGGTGCTATCATTCCCAACCTGCCAAGATTATCCGCAAAATGATTTCCAAAATACCAGACCAGAGGGATTCTCAGCAAAAGTGCTCCGGCGCTGCAACTTAACATAGTCCATACCGTTTTTTGGCGCCCGTTTAAATAGCCGTTCAGACAAAATACAATCGTAACCATAATATAATCATAGCTGCATGACCGGAAGAATGGTTCTCCCGCTGCTATAATTGCTTTATCATCTGCAAAAACCCGAATCATGGAAGCCGGATTTATCTGTGCCCATAACCAGAACAAAAAGGAAACTGCCAGTGCAAAACCAAGTCCACACCAGAGAGCCTGTCTTGCGCGCTTTGGTTTTCCAGCACCGATATTGTGCGCAGTAATCGCGGCAAGGGCATTTGCCATGGAAGTAGCGGAAAGCATCGCAAATACATCATACTTGCTGCTGATTCCGACCACAGCCGCAGCCTCCACACCACAACTGTTCATTACTGCCATCAGATATAAAAAGGAAATACGAACCATCAATTCCTGAAAAGATATCGGTATTCCTATATATGCAAGTTTTCCCGCAAGCCTTCGGTCAGGAAGAAAACTTTTTAATTTGAAATCAAAGATAAAATCACTGCGCTTTAGATAAAAAATTGAAATTCCCATGCTGCATGCCTGAGAAAGAATCGTAGCCAAAGCAGTTCCGGCGACACCTAAATCGCAGTATTTCACAAATACAAAGTCCAGAATAATATTAATCACGCAGGCAATTCCTACAAATATCATAGGTCTTTCAGAATCGCCATAGCCTCTTAAAATCGCACTGATTGCATTATATCCACAGATAAATACAGTTCCAAGAGCACAGATTGACACATACTCCATAGTAAGGTCAAAGGATTCTCTTGGAGTTTTTAAAACAGTCAGAAGCGGTTTCTGAAATATCAGCAAAAAAATAGTAATAACCATAGCCGCAGCAAAAAAAACAGTCAGCAAAGTTCCTATGGTTTTTCTGACTGCCTCAAATTCTTTCTTTCCTGTATACTCTCCAATTAAAATTGTACCACCTAACGTCAACCCTGTTATAAGACTGGTTACTATCTGTGTAATCTGTGTTCCTGTGGATATGGCCGCTACACTTTCCGCTGAACAATAACGCCCTACCACAAATAAATCAACTGCTCCATAAAGAGATTGAAGAATATTTGCTATTAAAAAAGGGACTGCAAATAAAATCAGTGTTTTAAAAATATTTCCTTGTGTCAAATCATTTTGCTTTATGGAATTTTCTCTTATAGAATTTTTTCTTATGGACTCTTCCTTTGTACAATTTTCTTTCATGTAATTGTCCGCCTTTATATTTTTTTATCACATTAATCTTAATGATTATATCATTTTTCTATATTTTTTTCATTATAAAAATCACATGAAATTTCTCGTTATTTTTAGAGATTTTTAATTCTTTATAGATACTGTATTTTTTATGTGTTCTGCTTCATGCGACAGTCCCTTTATTTATAAATTACTTTGTTATGTTGTATGAAACATATCATTTATCATGGACAAAACTTTTTCCATACCATTTTCCTTCGAACCGGAAGTTTTGTATGCATCTTTCCACACCTGTGCCAGCTTTTTCATTTTCTGCCCGATTGTTTCCTGTATATCCTTATCTGCTGTCTGTGGTTTTTTATAGGAGTCTGTAAAAGATGTTTTCTTGTTTTCCGCCTTGGATGCCAGCCTTTTAAACTCACCTGAAATCATTTCTTCTATCTTTGTTCTGTCCGCTGCCCTCTGAAATGCCTTATCCAATCTACTTAATTCTTCTTCCATTGTCATTTTCCGATAACCTGTTTCAGAAGTTTTATCTTCCACATAGCGCTCCCTTGTGCCATTCTTATAACCCTGCACGATTTCATCATAAAGATTTCCATACGCCCTGACATAATCCTCTGCTTTGTTTGAAAGAGTATACGTACTGCTGTTTTCCCTTTGCGCTTTTAATTTCTGAGCTTCTTTGGCTAATACATTGTCATAATTATTTGCAGCTAAAGCGTTTGTCGCCTGCCTTACCTGTTTTATAATGTTACTCTTGTTCTCTTTTACAATAACTTTGCCATTTGTTTCGTTTACTCCGCTTTCATAAAGCTTCTTTTGACAACTTTGCAGTCCCTCCTGAGAAATTGAAATCTTTATAGCATTATCTTCTTTTGGAGGCAATGTGCTTTTTTCCTCTTTTTTAGAATTTTCAGATTTCATATTCTGAAACCAATTATTTCCTGCACTTGCCTGATTTACATTTCCTTCAATATTATTTACAGACATATCTCTTCCTCCTAATACCAAAAATCTTATAAATAAATTTATCTTTACCGGTTTTCTCTATTTTTTCACCATAATCTTATACGATGTAACTGATAACCTATCTTCTTTTCTATATCTTTAAATCCAGATTAGCTCCAACCTGCGTCTGCTGCTTTGTATTCACTTTATCTGCATTATCCTCTTTCATCGCTTCCACAATCATTTTAAACTCTGCGTCATCCATATAAATCATGCCGTCTTTAGAGACCTCCATTTTTTTCTCCAAAAGCTGCTGAGCTTTATTATAATCTGATTTTTCCTCTGTCTTCTCCACTTTTTTCTCATCTAATGCCTGTTCCAGTTCTTCTTTCTTTTTTGCTGCCTTTTCTTTTGCCTTTTCAATGAATTTTTCAGAGTTTTTTCGTCTTTCTTCACGAAGTTCTTCGCTCATTTTATAGCCATGTTCATTTCGGATAAGAGCAATATGACAATACTTTCCATTTTCGTCTATATAACTGTGCCGAAATACAGTTTTCCAACCGCTTGCTCTGTTCAGTCCCTCTGACAGCCTTGTCATTGATTCAACACCTCGAATCAATTCCTTCATTTCCTGTTCTTTCGCCGGGTCATTCTGCATTTTTTCCAAAAGTTTCGGATTGATAGTCAGTGTTAAGCCGTTTTTGGCTGACGAAAAACTATTTCCAACCTTAAATTCCACACTTGGAGCAAGTTTTTCCAGTTCCTTCATATAATCTGCTGTATTTTTTGCTTTGCTGTCTCCTGTTGTTTGTGTCATTTTTACTTCTGTTTCTGTTTTCGCTGGTTTTTGTGACGCCTTCTTTTTTGTGCTGTTTGCAGCGCTGCTTTCCGTTATGCCCTGAGCTGCGTAGTTGTTGTAATTATTCATAATTTCCATTGCCATTATAAAATCCTCCTTGATAAAAATTTTATTTGAAATCCATTTCCGTGTGACATTTATAGCATTTTAAGCAATCTGACCCTCCAGTCATTCATCGGATTTTCATAAGGAATCTTAACTATTTTCTCCTCTGAATCGGGTTCATAACAGCAGGAACACCCTGTGCCTCCAACTCCAGGAAGTTTATAAAAACCTCCGAAAACAATAAAAATGTCTCCTGCCGCATTCTTTTCATACAGATAATTTTCAAAAGCTTCTCTGTCCACATACACATAACTGTCATCATAAGAAATTATTTGATGCAAAACATCACTGTCATCAAAAAAAGTAACATCTTTGCCGTCATATCCATATGTAAACATAATATCATTTTCATTATATCTGTCATAGGAACTATCCTGTATCCACAAAACTGCTCCCATTACATATAATACAGCCCCAATCCATGTACTCACTGCCATAATGCGCCTATATGGTTTATACTGAACAATCCTTGAGACTCGCTGCTGAATATCATGGTATTTTTTCTTCTCTGCAAAAGCAGCATACATATTAAAGTTTTCACTTTCTGCCTGTAATATCCTTATGCTTTTTAATAACAACTGTCCATAATCATATGCTTTTCCCCTACTTTTCTGGATTGTCACAAGGTCACAGATTTCCTCCATATCCTGCCGGAAGAATTTTGTACTTATGGTAAATAATGGATTCAGCCATAACAGTACCCGCAATATATCCCATAAAAAGTAAAACAGTAAATGCCCTGATTGAATATGTGTCCTTTCATGAAGAAGGATGGTCTGCAATTCTTTTTGGCTGTATTCTTTTAATATAATCTCCGGCATTACAATCTTTGGTTTAAATACCCCTATCGTTGAGGGTGTGACAGGCATTTTGGCAACATAAAGAAAAGTATTCTCCACCTTTCTTTTTTCCATGCCTGAAACCAGTTTTTTCAGCTTTCTTCTTTTATAAAACAATCGAACAGCGTATATAAACATAATGCAAAAGTACAGCCAGCATATCCATACATGATTTGTAAAAATTCCGGTCCACCATGAAAACAATACAATACCTATTGAATTTTCATAAAAAAATTTCATTTTTCCTACAAATAGAACTGGAATAAACAGACTCCATAATGCACCTTTCAGGAATACCCTGTTTTTCAGAAATGTTTTTCGCAGAAGAAAGACAAATACAAATATCACAAAAGAAATCAGAACACATCTTACAAGCTGTATGACATAATAGACAGAACAAAAATTTAAAAAACTTATACAATTATTCCAAAATTCCTGTATCATCATTTTTCCATTATTCCTTATTGTTATTTCTTATCATTATGGATTATTATTATCCTTTATTAGTATCCTTTTCTTTACACTGTTCTAAGATTTCTTCTAATTCTTTGAATTGTTCTTCTGTCAGTTCTGTGCTTTGCAGCAGTGCCGCCATCGCATTTTTCTGACTTCCTTCAAAATAGCTGTTTACAAACTTCCTGCTCTTTTCCTTCTGACATTCCTCCTTTGACTTTATGACAGAATAATGATAAACTCTTGAATCATGCTCATCTACCGTATAGCTTAATACACCTTTCTGCCATAAACGATTTAACAGAACTCGTACCATTCTTGGTGACATATCTGTTTTCTCTTGCATTTTCTTAATCACTTCCTTTGCTGTTAAGGATGTATTATTTGCCCAAAATATTTCCATAACCAACCATTCACTTTGACTGGGAGTGGTTTCTTTTTCCATGTTATCTGTCTCCTTTTTCTTTTCTTAACAAATATATCGGACAGAATTTAAAATTTGTTAATGTTTGTTCCCTAATTTTTCTTTCAATTTTGTAATGATTCTCTAACTGCTTTGACTGCCTTAAAACTCTGACAATTCTTAAAAAATAAAAAACCGAAGATTTGAGTTTTTCTTTTCTCAAATCTTCGGTTTTAATCTGTATTTAAATCACTGTATTTTTTTCTTTCTTTAATCTCTCATTTGCCTCTTCCACATTCATTCTTGAAAGTATAATTGTAATCACAAGACTGATAACCAACGGAATCCAGAGATACATCACCTGCATCATGCGAATACAGGATTGAGGCTGTACCATGGCATCTCCGTCATATCCGCTGAAAGCCAGAAGCCACCCTGAAATCGCAGTCCCAAGACCTCCGCCAAGCTTTACGCCTAATGACGTACAGGAATACATAGTTCCATCTACTCTCTTATGCTTTGTCAAAAAGGTATATTCGGAACAGGAAGCAATCACAGCGTTCATATCCCCCTGCCACGGTCCCTGACCAAGCGCTGCAACTCCTGTAAAGAAAAGCATAAGTGGAACACTTCCAAGATATCCTGCAACCACCACCAGCGCACGGCCGACTGTGCCGATTATATAACCTCTTAAATTTAACTTATACATTCCGTTCCATCTTGCTACAAGTGTCGGAGTAAATACCAGCGCAATAATCAGTGGAATATTTACCGCCCATGAAAATACTCCAAATAAATTTTCATTTCTTAAAACATAAGTTGCGTAATAGATTCCTGTACCTATCATGGCACCGTAAATCTGTTGAAGAATATATACTCCACAAATCATCAGATAATATTTATTGGAAATCAATATCTTTGCTGCCGCAATCAAACCATATTTTTCTTCCGATACACCGTCGCCTGATGCATCTCCTTCTGATTCTGCTTTATTTAACTCTTCCTCTGAGAGCTCCTTAACTGAAAATACGGAAATTGTATTTACTGCCAGTCCGATAATAGCATAAATTACTGCAATCGTTCTCCATGCTGCCGCATCATTTCCAAGCGCCGATACCGCCCCGACTGTAATTGACTGAATCAAAAGACTTGTTCCAAATGCAAAGATAAAGCGATAAGAACCCATCTGCACACGTTCCTTGCTGTTTTTGGTAACCAGTGCTGTAAGTGCCGAATATGCAATATTATTTGCTGTATAAAATACTGCGTTTAATAATATGTAAGTGATAAAAAACCATGCATATTGAGCGGTTCTGCCCATATCAACCGGTACTGCAAAAATCGCTGCCAGAGTAATCGCACAGCCGATATATGCATAAAGCATCCATGGTCTTGCCTTTCCAAGTCTGGTTTTTGTCTTGTCAATCATGGCGCCGAAAAACACATCCGTAACCCCGTCAAAAAATTTTGAAACTGCAATTAGTGTGCCTACAACACCGGGATTTAAACCAATCGTTTTTGTGAGATAAATCATAACAAATGAAGATAAGAATGCATATACAACATTTCCTGCAATATCTCCGGAACCGTATCCCACTTTGTTATACCATTTTAAATATTTCTTCTCCTGCATAACATACACT
>ERZ778516.2675-NODE-2675-length-11574-cov-5.239083_pt1 | contig 11574 bp, 10 predicted proteins | sample MGYA00510342_ERZ778516 | MGnify/ENA primary metagenome ERZ778516 (study PRJEB29527, sample SAMN07138961) | mouse gut metagenome | material: feces | host: mouse | place: China:Nanjing | collected 2016-01-25 ...
AGGACGCCTACTGGATTCTCGGACTCATGAAGCGGGTAGAACGGGCTGGGGCCGAATTATGTGGAAAGGACCGCGACGACTGGTCAGACGGTCCGAAGAACCTGAGAGACTATCTAAAAACGGCGTTACGAGCACGAGAAAAATGCGGAAAAGACCACAAGGGGGAGAACGAAAAATGAAAAAAGGAAAACTTCTCACAAAAAAGGAAGTGGCTGAATTATGTCAGGTCACGATCTCGACCCTTGATAACTGGGTAAATGGAGGCTATGTTCGCAAAGGGAAATTCGTATTCGTGGATTACGGATTTCCCAAGCCTGTAAAAATGGGGCATCTGGTTAGGTTCTATGAATCAGACATCCTTGCTTGGATCAACCGCTGACAAGCAAAAATCAGCCCACGCCTCCATCATCTCGCGCCTGCGAATGAAAGATCGATTTCGTTCGTAGGCGCCGTTGTATCCATCGTTGATTTTATGATGCAGACACAGTTCTGCAATTCTCGGATCAAAACGCTTGTCGTTTCCTAATAAATCGTCTTGGGACCATGTTCTAAACGACGCCCTTGCAATACCATGCATGGTTGCTCTGACAGGTTCCTCTCTTTGCAGCGTTTGATCCCGATCTAACCAGTCGCCTCCGGGCAGCTCCATTGGAACACGGCTAAAAATCGTATCGGTCATAATTTCGCCCTTATTGGTTGGGAAAATCAGCCCTTCCGATTGCGGTCCTAAGGACTTTAAAAATGAAACAACTTGAGGCGCCAGCGGGACGACCAATGGACCGTTGTCAGCAATCTTCAGTTGACTCGGAGGAATGACCCAATTCGAATTTTCAAAATCGATTTGTTCCCATCTTGCCTCGCGAGCGGTCTTAGAGCGAGTAGCTGTGAGAACAGCGAAAAATCCACACTGGAAACTAATACCTGTTAGATGCTCGGAGAGGGCCTTCATGAATCCCGGAACGTCCTGGACAGCTAACGCGCCCCGATTTTTAATTTTAGGTTTTACTGCAGGCAGCAGAAACTGGAGCGGTCCGTCTTCTGTCGCAGGATTGTCATGTTTGGAATATCCTTTCGCTCGGCCCCAGTTGAAAATCCGCCGAATCATTGACCGAATTCTGACCATTGTGTGAGGCCGGCTCCAGATTGCAGTGAGAGTTCTGGCGACATCGTCAGGTGTTACCTGATCGAACGGAATGGACCCGATGTGCGGATTGATGTGATTTCTCAACCGGCTCAGAAATAGTTTGTGATCTTTGCTCAGCTCTTGCCAGAGACCGGACTTAACATTCCAGTCGCAAAACTCCGCAGCGACCTCCTCAAATGTCCGTTGCTTTAACTCTACCGTTGGCTTTTTCCCGGAAACCTCGGCTAAGAAATCTGAGTCTGATAAGGCTCGAAGGTGATCAGCCTTAGCCCGAGCTTTAGATAGCGGCAGCACAGCAGCAGAGCCTAGAGAAATTTCTTTTTTTATTTTGTTGACCTGACGTTTAAAGAACCAAGTTCGACTTTTTCCGTCTCGTCTAACTCTTAAATATAATCCTTTAGAGCCGGAGTCACTGTACAGTCCGTCAGCTGCCGTAGCGATAAAATTTTTAGTCAGATTCATATAAAAACTAGTGCCATTAGTTTTGCCATAAACATTATTTTGGACTAGTTAGGTTTTATTTGCATTAGTTTGTTATTGGAACTTTCTTCTAAACCAAGAAAAACCTCTGATATTCAAGGTTTTTAACTGTTTGTTTGTATTGGTTTGTGCTCGTTTGGTTTTGTTTGTTTTTGGGTTTTGGCGGCCCCAACAGGAATCGAACCTGTACTTCAGTCTTAGGAGGACCACGTTGTATCCATTCAACTATGGGGCCGGAGCGAGTAATTTTAAAGCATTTTTAATTTACGAGTTGGAACGTCTTCCAAACATGGCAAAATTCTTGTGGTTTGTGTCTGGAGACTTTTCGTTCAACAGGCCGAGGTTCTGAAGTGCGGCCTTATCCGGTTGTTTGAATCGGCTTAAAGGTTCTTTTTGTACGGCAAAGCCGTTTTTTAAGAGAAGGAAATCGCTATTTCGGCGGCTGTTTGAGTCTCTCAGCGGTCGGTACCGGAGACGCGCTGCTCAATTTTCGATGGCATTCCTTCTTTGATTTTCGGCTCATGAGCGGCGAAACCGACTCCCTGCTTCGAAGTCGGACACGGCAGTGAAAATATGAATTAACACCTGCAGGCCTTTTGATAAAATACCTGACTTTAGAAGTTTTAACTTTAAAAAAACTCGGCAACCTAGCCTCCATCGAGACTTGCCGAGTTTTTAAAATTATTTTTATGTTGTAGGTTAAAGCAGACTTTCCCAGACTAACGGACCAACCATGGTTTGATCATCTGCAAATTTAGTTCCTAACGCCCGCTGTAATTCCTTCCTTGAGTATGTACCTTTCAATGGAGAGAGTCCGCATACCTGCATAATCAAATCGATGGGTTTAGGTTCTTTCTTTAAATCTCTGGCAAGTTCTATCAATTTCTGTACGTCCATCCGTTCTCGACCTTTTCTCAACTCTTCTACTCCCTTACGAGTCGGGTGAGCTAATAGTTCCCCTTTGCTGTCTTTCCAGATGACGACTTCTGCATCGCGAAGGCTGCGGCATATTTGATAGACACTCATAGGAGCGCCGGCATTTTTGAGACGAAATTGGATCAGTCTGATTAACATCAAGGCCAGAATGCACACGGTTATATGTCCTTTGACATGCTCTGAGTTCCATACATACATGGGTCTTAATCCCAGATTTGTCTTCATAATTCGGAAGCATTGCTCGATCTGATTCAGCTGGTGATAACATCCGGCTATAGTCTGAGGCGACAAGGGCTTCGCACTGCCCGGGATTTCTTCCCTGATAATTTCTCCTTCCTCTGTGACTGTATTTTTAAACTCAGGCGCTCCCTTATAAATGATTGCGGCATAACCGCATAGGGCCTTTTTCTTCTCGTAGACTTTTTCATCAACTCCTACGATGACGGAACCTTCACGGAGATCATCCTTTGTTTTGGCAAGACATGACCAGCCGCTCCTTTTTGACTTTACCTTAACACCCTGAGCTTTCTTGGCTAAGACGATATCTTTCCAAATTTCTAAAATCTTCTCGTCTCTTTTCTTCCTCTTTTCGCTGAAGGTAAACACGAGAGTGCAATCAATAGCTCCCGCCGAACTGTTTTTCTGCCAGTTATTAACTACTTGATAGCGGCCAAGCTGCGTGTTCTGTTCATCAAACCAATCGTACAAAGACTGATCCAGCATCCGTTTGGTTAGTTTTTCTCCAAGTCCTGTGACCTTTTGAGACATCAGAAAGCCTAACTCCTTATGATTGAGCATCTTCAGGTTCGCACCAGAGTTCAATCCTCGGTCGGCAACGACGATTGTTTCCTTTATGGCGTACTTATCTTGGAATTTTTTTATGACTTTTTCCATTCCCTTGAACTCTGATGTGTTGCCTGAGAACACCTCAAAGTCCATTGGAAAGCCGTAACGGTCAATGACAAGAGCGACAGATACAAGAGGTAGATCAAACCGGTGTTCTTTAGAAGGACCTCTCATCTTCAAATATTGGATCTTCTCATTAAGCACCGCGTCGATAAATTCAGCAGGCAGAGCTTCTGGGATTACATTCCCGCTGTCGTCAAAGCACTCTTCAGAAAGCGTACCTAGAGCCCTTGCTTGTGAGGCCATGTCTAGAAGGTTCTGAGCAAAGTCCGCTTGCTCATATCCTCTTTCTGCGTCAGTCATTGCAGATTCAAAGTAGGTATTGGTAACGTCGTAAAAGACGAGAGAAGCGCGGTCATCAGGAACTTCTCGGCTGATGGCCTTGTTAGTCCACTTCATTAAAGAATCTTTCTGCTCGCTGACGACAGACAGACTGTCATAGATACTATCTAGGGGCACCCCAAAGATGGGGGCTCCAAGGTATTTATCCTGCTCGTCAAATAATCTGAGGATTGAGCTCGGTTCCATGATTTTACTTGCGCTCAGCAGACACACAGTTTTGTTCAGATCAAACTTAAATCTGCGGATTTTATTTTGGTAATCAAACTTTCGATCAAGCTCCAGAACATTTTTCCATAAAGCTTGGATAGGGTAATGTCCGTATTTGAGAACTGGATAATCAGTCAGAGTGTCCGAGGCCTGCTGCAAGTCCTCAATTGCTTTTTTTACACGAATGTCTGCTGCTTTTCGATCTTTTTCCTCTCGAGTTCCGCCGTACTTAGCCTGAAGCTTGACGATGGCCTCCGGGTCCTCTTTTAACAAAAGATCTTTTCTACCAAAGCGCTCAATAACGCGATGCTTGATCTTGTTGTTTTCGGTTCTGTACGCCTCGACAAGAGAAACATATTCGTACTGCCGATTCTTACCGCCTTTTTCAAATTTGAGGAACATAGTCGCAGACTCCTGAGATAATATGTATTATACCATACAATAACCTACTACATGTATATATTTAATAAAAAGATAAAAAATGTACCCTGTCTAGGATGCGAAAGATTTTTTTTATTTAGATAGTTCTAAAGTCAGGGACCGCTACGCGCAGCTTGAATACAGCCGAGTGCTTGATCCGACATTCGAAATTTAATAAAAAAGGCCGAGACCCAGACGGGATCGGCCTTTTAAGTCAGAGGATCGACTAAACGATCGTGTTCATTTGTCCTGCGTAAAGAATGAACAGACGCAGACACATCATGCCCGCGATGGCGCAAAAGCCGGCAAAGTAGAAGGACATCTTCGACTCTTCCCCTTTTCCTGCGATGATCGACGCGACAAGCGGGATACCAAAGCCCACGAGGACCGCGCCGCCCCAGAATACGACAGCCCAGACGCCGTCCGTAAACGCGCTGAAAGCGAGTTTGGCGGATTCATTGCCGCTCAGAAGCGCGATGGCGATCATGAAGAGACAGAAAGCTTCTGCCGCCATGACGGGCCATTCGGCCTTATGCAGCGCATGCATGTCCGGGTCGGACTCTTTCGCGCCGAAGCAGGCTGCGGCCAGAATCTTCGCGGCCGCCATACCGGCGGAAATTCCGGAAGCGACAAAGAGCGCCGGCAGAACCGCGGTGTTGATCAGCGGGAAACGGATAAGCGCTGAGATCAAAAAGCCCGTGTAAGCGCAGATCGCGATCGCAAGGACCATCAGAACGGCGTTAATGATCGTTCTGAATTTCTCCAGGAACGCGCAGAGCGGAGCGACCCAGCCGAGCAGCGGCCATTTGCTGAACGTGTCGGCAAACGACATCAGCACGAGGACCGCTGTCAGCGGGATGTAGAAGAGCAGCAGCATGACGCCGATACTCATGACGCTCGACGGGTTGTAGAAGACCAGAATCCGCCAGAAAAAGAGCGGGTTGGTCAGATCCAGCACCAGGCAGAGCATGCCGAGCAGAATGGTGCCGAGACCGATGATGCCGGCCGATTTCAAAAGCGGCGTCACGTCCGTGTTCTGCTTAAAGAAGTTCAGCATCAGCGTGACCGCGATCGCCCCGCCGGAAATACCGGCAAGGAAGAGATACACCGCGATCGGCCAAGGCCACGCGATACCCTGAGACAAACCGATGGTGAAGTTGATTGTTTCGTCCATTAGATTTTCTCCTTGGTCACAGGCACGTAGCGCAGGCTCGGATTGGTGCCGAGATACGGACGAATCCGAACGGTGTCTTTGACGTTAAGCAGTCTGCTGACATAGGACTTCGGATCGCTGAGGTCGCCGAAGGCGAGCGCGCCGTAGCGGCACTTGGAGACGCAGGCCGGGTCTTCGCCGTTGACCAGTTTGGTATGCAGACAGAAATCGCAGTTTTCCGCGGTTTTGGTCTGCGGATTGATAAAGCGCACGTTGTAGGGGCAGGCCGCGATACAGTACTTACAGCCGACGCATCGGTCCGGATCCATCGTGACGATATTGGTCTTCGGGTCGCGGTGCGCGGCCTGAGTCGGGCAGACGCGGACGCAGGGCGCGTCAAGACACTGCTGACAGGAGACGCGGACGTATTTGCGTTCGCAGTCGCAGGGTTCGATCTTTCCGCAGTACGGGCAGGCTTCTCCCTCGGTTCTGCCGTTCTGACGCTCGAGCGTCAGACGATGGAACCCCGCGGGCAGCTTGTTTGTTTCGTTGCAGGCATCCTTGCACTCTCCGCATCCGACGCATTTGTTCTGGTCAAAGACCATCACATACTGCGGACGCTTCTGAACAGGCTCAGAGGAGCTGTCGGCGGAAGCTTTCGATGTCGGCTTTTCTTCTTTCGGAGAACAGCCGGCAAGTGTCAGAACGAACAGAGAACCGGCTCCCGTGCCTTTAATGAAAGTTCTTCTGTTGATGGTACTCAAGATTTTCCTCCCGGACGGCAGAAACGAGCCGTCCTTCTTGGGGAAATCAGAAGGGGAGGAAGCGACAGAGCCGCTTCCGGTTTCTGACGTTCCTTACTTGGCTGCTGCTTTGACGTAGCCGCCGTTGTCGATGATGGCCTGGGCTTTGGCAAGATAAGCCTGAGCGGTTTGGATGCGGTCAAGCAGATAGTTCTGAGCGTGCACGCCCCATGAACCGTCTTTCTTGATCATCGCGGCGATATCGTCCGCTTTATCGAGAAGCAGGCGGGCTTCCGTCTGATCGGCAGGTGCGAGCTTGGTGACTTCAAGAAGCTTTCTCAGGCGGGGGATGGCGCCTGCGACTTCCTTGTAGCCTTCTTTAATCGGCTTCTGCCACTTCAGAGTTTCACCGTAGACTTCTTTCTGATCCTGATAGACGAGGCCCTCATCAAGCTTGGAGGTCGCCTGATTGTGGCAGCCTTTGCCTTCGACTACGGTGTAGTCGGCCGGCGTATTGCGCGCGCAGCTCCACATCAGATCCACAAAGCCGTGTCCGTCTTCGTCTTTAGCCAGAACGTAGCCTTTAACGGTTCCGTTTTTGATCTTGATATCGCCCTGAACCATGCTTGCGGCTTCCGGATCCACATTGATCTTATAAGTGTGGATACGGCGAAGCGCTTTGGGACCGGCGGCGTTCTGATCGTCGGAATAGTCGTTTGCCGAAGCGACGTTAGGCATATGGCAGGCGATACAGTCAAGTTTGTCGTGCGTGTCGGTGTGTGCGGTCACTTCAGCCTGAACGGTATGGCAGTCCTGGCAGTTCTGACGAATATCCGGTTTGCCGACGGTCGCCATCCAGGCGACATCCTTGACGGCTTTCGGGTCGTGGCAGCTGATGCAGCTCACGCCTTTCTGGGCGTGAACGCTCATGAAGTGCTGATCGGCCTTTTCCTGATAAGCCTGCTGAGCCAGATCGCGTTTCTGTTCTTTGCTTAGGTTGGGCTTGGCGTCTTTAGCGATGCCGAGAGAGGCCATAAATTCCGGTTTTTCCGGGATGCTGATCTGATCGGCGGTGAAGGAGGCTGCCTGGGCGGCGGCTGAAAAAGCGACAGCGGCCAGACAGGAAAGTGTTATAGCGGTTAGTTTGGTATACATGGTATTTTGCACCTATGATTCGGCGATTCTTTTCAGAATTGCCGCTTGTCATTGTCTAGAGCATTTCTGATTCACCCGAATCCATTTCTTCGGCCAGGAAGTCCGCGTAGTCGTCCTCCAGATACTTAGAGGAGTACAGATAGACGGAGCCGGCGGAAGTTACGGAGACGCGAATATCCTTTGCGTTTTCGTCCTTTCCGAATCGATCCAGGGCGTCCTGGATGACCTGCGGATCAAGATTGAACGGCGCAAATTCGAAGGAGAAGATTCCGATCGGGCGCGGGTAAAGGCGCGAGCACTCGCGAACCGTGTCGAGCATCAGCTCATACGGATTGTTTTCCGCGGCAAGCAGCCGCGCGTATGAGGATGAAAGAAGCGGTTCAAAGTGGTAATAGCGCTTTGCGTCCCAGCTTTCGAGCGTTTCCAGTCCGTGTCTGCCGTCTAAGGCGGCCGAGAGGACTTTCTCGAAATATTCCGGCGTGATTTCTCTTGCAGGCTTTGCCTCGTTCTGCTCTTCCCTGAGCTGACTGACGCTGAGCTCTCCGTTGAAAAGAGAGCGGAACATCTGTCGTCTTGAAAGCAGTCTGCGGCGTTCCTTTCCTTCGGGACTGTCATCGGCGCAGCTTCTGAGCTCCTGCTCTTTCGCGGGTATTGCGTCCAGTTCCGAGCGTACTTTCTGCAGAGAGAGTGGCGCGCTTTCAGAAGCCTTGGAGATGAATTCATTCATCAGGTCTTCATGAGTGACGAGCTTTACCTCTCGGCTGTGTTCGGAGACCAGATCTACGAGAAGAACAATATCGGACTTCAGCAGGAGTTCTTCGTTGTCGGTGATTGCGTCGGGATGATTCATGTCTGCTGCTCTACTTTCCAGGCATTAAGCCTTCTTTTTCCATTACAGGGATGACAAATTCAAGGTTGAGGTCCTTGTACGCTTTGGCGGTCGGCGCGCCGGTGGGCACATCCCAATCGATCTGCTTGAAGAAGATGTCAAAGCTTTTTTCAATGTCATCGCGGTCCATGCGGATGGTTCCCTTGGTGAACGCCGGGCGATCCTTCGGGTCGGTGAAAATCCATTCCGGATAGAAGTCGTGTTTCTTACGCTGGTTCATTTCCTTCATTTCGCGCATGGTGTAGGCGCGGTGCAGAGTGAAGGCTCGGAAGCCGGCGTTGTCGAGTTCCTGAGCGGTATGGTTCATACCGGTGAGCGCGCGGAAGACCTTGCCTTCCATGTCATCGTCGCCGATGTAGTTTTCCGACTTGTTCGGAGAGACCACCCAAGGCGCCATCCAGGAGCAGAGACCGAGCATATCGTGCAGTTCTTTGCGACAGATGATCCAGCGCAGGCGTCTCATCTTGGCTTCGTTGGTCGGGGTGTAGTCGCCGACTGCGTCCACCGCGTCGCCGCTGCCCCAGAAGCGTTCCGCGATCTGTTTCTGAACGCCGATCGGCAGGCCGCTGCGAGTGAAGTTGACGGTTCCGTGGCACATCGGGTCACGGTTATAGAGGCAGTTCAGAACAGTACCGACCTGACCGTCGTCTTCGTTGGCGTGATGCTTCGGATGACCGAGGCCCCAGTAGTTAGTGGACTTGTCATTGCGCCAGACGTCTTCGGAGATGCCGAAGTGCTTCAGCATATAAGGCGTGCTTTCGCCGAGCCAGTAGCCGAGTTCGCCCTGGCGGTAGGCGATGCGGGTGAACAAATCGATAAGGAAGGAAGCGTCGCAGTCTTCGATCTTTTGCCAGGGGATGGCTTTGTATTCGTCTTCGGGCAGGATCTTCTTCCAGGTTCCGTCCACATAGAGCTTCTTGAAATCGCGGTGCAGCTGACCGTAGTTGCACCAGACGCCCAGATCGTCCATGGTCTGAATGCCGACCATACTGGCCTGACGGGCTGCCGGCAGATCGCGCTTAGCGGCAATCTTCGGGAAAATCACGCGGCCGAAGTAGAGCGACATACAAGTCTGTTCGGTCATCTTGTTGATGTGGTAGCGGGCTGCGGCCTCGTCGTCCTCTACGATGGCGTAGCAGCGAAGCGGACAGGCGTAGCAGCCGTTGTTTCTGACTTTGATCTTGAGGCCCTGGGGTTTGCCAAGGAAGAACTGACTTGCGCACCAGCGATAGGAGATTCGATTCGGGCTTCGCATATCAAAGGGAAGCGTGATCGGCGGATTCGCTTTCTGCCAGACGTTTCCGGGCATACCGTTCCAGCGGCTTCCGGGTGAGAAGAATTCGAACATCGGATGCGGCGCCGAAGGCACGACGTGCTGGTTAAGTGAGCCGAAGAGTTCGATATTGCGTTCCGTGATCTTCTGCCATTCTTTGGGGTCGGCGTGGATATGGATCGGGTTGTCGCCGTAGACCACAACGGCCTTGAGCTTTTTGCCGCCGAAGATGGAGCCGATGCCGCCGGCCGAATGCTGACGGGCGCTGATCAGTACCGACATCGGGACGAGATTCTCGCCCGCTTGTCCGATACAGGCGACGGAAGCCTGAGGAGAGGTTTGATTGGCAAGCGTTGTCTGAGTGCGTCGTGTGCCTTGTCCCCAAACGCAGGAGGCGTCTCTCAGTTCCGCGCTGTCGTTATTGATGTAGAGATAAACCGGTTTAGCGGATTTGCCTTCGATGATGATGAAGTCGTAGCCGGCAAGTTTCATTTTCGCGGCGAGGTCTCCGCCGACGTGGGCACTGGCGATCATCGGCATCGGATAAATCGTCGGGTAAATCGTCGTGATGGAAGTGCGGCTTGAGCAAAGCGCGCCGCTTCCGGAAAACGGTCCCGGGGCGATAACGATTTTGTTGGCTTCATCCTGCGGCTGTGTAGAGGGCGGTACTTCATCCCAGAAAACGCGGTAGCCGAGCGCGGTACCGCCGATTTCATCCTTAAAGCGCGGGAAAGTCGGCTCTTTGGTGATTTGACCGGTTGTCAGGTTTACGCGCAGGCCCTGACCGGTATAGCCGTATCTTTTTTGAGTGTTATCCATTTCAGTTCCTTCGATGTTGTTTAGCCGTGACAGACAGAGCACTGGTTAGCGTTTTCTTCAGGCAGATAGCCGTGGGTTGCTCTTCTTGCGGGTTCGCCTGAACGGTCTTTCCAGGGCAGGTAGACAAGGGCGGAGGCCGGGCATGCTTTCACGCATTTCGGTTCGCCGTCGCAGAGGAAGCACTTACTGGCTTTTTGTTTTTCACGATCGAAGGACATCATGTCCCAGGGGCAGGCTTTCTGGCAGAGGCCGCAGCCGACGCACAGATCTTCTTCGACATAACGGGCGCCGGTTTTCGGATCGACTCTGATAGCGCCCTGCGGACAGGCGTTGGCGCAGGGAACCGGATGGGCGCACTGTCTGCAGGTATCCTGCGTGACAGTGGAGTCGCCCCAGATGCCCTGAGTCGGTCTCATGCCCTGGTTGCCCGATCCGTACCACATATTGCGTCCGATGCGGATGCGGGCGAGAACCGGGTCGTTCTTGCCGTCGTTGTATTCGGTGCAGGCAATTTCACAGCGCTGACAGTTCACGCAGAGAGAAGGATCACCGAGGATGATGCCCTTCGGGGTCTGCAGAATGATGTAGGGCTGCGCTCCGGTTTGAGCCTGTGCCTGGCCAAGAGCCGCGAATGCGGCGGTCACGGTGGCGACTTCAAGGAAGCCTCTTCGGGTAATGTCGCGGGGTAAATCCACCTTAGACATTAGTTCTTTAAGGTCAAACATAATGAGGATATCTCCTGTTGGAGTAGAGATCCGGACGAGAACAGACCGCAGTCTGCCGCAGCAGCGGCGCGAGCTGTTTAATTAAATCCGGAGAGAGGAAGCGGCGAATTAAAGTGCGAGCAGAGACCAGCCGTCGCTGCCGACGGGCTTGATAGTCCAGCGAGTACGGAGAAGGATGAGCGGAGAAGAAGACGGCGCGGACGAAATCGGATTTTGTCCGTTCCGTCGTCGAGTGACCGGTCGTAGGATGGTTTTTCATTATTTCTCCGCAACTTTATGCAGTTGCCGCATTGAGGTTATGGTCATACAAATGGATTAATTTGTACGACTGTCTTGTCCTGAAAAAAGTTGACTACTTAGGGAGTCAACAATGAAAGTTGAA
>ERZ778516.2680-NODE-2680-length-11558-cov-6.226115_pt1 | contig 11558 bp, 10 predicted proteins | sample MGYA00510342_ERZ778516 | MGnify/ENA primary metagenome ERZ778516 (study PRJEB29527, sample SAMN07138961) | mouse gut metagenome | material: feces | host: mouse | place: China:Nanjing | collected 2016-01-25 ...
CCGAATAATACTCGTCCGTAATGGCATCTACTACCTGGCGGGGTTTCTGCGTAGTCGCGCCGTTATCCAGATAGACCAACGGCTTGCCATATACCTCACGGGAGAGTATCGGAAAATCATCTCTTATTTTTTGAATATCATGCATCATTTATTGTCTAAAAACGTAATTTAAGCCACAAAAAAATCAAAAATTCCAAAAACACTCATCTTGCTGATTCATATCTAGTCCATCATTATAATAACTATTATTATAATAATCATTCCACTCATCATACGTATTACTATTCATACTTTCTAATTCATCTATTTCTTCTATTTCCACAACCTCCTTGATATGTGTTGCCGATTCTTGCAACAAGAAATAGCCTGAAGTTACAGCTTTCTCAAAAACTGTCTTACACAATCCTTCAGCATCACCTCCATTTTCTGCACATTCACCATTTTCTGTTTCAAGAAACGTCAAAGTCATAAAAGTAAATACTTCAGGTATATATTCAGTCTTTATATAATTAGACATTTTACCTTGCCTCATTCTAAAATCTTTTGTTTCCCTCACTCTTTCACATACACCTGTAACAGAATTTGGTCTTGATATAAAATATGGGGAAGGTGTCTTCCATTTATATGACATCAATCTAATAAATGGACCATTACCAATAACATTTCCTCTACTATCTGTTGTATACATATTTTCCAACGCTTTGACTTGCGATTCAGTAGGAGGAAATAGTTTTTTTTCGAATTTCGGTAATGGTGACAAAGAATTCCAATAATCATCTTCATCAAGATATTCTGCATCTTCCTCATTCTCTATTCCTATAGCTCTAACAATGAAATAAGGAAGGTGATTTCCTTGTTTTACTTTTATCAAACTTATTACTTTACATTTCATAATACGATTAAAATTCCCTTTTTCTTACTTGCAGATGGCACATCCCCGGCATTTGTTCAGTTCACCCCGGAAACGCTTCTCTACCAACAAGTGCAGACGGTCTTTCAAAGCATCCAAACGGATTGTATCAATGACTTCGTTGACAAAAGCGAACATAAGCAGCAGGCGCGCCTCACGCACCGGGATACCACGCTGCTGCATGTAAAAGAGAGCGCTTTCATCGAGCTGCCCCACCGTAGCACCATGACTGCACTTCACGTCATCTGCATAAATCTCCAGCTGAGGCTGGGTGTACATACGTGCATCGCGGGTGGCACAAAGATTACGGTTGGTCTGTTGCGAACTGGTGTGCTGTGCGTCAGGACGCACTAAAACCAGACCGGCAAAGGCACCTACAGCCTGGTCGTCAAGGACATACTTATAAAGTTCATTACTGGTACAGTTGGGCACGGCATGGTCGATTGTCGTATGATTGTCCACATGCTGATTCTTGTCTGCAATGGCCATACCGCACAGATTCAGCTCCGCATGTTCACCGACAAGCGTCACACGGGTTGTATTGCGTGTAGTGCCGTTGTGCAGGGTCATGCCATTCAGCAAAACATTACTGTTGGCTTCCTGCTTTACATACATATTGCTGATACGCACTGTACTGGTGTGCGTCTCCTCCAATTCATAAAAATCGAAAACTGCATTTTCACCAACAAAGATTTCTATCACCTGTGTTGCCAGAAAGTTCACACTATCCATCGCATGGTCACATGCTAGGAAACGTGCTTGCGCACCCTCTTCCAGAATAACCAGCACACGACGATTTACCATAAAGTTGACATCACCACGCAAAATATTCACTAACTGAACAGGTTTCTCTACCACCACGTTCTTAGGAACGTAAAACAGAACACCGTCTTGCGCAAAAGCCGTGTTGAACGCTGTCACTCCATCCTCTGCCGTATCAGCCAGTTTACCGTAGTATTTCTTCACCAATTCAGGATTCTGTTCAGCCACTTCCTTCAGACTACCGAAAATAACTCCATTAGGCAGATGGGATTTGGGCAAAGCCTTGCCATAGAAAGCATCGTTCACCACAAAATAAAGGGCAGTGCTCATGTTAGGAACATCGCACTTGAACACCTCGTATGGATTCACTGGAATTTCCAATCGGTTCAAGTTCAAGCCATAATCCGGCTCAAAGAACTTACTGATATCCGTATATTTGTATTTCTCCTCCTTACGGGTGGGAAAGCCTAGGCGCTCGAAGTCGGCAAAAGCAGCGGCACGCGGCGCATTCAGCACCTCAGTGCTATGCCGGCATATCATCGCCTCCGTCTGGGAGAAAAGGTCTATATATTGTTGCTCTACACTCATGTTTTCAGATTATGAGTTTATAATTCACTTGCTTCTTTCTTTATCCAATCGAAGCCACGTGTTTCAATCTCCTTCGCCAGTTCCGGTCCACCAGTCTTTACGATACGTCCGCCCAGCAATACATGTACCGTACCGGGTTTGATATAGTCCAACAATCGCTGGTAGTGGGTAATGACCATAGCACTGGTCTCCGCAGTCTTGAGTTTGTTGAAACCGTCGGCCACAATACGCAGCGCATCCACATCCAATCCGGAATCCGTCTCGTCCAGAATAGCAAAAGTCGGTTCCAACATCGCCATTTGGAATATCTCGTTACGCTTCTTTTCACCGCCGCTGAAACCTTCGTTCACGCTGCGGTTGGCAAGCTTGTTATCTAATTCCACAATGGCACGCTTCTCGCGCATCAGCTTCAAGAACTCACTGGCCGACAAAGCAGGCAGATGGCGATACTTGCGTTGCTCATTTACAGCAGCACGCATGAAGTTTACCATCGAAACACCCGGAATCTCTACCGGAGTCTGGAAAGAAAGGAAAATTCCTTCATGCGCACGGTCTTCAGGGCTCATGGCAAGCAGGTCCTTGCCATTAAAGGTGATGGAGCCGCGCGTCACTTCGTAAGCAGGATGGCCTACCAACACATTACTCAACGTACTTTTACCGGCACCGTTCTGTCCCATCAGTGCATGTACTTCTCCATCACGTATGGTCAAGTTGATGCCTTTCAATATTTCTTTGCCATTGATGCTGGCATGTAGGTCTTTTATCTCTAACATCTTTATATTTACTATTTGACTATTTACAATTTACAATTTAATCACCCCACGCTTCCTTCCAGCGAAATGGCAAGCAATTTCTGCGCTTCTACGGCAAACTCCATCGGCAACTTGTTCAGCACTTCCTTGGCATAACCATTCACAATCAGCCCCACGGCATCTTCCGTAGAGATACCGCGTTGGTTGCAGTAGAATATCTGGTCCTCACTGATTTTGCTGGTAGTGGCCTCATGCTCCACGATGGCCGTTTCGTTTCGGATGTCCATGTAAGGGAAAGTGTGCGCACCGCATTTGTCGCCAAGCAGCAAGGAGTCGCACTGGCTGTAATTACGGGCATTATCCGCTTTCTGTGCCACGCGTACCAAGCCGCGATAAGAGTTTTCGCTCTTTCCGGCAGAGATACCTTTGCTCACAATGGTACTCCGAGTATTCTTACCTAGATGAATCATCTTTGTTCCCGTATCTGCCTGCTGATGGTTATTGGTTACTGCCACACTATAGAACTCCGCCGTCGAATTGTCGCCGGAAAGGATGCAGGACGGATATTTCCAAGTAATGGCCGAACCAGTTTCCACTTGGGTCCAGGAGAGCTTACTGTCCACTCCTTTACAATGACCACGTTTCGTCACAAAGTTATAAACACCACCCCGGCCCTCGGCATCACCGGGATACCAGTTCTGCACGGTGCTGTATTTCACTTCTGCACGGTCGTGCACTACAATTTCCACAATGGCTGCGTGCAACTGGTTCTCGTCACGCATCGGAGCCGTACACCCTTCCAGATAAGAAACGTACGAATCATCATCCGCCACAATCAAGGTTCTTTCGAACTGCCCCGTATTGCGGGCATTGATGCGGAAATAGGTGGACAACTCCATCGGACAGCGTACCCCCTTCGGGATATAGACAAAAGAACCGTCGGAGAACACCGCCGAGTTCAGTGCCGCAAAGAAGTTGTCACGATAAGGCACCACCGAACCGAGATATTTCTGTACCAAGTCGGGATGCTCGCGTACAGCCTCGCTGAACGAGCAGAAGATGATTCCTTTCTCCATCAGCGTCTCCTTGAAGGTAGTCTTTACAGACACCGAGTCCATAACGGCATCCACAGCCATACCGCTTAACGCCATCTGCTCTTCCAGCGGAATGCCCAGCTTATTGAAAGTCTTTATCAACTCAGGGTCCACCTCATCCATGCTTCTCGGTCCTTCCTTCTTCTTCGTAGGGTCGGCATAGTAGGATATGGCCTGATAATCTATTTCGGGAATGCGGAGATGTGCCCATGTAGGCATCTCCAATGTCAGCCAGTGGCGATATGCCTTCAGGCGGAACTCCAGCAACCATTCCGGTTCTCCCTTCTTCTCAGAGATAAGCCGCACTACATCTTCATTCAGCCCGCGCTCAATGATGTCGGTATGCACGTCGGTCGTGAAACCATACTTATACTTTTCCTGAGTGAGTTCCTTTACATATTTATTGGGTTCTTCTTGTTGCATCACTTCTATAATTACAAATTATGAATTACAAAATCACGGCTCACGGTATCAGTCAAAGTCTCCGTTTACAATCTGCTCCGTAACCGCCTTTGCCGCGGGAAAGAATATCCCGGCAAACTCTTCCATAGGATAATATAACACTGATTCTTTCTTTTTTGTTTTGCCAATCAGCGCATTGTCTCCGTCTATAAATTCGATGACACCAATCAGCAGGCTCGTCAGCAGGAGGTACTTCAAAGCCCCCAGACCGGCTCCCAACCAATGATTGAGCCAGCCCAGCGAGACGGCCTCCATTGCCTGGGTCAGCAGAGAAGCCACCAGGGAGAAGAGCAAGGGAACAGCCAGCCAGATGAGGACAAATGCCAGTACTTGCGCCACTGTCATAGAGTCTGTCAATGTGGGGCACAGCTTCGCTGCCAACGAAGCATACAAAGCCTTTGCCGCCAGCAGACCGACAATCAGCCCCAGCAGAGAGGCCAATTGCTTCACAAAACCTTTCATGAAGCCGACGATTGCGCCCAAGCCGAAAACTGCCAATATGATGATATCTATAATTGCCATAAAATTTATGTATTAATGTACCAATGAGCAAATAGCTAATATGCAAAATGTGCCAATTGCCCTGCGGCATTTTCTTTACACGCAGCCAATTGGCACATTAGCATATTTGCACATTATTCAATTATAATGTTTGCTTCACTTCTATTTCTTCGTAAGATTCGATAATATCGCCCACCTTGATGTCGTTACAGTTTGTCAGGCTGATACCGCACTCGAAGTTGGTACCTACCTCCTTCACGTCGTCCTTGAAGCGCTTCAGGGCATTGATGGCACCTGTAAAGATTACGATACCGTCGCGTATCAAACGGGCCTTGTCGCTGCGTTTCACCTTTCCGGTCTTGACCATGGCACCTGCCACAAGTCCCACCTTCGTGATGTTGAACACCTCGCGCACCTCGATGGTTGCCGTAACCTGCTCCTTCAAAGTCGGTGCCAGCATACCTTCCATGGCAGCCTTCACCTCTTCGATGGCATCGTAGATGACGGAATACTTGCGGATATCCACACCCTCCTGCTCTGCCAGCTTGGCGGCAGCACCCGAAGGACGTACCTGGAAACCGACGATTATCGCATCCGAAGCGGCAGCCAGAGAAACATCCGATTCGGAAATCTGACCGACACCCTTGTGAATTACGTTCACCTGCACCTGCTCCGTAGACAGCTTAATCAAAGAGTCGCTCAACGCTTCCACAGAACCGTCCACGTCACCCTTCACAATCACATTCAGCTCATGGAAGTCACCCAGTGCCAGACGGCGGCCCACTTCGTCAAGCGTCAACATCTTCTGCGTACGCAGACCTTGTTCACGCTGTAATTGCTCACGTTTGTTGGCAATCTCGCGTGCTTCCTGCTCCGTCTCGATTACGTGGAACGTGTCACCTGCAGCAGGCGCACCGTTCAAGCCCAATATCAAGGCCGGTGTAGAAGGACCGGCTTCCTTCATGCGCTGGTTACGTTCGTTGAACATGGCCTTTACCTTACCGTAGCTGGTACCTGCCAGCACGATGTCGCCCATCTTCAGCGTACCGTTAGAAACCAATACCGTAGCCACATAGCCACGCCCCTTATCCAATGAAGATTCGATGATGGACCCGGTAGCACGACGGTTCGGGTTTGCTTTCAGCTCCAGCATTTCCGCTTCGAGCAGCACTTTCTCCATCAGCTCGGGTACACCGATACCCTTTTTGGCAGAGATATCCTGCGACTGATACTTACCGCCCCACTCTTCCACCAGGAAGTTCATGGCAGCCAGCTCTTCCTTGATTTTGTCGGGGTTGGCAGTCGGCTTATCAATCTTATTGATTGCAAATACAATGGGAACACCCGCAGCCATGGCATGGTTGATGGCTTCCTTTGTCTGCGGCATCACATTGTCGTCAGCAGCCACAATGATGATGGCAATATCCGTAGCCTTGGCACCACGGGCACGCATGGCGGTAAACGCTTCGTGACCCGGAGTATCGAGGAACGTAATCTTACGTCCGTCGTCCAATGACACGTGGTAGGCACCGATGTGCTGTGTGATACCACCCGCCTCACCGGCAATCACATTCGCCTTGCGGATGTAATCGAGCAATGAAGTCTTACCGTGGTCTACGTGACCCATCACCGTCACAATCGGAGCACGAGGTTCCAAGTCTTCCTCATCATCCTCTTCCTCTACAATGGCCTGCGCCACTTCCGCACTGACATATTCCGTCTTGAAGCCGAATTCCTCAGCCACCAGGTTGATGGTCTCCGCATCCAGACGCTGGTTGATGGATACCATGATACCAATGCTCATACAAGTGGCGATGACCTGGGTAACGGAAATATCCATCATGCTTGCCAACTCGTTGGCTGTCACAAATTCCGTGATTTTCAACACCTTACTTTCTGCCATTTCCATGTCTTCCAATTCCTGCATACGGCTGGAAGCCATTTCACGTTTCTCCTTACGATACTTGGCACCTTTGTTCTTTCCTTTTGAAGTGAGGCGTGCCAAAGTTTCCTTTACCTGCTTTGCTACATCTTCCTCGCTAACCTCCTGCTTGATGACCGGCTTCTTGAAGCGGTCTTTATTGCGGTTGCGGTTATTGTTGGAATTGCTTCCACCAGGCTGGTTCCCACCTTGCGGGCGGGCACCCTGACCTTGCTGGGCACCTGCGTGTCCACGATCGTTGCCACTACGCTGAAAGTTGGAGGCATTGTTGATATCCACTTTCTCCTTATTGATACGGACACGCTTCTTTTTGCCATTGGCATCGCCGGCAGCAGTGTCCTTTAACTTGCTGTCATCACGGCGGATTTCCTTGATGATAGCTTCCTTCATCTGTTTCTTCTGGTCTTGGCGAATCTTTTCCTTCTCTTCACGCTCCTTACGTTTCTCCTCTTTCGATTTCTTCTTCGGACGTGTGGACTGGTTCAAGGCAGCCAAATCTATCTGTCCGATGACATTAATCTTCGAAACAAACTCGGGCTGATGTATTTTGAAGATTTCTTCTCCTTCTTCTTTCACCTCTTTTTCAACCGGTGCTTCTTTAGCTGCCGGTGCGAGGGCAGGCGTTTCTATCATTTCTTCCTTTTCAATTTCTTGTTTAGCCTCAACAACCGAAGCAGGTTCTTCCTTGACAACGGGTTGGGGCTGCAGTTCCGAAACAAGCTGCGGCTCGGACTCAGATGCTGACTGTACCTCCGGTTGCGGCTGTGGCTCCGGTTGGGGGGCAGGAGTAGGTTTCGGTGTCTCTACAACTACCGATTCCTCCAACTTCTTCTCCTCTGCCACTATTTCCACTTCTTTCTCTTTTTCCTGAGCAGGAACAGGTCTACGGTTTAATTTATCCAAATCAATCTTGCCTACCGGCTTGAACTTCGGACGTACATCTTCCGGAACAACTGTCTTAATCTCCTCAGGTTTCGCTTTTTCCTGCGTTTCCTTATAGCCGTCAATAGACACAGACGCTTTGTTGCAATCCTTGCTCTGACGTTCCTGGCTGAAACGCTCCGACTTTATCTTAAGGTCCTTATCTGTACTAAACTCCTTTTTAAGCAGTTCGAACTGTTCATCCGTAATTTTCGTGTTCGGATTTGCCTCAACGGCAAACCCCTTCTTTTGCAGGAACTCGACAGCCGTCGTAATTCCCACATTTAAATCTCTTGTTACTTTGTTTAACCTTATCGTCATACTAATTTAATGAATTAATGCGCCAATATGCTAATGTGCTAATTGGCTGAGAAAAAAGGAGTGTGCACTTCATCCGATATGCTATCTGCATTGGCACATTAGCATACTACCCACATTACCACATTACTGCTCCTCCTCTTCAAACTCCTGTTTCAAAATACGCAATACCTCGTCCACCGTCTCTTCTTCGAGGTCCGTCTTCTCAATCAACATCTCACGGGGAGCGTTCAACACAGCCTTTGCCGTATCTATACCGATAGCCTTGATGGCATCGATGACCCAACCGTCTATCTCATCACGGAACTCATCCAAGTAGATGTCTTCATCCTCTATGGCCTCATCCAACTCACGGAACACGTCGATGGTATACTCAGTCAACATACTGGCCAGCTTGATATTCAGGCCGCCTTTACCGATAGCCAGCGACACCTCTTCCGGTTTCAGGAACACTTCGGCCTTGCGTTCTTCCTCGTTCAAGCGGATGGAGGAAATCTTGGCAGGGCTCAAGGCACGCTGTATGAACAACTGAGTATTCGACGTATAGTTGATGACGTCGATATTCTCGTTGCGAAGCTCGCGGACAATACCATGAATACGGCTACCCTTCACACCCACGCAGGCACCTACCGGGTCGATACGGTCATCGTAGCTTTCAACGGCAATCTTGGCACGCTCGCCGGGGATGCGGGCAATCTTCTTGATGGTAATCAGTCCGTCATTGATTTCGGGTACTTCCATCTCGAACAGACGTTGCAGGAAGACGGGCGACGTACGGCTCAGGATAATCTTCGGATTATTGTTCTTGTTGTCCACACGTGCCACCACGGCGCGGGCGGTCTCACCCTTGCGGTAGAAGTCACTCGGTATCTGTTCGGTCTTGGGCAGCAACAGCTCATTGCCCTCATCATCAAGCAGCAGCATCTCTTTTTTCCAAATCTGGTAGACCTCCGCATTGATGATGGTACCCACCTTATCAATGTATTTGTTGTAAATACTGTCTTTTTCCAGTTCCAAAATCTTGGAGGCCAGCGTCTGGCGCAAGTTCAGGATGGCACGGCGACCAAAGTTCGCGAAGATAACTTCATCCGTCACTTCCTCGCCCACCTCATACGAAGCATCAATCTTCTGTGCCTCGGTCAATGCAATCTGCAGATTCGGATTTTCCAGGTCTTCGTCCGCCACTACCTCACGGTTACGCCATATTTCGAAGTCACCCTTGTCCGGGTTTACAATTACGTCGTAATTCTCATCGGTACCGAACATTTTCGCAATCACACTACGGAACGACTCCTCGAGTACGCTTACCATCGTGGTCCTGTCGATGTTCTTCAGTTCCTTAAATTCCGAGAATGTATCTATCAAGCTGACAGTTTCTACTTTTTTGGCCATAGTCTTATTTAAAACTGATTAAGTATTTAGTATATTTTATCTCTTCATACGCAAAGTCCAAGTCCTCATCCACCATCTTGGGACGCTTGGCACCTTCTTCTTTCACTTTCTTCTGGATGGTAACGACGAAATGCTGTTTGTCGGCTTCCTTCAGCACGCCGCAGAACTTGCATCCGTCCTTTGTCAGCACTTCCACTTCCTTGCCGATGTGGTTCATGTACTGCTGCAGTACCTTGAATGGCTGCCCGATGCCGGCCGAGCCTACTTCCAACTCATAATCCTCATCCTCACGGTTCAACTTAGACTCGATGTAGCGGCTCAGCTCCACGCAGTCCTCAATCCAAACACCTTCCTTGTGGTCTATTTCCACCACAATCTTGTCATCCGGGCTGATTGTCACCTCCACGAGGAAGTAGTCCTTTCCTTCCAGCCACTCGTCAACAATCTGACAAACAGTTTTCTTTTCTATCATAGATTAACCATTAAGAACAAAAAAGAGGAGCTTAATCGCCCCTCCACCTTTCATCCGTTTCCGCATGCAAAGATATAAATAATATGTTCGACTACAAAATATTAGGAGAAAAAAGATAGTTTTAACGATTCAAACAATCAAAATATTACTCTTCATATTCCACCACCTTTCTCAACGGCGCCAGCAATCTCTCCAATACATTTCTATCGGCAAGAACAATATCCGCCGTTCCCTTCAACTCACGCGAAGCAGGCAACAGCTTACCGTAATTGGTACGCAATCCTTCAGGCAAAGCGATTTCCACTACATAGACAGAGCCCCACTTCCGTAGGTGCCGACGAAATTGTCCGAATTGAGACGCTATAGGTATGACCTTTTCCATAGGAACTGGCAGAAACATCACTCCACTCATTCAGTTCCCTTATTACACATTTTTTCTAATTTTTCTCTGTTTATATCTAATAACAACGTCAAACTATCATCCGGCATCTTTACAAAATTAGAATCAATAAGAAACAAATTGTTCAGTAGACAAGAGCAGATCGACTCTGCTTGCAAAGAATCCACATCGGCATTATCAATCATAACCCTCACACAAGACTTCAATTTTTTTTCATATTGTTCATCAAACAGTTCTCGGTTACTTTTAACAGCGTGCTGACAAGCCGAAAACATAATGCACATAAACGAGCACAACACAACTTTCTTCATTTTCATATTTATTTATCCAATATTACTAAAAAACATTCCCATTTTAGAAGCTATCACTGGACGGCTATCTCGGCAAACCCCATCGCCTCTCCGGGCACTACCATACGGGTGGCTTTCAGCACGAGGTAGCGTGCCTTGACCGGAGTGAAGTAGACGGACTGCATGACCGGATTGTTCCGGATGTTGGAGAACTCACCGCTCTTCACCAAACGATTTACTCGGTCGGGCACCATGCCCACCGACAGCTCGTAAGTGGCGACAAGTCCCCGGTTGGGTTCTGCCTGGTCGGGCAGGAAATGGAACGAGGAAACGGTACGCTCGGCGCCCAGGTCGATGAGCAGGCGGTCGCCTTCTACAAAGAGAGTGGTCTGCGCATTGCGGTCGGCAGCAAGGGCGGAATCTTGTTCCGGCAGGTCGGGCAAAGTAAAAGAGAAGCTTTTCAGTTGCTCCGTCGGCACGGTATAGGCGATGTCGGCTCCTTGGCCTGCATCGTACACGCCAATGCTGCTAATGCACAACGGTCCGCGGGAATCGGTGAAGCGGATGCGGAGCGCATCGGACGTAATCGTCTCAAAACGCAACAGACGCTTATAGCCGATGGTGGTGGTTTCTTCGTTCAGGCGTACGGGAAGCCATGCGCCTTGCTTATCCTTGTATTCTACCACGAACGACTTCACCCGTTGCCCTAGCGGAATATACTCTTGTAAGAGCATGCGGTTCATGCGCCGGGGGG
>ERZ778516.2681-NODE-2681-length-11553-cov-4.510002_pt1 | contig 11553 bp, 9 predicted proteins | sample MGYA00510342_ERZ778516 | MGnify/ENA primary metagenome ERZ778516 (study PRJEB29527, sample SAMN07138961) | mouse gut metagenome | material: feces | host: mouse | place: China:Nanjing | collected 2016-01-25 ...
CTCCCTTAACACTATATCCGAGATAGCCGTGAAAATCCCGCCTGAGCGGGATGCCATCCTAACACTTTCCTCCTTATGCTTTACCGCATATACCAACGGATTTTCCATTGTCCCTCCCATCCCCTACTCCACCGGATACCCCTTTTTTGACTGATCCGCTTTAAATGCACAAACCGAAAGACATTGATAACAGCGAATACATTTTTGCTTATTTATAACGGGGTACAAAAAGCCCGCCTGGTTTTGTTTCATCTTGATCGCCCCGACCGGGCAGATTGCATAACATGCCGAACAGCCACAACAATTCTGCCGTTTCCCAAAAAGTACCGGCACCCCTCTTTCCGCTTCCTTCCCTGAGTTCATCCCTGTAAAACCCACCTTTCCGCCACCCATACCACAAACCCAACTCAAAGTTCCCATTCCCGTAAAAGGTCTGAAAATACAAATCAATAAAATCATATCATAAATTTATGCCAAACACAAGCATATATTTGACTAAAATAAAAAAATTATGCAAATCTGCCAAAACATGCTAAAAACAGCATATGATGATAGGTGTTTTTATTTCCCGTCATTTTGCATATACTTGGAAAGAAAGACAATTTAAAATGAGGGCAATTATGAGACGAACCCCTTTTTTACTGACCCCGCGCAGACAAAATAGCGAGGGCGCTAAGCTTAGCGCGCAGCAGGAAAATACGGATCAGGGAAGTGCCATGCCCCCTGTAACCACCCCGGATACTTCTGGCACAACCCCTGAAAATACCATAGCGCCCCCGGATTCCTCAGAAATCACCGACGGGAGAAACCAGACCGATTCAACCGGACAGTTAAGGATTTCTGTACTGTCATCCACCAACAACCGCCCGGTCGCAAATGCCACCATTGAAATCTCATACAGCGGTGAGCCGGACAGTGTGATAAACACAATCACAACCGATGGCACAGGCCTTACCCCAACGATCAGCCTTGCCACCCCGCCGCTTCTCTACAGTATGGAACCATTTGCAAACCAGCCCTATTCGGAATATACCTTCTATATTACCGCACAGGGCTATGAACCGATTTTAATTAACGGTGCAGAACTCCTCCCCGATGTCACTGCCATCCAGAATGTCCTTCTTGACCCGGCGGCGGACAACGAGCCAAACAGCGCCGAAGTCTTTGTAATCGGTCCTCACACGCTGTACGGCGAATATCCGCCAAAGATTATCGAGCCTGAAATCCAGCCGGTCTTTGAAACGGGTGAGATTGTCCTAAGCCGCGTTGTCATCCCCGAATTTGTTGTGGTGCATGACGGTCCCCCTTCGGACTCTTCCGCCCCGAACTATTATGTGCCGTACCGCGATTATATTAAGAATGTAGCGTCCAGCGAGATTTATGCAACCTGGCCGCAGGCAGCACTCTACGCAAACATCCTTGCAATACAGTCCTTTACCCTGAACCGGGTGTACACGGAATTCTACCGCAACAAAGGGTATAACTTTACAATTACTTCCTCGACAGCCTACGACCACAAGTGGATTAATGAGCGCAATATCTATGATACAATCAGCGAGGCGGTGGACAATATTTTCAACAATTATCTCTCCCGCCCGAATGTGCGCCAGCCAATCCTTACACAGTACTGTGACGGCAAGCGCGTGACCTGCCCGAACCTGATGTCGCAGTGGGGGTCAAAATCCTTAGCTGACCAGGGTTACACCGCCATCCAGATCCTGCGCTACTTCTACGGGCAGTCCATCTATATCAACACTTCCGAAGAAATATCCGGCATCCCATCTTCCTACCCCGGCGAGCCCCTCACCGTCGGCTCAAGGGGCAGCAAAGTCCGCCAGATGCAGGAGCAGCTCAACACAATCGCAAATGTGTATTACCCAATACCGAACATCGCCGCGGACGGCATTTTCGGTCCAAAAACAAGGGAGGCTGTCATCGCTTTCCAAAAGCAATTCGGCCTCCCTCAAAGCGGGATTGTCGATTTCCCAACCTGGTATAAAATATCCCAGATTTACGTTGCCGTCACCCGCATCGCAGAATATTCGTAATACAAAAAAACATATCCCCAATGTGAAAGGGGTACAAAACCCCAATATCTGTTTATGCCCCTTTCACATTATTTTCCGGATATATGTATTTCTGGCACCACGGGATCATCACGCCCCCGATCCCGTTGCCAATCAACACGATTAGCAGGAATGCATAGGTCTTTAGCTGGAAGTTTACGGAGAGCGGGGCAAGTGCAAAATACACCATATCCGCAATACTGTGCTCAAAACCTGAAAGAATAAAAGTTGGGATACCAATCAGGATGGCAACATACTTGGCAAAACTCCCCGCATTCTTGCGGTATGCATCCACTGCAATAAACATTAACATCCCGCAGCAGACTGCGAGTATAAACACCATCAGAAAATTCTGCTCAAGCTTCTTTGTGCAGATTTCCCCTGCCACTTTGCGCAGTTCCGGCTTGCCCGCACCGTAGGCAAACCCATAAAGCATCGTGCCGGTATAATTGCCTAGGACAACCGTGCCAAGAAAACTAAACTTATCGGCAAGCCCCTGCCCGTTCACCATCGTGTAGCCCACCTTGCCGGTATACAGGTTAAACCCGAATTCACAGATCGTAATCAGCCCGATCGTAAATAAAAACGCCCCAACAATCTTGTTTGAGCATGAAAGATATACCGTCCCGCCAATCCCAATCATAAAGCCGGACAGCACAGCCTTCACAAAATCCCTAAATACTCTTTCCATCTTATCCACCGTTCCTTTCTTTTCCCCGCGCCTTTTTCACTTTGCCTTTTTTTGGGGATATATTTTCTGGGGTTTCTCCCCCTCCCTTTCGCAGCTTTTCGACCGCAGCCCGATACGCCTCAAACGCCGACGGCACGGAGTATTCCGCTTTCAGCTTCTCCCAGGTAACGGAAACGCATCCCTCCAAAAAATTCTTTTCCATTATACCATAGGAAGCCCCGTTTTCAAAGCACATTTTTTCGGATTCCCGCAAAAGTTCCCCAAGCCTTGCATAGTACCCTGCCATATGCCACTCGATATGGGAAAAAATATGCTTTGCATCCCCGAGCGGCATAATCTTCCCCATCCCGTATCCCGTCCCGGTAAGAAATTCCCCCACTTCCTCCTGCGTCTTTTTCCCGGGAAGGCAGGGGTACTCCCAAAGTCCGGCTAAAAGCCCCTCCTCAGGGCGCTTTCGAACCAAAAATCCATCCTCCCCCTCCAGGAACAAGACTGTGCGCTCCTCCCTGCGGCGCGTTTTTTTCGCGGGTTTTACCGGGAGCTGGTTCCATGTATTATCGCGGTGCGCCACACATAGCTTTCTGAGTGGGCACTGACCGCAGAGGGGTTTGCCGTTCGGCAGGCAGACAAGCGCGCCAAGTTCCATAAGCGCCTGGTTAAAGGCACCCGCAAAATCCTTTGGTATCACCGCCTCAAGCCGCGCTGAAAAGCTTTTGCGCACGCTCGCCTTCGCAATATCCGAATCGTCGCCCAGCAGCCTTGACATCACGCGCAGCACATTGCCGTCCACGGCGGCAACCGCCCTGCCGTAGGCAATCGAGGCGATGGCTCCTGCGGTGTAATCCCCAATTCCCGGAAGCTTACACAATTGTTCCTTTGTGGACGGAAGTTTTCCCCCATATTCTTCCATCACGATAACCGCTGCTTTTTTAAGGTTTTTCGCCCTGGTATAATAGCCGAGCCCCTCCCACAATTTTAGAAGCTTCTCCTCCTGTACACAAGCAAGCGCCCTGATATCTGGCAGCTCCTTAATAAAGCGCGCGAAATACTCTTTTACCGCCTCCACCCGCGTCTGCTGCAGCATAATCTCGGATACCCACACATAATAAGGCTGCGGGTTCTCCCTAAACATCAGTTTCCTTGCATTTTCTGCAAACCAGTCAAGAAGCGGCATAACCATGCGCGCCTCAATACAATCTTTTTCGTTTTCCTGCACCACTTTTCTTCCTCCTTCCTCACTCAACGACATTATAAAAAATTCCTTTAAAAATAGCAAGGAAAACACTTGCCTTTTTAATGAATTCGGGTGTATATTTATCTTAGGAATTATTTTTGTCGGGAGGTGTCGGAATGCATATCAAGAATTTACATATTTTTCCAATTAAGTCAATAAAGAAAATAACTGTCCTTCTCTCTGCACTTGCGCTTGCGGCACTGCTTTTTACTGCTGGCTGCGGCAGCGCCACAGGGTCTGGGGATGGGATGGAGGGGGCACTGTCCGCTTCCGGTATACCGACCCCGCCAACAGAACCGGAAGCGGAACTAACCAGGAGCCCGTCACCATCACCGACCCCAACCCCCGCACTTGGGTGCCTGACACCGGAGGAAGCCACGGATACAATACTATCATTCCTCGATTCGGGACATTACGGGGTAGCGTTAGTTTCCGATGACCTTGCCATCGGCTCCGACGATTATTACACTTTCCTGATCTCCCTCAGAGGAAGCGCAATTGAGCCGCTTGTGCTGGTCAACAAACAAAGCGGCGAACTAAAGTGTATCTTAGCTGACAACACACTTGCGGAAATCACCGCGCACCCACTCTACCGCGAAACGGATGATGTCCCAATCGACTGGAACGGGACTTATATTATCGTGGATGAGGACGGGGCACTGCGCAGCTACATTCTTCTCTGTCAGACGGACGACGAGCATTTTGAGTTTACTGCCTATTCCTACCTTGAAAGCCAGGTGGAAGAACTTTCCGGTGTCGCCAGAATCTCGGGGCGGGAGGCATCCTTTACCAGCGATGCGGGCGCAGAGCTCTCCTTTTCCTGGTCCGGCGGGAACCTGGTGCTTGAGCACAGCCATCAAAAAGGTGCGGGCAGCCTGACAGGCATCTACGCCTACACGGAAAACCAGGATTCAAAAGTGGTCACGGTTTCACCCCAGGAAGCGGTTGACAGGCTCTCTGGCATGGAGGCGCAGGCCGCGGGGCTGACCGGTGATATGCAGGATTATTTCTTCTATGTACAGGATGATATCACCATTATGAGCGACCGGCTCTGTTACAATGTCCTTGTCTATTCCAACGAGGAGAACCGGTTGTTCTACAGGGAACAGCTTTTTGTAACACTGGACGGAAAAACGGTTTACCGGCAGGAAAAAACCTCCGGCGACCTCCATATCTTTTCATTGCAATAATTGCCTGCACGGCAGAAAGAAGGTTTTTATGGCTGACACACCATCGGGGAAGGATCATAATTATACTCCAATCCTTCCATTTGACATTACGGCTCACGAAGATTTCTCGATGTACGACCGCTTTCCATATGTGAGGGATCTCTCCCTGTTTGACAATAATATCCGGATGATGAACCGCGGGAATATCATCCATTTCATAAACTGCAAGGTCGGGGAACCCAAGAAAATCGGCGGCGATGTTGTCGATTCTGAAATCACATCGGAGGAGGATGTACCCCTTAATGACACCGCGCAGGAAAATGAGTGAGAAACAGGGAAATACTAAGAGGATGTTGCAAAATTTGGATATTCCATTTTGCAACATCCTCTTTTTATTGCCAGTTTCTAGCGGAAAGGATTCTGGTACTGGGCTGTGCCTGCAAGTTCCTCCTCAATGCGCAAAAGACGGTTGTACTTGGCAACACGGTCGCTGCGGCACGGAGCGCCTGTCTTAATCTGCCCCGCCCCGCTCGCCACGGCAAGATCCGCGATAAAAGTATCCTCCGTCTCCCCTGAGCGGTGCGAGATCACAACGCGGTACCCCGCTCCCTTCGCCATCGAAATGGTTTCAAGCGTTTCTGTCAGGGAGCCAATCTGGTTAAATTTAATTAATACCGCATTGCCCGCCTTTCTCCTGATACCCTCCTCAAGACGTTTTGTATTAGTTACAAACAGGTCGTCCCCGACAAGCTGCACCCTGCCTGAAAGCCTGCTGGTAAGTTCCTGCCAGCCATCCCAGTCATTCTCATCAAGCGCATCCTCAATCGATGCAATCGGGTACTTGTCGCAGAGCATTGCATAGTAATCAATCATTTCCTTTGTGTTGCGCATCACCTCGAGTTTCTTTGTATCCGGCGCAGCCGCAGGGTCTTTGAACTCCTCCGCCTTCTGGTGGCTCTCACCCGGAAAATAATACATCCCCGCATCCTCATTAAAAAGCTCGCTCGCTGCTGCATCCATAGCGAAAACGATATCGCTGCCAGGCTCATACCCCGCTTGTCGCACCGCCTTTGTCATATATTCAAAAACTTCCTCCGCATTTTTCAGGTCGGGTGCAAAGCCGCCCTCATCCCCGACCGCCGTAACATGCCCGTTCTGCCCAAGCAGCTTTTTCAGCTCATGGTAGACCTCCGTTCCCATGCGCAGACCTTCCTTAAAACTTTTCGCCCCCGCGGGCATTATCATAAATTCCTGGAAATCAATATCATTTTTTGCATGCACACCGCCGTTTACAATATTCATCATCGGCACCGGGAGGCATTTCGCATTCTCACCGCCAAGATAGCGGTAGAGCGGCTGATTAAGGGAATTTGCGGCGGCGCAGGCTGTCGCAAGCGAAGCGGCAAGCACTGCATTCGCGCCAAGCCTCTCCTTTTTCTCGGTTCCGTCAGCCTCACAGAGTTTTTTGTCCACTTCCTGCTGGGAAAACGGATCCATCTTTTTAAGCACGCTGTTTAACTCTCCATTTACATTCGCCACTGCGCGCTCAACACCTTTTCCCTGATAGCGGCTCTTATCCCCATCCCTTAACTCAAGCGCCTCGTACTCCCCGGTCGAAGCTCCCGAGGGAACCGCCGCACGGCCGCTTGTCCCATCTTCAAGGTAGACCTCCGCCTCCACCGTCGGATTCCCGCGCGAATCCAAAATTTCCCTTGCCCTTACCTCCTTAATCACTGTTCCCATAATAGCCTCCATTCTAAAACATTTCATTCTATAATTTCCTGGATATAGTACTCACAAGCTATGGCGGCGATAATATCCGCTGCCATCCAACGCTTTCTTTTGTAGTATTGCATTATTTGCGTAAATTATGCTATACTAAATGCGAATAAAGAAGAATGCCGGACGCTGAAAAATTGCGCTTCGGATAAAAAACAAAGGCGGACCCACTGTCCGCACGGAAAGAGGTATAAAATGAGTGAACTGTTTGAAACGCTGCGCCCCCATCTTGAGCGGCGGTTTGCACTTGAAAACGCGCTGACCCTCTACGGCTGGGACAACGAGACACTCGCCCCAAAGGAGGCGATGGAAAACACTGCAAAAATTATTGGCACACTGTCCGCCGAAGCGTACCGCGCGCTTGTCAACGACGAGGTGCGCTCCCTGCTCGAAGCACTTTCAATGCCAAAAGAATTCGATGCTTTAACTGTTATGGAGCAGTGTATTGTAAAAAAACTTTCCAAAAATTTAAAGCGCCTGGAAAAAATTCCTGCGGACGAGTTCCGCGCATTTAGCGAACTGACCGCAAAAGCGGGCTCCATATGGGCAAAAGCCAAGGAGGACAACGATTTTTCCGCTTTTGCACCGACATTAAAGGAGATTGTTTCCTACCAGAAAAAATTTGCAGCGTACACCAAAAAACCGGAGATAAGCCTGTACGACGCAATGCTCGATGAAAACGAGGAGGGAATTTTAACCAGGGAGCTTGATATTTTCTTTGAGAAAATCAAGGAAGATGTAATCCCCCTCTTAAAAAAGGTGGTTGCGGTCAACGACACGGTGGACAAAGAATATAATTTCCAAAAATTCCCAATTGATAAACAAAAGGAATTCTGCCGCTTCCTCGCTGAATACATTGGTTTTGATTTTGCGCGCGGCGTTATGGCGGAGAGCGCGCACCCTTTCACCACCAACCTCCACAATCATGATGTGCGCATCACAAACCATTTCCATGAGAACAATCTTGAGAGTGCCATGTTTTCCGTAATCCACGAGGGCGGACACGCGCTCTATGAACTTGGGGTGGATGACGCGCTCACTCTTACGGCTGTTGGCGGCGGCACCTCAATGGGCGTGCACGAATCCCAGTCCCGCTTCTATGAGAATGTGCTTGGGCGCAGCGAGGCATTCTGGAAACCGATCTACGAAAAGCTTCAAAATACCTACCCGGAAGCATTATCCGATATCGAGCTCTCCCAGTTTATCCGCGGGATTAATAAAGCTGAGCCAGGACCTGTCCGCACCGAGGCGGATGAGCTGACTTACCCGCTGCATATTATTATCCGGTACGAGATTGAAAAAATGCTGATGGAAGACCTGATCTCCGTTGATGAACTCCCCCGCGTCTGGAACGAGAAATACGAAGAGTATCTGGGAATCGCCCCGAAAAACGACGCGGAGGGCGTTTTACAGGATGTGCACTGGTCGGGCGGCGCTTTTGGCTACTTCCCTTCCTACGCGATTGGCAATGCTGTTGCCGCGCAGATCTACGCTTACATGCACAATGAGGTCAATGTAAAGGAATGCCTTGAAAACGGCAATCTGATGCCAATCCGTGAATATCTGCGGGAACATATCCACTGCTTTGGCTCAACCAAAAACATGAACGAGTTATTAATTGCAATGACCGGGGAACCGCTGAATGCGGAATATTATACGAAGTACCTGACTGAAAAATATACGAAATTATATCTGGAATAAAACCGCCAGGACTTAATCTATAAAAGCAACAATATAACAGGAAAAGTCCTGTCATTATATATTAATGAAACACCAAGGCGGTCATGCTGTGACCGCCTTTTTTGGAACAGCCATTGCTTCCTACTGGCAGATTTAAATCTGCCAACAAAACGAGCTCACACCAAAAACCTTAAGCATACCTTTCGGCTTGTTCCGTTTTCACACTTCTACCGGTTCAAACCTCACCCTAAGCTTTGGCAGCTTGTTAATCACAGTATAAACATTGAGCAGACCATCCTTCTGATCAAGATCATTCTCCCCGCTTGTCGGCGGTGCAAAAATCTTAATGGTTAAATCAGCCGGACCGGCAAGTGGCTTTTCAAAGAACGCCCCCATCAGATCCACCACTTTCACCGCAGGGGATTTATAAAACCATCTGCCGTTTATCTCGATCATCAGGTTTAGTTCCTCCTCAAAGTAAAGTTCACAAAAATGCGGGTTGCCCTCAAAATGTACCGGGATGGCAAGCCCATCTGCATCCTCCGCACCGCCCCAGCGCAGTTTAGCCGGAAGGGAAACCTCCTCCTTAACCGTCATTTGCGGACTAAAATAATCCTCGTGGATAATATCCCTGTATGCTGAAAGCAGAGGCTGTGCAATACCGACCTCCTGGTTATTAGGGTCCTCAATCTCAAGACCTAACCTGCCGCGGTCGCGGAACTGGTACATGGAAAAATTTGTAAACCAATCCGCATTCTCTCTTTTTATCAGTTCGCAGAACTCCTTTACCATCTTCACCTGGTCATATGGTCCGGTTACATCGCCGTCCGCGTTAAGTTCGCTCATCATCATCGGCTTTGCCACCCCGCCGTTTAGCTCCTTAAACCTTAAAAACGTGCGCTTTGTATACTCATAGATATCCCCGATATCACCGCGGCTGTGCGATTTCCCGCCGCGCTCCGCCACATCGTAAGGCCAGCCCCAGTGAAGTGCAAAATACTTGTCAATCGACCACATATCCGCATCGCGCACCGCCTGAGCAAAACAATCCTCCATCTCAATTTCCGTTTTGCCCGCATCCACGCCGCCCGTGCATAAAATCGTCTGCACATTCGGGGCATGCTCCTTTAATACTTTGCAGAAGCGGCTGTAAAATTCCCCGATTTCCTTATAGCTGCTGCGCTTTGTAAAACTGAACCAGTTCCCGGTGCACTCGTGGTTAATCCTTAACATCATGCGGCCAAACGGCTTTAAATCCTTCGCGATCGCAATAAGATGTTCCTCATTAACATGCGGGTCGATGGTCAGCGTCAATGTGACATCCTGCCCGTGCCTTCGCACATCGCGCATAAAGTTAAACGGCTCACCTTCGGTGTTTCCATTTAAACCGCCCTTATATGTAAAATAATCGTCATACGGGTAATCCCACGCAAACGACACATCCGGGTTTTTGTGCACCACACTCGCACGCCCCGGCCATCCCTCATCAAGAGGATAATAGCAGTACATCAGGCTGATTGAGCGGTGCGGTCTCCCAAGCACCTGCAAAATATAGTCCTGGTTTACATACTCGCCGCGCTCCGAACCATCCCCCAGATCCACCGCGCATTTCGCCCTTCCCATATGCAGGGAAAACGCCTTTAATTCATCACCCATAAAATCCTCCATTCCGAGAACGTTTACGTTCGAGGTACCGCAAGAGAAAGCAGTGAATGCAGTTTCTCTTGTCGGATCAAGGCTTATTTGTGACGTTCTCGGCACAAATAGCCCTGTGAAAAATCAGTTATCAAACTGATTTTTCACAGTATAACCTCCGATCTTATAGCATTTTGTTTCCATCCGTCCGCGGCAGCAAAAGCTTTCATGACCTGCCTCCCCCTCCGCTAAGACCTGTCCCCATCATATCAAAACCGGGATGAAAATGCAAGTTAAACGTTTTCGTTCACCTTTTCTTTCACAAAAACAGTTGCATTTTTCCAAATATATGATACAATTTAGCTGTTGTGGCTTGAACAAAAAAACTACGCGCCGTACAAAAAGTACAGGATGCAAAGAAGGAGGCTTATCATGCCGGTATGGGCAATCGTGGTACTTATCATTCTTGCTGTTTTACTCGTGGCATTTATTGCGCTTGCAATTTACGCGAATAAGCTGCAAAAAAAATCAGAAGCGTCCCAGGAACAGATTCGCGCCGGGGCGCAGACATATTCCATCCTGGTTATCGACAAAAAAAGGATGAAGCTGAAGGAAGCCGGTTTTCCGCAGCTTGTGATTGACCAGACACCAAGGGCTCTTCGCGGGGCAAAGGTTCCGGTGGTCAAGGCAAAAATAGGTCCTAAGGTCACGAACCTGATGTGCGACGAGAAGATTTTCGACCTTATCCCGGTCAAAAAGGAAGTAAAAGCCGTGATGAACGGCATCTATATTATGGATGTGAAAGGATTGCGCGGCGGACTTGAACAAAAACCGGAAAAACAGGGTTTACTAAAGCGCATGCGCGCCAAACTGCAAAAAAAGGCGGAACAGACAAATAAAGAATCCGACCAGGAAAAGAAAACCAAAAAGAAAAATTAAAAAAGGCATCGCAAGTTCCCTTATATCTCCGGGCTTGCGATGCTTTTTTCTGCCGTATTACTCAAAGTAAAATACTTTTCCCCGCGGCGCGAACGGCAGCCTTCTCCCCCGCGGCACCAAAAACGCATGTTCACGCCTTATCTTTATTTTCTCCTCCACATATCCGTCCGTTATAATAAGAATGGGACCATCCTTTGGGAAATTTTCTGCCGCCTCAAGCAAATCCACGCCCGGCTGGAGTACTGTCCCGCCCCCGCCCTTCACCTGCACGCGCCCCGCAATCTCCTCCGGTGACAGATACCCCGCATCATAAGCCGCCGCGTCGCAGAAAACTACGCGCGCATACGGGACTTCTTTCGC
>ERZ778516.2683-NODE-2683-length-11550-cov-18.970161_pt1 | contig 11550 bp, 7 predicted proteins | sample MGYA00510342_ERZ778516 | MGnify/ENA primary metagenome ERZ778516 (study PRJEB29527, sample SAMN07138961) | mouse gut metagenome | material: feces | host: mouse | place: China:Nanjing | collected 2016-01-25 ...
CTATGATGGACAAGATTATGGCGCACAAAACTATAATGGGCAGGATTATGGTGCTGAAAGTTATAATGGACAAAGCTATGGCGCTGAAAACTATAATGGACAAAGTTATAATGAACAAAATTATAATGAAGGAAATTATGATACACAAGGTTACGATGCTGTAGATTATAGCGGGCAGGGTTACGACGCCGCCAATGAATATTACGAAAATGGTTATTCAGAGGGAGCTTATGGAGACGGAAATGATCAGGAAGGCTATGCGGATGCGTCATATGAAAATGATTACAGGCAGGAAAATTATGCGGATGGACAGTATGGCGATAGTTACAGTCAGCAGGATTATCCCCGTGATCAGTATGGAGATGACAGTTATGCGCAGAACCACTTGGTCGACGACGGGTATGGCAATTTAAGCTATGTTGATGGTTCCTATCAGGACAGTGGTTACACAGAGGAATTTTATGTGGAACAGACCTATGATGAGGACGGAAACCTGATCGATCCCGGCGCATACACAGGCAGTGATTATATGCAGGGAGGTTATGATGACCTTCAGGGGCAGGGGTATGATCATATGGAGCAGGCGGACGCGTCCAGGCAGGATCGAAATGGACTTCATTTGGTGGAGAATAATGTTTCCTCTGCTGCAAATTCCGGTGATATGAGTCAGTATAACACGATCAATCTTCAGAAAGTGGTCGCGGAGAGTATGAAAGAGCTGTTCCCTGATGACAATGACGACGTGTTCGCGGAGGACAGGGAGAAATATAATTCGGGTCAGGAGATCAGAAGCGTTATTGAAGATACCCGTATTTTTACAGGTGTCGGCAAGTCGGATGCAGGGCGGAGCAGATCTGTGAGCAATGCATTTGCATCGGACAATTTGGCGGGTTCCCAGACACAGACAGGCAAGGTGAACATTGCACAGATGGTGACTGGTGTGACGGAAAAGGCTCCAGAACCGCACACGGGCGCGATCAAAAAGGTTTTGGTTCCCGGGGAAGATGCTCGTTCGATCAAATCAGATTCCGACATTGAAGAACTGCGTGACACGACAGAGAAGTCAGTGGATGACGAGCATAACCGTATGGAATACAATGATGAGAACGTATATCATGAGCACAGTATCACAGGGGCGAATGATATGGAAGATACGCCGCAGACAGCAGAGCCGATGAAGCTTGATAAAGTGCTGGTCGAGTGGGAGCGCATGAAGCAGGACAACGCCAAGAAGCATCAGGAGGAGTTCAAGAAGCGCGTGCTGACACAGACAGGAAAAATATTTGCGGATTTTGATCACTCAATTAAGAGTGGTATCCTGGGGGAACTTGAGCGTGAGGAGGAGGAAGCACAGAGAAAGAACCAGACAAGTACGGGCAAAAAAGGTACTGATGGATTTCTGGATGCCGATGTCACTGGCGATATTCCACAGCCGCCAACATCAGATGACGACTTTGATGTTGCGTATGTAACGGATCAGATTCCGGTGAAAAAGATACGGCAGACTATTCAGGCGCGAGGATCCGCAGGAAATGTCCAGATAGCGCCATCAAGAAAGACTGAACTGGCGGGGATGGAGCAATACCCTGCAGAACCTGAACAGGTTGAGCCGCAGGAGCCCGGATCATCGATGCAAGAGCTATATGCAGAAATCAATGAAGGTGATGTGACCGGCGGATCTGCACAGGATATAGCAGAAGAAAACATTAGCGGTCACGAGTCCGGTGATGAATCTGCAAAGATGGATCAGGAAGAGTCAGAGGCGGAACAATATGCGGCAAAGACGCCAATTGACGCAGATCAGGAAGTGGAGGAACACGACAAAGCAGAAGTATATACACAGAAGATCTCTATAGAAAATATGGCTGGACATGATACAGAAAATGTTTCAGATACAGAAGATTTTGTTGAAGTGCCAAAAGAGTACCCTGAGGAGATGTATGAGGAAGAACCGGAAGAGTACCTTGAGGAAGTATCAGAGGCGTATACCGGGGAGACGCATGAGGATGGATCAGAGGCGTACCCTGGGGAGATGTATGAAGAAGGACCAGAAGAGTACCCTGGAGAGACATATGAGGGAGAACCAGAAGAGCATTCTGGGGAGACATATGAGGAGGAACCGGAAGAGTATCCTGGAGAGACATATGAGGGAGAACCAGAAGAGCATTCTGGGGAGACATATGAGGAGGAACCAGAAGAGTATCCTGGAGAGACATATGAGGAAGAACCAGAAGAGTATTCTGGGGAGACACATGAGGAGGAACCAGAAGAGTATACCCAGGAAATATATGAAAGAAAGCCGAAAACATATGAGGAAAAATCAGAGGAGTACACCCAGGAGATATTTGCTGAGGGCATTGATACATCATATCCAGACGACGATGAATATCATGAGGAGTACACCCAGGAGATATTTGCTGAGGGTATTGATGCATCATATCCAGACGACGATGAATATCATGACGGATATGCCGGTGAGTATACGGATGAATCTTACATAGAAGATTCTTATACAGAGGAGTCCGATGATGATCTCGAGGATGCATACCGTGACACTCCGCAGGAGCCGCGGCATACAGACCACCGCCAGAGCTATGAGTACAATGCGAGTGCGCTTGACCCTGAGGATGCGGAGAGTATTGCGGAGATGGCAAAGGAGGACGCGTTAAAGACGCAGGAGATCAAGATGAACACCGCGGATCTAAGCTCGCTCTCAGAGAAGATCGTCGCCACGACAAAGAAGGAGGCAAGCGGTGCGAAGCGAGAGGAGATACGCGATTTCACACCGGAGGAGCAGACCCTTTTTGAAAACTTTGCAGTGACCAGAAAAATCAAGAAGCAGATCATCCATGCGCTTGAAAATATGACAATTGCGGCGTATACTGGAAATGTCATCATCACGGGCGATGCCGGGATCGACACTGTGCGGATGGCAAAAAATCTCATAAAGGAATATCAGGCATCGGATGAGGGATTTTCGGGAAAACTTGCGAAGATCACCGGCGAAAAAATCAATCAAAGAAATATCAAAGATGTCTTTGAGAAATTGAACAATGGTGGTATTATAATAGAGAAGGCAAATGGGATGAGTGAGGAGAAGCTGTATGAACTGGCGACAAACCTCAATCAGGATACGCTCGGGATCGTAGTCATCATGGAGGATACAAAAAAAGAGATCACAAAGCTTTTGGAGAAACAGGCGATGATCGTAGATTACTTCAACATCAGGATCGATCTGATGGAGATGGACAACAATGCGCTCGTTGCTTACGCCAAAAACTATGCCTTGGCTTTGGAATATTCCATCGATGAGTTAGGTACGCTTGCCCTTTACACCAGGATCGCGAACATGCAGAGCGGTAATCACGTGGTGACAAAGGACGAAGTGCGCGACATTATAGATGAGGCAATCTGGAAATCCAAAAAATCAAAAATCAAGAACTTTGTTGATGTACTGTTCGCGAGAAGGTATGACAACGAGGACATGATAGTTCTCAAGGAAAGGGACTTTATGTAATAAGAATGGAGGATTTTTATGAACAACACAGACACAACTGTATTTATCTCTGATGCTGACCAGTATGTATTTGGACAGGGAACACATTATGAGATATACAAAAAGTTAGGTTCACATTTCTGCAAAAAGGGCAAGGAGGACGGTGTGTTCTTTGCAGTGTGGGCGCCAAATGCAAAGGAAGTCTATGTCATCGGGGAGTTTAACGACTGGGACGAGAGTGCGTCACCGATGGAACGTCTCGGGGAGGGCGGGATCTTTGCCGCGTTTGTCAAGGATGTGAAGGAAGGGCAGATGTACAAGTATATGCTGGTGCTTCCTGATGGCAGAAGGCTGTACAAGGCTGATCCGTATGCAAATTACGCGGAGATGCGTCCTGGTACAGCGTCCAAAGTGTACGATCTCGATCATTTCAAGTGGACCGATAAGAAGTGGATCACAGAGCGCGACAAGAAGGATATGAACAAGGAACCGATGTCGATCTATGAGTGTCATATTGGATCCTGGATGAAGCATCCCGATGGGACTGAGGACGGATTTTACAACTATCGTGAGTTTGCGGACAGAATCGTGGAGTACCTGGCGGAGATGCCGTACACGCACATAGAGCTCATGGGGATCGCAGAGTTTCCGTTTGACGGTTCCTGGGGATACCAGGTGACAGGATATTATGCGCCGACATCGAGATATGGCACACCGGATGACTTTAGGTATCTCATCGATCTGCTGCACAAAAATGACATTGGTGTCATTCTTGACTGGGTTCCGGCACATTTTCCGAGAGATGCGCACGGTCTATCAGAGTTTGACGGAACGTGTCTGTACGAGCATCCGGACAAGAGACTCGGAGAACATCCGGACTGGGGCACGAAGATCTTCAATTACAGCAAGAATGAGATCCGAAATTTCCTGATCGCCAACGCGCTGTTCTGGATCAGGGAATTCCATATTGACGGACTCCGGGTGGACGCTGTGGCATCGATGCTCTATCTGGATTACGGCAAACAGGCAGGGCAGTGGGTGCCAAACAAGTACGGCGGTCATGAGAACCTTGACGCGATCGAGTTTTTCAAGCATCTGAACTCCGTCATCCACGGGGCGCACCCCGGGGTTATGACGATCGCTGAGGAGTCGACAGCGTGGCCAAAGGTGACAGCAGCGCCGGAGGAAGACGGTCTTGGATTCTCCTTTAAGTGGAATATGGGCTGGATGCACGATTACTGTGAATATATGAAGCTCGATCCGTATTTCAGAAAAGATAACCATTACAAGCTGACTTTTGCCATGAGCTACAACAGCGCCGAGAATTACATTCTGCCACTGTCACATGACGAGGTAGTACATCTTAAGTGCTCCATGGTTAACAAAATGCCGGGTTATGAGATTGACAAGTATGCAAACCTTAGAAATCTATATACCTTCATGTTTGGCCATGAAGGCAAGAAGCTGTTGTTCATGGGACAGGAGTTTGGGCAGGAGCGAGAGTGGAGCGAGGCGAGGGAGCTTGACTGGTTCCTGCTGCAGGAGCCGTTTAACAAAGGCATGCACGATTATATGGGTGAGCTGCTGAGCCTCTACAAGAAGAGTCCTTGTCTCTACGAGATCGATAACGACTGGCTTGGATTTGAGTGGATGAATGCGGACGACACGGAGCGCAGCATCTACAGCTTTGTCAGGAGAAACAAGAGCGGCAAACAGCACATGCTCTTTGTCATCAACATGACACCGGTCGAGTATCCAAAGTACAGGGTTGGCGTGCCCATGAATACGCAGTATAAGCTGCTGCTCAATTCGGACGATAAGAAATTTGGCGGAAACGGCAACAAGATACCAAAGGTGCTGAAGGCAAAGAAAGGCATATGTGATAACAGAGACCAGTATATCACATTCCCGCTTCCACCGCTGACAGCAGCAATTTTTGAGTTCTAATTTTCTAAGGGAATCTTAAGAAAATCTTTCGATTTGACACACCTTCTTTTTTCGATTTGGTTGGTAGACTTAGTCTATCAAAAGAAAAAAGGAGGTGTTTTTATGAGTCTTGAAATCATTACTTCCTACTTTACCCAATATGGTGCTATCGCGATCTTTGTCATCGTTTTGCTGGAGTACATGAATCTGCCCGGGTTTCCGGCGGGTGTGATCATGCCGCTCTCAGGGATCTGGGCGGCGAGAGGAAATATCCATTTTTTCTGGGTGATGGTCATCACGCTCGCAGCAGGTCTGATCGGCAGCTGGATCCTGTATTTTCTCGGATACACGGGCGGCAGCCTGCTTCTCGAAAAGTATCTGCACAAGTTTCCAAAGCAGCGTCCCGCCATCGAGCGCAATTTTGAGATGATACGCCAGAGGGGATGTTTTGGCATCTTTCTAAGCAAGCTGATACCGATGGTGCGGACGCTGATCTCCATACCGGCAGGCGTTTTGAAGATCAATTTTGTAAAATACAGTGTCAGTTCAGCGCTTGGCGTGTTTGTGTGGAATCTTATCTTTGTCGGTGGCGGGTACTTTCTGGGAGATGCGGTGTTTGAGTACATTCATTTATAGGTGGGCAATACATTAGGAGGAATATGCCATGAAGATCGCTATGATGACAAATAATTTTCTGCCGTTTATCGGCGGTGTACCGATTTCCATACAAAGGCTGAGTGACGGTCTGCGCAGGGAGGGGCACGAGGTTACGATTTTTGCACCTGCATACAAGGAACAGTCGGATGATCGAGATATCATGAGGTATCGCTCGCTGATCAAGGGGATTGTCAACGGCGCTTCGGTGCCGAACAGCTTCGACAGGCGGATCGAGTGCGAATTTGCAAAGGGAGATTTTGATCTGATCCATGTGCATCATCCTATGATGATCGGTTGGACTGCGGTGTATCTGTCACGGAAATATCATGTCCCGCTGGTGCTCACATACCACACGAGGTACGAACAGTATCTGCACTATATCAAGGCATCCTGCTTTCAGGGTGCAGTGCCGTTCTATATGAGAAATTATATTTCGTTCTGTGATATGGTCTTTGCACCGACACCGATGATGCAGGATTACCTGTACCAGATCGGATGCAGGACGCCGGTGCGTGTGCTTCCGACAGGGATCTGCAACGACAGTTTTCAGGTGGACACAAATGCGGCAGTGGCACTGCGCAGGGAAATCCTCGGTGAGGATCAGGACAAAAAGTACCTGTTCTGCACAGTGGCGCGGCTGGCAAAAGAGAAAAATCTGGAATTTTTGTTTCGCGTGTTGTCAGAGCGGAAAAAGACAAAAGGAAACTCGGATTTTCGTTATGTGCTGGCTGGCGAGGGGCCGGAGGAGAAGCATTTAAGAAAGCTGGCAGCAAGGCTTGATCTGGAAAAGGAAATCTGTTTTGCGGGGCGTGTGCCAAACGAGGAGATCAAAAATTACTGCCGCGCTTCCGATCTTTTTCTGTTTTCCTCACAATCGGAGACACAGGGGATCGTGCTGCTCGAGGCGATGGCAGCCGGCACACCAGTGCTTGCGGTACAGGCGACGGGTGTGAGCGATATCGTGGTCAACGGTATCAATGGATTTATGACAGATGTGTCAGAAACAGAGTTTGGGGAAACACTTGAAAAGATGCTAGAAAGCCCGCTCAGTCATCTGAAAAAAGGGGCGCTGGACACGGCACAGAAGTATCAGGTACAGGAGATTGCCAGAAGTGCAGCGGATTATTATAAGGCAGCGATCGCGGCGCGCGAATCGTTACAATTCACACCTACACCATTTTTTATCAGATTATAAGTTATTAAGGTGTGAATTATAACAGATTTTGCACACAAAATGCTAAAGGACAAGCATTTTGGCGCATGACTCCCACTGCGTTGGCATGGTGTGAAAAGTAACCGCGAATATACAGACATAGATTTGAACGAAAATTTCCTATTCCGCTAAATAAGTGGTATACTGTAACTGTAGAAAAGTATGGGACGTGACAGCAGCAGGGTGGGATATCTGCGAGGATGAAAAAGGGGAATGGATGAACATGGAAACATATCACATTTTGATCGTTGAGGACGATAAGGAAATACGGGAAGGAATAGAGATCTATCTAAAGAATCAGGGCTACAGTGTGTCGCAGGCGGCAGATGGCATTGAGGGACTGCAGAAGATCGAGTCGGAGGAATATCACCTCGCGATCGTGGATATCATGATGCCGCGCATGGACGGTATCACTATGATGATGAAGGTGCGTGAAAAAGGATATGAATTTCCGGTCATCATGCTGTCGGCGAAATCGGAGGAAGTTGACAAGATCATGGGACTTAATATGGGAGCCGATGATTATGTCACGAAACCCTTCACTACGATGGAACTGCTCGCGCGGGTGAACTCGCACCTGCGCCGCTATCGGAGATATCTGGATGCCGTTACGGAACAGGAAGATCACGACCGCATCCATGTGATCGGCGGACTGGAATTAAATGAGGATACAGTGGAGGTTGCAGTGGACGGCAATCCGGTGAAACTGACACCGATCGAGTTCAAGATCCTGCTGTTGCTGATGAAAAATCCAGGCAGGGTGTTCAGCGCGGATGAGATTTATGAGCGTGTGTGGAATGAGCAGGCGATCAATACAAACACGATCATGGTACATGTCAGAAAGATTCGGGAGAAGATCGAGATCAATCCGAATGACCCGAAATATTTGAAGGTGGTGTGGGGTGTTGGGTACAAGATTGAAAAGCAATAAAAAGGCATTGTATACGGCTGTTGTGATCGTGGCACTGGCTGCGGTATGCTTTGCTGTGACCGCAATATACTGCAGATATGATGTAAGCGAATATTATGCGGAATACGAGAGTGACTTTGAGAGTGATTTTTTTATTGAAGTCCTTTTCCAGTGGAATTATGTACTGTATCCTGAGGTGATGGAAAAAGGCGGACAGAGCGCATCCATAGAAGAGTTGTATCTTTCGTTTGAAGAGGAGGAGATCTCACATGTAACCAAGGAGGATTACTATGGGATCGAGATAGCATATGTGGGCAGCAGTGAACAGCTGAAGGCAGAATATGTTTCAGCGCTGCACGCTCATCTCCTGCAGACAGACGAACTATATACGACAGAACTTGGAAAGAAGTTGGATTACTGTGTGATCGCAAAAGACACAGATACTGTTTTGAAAAATACAACGAGGGATATAGAGCAGTTGACAGACGGGAACGCCCAGGAGTATGTGTATTATTTGATCATACAGTACGATCAAAACGGTAATATTTCTGACATACAAGTCAACAGCGGCAATTCGGAGCAGTTTCTAAAGAACGCACAGCTTGTGGCTAACAGCACAAATTCCCAGCCGCTTGAAGGGAAGCAGAGAGTGACGAACTATGTGCTAATAAACGAGTCTGACATGGTGGACACAAGAGTGGTTGTAAAACAAAAGAATCCTCAAAATGCGGTTTTTATATATGCCATGACAGAAGAGCAGATGGAGAATTTTGGATGGCTTCCGATCTATCAATATGATGATTCCGGGAAAGCTTCTGTCAAGCATTATATGGGATCTGACAATAAAGAGGCGATATATTATGGCAGAGTCGGCGTAGGGAGATGGTATCTGTTGTGTCTCGGGGTGATCACGGTCGTTTTTGGATTTCTGTCGCGCTATATGCCGCAGTGTATGGCAGAAACGGCAGGTACAAGGCGCTCCGCAGAGCTGATCCTGGTGATTCAGTGGTTTCTGGCGGTTGTTTTCTGTGAGTACGTTATAATGTTCGTCTATTATGTAAATGAGCTATATTCTATCACTGAACAGATTGATTTTGTGATCTTGTTTGTCGTGATGTTCCTGCTGTTTGGCGTGTGGTATTGGTGTCTGCTGAGTATACAGGATCTTTTCAGGGGACTGCGCTCTTTTATCAAAAACAGAAGCCTGTTGTATCGTTACTGGGGACGGATAAAAAATTTTATCCATAATATCCGTGTCAGATGGAATGATTCGCTGGCAAGTGTTGATCTGAGAGAAGATACAGCAAGGTTTTTGAAAAAGGTGGTCATAATGCAGTGTCTGATCACATCGATGGCATGCTGCTTTTTGAGCCTTGGGAGCATTTTCATGATATGTTATTCCGTGGCGCTCTACTTTGTGCTGCGGCGCTACATTGGCAGGATACAAAAGGGATACAGACATCTGCTGCAGGCGACGAACGCGATCGCACAGGGGAAGTTTGACAATGCATTTGAGGGCGATTTTGGAATTTTTGAGAGCTATAAGGAGGAGCTGTATCAGATACAGGGAGGATTCCGCACAGCGGTCGAGGAGGAGGTCAAGAGCCAGCGCATGAAGACCGAGCTCATCACAAATGTCTCACATGACCTGAAAACACCATTGACAGCGATCATCACCTACACGGATCTGCTAAAGGACGAGAAGATAACAGACGAACAGCGGCAGTCGTATCTGGCAACACTTGAGCGCAAGGCGCTTAGACTGAAAGTATTGATAGAGGATCTGTTTGAGATCAGCAAGGCAAGCAGCGGCAATGTCCGGCTCGAGCCTGTCGCGGTGGATATCTGTAATCTAATACGCCAGGTGTATCTTGAACACGAGGACAGAATGACGGCATCCGGCTTGGAGATACGGTTCGACATGCCGCAGGAAAAGATCATCCTGCAGCTTGACAGCCAGAAAACGTACCGGATCTTCGAGAACCTCTACGTCAATATCACAAAGTACGCGCTGCCGAACACGCGCGTCTATGTACAGGCAAAAGTGATCACCACAGAGGCAGAAAGTATGTCTGCAAAGAAGATCCGCATCGAGCTGAAAAACATCTCCGCACAGGAGCTGATCGTTGATTCGACGGATCTGACAGAGCGGTTTGTCCGCGGTGATGCTTCCAGGAACAGTGAGGGAAGCGGTCTGGGACTTGCGATCGCCAAAAGTTTTATCGAGCTGCAGGGCGGGCAGTTTGGCATTGAGATCGATGGGGATTTGTTTAAGGCAGTGATCGAGTGGAAGATCGCATCTGATCTATAGAAAACAAAAAACACTGGGAAAGACCAGTGTTTTTTGTTTTCTATAGATCAGATGCGACAGGATTCGAACCTGCGGCCTCTGCGTTCCGGATAAATGAGGGCGCATTCTTATTAATTTTGCAGCCAAAATCCCCAGTCGTCTCCAAATCCCTCATCGATCTCGGCACTGTCATCATATAATTCGCTCCGAGATCTTTTCGTATAGTTCCATATCTCTGGATGATCGTCATATTGTGATGTGGTGGCTTGGACTTGGTTCGCAAAAATATCAACAGCCATTTCATAACCCCAATCTTCAAAATAAAGATATCCGTCTGTTGAACTCCATGAGAGAGAACAGCTTTCTAAGATACCGCTCTTCATCAGATCTACGGACAGATTTTTTAACATTTGATTTATGGTATTTCTCTCTTCTTGGCTTCTTGGATATTGTGTGAAATTCAATGTCTCTCCGTCAATCTCTGCCCCTGCTCCTTTTTCTGAGATCATCTGTATGATCTCATTTTTTATCGCTTGGTATCTGGGATCTTCTGACCAGTCGCTTCTGACAAAATCTGCTGCGGGGTCGGATATTCTCGGCGTTTCCAGTGGTTCCCGGTGCTTTATCACCTCGCCATTTTCAATAGTATAATATTCGTTTTCCGTTATTGGCGTTAAGCTATAACCAAAGCCTGACATCAGATATCCCATTCTAAGATAATTTTCATCGCCTGCTTCGAGCAGGACAGAGCCTGCCGAGGTAGTGGTGTTGTCTATCCCTTCGTATGCTTGACGACCCTCTGCTTTCCCGCACGTTGCGTAATGCTGATACAGGGCATCCCTATCTGTCCCCAATACCGCGGTTACGTCGGGATTGTTCTGCGCATAGTATTCCGCATCGAAGATTGTCCCGTCCGGCATGGTCTCGGGTGCTGCAGATACTGTTAGACTGCTGCTCAGTACCATTGTCGCAGCCATGATTGCAAATAATGATTTCTTCATATTGTTTTCTCCTAGTATAATAATGGTGTAGTCAAGAATGACTACTGGTTAATTGTT
>ERZ778516.2685-NODE-2685-length-11543-cov-5.510533_pt1 | contig 11543 bp, 7 predicted proteins | sample MGYA00510342_ERZ778516 | MGnify/ENA primary metagenome ERZ778516 (study PRJEB29527, sample SAMN07138961) | mouse gut metagenome | material: feces | host: mouse | place: China:Nanjing | collected 2016-01-25 ...
TTTTCTCTTGGCGACACTGATGCTGGTGTCGTCGTTTGATGAGTATAGCTTCTGTTTGATGTTATTGTTTGGTGAACAGAACTTCTGTTTTGTGTTGCTGTCGTTGCTTGGGCAGTTTGAACAGGCTGATTTACTGCAGATGAAACAGGATAAGAAGTTATTGAAGATGGTACAGGCTGAACATTATTAAGAATGACAATTTCACGATTTTCCGAATTAATATATATTTCATCAAAATAAAATTTATCTATCATCTTCTGTAATTCTTTTACTGTTTTTTTATAGCTTAATCCTGCCTGTGCTGCAATATTTTCTAAGCTTCTTTCATTATGGTTTATAATAATATCTTTGAATATAATATAGTGTTTGTCAAATTTCTCCATATTTTTAGAAGAATACACCATAAGTCCTCCAAAAATTAAATAACTTAAAAATGTTTCAAGAAAAGCCTTGGTATTTTGATTTGTTTTACTGCCTATAAGTCCTATAAGCATACAAGCAGCACCAACCAGACAAAAGTAGCCAAATCCCTTTAAGACTTTTCTGAATTTCCTTGCAGTCCCTCTATTAAATTTCACTCTCTTACAAAAAAAGAATATGCCAACAGGCCAAAAGAGGATAGTCCAAAGGATTATTTTCTGGCATGATGGTATTTCTATTCTATTTTGCATAATACTTACCTCCTATATACTACCCTGTTTTAAATTTCTTACCTGTAAATTTCTTTTTGTAATCAAAAAATCAATTTCTTGTATTTGTTTATTAAATTCTGATATATCAACTTCTTGTATTTTAATTGTATTTTCTAAATTTAAAATGGCACTATTTAATTCCTTATCTGCATGAACCGTCGCAGATTTATCAGAATATTTAATTTTGTCTATTAATTTATCAATATCAGCTTTTTTATCAATGAATTCTTTTATTAATGTAAGTCTGTCTATAAACTCCTGAACCCGTAAATCTGCCTGTAAAATTTCTGTATCTCTTTCTTTTGCGGTTTTAGATGCATTTGCAGTAACAAGCGCAATTCCAGCAGTGATAACCAATAGTATAATTTGAAAAATCAAAAATCTGCGAGGATAAGAATCTAAAAAATTTATGTAAATAAGAGAGGATAAAAATACAATTATTGCATATCCCTCAACAGGAATTCCTACTCCTGCTCTGGTCATAATCTGAGAAGATTTATCAGCTAAATATTCAACAACCACAAAACCTCCAAAAAATACCAATTCAGAGTACAATAAAAAACATATTCCCAATGTTGTTGAAAGATAAATTTCTATCTCTGCAATGACAAATATCATACATGTTGCTACAAATACTATACTGCCAATTATAATCGAAATTTTTGCTCTTCTATTCATATATTACCTCAACTTTTCTCCACAGTTTGCGCAAAATTTAGGTTCTCCATCAATTTCCATTCCACAGCTTGGACAGGTTTTTGATACACATTCCCCACATTCTGGACAAAATTTAATCTTCCCTGAAAAAGCTGTACCACATTTTGGGCATTTTTTTGGAAGCTCATAGTTACATTTCTTGCAGAAAGTATCCTCTTCATTCATATCTGCTCCACACTCTGGACATGGAATATATTTTTTACCACATTCCGGACAAAATTTTGAACCGTTAGTTACTGCTCCGCACTTGGAACAATAAATTACCTTTTTATCTGATGTTTCTTTTTTGGATTCTTTCATATCATATCCGCAAGAACCGCAGAAACGCTGTCCTTTGGGCAGTTTCACATGACATTTTGGACATTCTGATAAATTATCCGCGGAATTTCCAAAAACCATCTGATTTGTCATATTAGACATTGCTCCTCCAAGGCCAACACCCATTCCAAGACCCATTCCGGCTCCCATAAATGGTGCTGTTCCGGTACCGCGGTTTCTTGCTGCTGACTGCATAGTGTCAAATGAACGCTCCTGCTGATAATTATATCCAATAAGATTCATTTCTGCCCTTTTTGCCAAAGCCTGCTTTAGTCTTATAACGGCTAAATCTTCTTCTGGAACACTGATTTCATTTACATAAAAATTAACCAGTTTTATACCATATTTCTCCATTTCTGGCTCAATACATTCTTTGATGCTTTCTGATAATTCATTTAAATAAACATTGATTTCTAGTACACTTACAGATTTTTCCACTATATAAGTAGATATCGCATCTTTTACTTTTGTAACATATATACCTCTAAAATACTGAACAATACTTTTTTTATCAAATATTGTCATTGTTCCTACTAATTTAATAAGAAATTTCTTTGAGTCCTCAATCTGAATCCCGAAAATACCGTTAGAACGTACTGGAAGAAATACTCCATATTTTGGGTCCTGTATTTGAATCGGAGAAGCTGTTCCCCATTTAATATCTAATTTAAACAGCTTGTTCACATACCATACTTCGGCTGTAAATGGAGACCTTTTACCAAATGGCAGATTAATAATATGATTTAATAGCGGGATATTTTGGGTACTTAGAGTATGTCTTCCGCTCGGAAAAACATCCAGTGCCTTTCCACCCTTATAAAGAACTGCTTCTTGTGATTCATTTACAATTAATTGTGTCCATGTGCCAAGTTCTTCACTTGGATATTTCCATGCAAATACATCAGGAGCCCCATTGTATTTTACTACTTCAATTACTGCCATTACTTATCCTCCTCAAGTTTCTTATTATTTTATATTTTTTCTTTGTATTTATTTTTTTAATTATAAATATTTATTCCCATTTTGCAAATAAGGTACAGCTTCCGCTTTTGTGATACATCTCAATTGTTTTTTCCAAACGTTCCCGCTCAACTCTAAGATATGCCGCCTGACAGTCAAGACACATAAATTCTTTTGACGCTTTTCCAAACAGCTTTCTATGCAGAGCTATCTCATCAGACATCAGCTTTGCTTTGCAGGTTTTGCATAAATATTCCGTCACCTTACAGATACCACCCTGCATCTGTATACCTTCGAACCGTGCGCTGGTACAGTATTTGAGAAAATTTCTTTCTTTACTCCCAAATTTTTATGCTCAATACAGTCATAAAATTCCAGACCTCTGCCCGAGCCTGCATTCAATCCCATATCCCAGAAGTTTACCGCAACCCCTGCCGCAGTATCACCCATATTAAACATGCCAATTGCAATATCTCCGTTTGATAAAAACTTTACCAAAACAAATGACTCTGGATTTTCTGAACATAAAAATGGAGCTCTGCATTCTCTGTCCTGATTAATTGCGATTAAATCCCGATTCATCAAAATTTTCTTTGTTGTATCAGTAAGCTTTCTGACATCACATCCAATCATAAGAGGTGAATTCATAATTGCCCATAAGGAAAAATGTGTCTGATATTCCTCATCTGTACAGCCTCCGGCAGAAATATATGAATTGCCGCCCTTTCCATACATGCCGACCACCAGCATATCCATATCATTGTGACAATATGCTCCTGAAAATGCTTGCTTATCAAGCTGTGAATGTGCAATATCTCTGATGGAATTCCATGAATCATTAATATCACCGGTAGAACGGAACAAATGTGCTCCTGAAGAACGAATCCAGTCATATACAGAATCAGTACCCCACTGACATGCTGAAAACACAATATCTCTGCCTGAATTCGCTAGAGCGATTCCCATTCGGCGGTAAAGTGTTTTTCCATCATGATTTTGCGGTTTGTAGCAGTTATCATATTTCAAATAATCTACTCCCCACTCTGCAAACTGCGCAGCATCTTCAAATTCATGTTCAAAGCTTCCCGGATATCCGGCGCACGTTCTGGTTCCACAACAGCTATACATACCGAATTTAAAGCCTTTTTCGTGTACATAATCCGCCAGCGCCTTCATTCCGTTTGGAAACTTCTCCGGGTCTGCCACCAGCTTTCCTTCACTGTCACGTTCTCTTAAACTCCAACAGTCATCAATCACCACATACTCATATCCTGCCTCTAACAGTCCCTGTTCTTTCATGGCATCTACTGTTTCTTTAATCAGGTCCTCGCTGATATTTTCTGTAAATGTGTTCCATGAATTCCATCCCATAGGAGGAACTTTACATAATGCTTTTCTTTCCATAACTTACCGTCTCCTTTTTGTATATTTTTTTAATAATCAACACATGACTCGATTTCGATTATAAAAGAAATCAAAAAAATTGCAAGCTTTTTATTTTATAATATTTCTTTCCTTTTTTCTGCACTGCAATCCGGAAAAACTGTCCATAAGCATTATACAATACATGCTTTGAATTATACAATACTAAAAATAAAATAACAGCTAATTTAAAACAAACTTTTAAACTAGCTGTTATTTATAAATTCAATTAAATTTTATATTTCATTCTTACTATTTTTCTTTCTGCTTAAAACAACCGCTGCCATAACTGCCGCTGATATTATAAAAAGAATATTATATATCCCTATATTGCTTGTGTCTCCTGTTTTTTCAGAACCACTCAGTGTTTCATCTTTTTTCTCCGATACATTCTGTGTCGTTTGCTCTGTTGAGTTTTGTTCCTTATTTTCTGTCAAAGTTTCTGACGGATTCTCCGACGTGTCTTCAGGTGAAGTTTCTGACGGACTTTCAGATTCATTAGGTTCAACAGTTGTTTTGGAAATGCCAACACTTAAAATATTTGGTGCCCATCCATCTGCATTAAACAATGTAATAATATTTTCACCTGCCTGCAATACTACATCTAAATAAATCGTTTCGGCAGAATCCACGGTATAGGAACCAGTAGACGGACATACTACTGTTTTGGCTTCGCCGTCGTTTACCTTTATCTGCACATTTCTTGTTTCTCCTGCGTAATAAGTAAGCTGAAGCTTATAACTTCCGGTTTCATCAGCGGCTACATGAAATACCGCTGTACAGTTAGCACTGTTTCCAAGCCATCCGATTCCTCCGTTTTCAAGCTTTGCGCCTCCTGCGAGTATTGCGGACTCCGCATTATATATCGTGTATTCGTATTGTGTTCCGTCAACCGGCTTAATTCCATCATCTGTATTATCAGTCACAGTTGCCTCCTGATTGGCTTTCTGCTTAGAAACAGCGATTCTGTCCACATCCGGCGCTTTTGTTTCGTTATTAAAGAAGGTTATGCTGTTTTTTCCTTTCTTTAAATTTACGTAAAAGCTGTCTGCTGACACTGCATTTACTCCACAGTTCAGCTTCTTTGTACGAATTGCCTCTTCCCCATTAATACTATAACAGATTCTTCTTTCTACACCGGTAGAATAATACAGGCGCATTTCGTAAACACCGTCTTCTGCTGCCTCAATATTATTGATTGTCAGTGTATTACTCTTTAATCCTCCTATTCCGCCTACTCTTTTCATGCCTGATACAAACTGATTCACTATAAGAGATGTATTACCTCCCAAAGTGTTTGCACTGTCTTCTGCCTCATAAAAAGTATAATCATCATATGCGGTTGATAATTTCATATCCTTCTTTGTAAGCTTTATAGAAATACCACCGTTTTCTAGTAAATGAATATCCAGTCCCTTATCTTTTGTTACAGTTGTCTGCTGGATTACAATATCGTTTCCCTCTTCATTATCCTCAAAAATATAAGCGTTGTATTCACCGTCTCCAAGAAAACTCAAATCAAGTGTTGTATCCCATGCATCCGCTGTCATGGCACCGATATACCAGTCCTCACCATTTCTTCTGGCTACTGCAAGGCACTTCGCCGGATATCCGTCGATTAGCCTTGTTTCATCCCATGTAACTGGAATATCATTCATCAGTGCCAATCCTTTGAATCCTTCCAGTTTAAAAACAGAAGAAGCATAGTTTGGCAGACCGGATTCATAAGCGACAATCTGTGCAAGCTGATAACCTGCCGTTGTATTTAACTGATTAATCTTCATTGCCGGTGGTGTATAATCCATACCACCCAGAACATTTCTTGTAAATAAATAAGTAAGCTGTGATGCTACTGTGGAACCAACATTCCACTTAAACCATTCCGCGCCGCGCACTGCCTCATAGCCTAATACATTTGGAAAGGTTCTCTGTTCGCCGCTTGGCACATTACAGCCATGGAACAGTACATTCAATTTATGCTTTGCCGCAATTGTAGCGCAGTCATACATTTGTTTCATGGTATATTGATTATCACTCTCATAATAATCTACCTTTACGCCTTTTACTCCCGTTTCCTCACACCATGCAAACTGTTCCTCCAACTGGTCTGCTGTCTTTAAGGAATATTTCGGATATGCCGCCTCACCGGCTGCATCCTTAAATCCACTGTGGTTTTGGTTGTTCACTCCATACCAGAGCATAATATCGACGCCTTTTTTATTCGCATAATCTGTAAGCTCTTTTACTTTTTCTTTATAATCTGTCCACAGACACCATCCAAAGTCAATGCAGACGTATTCCCATCCGTTTTCTGCGGCAAAGTCAATATAATCCTTCTGCTGTTCATATTCCACAGGGTCATCACCGGATTCTGACCACCATGACCATGCGACTCTTCCCTGTCTGACATACGACGTATCTGCATATAATGTTTTGTCCGGTTCCGGATTTACACTTGTGAATATGCTTGCGTTCACAATATCATTCAGATTATCTGCGATTGCTGCTACTCTCCATGGAGTAGATACTGTACCATCAGATTTATATGTTTTGGATACTGCGCTGGTCTGCTTATTGCCGAACTGTATCTTTAAATTTCTTGAACCAGATTTTGTGGAGAGATAAGAAGCACAGTATGGGTCATTATCATTATATACGCCGCCTTCTGCAATCAGTACCCACATGCCATTTTTGCTGTCATTTGCAAGAAACGGTACCGGAAGATTTCCTGAAAGGTTCTTAATACTCTTCATGGAACTCTTGACAAAATTAAATTCATAATTTACATCTGTGCTGTCTCCCTGCCAGACATCAGAGGAAGCTGGAAGCACATATTCACTGGCTTCTTCTTCAATGCTCACTTTGCTGTCTGACTCGCCAAACAGAGTATATTGATACGCAATTCCTCCGTTAAAGCTCTTTATTGTTACTTTGATTTTCTGCGATGCATTGTCTTTCTTTGCCAGTTCAAAGGAAATTTCTTTATATGAATCGGAAACCTGTCCTTTAGAACCGCTTGTCATTGTATAATTTTCAGTACCTTCGGTTTCTTTCAGGCTGTTTTCTACATATACCATATCATGGGTAAAATCAACAGAAGTTTTAATACCAAGCTGCGAAGCCTGAAGTACAGTTGTTCCATTTTTTTCTGTTGTGTAGAAAAATCTGCCTGTCTTATCGTCTGTCATAAGCTGTGTTTTTAATGTTCCGTCTGGAGATGTAACAGATACACGTTCCACTGGCAAAACGGATGTTCCGTCTGTGAGCTGCGTTGCGCTGCCATAATCCTTTTCCTCCTCCGGCGTTACAGAAAAACCATATGTACCTGCCAGTTCTGCCACTTCCTTTGTTGTCAGCGCTCTCTTATATAATGAAACATCATCAAGCGAAACAGCACAGTCAGGGTCAGCCCATCCGGAGCTTGTTTTTCCAAGAGAGTTTCTTACCAGAGATTCCATGTCGTTTAAGCGTGCTGTTAATTCTGTTTCACCGCCGGCAGTTATGGAAGAATCAACCTCTTCTCCGTTTACATAAAATGTAATGCCATATTTTGTTACAGTGAAGGTAATCAGATGCCAGATATCTTTTTCCGGTTCTGTTGTATAAATAGAACGATATACATTGTTTCCGTCAAAGATAACATTCCATACTTTATCTGCGGCATAAGGAGTATATGCAAATTCATCGCCTTCTGCGGCATTTGCCGAACTGATTGCTCTTGTATAACTGCCAGCAGCTCCGTCTGTTTTTGCCCAGAAGGAATATGTAAAACCTGTGTCCGCAGTTACCCCTTTGTAAAGTTCAGCGGGAAGTTCAGCATAGGAAGAACCTTTCGTACCACCTGATAAAACCAATACTTTGTTACCGTCCTTGGAGTATATCTGCTCTCCTATTTTCACTTCAGATAACTCTGTCTTTGCCGTTCCTTTTAACTGTGCATCGCCTTTGCCGGCTGTCCCTTTATTTTGCACAGTATTATTAACTGTGTCCTCAAAATCCCAGAAATAATCTGGTGAAACTGTTGATGATTCCTTTAAGTGTTCCTGGGCCTTTGCCGGCTTTGAAGGCTGAATCCAGCCAACAGAGGTAACTGCCACAGCGGCAGCCATTATTCCCGACGCAATCTTTTTCGTTGCAGCCCTTTTCCTTGTAAAATTTTTCCATTTTTTTCTCTTCATAGTGCATAGTCCTTTCCTGAAAATATTTTTAATGCTTCATAAGAATATTTTATTGGTTATTTACTGATTTTCCTATGGAATTTTGTGAGAAATGCTATGCAAAATGTGAGTAATTACTAATTGCTGTCTGTATGCTTTTGTAAATATTCAAGTACTTTTTCCTTTGCCATATTTGCTCCTGTTGGTGAAAACCCATGTCCTTCACCATTCATTGTTATCAGCTCTGCATGAGGATACTTTTTTTGTGCTTCCACAGAATAGGAAAGAGGAACGATTTCATCCCTATCCCCATGCAGGATAAGCACATCTTTGTCATAAGAGCCAATATTGTCAAAGGTATAAAAATCATGTATATCTGTAAAAAAATTTCTTCCTAACTTAAGTCCCCAAAAATCTACTGTTTCCGGTATTTTTTCAATATCTGGATAATTTTTTCTCCAATCGTCTGGTATAGAAAATGCAGGAAAATAAAGAATCATTCCCTTTACCTTTTCCGCCCTTTCCTCTGCTGCGAGCGCTGTTACCAGTCCACCCTGGCTTCCTCCGAAAAGGAATATCTGCTCTGTATCTACATTTTCCATAGTTTGAAAATAATCAAAAATTGCAAGTACATCGGATTTTTCTGTAAAGATTGTCATATCCGTAGTTTTCCCTGTGCTTTTAGAACCTCCTGAGCCGCCACAGAAATCAAACGCATATGCAAGATAGCCATTTTGTGCATAATATTTACACTCATTTACAAAATCGTTATTTGTTCCATTATATCCATGACTTAAAATAATCACCGGATGCTTTCCTTCTTCCACTGGTACATAAAGCTTTCCATATATCGTGTTCTCGCCATTTTGAATACAAAGCTCTTCAACATTAATAACATCTTTTTTTATATCCTTTTTCGTTTCGTTTTTTTCATTGTGGTCTGTTTGCTTGCTGGCTGTTTTGTCCTCCTCTTCTGAATGATTGGCTTTACATGCAAATAACAGCATAGTTGTACTTACCATTATAATCCCCAAAAATAATTTTTTTCTCATCTTCTGCTCCTTTCAGCTTTTTCTTCATTCTCCTATCATACTATTATTGTTTGACAGCAAAAATAAAATAACATATATTATTCTACCAGTTATTTTTAGATTTTTACATGGATTTTTGTGACATATAATGTGCATAATGCAAGATAAATAATCGGAGCTGTTGCACTAATGCAACAGCTCCTTGTCTTTATTTTTCCTGCTCCCGAAATTCTGTCGGACTGATTCCCGTATGTTTCTTAAACATTTTGGAAAAAGCCATCGGGTCGCTGTACCCGATTTGCAGTGCAATTTCCCCTACCTTTTTTTCTGTCTGTGATAATAATACTTTCGCCTGTTCCATTCGATATCTCAAAAGATACTCCTGCGGAGATAAATTTGTTACAGTTTTAAAAATATTTGTCAAATAACTGCGGTCAATCCCAACATAACCGGCAATATCATTAATTTTCACATCGCTTTTATAGTTTCTCTGGATATAATCTATCGCCTGCTCCACATAGATTTTATAAGGATAGTCATACCTTTCCTCTTTTGGCAGTCTGGCACGGTACTCATCAATCAGCACAGAAAGCACTTGAAGCAGCGCCGCCTGTCTTTTCAGTTCATTGGAATGTGTCAAATGCCTGCATATAATCATTTGCTGTATATACGAAAATACCAGTGGTGTATTTTCACATCTGCATGTAATAGTATCTCCCTCAAGACCTGCATAGGCAAGATAGGCGGGCGCCTTGATTCCATTAAAGCCTACCCAGAGATAGGACCATGGATTAGCAAAATCCGCTACATAATAAACTTCTGTATTCGGCTTTATCAGAAACACATCGCCTCTGGAAAGATGATAAGTATGCCCGCCGCAGGTAAAACTTCCCTTTCCGTCACTGATAAAGTGCAAAATATACTCTTCTCTTTTTCCCGGTCCGAAAAAATGTCCGGCTACACAGTTTTGTATTCCACAGGTTGATAAATATAAATCAATCGTACTGTGATTCAAATCTTCAAGACACTGAAACCCCGCAAAATTTAAATAAGTTGCATTTTCCATTTTTGGCTTCTCCATTTTTCCATTTGATTTGTCCGTTACTCCCCAATCAAAACAGTCTGTCCATCAAAAACAAATCCACAATGCCAAATATGTTCCATTGTTTTATCTTTTTACAATCCTGATTTCAAAATCCTGTATTTCAGCAGAAATCATTAATCCCATATTTGAATGCTGCTCTTGAAAGAGGGCAACTAACAACATAGATTATAATTCCCGAAGCCTCTCTACAATTCTCTCAAAATGCATTGCATGGCTTGCTTTTACCAGTATGGTATCTCCCTGTTTTACCATTAAATCAAGAAACATCAACAAATCCTCTACCGTATTATAATAATAACATTCCATATTTTTGTTGCTGTCTTTTAATCCCTGATATATATTTTCACTTAAAGTTCCCACAAGAAAAGCAGTATCAATCATTTTCTCTCCAAGATAGGCTCCCACTCCATAGTGCAGCTTCTTTTCATCGGCACCAAGCTCAAACATATCGCCAAGAATTGCCACCTTTCTGGTGTCTGCGCTGTCCAGAACATCTATGGAAGACTTCATGGAAACCGGATTTGCATTATAGCAGTCATCAATCACAGTATATTTTCCGGTTTCCACAATATTGAGTCTGCTGCCCACGGACTTTATATTTTCAATTCCCCGCTTCATATCTTTGCTGTTCATATCAAACAGACTTCCTACCGCAATCGCTGCCATTGCATTATACACCATATGTCGGCCTGGAAGACTGAAGCTCACCTCTATTTTCTCTGCTGTTCCATTAACACGAGTGAAACAAATGGTACTCTCTGTTCCATAAATCCCATTTGTTTTAATATTTTCCGCAAAAACATCGCCTTTATTCTCCCCTTTCTGCATACCATAAAAAATATATTTTTTAACCTTATTCAGGCAATCATAAGCTGCATGATTTTCTGGAATAGTGCTTAATTTATCATCATCTTTATTCAAAACTGCATAACAGTTTTCTGTTGCAAAATCAAAAATCTCTGACTTTGCCTTTAGTATTCCATCTCTTGAACCAAGGTTTTCCAGATGACATAATCCTATATTTGTCATAACGCAGACATCTGGTTTTACCATATAGCTTAATCTGTGCATTTCTCCAAAATCACTAATACCCATTTCCACAACAGCGACTTCATGATAATCCCGAATACTTAAAAGAGTA
>ERZ778516.2687-NODE-2687-length-11528-cov-12.198553_pt1 | contig 11528 bp, 14 predicted proteins | sample MGYA00510342_ERZ778516 | MGnify/ENA primary metagenome ERZ778516 (study PRJEB29527, sample SAMN07138961) | mouse gut metagenome | material: feces | host: mouse | place: China:Nanjing | collected 2016-01-25 ...
AAAAATAAGGGAAAGAAAAACCTGTAACAAATTATAACATGAAATGAACAGGACAAGAAGAACTGATTGGAATGCTTTCACAAATTTCTCCAAAACACAGACAAGGAAGGACTGATAAGATATGAGATTTATTTATGCAGCATATAATATGCTCCATAACTGTATTGACATAACCACTTTCGACGGATATGTTTTACGGATAGACTGCGGAAAAGCGGAAAAAGGATTGAAAACAACACCATGCTCTGAATGTGCCTTAAATGCTTTAGCAATAGACAATCCTCTTGAATATGCAACGCTGTATCTTGAGGGCGGTATGCAGACATGGGTAGATGCGGAAGATTCATTGGAATTGTGGTAACATATATTTCTTTGCACAGAGGACTGGTCATAATATAAACCAGTTCTCCTTTTATTTGTAAAAAAATGTTTTAATCAATAAGAGGGGCCAATTCCCCGCAGCTTGCTGCGTAACAAGCTAAGCGAAGCTGGGGAGAATACCTCGCAGCTTGCTGCGAGGAAGTTTATTGTCCGTTTTCTGCTCAAATGGTCCATTTTCTGCAAAGAATATTGATAATCTTTGCGGTATTGTTTATATTGTCATCATTAACAGAAAAAATTACTGAAAGATACACTTATGGATAAAGAAATGCTCTGATATATGCAATTAAATCAATCTTTTATCATTTTAAGCCATACTATTTTAACTGCTTTTCTTTATTCCGTAAGAAAAATGCCATACTATAACCGATGTCGTTCAATGAATACGAGGAGTAAGATATGGAAACATATATTAAAGACTTAAACCTTTCTGCGGAAGTTAAAGCAGCCTTGTCATGGACTTTACAAATAACCAAAGTTTCAGAACTTGAAGGGCTCAATTATCTGACATTTGCAAATAAATGTCCCAAAAATTGTAATGCACTTGCTATTGCCGATGAACTGAACGCATTAGGATACCTGTATCTGCCAGAAAATGAAATATCTGTTAATGATGTTCCCATGTCGAAACGGTTACAAAATGTCCTTATGCGGAATAACATACTATACCTCTCACAGCTATCAACACATCCCAAAGAGGAAATATTGAAGTTCCGTAATATGGGTGAAAACACAATGCCGGAACTTGACAGCATATGTGAGAAATATGGCATTCAGATACGTTCTCTTGCTTCTATCAAGGAGGCATTTGACAGTTGCCATTTTCCTGCAACTTTACACACTATCTTTTTTCAGAACAATATATTCTGCATGGACGACTTTAAACACAAAAACGCCCATGATTTATATGCCATTTGCCAGCGTGATTATGCCCTGACCATGAAAACATACTATACACTAAAGAAAAATGGAGTTATGTTTGAAGATTGGGAGGATAAGTATCTATTTGAGATTCTTCCGAAGAAAAAATCTTCCTTGATATGGCAGAAATATGAAATTTCCACAGTGCCGCAACTTCCTGCCTGCAATAAACAGCAGCTTGAAGAAATAATTTCTGCATTTTCGGAATTGTCAGAATTTATAAAGTTATGACCAAGCATACTGAAGAATTTTGTTCACTGCTTTCGCATTTAACTACATATACATCTGATTGAAATGGGGGAAATATCCTCCATTTTATTTTTATCTGTTTTTACAATTCTTTTGCACTACCTTTCCCTGTATGATTGTAGAAATGAATTAAAGGCGTACAGCAAGCGGTTAAACATTTATTGGCGGTATTATATTATACTGTTTGTGTTGGCAAGGAAAGGAGGGAAGTATGCCAGAAAAGCATAGGGGGCGACCAACGACGGACAATCCCAAGACTATGCGTGTTGATGTACGTCTGACCGAAGAAGAACTGCAAATGCTGGACAAATACTGTCAGCAGGCAGGCGTATCACGTCCACAGGGATTGCGTGACGGAATTAAGGCTCTCAATGCAAAAAAATAAGAAGGAAGTGGTGCCGTTGGCAAACGTATTTACACCACTTCCCCTATGCCACCCGCACAAGGCGAGCCGCACAAATATTATACACTGTCCGGCTCTGTCTTGCAAGCGGCTTGTGGACAAATCCAGCACTGACGCTTAAAGTTGTATTTATTCTCCCAAGGCAAATGGAATTCTATTTTTTATACTAAGTTGACAATCTATCCTTATTTTAAACAATAAAATCCCTATGCCTTGCTTTTCTTCTTTTTGTTTTTCACCAGTTTCTTTACCACCACCTTTCCTTAACTGTTTCTATATAAATCGTATTTGTATCTTTCTCCCCATATCTTCCTTATATTCTTCCAGCGGCGTTTCCTTCATGGATTCCAGTAGTCTCCTGTGTTTCTGCTCTAAACTCTGCTTCACTTTCTTCCATATCTTTTCCCACGCCTCCATACACTGGCTTATCATATGCCCGATCTGGAGCAGATAATAATGATTTTTCAACGCTTGATAATTCTTGCTGTACAGATGCTCCAGCCCGTATCCATGCTTTTTCTGCGCATTGAATCCCTCATTTTCTATTTTCCATCTCTTCCTTCCTCGTTCTATCAGATCGGTTACATTCTTTCTTGTGACTGGCAAATCCGTCAGGAACCAGAATTCTTTCCGGTTTATTTGTATTTCCCCCTTTTTCTTCCCCTTTTTGCATATATGCTCCCTGCTTTCCCCATATTCCGCCAAATTCACCTTATATCCTTTATAATCTATATCTGTTACATAATCATACCAGTTTTTCCCTCTCTCCCAAATCCGTTCCTGGTAATTCTTTTCCAATCTTTTCAGTTTCCTGTATTCCCCTGCAATGCTTGGGATACTCCCTTCTTTATACCGCACAATATACCGCCAGTTTTTTCTCCCGCATCTTTCAAAGAAGCCTTCACATGCGTACAAACTATCCCCGCACAGGCAGACGGGCAGCCTTGGAAATCCTTTTTTCAGCTTTTCCATCAAACGCTAGCAGGCTTTCCTTTCACAGTCCTGTTTCGTCATCTCTTTTCCATCTTCATTGTCTACAAATTCCGTCTGCATACTTATCAGGATTTTCGGATGCAGCACCAGTTTTGCCTCCAGCACATAATAATAGTTCTCCTGGTATTCTTTTTCCGTCCCTCTGTTATGTGTCCGGTGCAGGCTCTTCCCATCTAATTCCCTCTGGGTGCTGTAAAGCTGCGTCCCGTCTATGATAACCTGCCAGTATTTTCCCCTTATGCGCATATCTTCAAATACCCGGCTGCGCAGCAGCCTGCGGCACAGACAATGAATGACTTTCTGCAGGTTTTCCGGCTCCAGCCGTTCCAGATACCGGTTGATGGTTTCCCAATAAGGCAGTTCCTCCACGGCAGGTTCTTCTTTGCATAACAGCCAGATATTTTTTATCATTATCTCGGAATTGAATTCTTCACTTGCCTTGCGCATACTGTTGATGTAAAATAGAGAGGAAAGGATACGGGTCATAAGAAGTATCACACCAGGGTACGTGATATAACTCTGATGTCGGGGATCTGGGACTTGTTTTAATAATGGCAAAAGTTCTGGGAAACAGTGCCTGATCAGCTTAGCTAATTCACAGGCAAGGTGAAACTGTTCCAAGTGTTCCCTGGCTTCTTTTCTTCTGATTTTTATTCTTGCTTCATTGTAAAACCTCCTCTCTTTTATGGGTGTGCGAAAAAATAGTTTTGTGGTTAATTCTATTATCCCGCATTTTCCCATAAAATGGGAGGTTTTTTTGTGAAAAATTTTTTTAGCGTCAGAGCTGTGGACAAATCAGAAAGGACAGATAAGCAGAATGGGAAAGATTTTAGAGGCGTTTTTAACCGAGCAGCTTCGTGTAGACAGCGGAACAGAGAGGAAAAGCCCCGAACATAGGGAAGTATCTGACAGGGGCTGCGAACTCCAAGAGAAGTTAGCAGAAAAATTAAACGATGAAGAAAAAGAGATATTGACGCAATTAGTGGACACACTCTTTGACGAGAGCTGTTATGACGCAGAGATGAAATTTCAGCGTGGTTTTCGGTTAGGTGTTCTTATGATAGCGGAAATTTTCGCAGAACAGGATATGTTCCTTTAAGACAGCTATATGTTTTGAAACAGAATGCCATCAAGTAATCAGCTAAAGGAGGCAGCCATGTATAAAAAACAGACATATATTACTGACGAGGAAACAATAAACTGCCAAAAAGTAACAGACGTATTTGCAGAACTTTACGAAAGTGAGGACTTATTGGTTCTCAATGCAGGAAGATACGGCTTTGTAAAATTGCAGTATTACAATGTCCAGTTTGGTTTTGATACCGCATACATTTTTGTAGACAGCAGAAGTTTGTTTAATGACCTTTGGCGTGAATGGTTATATACGCAGCTTCTTAATTTAGCGTCAGGAACGCCAATGGAAGATATGGATTATAAGGATATATTCAAATGTCTGCCCAAAGAAAAACAGAAAGATTTTTTAGACAAGCGGATCTGTTTTGCGGAACAGACAGGCATTGAAAATCTGCTTTTGGAAAAAACAGAACAACCGCTAGATTTATTGGAAGATTTACCTTAACAAAATATATTTGGCAAAAGGAGTGTTGTATGGGAAAAACAGAAAAGAAATCAAAATATCTATTGGACATATTCGTTAAAATAAGGACGGTCAAAGCCTTAGATAAAGCAGTCAGCAGAAGCAAGGCTTACCAAACCACATTGAAACGTCAGGACAAAGCATTTGACAGACTGGAAAAGGCAGGGCTGAACAAAGAACAGAGCAGTGTCGTTGATACAGCGATTTCAGCCACCAACGACTGCGGTGCAGTATATGGCGCAGTCGCATACAGATTGGGCTTGCAGGACGGAATAAGGCTTGCATCTGAAATAAAAGAATTTGAATAATTACATATGTAAAAGGACATTTTCAAAGAATGAAAGTGTCCTTTTGTCATTAAAAAGGGCTTTGTCATCTAAACTGTGTAAGTAAATTGTCTGAATATTCTCATTGACTGCTTGATTAATATAACTCGAATTGCCAGAATCCTGTCAAGGCAAGGGTTTTCGCCTTTACAGGATTTTGACAATTCGATAAAATCAGAATTGCAGTCTGGACAATTTACACAGATTATATGACACTCTCTTAAAAAGATTATTCCTATTTCTTTATATTCGCATAATAATCCCAAATATTGTTAAGAACATCTCTTGCAGAAGATGAAATACCCAAATTCAAACGAAAATGATTCAGGTTACCTGTTTTCTGCTTTAGCAATCCTCTGTTTTCTTTACTGATTGCAGACATAAACGCATTATAAGCTTGGTCTTTTACGTTTGTGTCTTGATTTTTCGTTGTAGATGTTTGTGTATTTGAATTACTGAAATGATATGTAATCTGTACTTTGAAATCTTGCAGTTCACTCCAAATCTGCGTAGATGTTGCCATGAAACGACTATGTGTTTCGTAAGCATTATCTAACATTTCCAGTTCCTTTTCCTTTGTCATTTCCTGCATACTTCCATCTGCTGCAACATAATATTCTTTCTGCTTGTCAGATGCCGCATACTTTTCTTCTATGCGGTCTTGCATCAACTGATAGGCAGCGACCATTTTATTAGCATAGCTATCAAAGGAATCAGTCTTCGTGCCTTTTTCATTCTCAATTCGTGATTTCAGTGCATCTACACTCGCCTGTGAATAGTCCTTGGTAACGAAATCATCAGAAACAGAACCATTTTCCAACTCTGACATAATCTTTTCAAAATCATTCATTATGCCATAACTACCCATAGGAGATAGCTTTGCTATATCTCCAGTCTGCCTCAAGCTTTCTATAGCAGACACCTTTTCTTTTAAAGCATTGCGCCCTTCCTCTGAAATCTCCACGCTGTCACTTTGCCGCTTATCTGACACACTGTTATTATCTGCCTGCTGTAAATGTTGCTTTATCCTATCGGCATCTACCCGATACGAATACGGCAGTGTTCTTTGCAAATTATTTATATCCATTGTTCCGCTCCCTTCCAATTCTCAGACTGATTTATTCCTCTGTGGTATATTCAGCATGTTGTTTTTTGTATTCGGCAGTATCTTTCACGCTTAATTCCGCTTCGACCTGCGCCAGTTTTGCTTCCAGCTCTTTTGTCTTTTGCTCATTGCCTGCCGCCATTTTCAACTGCTGTTCAAGCTGTTTCTTTTTCTCTTTCAGCTTTTTTATTTCATTTTTAACCTTATCCATATCGCCAATCGTAACCTGCACCTTGTCGTTATCAGTCACTCCTTTCAGCTTTGCGCCTTTGGGCGGTTCACTTTCTGTTTCTTCCGCCTTTTTTGGAGTATCAAAGATGATTTTCGGGTTTCCGTTTTCGTCTTGCACCATGTGGTATAAGCCGCTTGGTTTCTTTTCGGACTTTTCACTACTAATATACTCGTCCTTTGGTGCCGTAATCATTTCGGGCTTGTTTTTTTCTTTGGATTTTGCTGCTTCTTCGGCTCTTTCTGTAGCTTTTGCCGTGTGTTCCGTCTGCGCCTTGTTAATATAATCAAGACCGTACCTGTTACTGATTTCCATTGACATAATTTTGTCCTCCTTGAAAAATTTAATGCTTTATAGAGGTTCTTCCGTCATTCAGAACCGCCTTTGCCCCTTATGATAAGTCCGGGCAATCCACAGAAGCACCTATTTAAGTACTTCTACGAGATAAGCTGTAAGAAATATTTATATTCTTGTCATTGCGGCTTGACGTAAACCTGTCAAGCCCGTATATCTATCCCTTTTGTTCCCTTAGAATATAAAGCATTTACACTTTCTTTATAAATGGTATCGCCCGCAAAAACTTCATCTAATATTTCACGGGAAATAGGCTTCCCTGCCGTCCATGCAGGGTCTTTTTCTTTTACAGCTTGTGTTACCCTCCCCGCAATTTCTAAATGGAGCTGATTTAACGTCCACGGAGCTGCACGCCGGGTATTTGAATCCAATGTTTTTACATAAGAATGAATCTTGTCATAATAAGTATCTGTTTCAGCGGTGTTGTTGCCGGACATTCCGCCATATTTGTAAAACTCCTTTTTTACATCATTATAGACGTGCTGTTTCATTTCATCTGAAACATTGACAATCCGTTTCCAGTCTGTTCTCCCCGTAATTTCCATACCCTCCACACCGTATGAATTTTTGAAGTGTCCAGAACGCAGATCGTCAATCGTATTGCCGCAATAATATCCATTTGATGTAGTTGACTTTCCTCCATTCACTTTTGAAAAAAACTGCATAATCCCTTGATAATTGCTTCCTATACGCATAACATAGTCCTCCTTGATATGTAGCTCTGATACATATATTCCTGTCTGCCATTTTTATAACGAATGGCAGACAGGCTTTTTCACATCATCTTTATACCCTAAATATTCACATCAAATTTGGGATAGTAAGCATCTTCCAGTCTTTCTTTCTGCATCATTGCCTTTGCTTCCAATTCAGATTCAGCTTCCACATACTTGACAGAGATTTCCGGCTCCGCTGCTTCCGGCGCAGAGATTTTTTCTGTACCCCTATTCAGCTTTTCAGCCTGCGCCGCTTTTTCTTCTTTCTGTTCCTCTGCTTTTTCTTCTTCCGCTTTCTTCTCTTTTTGTTTCTCCAAGCGTTCGTCCATGTTCTTCTTCATTCTCTCCGCATTGGTCATTCCTGTTTCGGTAACAGAATATACGGTACTCTGTATGCTTCCGTCTTTGTTAATCATCCATGTCTGCTGATAATACGTCACTGTACCGCCCAAAGCCTTATTCTGCGCTGAAAGCTGTTCATACCCCTGCTTTTCAAGTTCGGGGATTTTTTTCAGAAAATCTTCCAGTTCCTTTGCTTTTGCGGAATTGCCCGAACATTTCTTCAAATACTCACTGGATATTGATACATTTCCGTTTGACATACAATCATAATTCTTCTGTAAATAGGAATAATAGTCTGATACGTTGTCCGCTCCGGGGTTTTTCGTGTTCCCTGTCTGCACAGGCGCAGTATCTTTTGTCGCCGCTTCCTTTGGTGCTTCATTTTTTTGTGCGGCATATGTACCCTCATACACATTGTTGTTTCCAATTCCTGTAATTGCCATAATTTCGCCCTCCTTGAAAATTTTAATACTTTCCTGTTATTGTATATTGCTAATGGCGGTTTATCCGTCATTTTTCAGCCACCCATAACCTGTTGTCATTTCTCTATGCCCTTTCATTTTTTATCATCACAGAAAGGACAAACACCCTGCCGTCCGTCTTATAATCCATTGTGCCTTGATATTTCTCTGCTGTATTTTTAATATTCGCAAGCCCTATTCCATGCACTTTTTTGTCCGCTTTGTCTGTTTCGGGAAGCCCCGCCTGCCGCTTCCGTTTCAGCGTCCCGTCAAAGCTGTTTTCTATCTTGAAGATTAACAGTTTATCTTTCCTAACAGACGACAGCCGGATAAAGGTTTTCGCTTTTGGCTCTTTTTCCTTTAGCTTCCGGCACGCTTCCATTGCATTGTCTAAAGCGTTGCCTAAAATAACAGCTATATCATAGCTTTGAATAGCCAGATCAGAGGGGAGCAGAAGTTTCTTTACATCTACCTGCAAATCCGGGACAAGGCGTAACGCTTCATGGTATTTCATGTTGAGTAATGTGTCAATCACGCTGTTTCCCGTCTTAAATCGGAAGTCCAGACCGTCAAAAGCATTGTTCATTTCCAACAGGTAGGCTTGCAGCTCTTTATTTTCACTTTCCCCTTTTTCAGCGGCAAGCCGCAGGACAACAGAAAGCGTGTTCTTCATATCGTGTTTCATGCTCCTTATGCCGGAATAGATACGCTCCATTTCCGCCATATGCTCCTGCATACTCCCTATCTGTTTTTCCAGTACAATCCTGTTGCTCCGCTCCCGGTTCAGATAAACCGTATCTTGAAACAGCTTTACCCCATACAGGATAGAAAGCAGCGACAAAAGCAGGATTGCAGGGAGGATTGCCAATAACAGCGGGTATTTATCATATACTGTTTCCACGGCATTTTCCTCCACCGTAAACATGATAATGCGCAACAGCGCACATAACAGCAGGCTTACCATAGCCGGGGTAAGGATAGATAACAGTTCCGTCCTATGGATTGCATAATCCTTTTCCCTGTAATTGCGTACAATCCCTTTCAGTGACAGATACAACAGCAGGACAAGGGCAGCTTCCCGAAAAATCTGATTTCCGATTACACTGACATTTACTGCTGTTTCAAAGGTTTTTTCGGAAGTGATAATCCCTTTCTCCATGCACAGATTCCATACCGTAAGCAGTTTATCCACTGGTTTATCAAGCAGGATAAGCACTACGAAAGCACTAATATCAGCGATTGCACGGAAAGCAGCCACAAGAAAAAGTGTAACCGCACGAAACGCCTTATAAAAACACATTGCTATAACAAGCAGAATAGAGAGGGACAGTACCGTTTTCCAAATAGTCTTTACGCTTTCATATCCTGTTGGTGGAAGCCAATAGATACATAACCGTGACAACCCATATGCTGCCGTTACAAAAAGCCCATGAAAACAGCTTTTTGTCCTGCCCTCTAAAAAACTTTCCAAAAAGTATTGCAGGCAGTACCCTTGAAGCAGGACAGAAACCACCGCTAAAAACGTAAAAATAAAATCTATCTTGCTATACACAGGAAGCCCCTCCGTTCTGCAAGTACCACATATATGCATTTACAAATTCGCCGTATTTTTTCTTTGTCAAATAGACGGTTTCTCCACCCGTAAGTGTGATACAGTCACTTTTGTATTCCGTGATGTGCGCCATATTTACAAGATACCCCCGGTGGCAGCGGTAGAACGTCCCTCCAAGCTGCGTTTCCAGTTCGCCAAGTGCGGCATAGGCTTCAATGATTTCCTGCGTGGTATGGATTTCCACTTTCCTTGATATGCTCTCAATATACAGAATATTGTCTGCGTCTATGGTAATCCCCTTGTTTCTTGTATTGATAAAAAGCTGTTTTTTCTGACGAATTTTTCGTAGCCCGGCTTCCTTTAACGCCTGCCCGAAAACTTCCGTGAATTTCTGTTCCGTGACAGGCTTTAACAGATAATGGAACGCATACAAGTCAAGAGCTTCAAAGACATATTCCTTTATGCCCGTAATAAATATCAAAACGGTGTCTGCGTTCTTTTCCCTTGCTTCCTTTGCTGCTTCAATGCCATTCATGCCGTCCATTTGTATGTCAAGAAAAATAATGTCAAACGGTTTTGTGGCGGCAAGAAATTCTTCCCCGGAGGAGAAGCAAACCACATCACAGTCCGGCTTTTCATTTTCTATCATTTCACGGATATACTCACGGATTACTTTTTCATCATCAACAACTGCTATATCCAAATCTATCACTCCTAGTCTGCTATATCTCTACTTTATTTATCGGCAGAAATTTTGTACTTTTTTGCGAAATGTAGCGAAAGACAGTTTGAAGTGTAGCGAAAGGAATTTTTCTTTTTCCGCAATTAACTCTCGGCTATTCTGATTACAGAACGGAATAGAATGTTCATCAAAAACAAAAAAATTTGAATGATGATATGCACAAAAGGACATTTTCACAGAATGAAAATGTCCTTTTGCGTAATACAAGATTTTAAGTTTTTATCTGCTGCGTTATAACTGTCCAGTCTAATACATCTGATTCCGACTCATTTTTACCCCCATAAGCTGTACCTGCTTTTCGACAGCCTCCACATTCTGCGCTAACTGTTCTATTGTGCCAGTGCGGTTTTCCGGCTTGATTTCCGGCTGTATCAGTTCCTTTGGGTATTCCTGCCTTGTGTGGATATCCATATAGGATTTCAGTCGGTAATAATAGCCTTCATTTTTGTAATCTTCAAACACAGGGGAAACCTCGCCCTTTGAGGTCTGCCACCGCATAAGGCGGGGAAACCAGCACAGTCCGTCCATGATGATTTCCTTAAATGAATTGAGCAGTTCCCCAAGTGCGGTAAACAGCCCCCGAAAGCTGTTTCCTGCCTCTATATCCGCCCCACGCTCCACATGGTTCGCAAATTCCTCAATCAGCGGCGCAAAGGGTAGATATGACTGTATAAACTGTTTTATCTGCCTGAGCGCTTTCAGGAAGATATTGGAACTTTCAATCTCCCCGTCCAATTCATCCAATTTCCTCTGCGTAGTGGACTTTCTATGGTTCAGGACGAGAATGTCAGCCTCCAGTCCTATTTTATCCGTTGACAGTTTTTCAATCTTTTCTTCCTCTTTTGCAACCTTGTATTCCGCAACCGTCAGGTCATGGTTTTTGCCCTTTTTCTTTTCCCTTACTTCCTGCTGGAAGATGGCTTTCATATAGTGGTTGGCATCTGCCCGCATTTTATCCTGCAAAACTTCTGACAGGACTTGGGGCGTGAATACGGATCGCTTTGACACTTTTGTTGACAAGCCACGCTTAAACCCTCTCCCTACCGGAACGCCTACAACGTGCATGTGTGGGCTTGCCTCATCAAAATGAATTACCGCATTGGCAATCTTAAAATCCGGCAGATACTCCTGCAGTTTCAAAAGGAGCTGCTTATAGA
>ERZ778516.2690-NODE-2690-length-11519-cov-4.377442_pt1 | contig 11519 bp, 6 predicted proteins | sample MGYA00510342_ERZ778516 | MGnify/ENA primary metagenome ERZ778516 (study PRJEB29527, sample SAMN07138961) | mouse gut metagenome | material: feces | host: mouse | place: China:Nanjing | collected 2016-01-25 ...
CAGAGGGTATCGTCCGCAGGTCCACCGTTCCACCCAGATGCCGGATGCGGCAGGCTGCCTCCCAGGATAAAAATGCACTGTTTACGTCGATGTGAAAAATTACTTTTTGCGGCATGACGGCCTCCTGTCTGAAATAGTATCTGCGTGCGGGCATGGATTTATTCGTGCCGGATGGAATTGCAGAGTGATTATGCTGAAGAACTGCACAAATCTGCAGCAATTCGAGAATGATGAAAAAGTCTCTGGCAAACCGGGCATAAATTTTAGGGTGAAGGGTACAAAATGCAGATTTGGGCAGTCTGATGCGTTTTAAGCTGAGAAATGGGATATAGTATGGTAGCCGGATAAATGTGTACAGGAACTGACAGCCATGTATGATTATGCAATGGAGCATGCACAGAAAGTATCTCTGTTTGGGTGCAGCAGGGGAGCTTATTTTCAGCTGCTTGCATTTGCAGATGCCGGTATAGACTGCGCATGGCTTCTTTCTCCGGTTACCGATATGGAAAGAATCATTCACAACCTGATGGATTACTGCCATATCAGCGAAGAAGAATTCCGGGAAAGGGTTTTGGCGGAAAACGATATGGAGCCTTTATATTTTCCATATTATGAATATGTCAGAAAGAATCCGGTTACGAAATGGAAGCATCAGACATACATTCTGCGTGGGGAAAATGATACTTTATGTGAATATGCGTATGTAAAAAGCTTTGCGGACAGATTTGGATGTGAGATGACGGTGCAGAAAAATGGGGGGCACTGGTTTCATACGGAAGAAGAATTGGACTTTTTCCGTAACTGGCTGCGGGAAAGACTGTAATTCAGATATGTGGGCAGGCTGTCTGCGCGCATTCCGGCAAGCGGTTTCAGAACAATCCGTTCCCTGAAAAGTGCGAATGATTCCGCATTCCTTCCAGCAGGACTCCTGAAATGGTAATATGGCAGTATTTTATTTTTTATTATCAGGGAGGAATACTTATGTACCAGTTTACTTGCAGAAACAGACATCTGCTGAAACGATTTATGGCTGCGGCCCTGTCTGCTGTGGTGATGTGCACGTCGCTGCCGTATGCGCCGCAGACAGCAAGGGCAGCAGCGCCTTATGTCAGCCTGAGGACCCGCTTTAAGACGCTGCAGGCCGGGCAGAGCAACTGGATGACGCTGAAAAACAATACCATTGGCTGGAAGATTACCAAGGCAGCAACGGATGACCGGACGATTGCGATGGTATACGGCAGGAAAGAGGACGGATTTATGATTAAGGGAAAATCCGTGGAAGAACCACCGTCCGGGCAAGGCTTAAGACAGCATCCAGGAAAAAACATGCGAGCAAGATTGTAAAATGCCGGGTCAATGTCACTGCGTCACCAGAGCAGGGCCGGACTCAGGCAGTCGTAACGAAGCAGGAAGAACTTCAGGCGGCTCTTAATGAAAAAAGCATCCGCACACTGTCCATTCAGACACCGAATGCTGAAAAATTTACCATCCCGAAAGGGCTTTATACAAATGTGGAACTGACCGTTGATGCGCCTTTGGCAGATATCGAAAACCATGGCCTGTTCCAGTCCGTGACAATCCAGTCAGTGAAGCCAGATACGTGGACAGAATATGCCGTCGGCAATACGCTGCGCGTGCTGGCACAGGCTTCCAGAATTGTTGTGGAAAAAGGAGCGCGGCTAAAGTCCCTAGAATATGCAAAAGCGGACGCGAAGGCGAAGCTGGAAGTAAACGGAACCGTCGAACAGGTAATTGTCAGCGAAAAAACAGAGCTTCAAATCAGCGGTACGCCGGAAAACGTACCGGAAGTATCGGTTGAAAAATCTGCTGCCGATACGGTGATTATATCACAGGCGCCTGTTCATGTAACACTGAACGCATCCGCAGAGCTGAAGTTTTTAAAAGGCGCAGAGCAGAGTACGGTAACAGTCCGTTCAGGATTTTACAAAATCGTTAACGAGACGTCAGCATCAATCAAAGTTACAAAACCGGATGGAACGGTACAGGTGATAACGTCCACCCGGGTTCCGATTTATCAGGGCAACATTTGGTATCCATCTTATACACCGTCTATCACACCGCCTGCGACTACAGGCCCGTCGATTATTCCGACCGGGCCGTCTATATCAGGGCCTGGAAATGGAGCCGGGGAAGAAGGTACGGAAGAAGACGAAAAGCCGTTTTTTTATTTCGCCACCAGGGAAGAAATGGCAGATTTTGTCTTAAAAACCATAAAGGCAGAGTCAGCGTATACCGTTACAAAACTGCCTGTGAAATTACAGTCTGATTATACGCCGGTAACTGCCTCTGCCATTTTGTCATTTCAGCTGCAGGAAGACCCGCAGGCTCTGCCGGAAGGCGTTTATGTGGAGTGGAAATGCGAGGGACTGAGCAGTAACGGCAGCGGAGACTGGGAAAGGCTTGAGGGAAGCAGCGCTAAGTTCACACTGGGCGAACTGACTCATGAGCGGGATGGAGCTTGGCCGGCATATGGGGAAAACTGTATAGGGCCTGTCGTTACGCTGCGGTTTCAAAGTGATACAATGAGAATCAGTGAACTGCCGATTGATGTGATTGTGGGAGCGATAGACACAAATCTTTTGTTTCATATGACGAGTGGAGAAATGTTTCTCCGTCGCTGGACCTATATGAAAACAAAACCGATGCCGTTAGAAAACTGTAGTGTATATGAAAAAGGGCTTCGGCCAGGTGAAACGTCTAAAGTACTTCTGACAACTATAGGTATTGACCGGGATAAATATGTGATAGATTATAAGGAGCATGACCCGCTCTAAAACGTGTATGATGGCCAGATTCTCATATGTATGACAGGGGAGTCTGGCCCTGCTGGAAAGGGGCCGGGTGACGGCCCCTTAAGCTGTATGATTGAAAAATCGGTTTCTATTTGTTTGGCTGAACAATCAGTATCATAGATTTTATTCCCGGCAGAATCTGTCCGGCAGGCGCGTACCCTGATGCTGTAAAATTCATATGTAATGGCAGCTGCTGTGTCCTGGCCGAAACTGGCAGATACAACGTTTTGCAGAGCTTCTGTTTTTGCAGGAACATTTCTGAAATCAGTGGTGCCATCTCCAAGTTCACCCGCGCCATCGGTCCCCCCCCATTCTTATCGTTGCTCGCCTTGCCTGGCTGGCTATTGTTTCTGATGTTTCCTATAGAAATTGTCTGTTCCTGTGCTGCTTTTGTCTGCACGAAAATCAAAGTCTGTTTTTGAATATAAATTTCCATGCAGGCAGGATTCACACGCATGCCAGACCGTTTCAGAATCTTCCGGATGTATCTGCTGTCAGGATTGCTTATGCGATATTCATTTTGGGGTATTGCAATTTTTCCTTCGGGGGGGGGTATAATGAAAATATTACCAGCCAGCTGTACAGGATGCTCGAAAATACACAGAAATGACAGGCATCAGAATGCTGAAAAGGTAATTGCTAAATGACGAGGTTATGAAAAACAGGAGGGGAGAGAGTCAGTATGAGATGGGTCAAATACCTGAAAAGGGGATGTGCAGTAACGTTAACAGCCGCACTGCTTGCCGGTGGAGCAAACTGGTATTCCCTGAAACTGAAAGCCGTCAGCTTATCCGGTCAGGAAGGACTGGCGGAGCCTGGCGGGCCGAATGGGCCTGAAGGGGAAATGCCGCTGGATGCGGATGCGCAGACAGCAGCAGACAGCATTCAGGATGAGGGAAGCACGCCGCAGGAAGCAGGCGAGCCGGAAGATGGCGGCGGGCTGGAAAAAACTGAAATACCGGAAGCAGATGATATCCATGCAGATGGGGCAGGCGGAGCGTCAGCAGTCTCACAGCTGGAGGAAAGCAGCAAAACAGAAAGTACCGTTTTTACAGAAACAGTTTCTGTGGAAGATACATTCGGGCTGGATAATGATGCGCTGTTCGAAGGCTATCTTGGCAAGCTTTTTTACGGGGACTACGGGCAGATGCCCGCGTCTTTGGACCTGGAAGAACAATTTCAGCTTCTGAATGAGGATGAAAAAAAGTTTTATAAGCATTTAAAAACAAAAATCACCCAGATTGCAGAAGGAAATGAAACCAGTACACAGATAAATTTTGCTGATACAGGTGTGAAGCTGACGGCTGATTCCAGGCAGCAGCTGGATGAAAAGCTGGCAGATTTCAGGTTAAAACAGGTTTACCTGATTCTTGCGGACTGTCCGTTTGAATTGTACTGGTGTGATAAAACAGCGGGCATAAGCTTTAGCTACGGCATTTCCCAGCAGGACGGCGTCTATACGGCAGAATCCTTCGTGATGAAATTTCCTGCAGCCCAGGCATATGCGGATAAAACAACAGCTCCGTCATCGGGCAGATATTATTGCGTGAATGCGGACGGCATCCGCCGCGCAAGAGAAGCGAAGGAGAATGCGCGGAAAATTGTCAGTGAGAATGCAGGCCTGGCAGATTACGAAAAGCTGAAAGCATATAAGGATGAAATATGTGCGCTGAATGAATATAATGATGCAGCTGCTGGCGGCGGGATGGCGTATGGCGACCCATGGCAGCTTGTATATGTCTTTGATGGCGACCCGGCGACTCAGGTGGTATGCGAGGGCTATTCCAAGGCATTTGCATATTTATGTGAATTAAGCCAGTTTTACAGCAGCCAGATAAAATGTTATCTCGCTTCTGGAATGATGAGTACCGCGACAGGCGGCGGGCCTCATATGTGGAACCTTGTGGCTATGGATGATGGCAGAAGCTATCTTGTGGATGTGACAAACTGTGATGAGGGGATGGTGGGTTATCCGGACAAGCTGTTTCTGGCAGGCTGCAAAAGCAGTGGAAACGGCCAGTATACATTCCGCTTTGATGACGCAGGCTGGAATGATACGACATACACTTATGATGAAGAAACCAAAAAGCTTTATCCGCAGAACATACTGTCCTTAGCTGAACAAAACTATACGCTGCCAGCCAGCAGCACCGTATCACTGGCAAACAAAAGCGAAGCAGACGGCGGCTATCCCACAGCCTGTACTTACAGTGGCAGTCCGGTTCCTGAACCGGTGCTGGATAATTTTTCCATACAAAGCACCGATGCAGGTTCCGGCGGCAGCATACCGGAAACCGTAAGCTGGAACTTTCAGTACAGCTGGCATAAAGGAGACCAGACTGGAAATCAGGCAGATTTGGAAAACAGCCTGTTAAAAAACGCTCCGTCCAATGCAGGAACGTATACGCTGGCAGTGGAAATTTCCGCAGACGGCTATGAACCGGCACGGACAGCCATTCTGGTTACGATTGAAAAAGCAGCGTTAACATCTGAAATGTTTCATGCAAAGCTGCCGGGAGACGGAAGCGTATTTTACACTGGCAGCCCGCACCTGGCATCTGTGACTGGCACAGGCATTGCCGGCAGCCTGGAAGCAGGCGAGATTTCCGTAACATACAAAAAAGACGGGGAAAACGGGTTTGCAGATGAACCCACAGACCCGGGTATTTATCATCTTTTTGTAACCGTATCTGGAAACAGCAACCTGAAAGATGCCACAGAACTGGACATTCAGGCATCGTTTGAAATCAGGGAGTTTACGCCACAGGAAGGCACGGCAGCCATATTATCCGGCGGGACAGATGAATCGGACTGGAAGCAGTCTGTGGTGCTGACGGCACCGGAAGGATTTCTGATTGCCGCAGAACTGGACGGGCAGTTTGCGCAGAGCATGGACTGGAACGTGGAAAATCCGGCAGAAAGCGGGGAGCATAAAAAGCAGACGGAAATTGTCTATTATCTGAAACAGGCAGAATCTGGCGCACTCTGTACACAGCCACAGTCTGTGTATGCGTATATTGACCGGACAGCGCCGGATTTTAGCGGCAGCGGGGATGGCATACATATCGAAGAAAGTACAGAATGGTGGAAAACACTTCTGGAGACGATTACGTTTGGGTATTATAAACAGAATCAGGTGTCGGTAACAGCAAGCGACAGCCTTTCCGGGGTTGCGGAATATTATTATTACATAGACAATCCGCAAGGCACGCAGGAAAGCACCGCACCTGCACTCACAAAAGAACAGCTGGATGCAAAAGACCAGGCAGGAGATTTCCAGAAGACAGAAAACGGCAGGTTTGCGGCTGCTGAAAATCAGGCATCGGTTATTTATGCCTATGCTGCTGACCGGGCGGGAAACCGCAGTGAATATATCAGCTCGCAGGGAATCATTCATGATACAGAAGCTCCATCACTTTCTGTTCTGGCCGATGCGGACAGCATGGCTGATACATCTGCTGCGTTTACGGTCAGTGCGAGTGAAAATGCTGCCGGATTTTATCTGGTAAAAAAAGCAGGAGAAGCTGCGCCGCAGGGCATGGATGATTTTGCGGTAAAGGCAGAATCGTATGTGCCGCTGGATGGGGTGAAAGAGCTGGAACTTAGTCCTTCACCTGCTGCTGCAAAAACAGACGGACTCGAATGCAATACGCAGTACTGTTTTTATGTGATTGCGGCAGACAAAGCCGGAAATATTTCGGATATTGCACAGGCAGATTTTACGACCAGAAAACAGATGCTGGTTTTTGATGAAACGCAGATTCCGGTTATTACAGGCATTTACGGGCAGAAGGTTTCACAAATGCAGCTGTCTTTTGCACCGGATGCAGGAGAGAGCACGGTACCGGGTTCCTGGAAGATTTCAGAAAATCAGGATGACATGCCAAAGCCAGGAGAGGAAGGCAGCTATCAGATTGAATTTGTACCGGATGATACAGATGCCTATGAGGTTTATGTAACGCAGGCTGTGGCAGAAATTGCGCCAAGACCGGTTGATATAACCATTCAGGATGTGTCTGAGGTTTATGGCCAGCCGGACCCGGAATTTACCTTCCAGCTGGCAGAGGATTCGCAGCTGGCGGGAGAAGATACGCTGGAAGATTTGCAAATCGTGCTGAAACTGAAAGCAGATGCAGATATGCCGCAGGGACAGGCGCTGCCGCCGGGCACGTATCAGATTACAGGTGAATGCAGGAATCCGAATTATAAGGCAGCCTTCCAGAAGGGGACATTTACCGTTCGCAAAAAGCCTGCAGAAGCATTGGACGGAAGCCCGGAGCAGAAAAATTATCCGTATGCTGCCGGAAGCGGGGAACATCCGGTGCAGGTCAATATCAAGGAAAATCTTCCAGAGGATGCCGGTACAGTCAGCAGTTATGAGCCGGCAGTCAGTGGCAGCAATCCGGAGATTGTGTCACAGTATGCCGTATCGGATGACGGCGTGCTGTCTTACCAGATAGCAGCAGCACCGGCACCAGGCAGCAGTGCGGTGATTGCTATTACAATAAATACGGCGAATTATGAACCGCTTGTGTATGAAATAAGGATTTCGCTGACGGATAAGCTGCAGGCAGTCCCGGCAGGGGAAATTTCGCTGGCACCTGGAAACAGCCTGACTTATGGAGATACGCTTTCCAGAGTGGTTTTTGCAAATACGCAGTTTGTTGCAGAAGGGACACAGGATGCTGTACCGGGCCGGCTGGAAGTGAAAGAGCCGGATGCCATGCCAAAGGCAGGGACATCACAGATTGCGTGGATATTTACGCCGGATGATATGGATATTTATGATGTGCAGACAGGCGTTGTGGAAATTACCGTTGCGCGAAGGCAGGTATCGATAGCGAATAAAGATTATAAGACGGATTATAAATATACGGGTGAGCCGGTTCCGGCACCGGAAGCTTCCCGGTTTGAGGTTACGGGCCAGATTGGTGCAGATGGCTGGAATCCGCTGGATTATCTGAGTTTTTCCTGGTATGAGGGTGATGACGGTGACAGCGGAAACCAGATGCAGGGGCTGCCCGTGGAAACAGGCAGGTATCTGTTAAAAGCAGAACTGGCTGAGAGTAAAAATTACACAGGTGCTGTATGGAAGGCTCCGGTGACAGTGGAAAACTGCGATGCAGCGGATGCAGTTTTAGACCATGCCAGCGAAGGCACAGGCGGCTGGTATCATGGGGATGTAACCATTCTGCCGCCGCAGGGCTATCTGATTTCGGCAGATAAAAAGGTGTGGAATCCGCAGATTGTGGTGACACAGGACCGTCAGGGGCCATACCGGTACTATCTGAAAGAAACAGCAACCGGATATATTTCCAGAGAAAAACAGATAACGGTAAACCGCGATACCGTTCCGCCAGCAGGCAGCATTACGGTTGCAGGCAGCAGATGGGACCGTTTTTTGGAAACCATTACGTTCGGGCTGTATACACGTACCGAAGATATTGTAACGATTCAAGCGCAGGATGCGGCTTCCGGCATGGATGGCGGAAAGATAGAATATATAATTACAGATAAAAATGAAAAATATGAAGGCAGCGATGGAATCGAACAGCTGGAACACAAACCGCAGGAAGCGTGGACGGTTTTAACAGGCGAAGCGCGGATTACGAAAAACCGTTCCAATATCGTATATGCCAGGCTGACTGACCTGGCGGGGAATACGGCTTATCTTTCGACGGATATTATTGTGCATGAAGACGAGAATGGTAATCTGGGTGGCGATGGAACAGACGGCGATGGAACAGGCGGTAATCCGGGCGGCGACGGTGGCAGCGGCGAAAACCCAGGCGGTGACGGTTCCGGCGGCAATCCAGGTGGCGATGGCGGCAGCGGCGATAAACCGGGCAGTGGTGATTCAGGAAGTAATAAGCCGGGCAGCGGCAGTACAGGCGATTCGGGCAGTAAGCCGGGAGAAGGTACAGGAAATACTGGTTCTGGCAGCGGCGACGGCAATACAGGTAATAGTTCCGGGAATGGAAGCGGTGGCAGCTCCGGCAGTGGCAATCCTGGCAGCAGTTCCGGTGGTTCAGGCAATGGCACAGGCGGCAGTTCAGGCAATGGCACAGGCAGCAGCTCCGGCGGTTCTGGCAGTGACACAGGCGGCAGTTCTGGCACAGGCGGCAGCTCCGGCAGCGGCAATCCTGGCAGCAGCTCCGGGACTGGAAACAGCACGCATCCTGCGGATTCGCATCAAACAGAAACAAAACCAGACGGCACGGTTATAGAAACATCCAGACAGACATCCGCAGATGGCACAAAGACAGAAACCGTAACGGAAACCCGCAGGGATGGCACAAAGACAGAGACCATAACAAAGACGCAAAACGACGGTTCCCGGATAAAAACAGTTACAGAAACGCATGCGAATGGCACAAAGACAGAAACCGTTACAGAAACTGCGCCAAACGGGGAAACCGTGAAAAGTGTCACAGAAACTGCTTCGGATGGTTCTGCATATGCAACAATCCGTTCCGCGAAGCCGGATGCTGATGGGAATCTGATTTCCAGAATCGTGGTAAAGAAAATAGCCAGCACCGGGGCTGTAATACAGACAGTGGAAAAATCCACATTTACACTCAGCAGGACAAAATCCGTCGTAACAACCGTAAAAGACAGCAGGAATCAGCTGGTCAAAGCATCTGCAAATCTGACCATGCAGGGCGTATTATCTGCAACAGGTTCCATGCTGGATTTAAACGGCTATGTGACAGACCGGATTGCGCGGGAAGCCGGCACACGGGATGTAAAAATTACCGTTACGGTAAAAGACAGCAGGAACAAAGTGCTCTATAAGCTGAACGTAAATAAGAACCAGCTGTCTGCCGGAAATGAGCTGTATGTATATGCGTATGAGCCTGAAACAAAGCATTATGCTATGGTGAACAGCTCCAGGTACGCGGTTTCAGATGCGCAGAGCATTGCTGTGCGGGTGCCGGATAAGGGAAATTATATCTTACTGGATAAGGCAGAAATGAACCGTGTCAGCAGGGAGATTTTAAAAACAGTAAAACTGGCAAAAACAAGCCAGACAGCAGCTCCTGGCAAAAAGGTGAAAATCAGCCTGGACAAAGGTGCAGACACACAGAGCATTGCAAAAATCACCTATACATCTTCCAATAAAAAAGTCGCATCTGTTTCCAAAAACGGGACAGTCAAAGCGAAGTCGAAGGGAACGGCACGGATAAAGGCAGCCGTTACGATGAAAAATGGAAAAACGAAAACCCTTTCCATGAAGATAAAAGTCAGATAAAGGATGACAGGAGAAAGCAATAGAAACAGAAAGGACAAAAAATCATGAAGGCCAAAAAACAGTTTTTTATCTGGCTTGCTGCTGTACTGCTTGGAATTGCCTGTCTGCCGGGCTGGCCCGTACAGGCAGCGGCTGTGCCATCCCTGTACGCATCCGCTGATAAAACCGCCGGGCAGGAGGTGGTAAATGTCCGGGTATCGCTTGCCAATAATCCGGAAATCCATACACTGAAATGTTCACTTGCTTACGACAGCAGCATCCTGCAGTATGAAGACAGCACATGGAGCAGCGCTTTTTCACAGAGTGATATTACAAACGCATCTGATACCGGAGGGGCGGTAAACCTGTCTGTTATCAGCAGCGGCAGCTATGGCTCGGATGGGAACATTGTAACCGTGCGTTTTCGGATGCGCCAGGAGACAGCAGCGCTTCCGGTTACCTTATCGTTGCAGGAAATGACGGATATCGATTTGGAAGCTGTTTCGGACTGTCAGGTTTCCAGCGCCGTAAGAATGCACGGTGCAGGAAGTGCAAATAGTGGAACGGGAAGTGCAAATGATGGAACGGGAAGCGCAGATGATGGAACGGGCATTGTAAATCATGGAACGGGCACAGCAGACAAATCTGGACAGAGTGAAACAGCAGCCGCAGAAGATTCTGGCAAAGACGAAGCAGCAGGAGATTCTGGCAAGAACGAAGCAGTCGCCGCAGAGGATTCTGGTAAGGACGAAGCCGCAGGCAATTCCGGTTCCGGCGGAACGAGCGCCGCAGAGAGTTCCGGACCGGCAGGCACGGGAAGTGTGGGAAGCTCCGGTAAAGCAGAGAGTTCCGGATTGACTGGAACGGTAAGTACAGGAAGCTCCGGTAAAAAGGAAGCGGCGGATGGCTCAAAGGAAGCTGGCACAGGAAGTGCAGCAGTACCAGGCGAAACAGAAGGCCGTGGCGGTTTTGAAATAAACGAAGCCGCACAGGATGGAAAAGCATCAGGTAAAACAAAATCTGCAGGCAGTTCAGCACAGGCCGCTGGCAATTCCAGGCCGGATGCGAATTATAAGACAGGTGCAGGCATTGGAAAAGATGCTTATTTAATTCTGGCAGTTTTGTGCGGCATTCTGGCTCTGGCAATATGGAGCAGAAAATCATTTAAATAATCATAAAGAAAGACGGAGCTGCCGCATTACGAAAAATAATACAAGATATCGTTTCTTTCAATCGTTTTTGATTCGATATCCTGTATATGATTTGATTCGAGCGGCAGCCCTGTCTTTTTTTCGCTGCGCAGCAGAAGTTTTCCGTCTGTTTCTTTGGATAAGCCAGTCATGATGATTTTAAAAATATGAAATCCCGGGTTTTATTTTTAGAAAGGAAAGAAAAAGGAAAAAAATGTTGATTAAAAATGCTGGAATCGATACAATAAGGGTAAGCAATTCTGTGCTGGCAGACTGTCTGCCGCT
>ERZ778516.2693-NODE-2693-length-11513-cov-4.316024_pt1 | contig 11513 bp, 10 predicted proteins | sample MGYA00510342_ERZ778516 | MGnify/ENA primary metagenome ERZ778516 (study PRJEB29527, sample SAMN07138961) | mouse gut metagenome | material: feces | host: mouse | place: China:Nanjing | collected 2016-01-25 ...
GTACTGATAACAGTAAATAAATATATTTTATATTAGAGAAAATGATCGTGTTTACCTATGATGTTCCCAGCGCGAATAGTTATAGTGAAAATTAAGTTCATCTGCATTATTTTCCACAGTATTCCTTCCTAATTCTTAGTCAGGCTTATTCCCTGTCCGCACTGACGGCGGTACTGTGCGGGGGTGTAGCCGGTAACGGCTTTAAACTGGCGATAAAAGTGTACTTCACTGCGATAACCGCACAGTTCGACAAGTTGGTCAATGGTGAGGTCTGTGTGGTCTAACAGTTCCATGGAGTGTTCTACGCGAAGTTTAATTATATCTTTTTGGAAAGAAATTCCAAATAGTTTCCGGTAAAGGTGTTGAAAATAGGATTCGCTTATTTTCAGTTCCTGCGCGTACAGGGCAATGCTGTGTTCTTTCTGCGGGGAATCTTCCATTTTGGAGCGGACTTTGCGCAGTTTTTCCTCAAATGGGAGTGGGGGAAGGAGCGGCTGCGGGTGCGCGCTGTCATAGCACAGGTGGTTAAACAGGACAAGAAAGAGTGCATCCATATTCTGCTCCTGGTAGCCTGGCAGCGCGAAGGATTTCTCCCACAAAAGCTGGCGGATCAGGGAGGAATAGAATTCCATATTGCGCACCGGAAAGAGTTGATTTGTAGGTGGGAGTACAGAAAATGTTATGTTGTCCGTTGGGATATCGTTTTTAGTGTGGCTGATATTTCCTGCTGGGTCATAATGGCTTTCTGTGCTGCCGCAATCAGGTGTGTCGGGCTTTTCATTTATGTGTTCTGTGGCATCGGGTGAGTATTCAAAATGCAGCCAGTCGTCCATATATTCGCCCGACAGGTTATAATAGCAGTATGGGGTATGCGGTGCAATCAGGATGGCATGGCCTGGAGTGGCATCCATATCCCTGCCGTCTATCTGGAAATGGGCAGCAGAGTGCAGGAGTAATAGGACATAGTTTTTGATTCCGTGCATTCTCGAGAGGTTAAAGGGGTAGGGATGGCGTGTCGCACAGCCGCCGCGCATAACGTGGAACATGGTTGGCCTCCTTGGAGATATAGTTAAAGGGTTTATATTTTAATTACAGGGAAAATTCTGCTTTGCAGGGAAAATCCTGCAAAGCAGGATAAATCCTGTTTTACAGGATTGGTTAGTTTTTGGATAGTATACGATATTACGATTTGAATGTCAATGCGCTAAACTTAGAACATGCAGGGGATGCAAAAACTATTATTACGGAGGGAATAAAATATGGAAAAGAATTGGATTCAGGAAGCCGAGGCGAAGATCAGGGCGAAGATGCCTGTGGTGGCGGGGCGCAGTGTACATAAGGTGCCGTATACTTCAAAGGACGGTGTGTTTGATGACTGGACGAATAATATTTCATGGTGGACGAACGGGTTCTGGGGCGGGATGCTCTGGCAGCTCTACCATGTGACAAAGGATGGGATGTACCTGGAGAGTGCTTTGGAGCTTGAAAAAAAATTGGACGCTACGCTGATGAGTCCGGAGGATATGGATCATGACAGCGGGTTCCGCTGGCTGTTGACTTCCGGGGCAAATTACCGCGAGACGGGCAGTGAGGAATCGTTTAAGCGCACTTTGCTTGCTGCCTGCAATATGGCGGGGCGTTTTAATCCTGCGGGTGATTTTATCCGCGCATGGAATGATTGGGGCAATAAGGAAAAGCGCGGGGAGAATGCGGGCATTGCGATTATTGACTGTATGATGAATTTACCGCTTTTATATTGGGCTGCAGAGAAGACCAACGACCCAAGATTCTATCATATTGCGGTAAAACATGCAGATACGGTAATGAAGCATTTTATAAGGGAGGATGGTTCGGTAATCCATATCGGGGAATTTGACCCTTATACGGGAGAGTTTCTGCGCTCCGTCGGCGGGCAGGGCTACGCGCATGGATCCTCTTGGACGCGCGGGCAGGCGTGGGCGGTCTATGGTTTTGCACTTAGCTACCGTCACACGAAAAAGGAAAAATATCTGGAGTGTGCGAGGCGGATTGCGGATTATTTTATCTCAAATATTCCGGAAAGCGGACTGATTCCTGTGGATTTCTGCCAGCCGGAAAGTTGTGCTTTTGAGGATTCCACGGCGGCTGCAATTGCGGCTTGCGGTATGCTTGAAATTGCGAAGTCCATCGGCGGGGGCGAGGAGAACCTGTACCATAAGTCTGCGCTTAAACTGCTTTATGCTCTCTATGAAAAGCGCTGCGACTGGTCACTTGAAACAGATGCAATTGTGCAGAAATGCACTGCGGCGTACCATGATAAGGAACATGAATTTACTATTATTTACGGGGATTATTTCTTTATCGAGGCGATCTGGAAATTGACGGGGCAGGAATTGTTCTTGTGGTAAATAAATGTGAAAGGGGTGTTAGGATGGGGAAGGGGGGAGGCGGTGACAATGGCTGGCTTTGCAGGAGGGGATGGGTGGTTTTGCCGGGGATAAAGAAATTGGCTTTGTAGTGCGGGCATATTATTTTGAGATGGAGGGGATTGCGATGGGTTTTAAACCGCGACATATGGATTTTACGCTTAGCCCATATACGGGGCTTACGAGGGAGAGTTGGATTGAGGCGGGGGAGTATATGCTTAGGGGGATTTTCCAGCATATTAAGAGTTTCGATGACCCGGTGGTCGTGCCGCGGCAGGAAACAAAGATTACATACCCGCATCTGAACGAGGCGGGGGAGTCGCCGCTTGCGGAGCGCAAGGCGGAGATGTTCGAGGGGCTGACAAGATCATTTTTTATTGCTGCGCCGCTGCTTTCTATTAAGCCGGAACTTGAGCTTAACGGCTACAAGTTAAAGGAATATTATAAAAATCAGATTTTGCGCTCCTGCACGCCGGGCGATGCGCAATGTGTCGGCAATTATGAGGAATTGCAGGAGATTACCGGGCATTCCGATCCTTTCCGCGCGTTTCAGCAGACGGTGGAAACCTGCGCGCTTGTGATTGGGCTTTGGGCAAGCAGGGATGTGATTTGGGAGAATTTTACAAAAGAGGAAAAGGACGTGGTTGCGGCGTTTCTCACAAGCTTTGCGCACGCGAATACCGTGCCGCAGAACTGGAGAATGTTCAATATGCTTGACCTGGCGTTTCTGCATATGGAAGGCTATCCGATTGACCATGAAATTATGCTTGACCATGCGCAAGCCATTCTTGATTATTATGTGGGGGATGGCTGGTACCGCGACGGGCAGAGTTTTGACTATTATTCCTGCTGGGCATTTAATTTCTATGCGCCGCTCTGGAATCTGTGGTACGGCTATGAAAATGAGCCGTTCCTCGCAAAAAAATTTGAGGAGTACTCCAACTGCCTGATGGAAACTTATCCCGACTTCTTTGATGCGGACGGATTTACCAATATGTGGGGCAGAAGCTGTATTTACCGCTTTGCAAGCACAAGCCCATTCGACGGCAATCTGATGCTGTCCCATCCCCGTGTGGATGCGGGATGTGCAAGGCGCATTGCGTCCGGGGCGCTGATGCAGTTTTTATCGCGAGATGATTTTTCTGTTGGGGGAATCCCGACCATGGGCTTTTACGGGCAGTTTTCCCCGCTTGTGCAGGGGTATTCCTGCGCGGAGTCGCCGTTTTGGATGGGGAAAGCGTTCTTGTGCCTGCACTTGCCAGAGAATCATCCGTTCTGGACGGAAAAGGAAAATAACGGGAACTGGGAAAAACTGGAAGTAAATGAAGTGAAAGAAACGGCACTTGACGGTCCAGCGCTCTGTTTTACGAACCATAAGGCAAGCGGGGAAACCATTTTGCGCACCGGGAAGATCGTGAAGAATGTCGGGGACATACATGGGATGTGGAATTATTCGAAGCTCTGTTTTAATACAAAGTATCCGTGGGAAGCAACGCCGCAGGGAATAATTGTCCCAGTGGAAGAGGCGGTTAAGCGGGCAGGATGGGAACTGAGGCAGAAGGAAACAGAACTTGGTGTACCGAAGGATTCGGCATTGGTTGGTGAGGTTGAATCCCAGCAGTATGTGTTAAAGGATTTAACTTACAATAAAGTATCCCTTGCCAATGCGACTTTCTGGGGCGGTGTAAAGGACGGCATCTTATACCGCAGGCAGTATTTTGATTATCGGATGAATACCGAAACACACTGGATTCAGGGGCTTTTCCTGGCAGATTTCCCGGTTTCCTGCGGGATTGTCCGCGTGGATAAAATGAAGCTGTTCCGCCGTCCTGTCCGTTTTACGCTCGGCGCTTATGGCTTTCCGGACAACGGGACTACGGTAAGGGAATACCGGGAGGGCAGTGCCAGAGCCATTGTGCTTACCGGCAAGGATGCAGTGGGAACACCGCGCCAGCTTGCAATGACCATATATGACGGATGGGATGATTTGGGAATTATTTACAGCACGGGCACAAACCCGGATTCGAAGGATTCCATTGTGGTATATGCGCAGGCGGAAAAGAAAAAGCAGTATGGCGGCTGTGAGCCATATGTGATGATTTCGCAGGTGATTACAAAGGAGGATGAAGAACCGTTTACCAAAGAAGAAATCTTCCCGGTTCGCTCGATTGCCTACACGGATAAGGCGGGCTGCGGAACTTACGGTCCTGTGCGGATTCTTTTGAAAAATGGGGAGGAACGTGTGGTGGATTACGAGGTTATGGAAGGAAATCTAAGATTATAGGGTGAAGCCAGACAGGATGGGCAGGAGTCATCAATCTATCTGTAAAGAACTGGATTTAACCTGTCAATTGTATCGGGTGGCGCAAGCTCTATCTGACATGCGAGAGCAGCATAGGGAAATTACTTTTTACTGCCGCCAAAACAGGAATGGTATCGAACTGTTTTGGCGGCAGTAAGTTCTGGGGTTATAAAATATCAATATATTCCCCGGAAAGTGCCTTGTTCATGCTGCGAACCGCACAGAATTTACCGCACATGCTGCAAGTGTCCGCATGGTCGTCCTCCGGCTTGCGGCTGTCGCGGATCTGTTTTGCTGTTTCCTTATCAAGCGCACATGCAAACTGTGCATCCCAGTCGAGATTCCTCCTCGCGTCCGCCATGGCATCGTCGCGATCCCTTGCGCCGGGAATTCCCTTGGCAATATCGGCGGCGTGCGCCGCAATTTTGGAGGCGATAATTCCCTGTTTCACGTCCTCGACATTTGGCAGTGCCAGATGTTCCGCCGGGGTGACATAGCAGAGGAATGCCGCGCCGTTCATTGCCGCGACTGCCCCACCGATGGCGGCGGTGATATGGTCGTAGCCAGGTGCGATATCAGTTACAAGCGGTCCTAAAACGTAGAATGGTGCACCCATGCAGATAGTTTTTTGGATTTGCATATTGGCGGCAACCTGGTCAAGCGGGACATGGCCGGGACCTTCCACCATAACCTGGACATTGTGCGCCCAAGCGCGCTTTGTCAGTTCACCGAGGCGGACTAGCTCCTCAATCTGGCATACATCGGTCGCATCGGCTAAACATCCCGGGCGGCATGCATCACCCAGGGAGATTGTAACATCATACTCCTCACAGATGGCAAGAATCTCATCAAAGTACTCATAGAACGGGTTTTCCTGTCCGGTCATGCTCATCCACGCAAAGACAAGGCTCCCGCCTCGGCTGACAATATTCATTTTGCGCTTGTGGGTTCGGATCTGTTCGATGGTCTTTCTTGTGATACCACAGTGCAATGTGACAAAATCAACGCCATCCTCCGCATGCATCCGGACAACATCGATAAAATCCTTTGCGGTTAAAGTGGACAGGTCGCGCTGGTAGTGGATAACGCTGTCATAGACTGGCACGGTGCCAATCATTACCGGGCACTCACTGGTTAATTTTCTGCGGAAGGGTCCGGTGTCTCCGTGGCTTGAGAGATCCATAATCGCCTCCGCGCCAAGATTTACTGCGCTCATCACCTTTTCCATCTCGATATCGTAATCCTTGCAGTCGCGCGAAACGCCGAGGTTGACGTTGATTTTAGTGCGCAGCATACTGCCCACACCCTCGGGGTTCAGGCATTTGTGATTTTTGTTTGCGCAGATTGCAACCTTGCCCTCTGCAACAAGTTGCATCAGACGGCTTTCCTCAATATGTTCTTTCTCTGCGACTGTTTTTATCTGGGGTGTCAGGATTCCCCGCCTTGCGGCATCCATCTGTGTAGTATAAGTTTCTGACATTTTTTTCCTCCTTCGATACCGAATAATAAGAAGTTTTTGCCCTATATAATAATTTACCCGATATAGTTTCCCTTGACTTACTTGGTAAGCTGGTACATATGGTTGAGTGGACCGGAACCCGCCCCTAAGTCAAGCATATCGGCAAGAGCGCCGGAAAGGTAATCCTTGGCATTTTGAACAGCTTTGCTAAGGCTTTGCCCCATGGCGAGGTTGCTTGCAATAGCGCTTGATAAGGTGCAGCCTGTTCCGTGTGTGTTCGGGTTGTTGATATGCTGCCCGCAAAACCAGAGGAGCTGCCCGTTTAAACAGAGCACGTCGTTCGCAGTATTTGTCTGATGACCACCCTTGACTAAAACATTGCAGCCAAAACGCTCCTGCATCGATTTTGCTGCCCGTTCCATATCTTCGGCGGTAATAATGCCACGCCCGGTAAGAACTTGTGCTTCCGGGATGTTTGGTGTGATTAATTCTGCGAGGGGGATAAGTTTCTTTGTAAGCGTGCCGATGGCATCCTCCCCTATCAGGCGCGCGCCACTGGTTGAAACCATTACTGGGTCTACCACGATATGCACTGCCCGATATTCTTCCAGTTTGTCAGCGATGACATCGATTAGTTCTGGGGATGAGGTCATCCCGATTTTAACTGCATCCGGAAAAATATCGGTAAAAATACAGTCAAGCTGCCCGGCAAGAAACGGTGCGGTAACTTCCATAATATCATAGACCCCTGTTGTATTTTGGGCGGTCAAGGCGGTGACCGCGCTCATGGCGTAAACGCCGTGTGCGGTCATGGTTTTGATATCGGCCTGGATACCGGCACCTCCGCTGGGATCACTTCCGGCGATTGTTAATGCAGTATACATAAAACCCTCTTTTCTGCGTAATTGGAACGCGGGATAATTTCTTGAATCAGATTTTGTCAGAGCATATCCGCAAGTTGGCGCAGGCGTTTTGTGGCGGCGCCGATATCATCCTGTGCGAAGAGAGCGCTGATTACGGCGGCTCCGGCTATCCCGCTGCCATTTAACAGAGGCAGGTTTTCCTCTGTGATACCGCCGATTGCAACTGCCGGAATCCGGACTGCTTTGCATATGGAAGCGAGCTCACTGTGGGAAAGTGCCGTGGCATCGGTTTTGGTGCCGGTTTTAAATACTGCACCGCAGCCAATATAGTCCGCTCCGGCTGCTTGTGCGGCGAGTGCCTCGGCGGTATTATGCGCGCTTGCGCCGATAATTGCACCAGACCCAAGGATTTCGCGGGCTTTTTTGATATCCATGTCAGAAAGCCCGACATGCACGCCATCCGCGCCGATTTCCTTGGCGATATCAACCGCGTCGTTGATAATAAGCGGGATGTGGTAACGGCGGCAGATTTCCTTTAGTTCCAGCGCTTCCTTAATAAATGCCTCCCGCACCAGATGTTTTTCCCTGAGCTGGAAAAGGGTTACGCCGTTTTCAAAAAGCAGTGGGAGGATATCGCGCAAATCCTTATTGTCCTTCAGCCAACTGCGGTCGGAAACGGCATAGAGGCGAAGCATGTTTTTTGAAATGTTCATAGTAATCCTCCGTTCCGAGAACAAAAGAGTTTTAATCAAATTTTCAGGCAGCCAAGATTTGTGGCGGCATCAAATAAAAAACGGTGGAAACTTCCCATCCCGGCAGATTCTAAGTCGGTTTTCTGACCGGCACATTCCGCAGCCTGTTTCCAGAGTATGGAGGCATCGAGCGCTGCCTCATACGGGCTTTCGCTGACAGAAAGCAGTGCGGAACAGATGGCGGAGAGCATGCAGCCGCTCCCGGTGATGCGCGTGATGCGGGAATCACCGCCCGTGATTAGCGCGGTGTGTACACCATCTGAAACAGCGTCGGTGCTCCCGGAAACAAGCACTGTTGTCCGGAAGGCTGATGCGAGTTTTTTTGCGGTTTCTGCGCGTACAGTGACATCAGCCTCAACCCCGCTTTCCACGCCGCCATGGCAGATTTTACAAAAAGGGGCTGGAATGGCAGCGGCAGCATCTTCAAGCTGCGTTTTTGCACTAACAATGGAAAGCAGGGTTACAGCTTCCTCCAGGTTGCAGCGGATCAAGTTTGGTCGGATATGGGTGAGCAGTTTTTTGATATTTTCCCGGCGGTATGTGCTGGCTCCGACACCTACCGGGTCGAGCACAAGCGGATGGCAAAGCCTATTTGCTTCCTCGCCGGCAAGGAGCTGGGAAATAAACTTATTGTCCGATGGTGTGCCGGTATTGAGGAGTGTCGCTTCGCAGAGCGCTGTAATCTGTGCTGCCTCCTCCTTAGCCTGTGCCATAATGGCGCTCCCGCCGATGGCGAGCAAAATATTTGCAACGTCGTTCATTGTGACGGCGTTGGTCAGGCAGTGGATGCGGGGCGCTTTCTCGCAGAGTCTTTTCATTGATGCAAAGACCCGCTCGGGAGCGTTCGAAGCATGTATCCTCTCGGGGATGTTATCCGTTTCAGGGATGGGGAGTGTCGCATTTTCCGTTTTTTGTGTGTCAGTGTCCGCAGCGGATTGCATTCCAGAAAGAGCCGTTGCATCAGCTTTTGTAAGGTCAGGAGCAGATGCTGCTTCTAAATTGGTAAAATCTGGTTGTTGCATAAAATGCCTCCTTTCCGACGCTTGATCGATTGATAATATAAGCCGTTATTTGCCCGGTATCACCGGGATATGCGGGAGAATACCGCATTTTTTCAGTGCGGCGAGCACAAAAAAGGCGAGTGCGCTCCCCACTGCCGTCGAGAGGAAGAACGGAACTACATAGACGAAAGTGCCCGCGACATTCAGGTGCATCAGTAGTTTTGCTACCGGATATGCGGCAAGCCCCCCGAGCAGGCTGGTGCCCAATGCTTCCGCGAGGCAGGTTAGAGAAAGCCTTTTAAAGAAGCGGTGTGCAAGCCCGCAGCAGAGCGCGCCGAGCATACTGCCGGGGAATGCCATAAGACTGCCAAGCCCTAGGAGATTTCGCAGGAGGCTGGCGGTAAAAGCGATGCCAACGTTATAAAAGGGTCCTAACAGCACTGCGCCAAAGATATTGACCATATGCTGGACCGGGGCGCATTTGCTTCCACCGACCGGGATACTGATAAAGCTGCCGACCACGGCGAGCGCGGTGAAAAGTCCTGCGAGGGAAAGTCTGTAGACGGTTTGGTTGCGTTTCATAGTGTCCTCCATTCTTTTAAATAGGTGATTGGCGGAACAGTCTGTGGCAGCAGGAGTTGACACGGCAGTTCCGAAGGTCAAAATCCGGGCAGCGCGTCAGGACAAGCAAAAAGTGCATGCTCTAAGTAAAAAAGGGCGCAGGTGCGCCCAACTTAGCTTGAACAATAAATCCCTACGTTGGCATTACCCAAATCAGGTTTGCGGGTCGAAACTTTAAAAGTTTCCTCTCAGCCGGATTCATCCAGCTCCCCGTTGTTTAAAACGAGGCTATTATAGCGCATGTGCCAGGAGAATGCAAGGGAAAGTGGAAAAAATTTAAAGCCAGTTTTTTAATCGGGAAAAATTGACTTAAAATAGGGAAAATGGTATAATATTGGAGATGAAAGGGGAGATTCATTATCAGTTTTTAGGTTTTAACTGAGAAATTAAGTGGAGGGAAGGGGAAAAAGAATGCCGGAACAACAAAAGTGTAAAATTGTATGTCTTGGCGACAGTATTACGGAGGGTTTTGGACTGTTAGAGGGGGAGAGTTATCCCTGTTTGCTGCAGCGTGCGCTGGGGGATGGTTTTTTGGTATTTAACGCAGGTGTGTCGGCGCACTGTGTGACGGACGAGCTTTTGCCCGACGGCAGGGTGATGGGGCTGCCGTATGTGCGCACGGAGCGGTACGCGCAGGGAATTGCAGAAAAAGGGGATATCTATGTGCTTTTGCTCGGCACGAATGACGCGCAGGACGGGATGCTTGACGATGGGAGTGCTATTGACCCGTGGGGCAATATTTTTTCTAAGAGGGAGAATTTTATCGGCCACTACGAGCGCATTCTTAATGATATCCGCCAGGCTAATCCAAAGGCGGCAATCTATGTCGGCCGTCCGACTCCGGTTCTTGACTGTATCTGGCCAAAGCACCAGCAGAAGTATCTTGATGTTATTTTGGAGAAAATTGATGAGATTGTGCGGAGGAATCCGGATGTTATTATGTTTGATTTGTACGGGGCGTTCCGGGAAAAGGGAGATGAGTGGTTGCGGGGAGCCTACCAGGCGGATCACCTGCACCCGGGTCCGGAGGGGGCAAAACTGATTGCTGACATAGTATACAGGGCAATTGCGGGTATTGCATGATTTTACGGTAAGGCGGGGAAAACGATATGTACCAAATAAAATATGTTGTAGTAGACTCCTGCTTTGGGGCGGATCATAAAGTGGAGATGGTATCGGGCGTGCCGGTATGGATGTTTTTGGTACTTAAAACGCCGTCCGCCGTTCTTGTGGGGGGGCGGCTTACGGAGTACGAGAAGAATATCTGTGTGCTCTATCCTCCGATGACCCCGATTGTGTACGAGGCGCGCGGGGTGGACTATCACCATGAGGAATGGATACAGTTCCTTTCGGATGATCCAAAGTTAAAGGAACCTTATGTGCCGCTTGCGCGTCCGGTCAAGCTGATTAACTCGGATGCAGTCAGGGAGATAATGCGGCTGTTGGCATATGAGAATATTGCGGATTACGCGGAGCGGGAGAAGTCGATAAGCGCGCTGATGGATCTGCTGGTTTATAAACTCCATGATTCCAGTGTGGATGCGGGTGCGGCGCATGTGGATTCCAAGCTTGTGCGCCTGCGCTCCGAGATTTACCTGCATCCGGAGAAGGACTGGACGGTGCGGAGGATGGCGGACATGGTATTTTTGAGTGAGAGCCGCCTGCACACAATGTACAAGGAAACATTCCATGTAACCTGTATGAACGATGTGATTATGAGCCGTATCCAGTACGCGCAGAATATGTTAGAATGTACGGACAAGCCGGTATCGGATATTGCGCTTGCGTGCGGGTACCACGGGAACGAACATTTTTGCAGGCAGTTTAAGGAAAAAACGGGGGTGACACCGGGGCATTACAGGGAGGAACATTCCATTTCAAGATAGGGGAAGTAAAATAAGCTGTGGCGACTTAGTCGGGGCTGTTTCTGGCTGCCACATAACTGTGGCAGCCGTTGCATTACGATATTTGACATGGTATTTTTCAGACCGTCCCGCTGATTGTCAGGACACTTACGCCAGGATTGATAATAAGGCTCTCGGTCACAGGGCCGCGGGTGTAGGTTGCAGCCGGGACAGTGATCTGTCCGGCAACGCTTGCAAATGCGCCG
>ERZ778516.2696-NODE-2696-length-11489-cov-14.881406_pt1 | contig 11489 bp, 14 predicted proteins | sample MGYA00510342_ERZ778516 | MGnify/ENA primary metagenome ERZ778516 (study PRJEB29527, sample SAMN07138961) | mouse gut metagenome | material: feces | host: mouse | place: China:Nanjing | collected 2016-01-25 ...
CTGATACAGAACAAACAGCTCTGACAAAGGCAAATAATGATACCCAAGAAATAAGTATTGAATCAGCAGAGTCCGATATAAAAAGCATGATATATGTTATCCGCAACCAGCAGGTTATGATAGACAGCGATTTAGCGATGTTGTATCAAGTAGAAACAAAGCGATTAAATGAAGCGGCAAAACGTAATATCTCAAGATTTCCAGAAAGATTCCGATTCCAACTGACGAAAGAGGAATATGAAATCTTGAAGTCGCAAATTGCGACTTCAAGTTCGGAGGATGATAATGGATATGGCGGGCGTAGGAAACTGCCATTTGTTTTTACAGAACAAGGAATTGCAATGCTTTCTGCTGTTTTGCGTAGTGATGTTGCTATCCGAGTAAGCATTAGGATTATGGACACTTTTGTGGAGATGCGGAAGTATATGGCAAATACCTCTTTGCTGTATGAGCGGTTAAATGCAATGGAGGTTCGCCAGATAAATTACCAAGCGGAAACAGATGAGCGTTTTGAGAGAGTTTTTGAGTACATATCCGAGCATGAGGAATCCAGTCAAAAGGTATTTTTTGACGGACAGATTTACGATGCGTTCAGTCTGATAGTAAGTCTAATTCAAAAAGCAGAGAAAGAAATCACTCTGATAGACGGATATGTGGATGTTGGAACATTGAATCTGCTTTCAAAGAAAAAGTCTGATGTTGCAGTAACTATTTATACGCAGAAGCAGACGAAGCTAACAAAAGCCGATGTTAAGAATTTCAATGCACAGTACCCGACATTGAAGATAAAATATACCAAAGTATTCCATGACAGGTTTTTGATTCTTGACCGAACAATAGCCTATCATGTAGGAGCGTCTTTGAAAGATGCGGGAAAAAAGTGTTTTGGAATCAATTTAATTCAAGATGCAGGCATCATCAAAGACATCCTGCAAAGGTTGGAACTGGAAACGGAGAAATAAGAAGTTCTTTGAGGTCACAATTTGTGACCTTAAAAAAAGCAAAGTGGAATGAGAAACTCTTTGAGGTCGCAATTTGCGACCTTAGAAAAAATGCAAACAGCTTAAACTATTCTGGGATTAGTTGTGAAATGCAGGTATCAATCGGGAAAGGCTTTACAGCGTAACATTTCCCTAAATGCAAGCCCCTTGCTAATCGCCTGCTAAAAGGAGCATTTAAAACACCTTAAAATCAGCAGTCACAGGTCGGTACGAGATAACATTCTGAATCCGTGACAAGCAAGGAAATACAGGGATTAGATAACACTAAGAGGGAGCTGCCTACTAGCAAATAGCCCTACTCCTAAGTGGTAGGCCGGAGGTTCAAATCCTCTTAGCGACGCTGAAAACATCGCCGAAAACATTGATTTTTCAAGGTTTTCGGCGTTTCTCATTTTCCAAATAAATTTGAACTCATAACAATGTCCGATTAGCAGGAGCGGTTTTTGCTAATCAAAATGCCTTTCCTGCTAATCGGAGCAAAAATCGTGCTAAAAATCCTGCTAATTGAAAAGGCAAAAGTTACTCGTTCAAAGAGCTTTTTTCTGGTGTTACATAATCCCCGTACATTTGAAGATACCGCCGTCTGCTTATATAATGAAAATAAAAAAGGATGGTGATATATATGAGAGAAAAGAAAAATCATTTGTATGTGGACAGCAATGAGCGAAGCATTTTATTACATAGCCTTGTGGCATTGAAAAATCAGCTTATACAGCAGGGCAGATATACAGATTGTGTTGATGAACTTATTTTTAAGGTTATCCATGCACCTATAAAAAAGTTAAGGGTAGGACTGGCAGGAGGAAGTGATGTGCGATAGGGAATTTAAAGAACTGGTGAAAATAGCGGTAGAAAAATTAAAAGACGAATCTGTATTGAAACTGTTACAAACCGATGCAAGTTATCAAAAGGACAGTCATAACGAGGGAAGTGCAGAGGATGCTTTTCATCAGCTTGATTTGACGGAGAAGCAGAGGGCGGTTTGCCAACATCTTTTAGATTGTAGGGATAAGAAGGAGTTTGAATATGGCACTCATGCGTAAGGTAAAATATTGCTTCGCAATTGTGCTCGGCGCGCAAAATGTGCAAGCCCCTCATGAGTGAGGGGGTAGGGGAGTTGAAGTGGGCTTGCCCACTTTGTTATTCATAGATTCTTTTTAATACGGTTTCTTCAAGGATATGTCCGTCCATTTTTTCATAGAGTTCATTAAGGTAGAACCCTCTTTTTAAGTCAAGAACTTTATCGAGTGCAAATATATGGAGTTCATATGTATGTGCTTTATTGGGAGGTGTCATGCCGCCATAATAACTTGCCTGCTCTCTGTCCTGTTGATTTCCTTGTACGCTTATCCAACTGTTTGCCCCTTGTATGAAATCAGTTGCCGTAAATTCTTTTAAATGTTCCAGAAGCATTTTTTGTGTGATTCCCTCAATGTCCTGTTCTAACTTTGAAAGAGAAGTTGCCCCTAGAGCGTGTTTGAAAATTCATTCCCACAATTTTCCGCCCCACTTTACACCGGATTATATGCTGAATTTCGTCAATGTAGCCCACTACACCTCCCAAATCCAGCATAAAATCTGATGCAAACTGGGACGGAATCTTGCAGAAAGCAATTTTCAAACACGCTCTAGCCGAAGCCGCCACAATATGATTGGTTTCCATTTACCTTTCATCATATCGTGGACTAATTCTAAAGGGCAGGTATAATCATCTCTCATTTTCATATGTTATCATCTCCTGTTGGATAGTTTACAACAATTTTTCTTATTTTTCCAGAGTTGCAGAAAGTAACCGTTGATATTTTACGCTTTTTTTCAGACAGTTTGAATTTGGGGATAAGTATATTATAAGGAAATTGCTTAATTGCTGCTTAAAAAATTTTGTAGATGATTCTTTATAATAGTTTATGTAATTGGTGTGTGATAGGAAAATACAGCTATAAGAACAACAAACATTAATAAAAATCATAACAAACATTAACAAAATTGGAATTTACACCGATATACATTATAAGCATAATAAAAAGGGGGCTAACAGCATGGAAAGAGAAACTACTCCCAGTCAAAGTGAATGGCTGATTATGGAAGTATTCTGGGCAAATGATACGCCTACCATGACCGCAAAGGAAGTTATCAAGAAAATGCAGGAAAAGTCAGATATGTCATCAAGGATGGTGCGTGTACTGCTCAACCGCTTATGGCAGAAAGGAGTTTTAAGCTATACCGTAGACGAACATGATTTAAGGGTTTACCACTATTCCGTCCAGAAATCAAAAGAGGAATGTCAGAGAGAAAAAAGCCGAAAGTTTGTAGACAGCTATTTTGAGGGCAGCAGGAAAAACGCAATGGCTGCATTGTTGCAGAGTGCAAAACTAACGGAAGAACAGTTCCGAGAATTAGAAGAAATCTTGGAGCAATGCAAGGAAAAGGATAATGGCAAGAAATGACAGTGCAGGAATTTTGGAATAGTGGAATAAGTTTTTTAAACTTATGTGCTGTCTATTATGTGACACAGATTCTAAAGTGTATCCAGATTTCTTTCATAGTATTTGTATTTGTGTATTTCTTACGGAAAACCCTACTGAAAAACAGAGTTTTCCTAAAAGGTATGTTATGGAGTTTGTTTATTCCAGTTTTATTTGCAGGGAAGATAAAATTTTTTTATGAAAATACAATCGGCATACTATTGTTTTCCTGGTGGACGGAAATCTGTAAAATTCATATATGGATAAATTGGCTTTACTTATGCGGTATATTTGTATATGCTGCCCGACTGTTTTATAAAAAAAGAAAACTGAAAAAGCTGGTTGCGGGCATGGAACGAAGAATACTGGAAGATACTTCTGTCTATGTCACAAAAATGCCTGTCACACCATCAACCATAGGAATATTCAGACCCCAAATTGTAATGCCAGAGGTCATGCTGAAAGAATATGACCGAAAAGAATTGCAAGCAATCCTGCTTCACGAAAAAACACATATCCAGTTGGGGCATTTACTGTTCTATTTTTTGTGGGATATATTGCGGGCATTGTTGTGGCTTAATCCGCTGCTTACCATAGGCACAAAGTTTTTCCGTGAGGATATGGAGGAAATTTGTGATTGGGTAACGATTCAAAGAAGTGAGGGAAAGGCGTATGCATACGGTCGGCTTTTGTTAAAGAGCATGAGGGTATTGCAGACAGAAAATGAAAATTTTAATATGTTCGCTACTTTTGCAGGTGATAAGGAATATCAGAATATACGCCAAAGAGTGACAAGGATTGCTCTGTATAGACCGTATAAGCAGACCACGGCAGTCGGTACATGGATTGCCGCCATGTTGTGTATCATAGCGGCGGTTATATGGATACAAAATATTTCTTATGACAGATATAATGAAAATGACAGTATGCTGACATATGGATATGACGGTAACAATGTTACTTTTTTTGACAACCATGATGCATTGCATCAGATGATTACTTATGATGACAATTATGTTTATGTAGATAGGGAAGCCTTTGAAAATTATTTGCAGGAAAATAATGCGTCGGGGGATATTTTTATTGTTTTTGGAGGTTTTTATAAGCTCCCTGGGATTGGGGGCTTTGGGTGTTCCTGCTATTATGAATCTGGTTCAAAGGAGCCGATGGTAAAAATCCCTTATGAAAGCCCGATGGGTTCTTGGAGGGTAAAATTGCTTAAATTATTGTAAATATAATTTGGAAATGGATTTCAATAAATTTTTTGTCAAGGAGGAAAAATTATGGCAATGGAGATTACAAACAATTACAGCAGTTATGCAGTCCAAAGCATGGCAGAAAGGAATAGAGCGAACAGCACAAAGAAAAAGGCAGCAGAAGAAACATCAGAAACAACGAATAGCAACAAAGCGAAAAGCACAGAGGAATATGTAAATGAACTGGCAAAACTTGTTCCAAGTGTGGAACTTAAGGTTGGAAATTCTTTTTCAACAGCCAAAAGCGGTAAAACTTTGACTATAAACCCACAGCTTTTGGAAAAGATGCAGAATGACCCAGAGCAGGAAAAAGAAATGAAAGAGCTGATTAAAGGCGCTGAATCGGCGGTGAATATGCTGGATAGTGTAATGAATGCCAGCGGATGGACGGTTGTATTCAAGCATGATTACATAGATGAAAATGGAAAGTATCGTCAAATTGCCCTTGTCAGAAATGATTTTATGCTGAATATGAGCGACAAGCTCCGAGAAGAAAGACGGAAAAATTCTGAGAAATTAATTGAAAAGTCAAAAGAAAAGGCAGCGGCAGCGAAAGAAAAATTAGAGGAGGCATCGGAAGAAAAAAAAGCGGCAGTGACAGAGGAAGGAACTACCAAAAAGGCATCAGAAGAATCAGCTTATGATAGAGTAGAGCAGTTTTTAAGTGAAAAGATGGCTGCATCTAAAGACGGAACAATTTATCTGGATGACAGAGATATGCGAACAATTATTAAAGACGCACAGGAAGATGATGCAGGAAAAATCACTGTAAAAAATCAGGCACAGATAGGTGCAAATCTGGATTTAAAGATATAAGGGAGGCGAGGATATGAATATCAGCAGTAACAATATGAGAGGGTTTTCACAGTATTTCTTTTTGAATAAACTGTTCTCACAGAAGAATGGAAATAAGGCAGGTACATCAAATCAGACGTGGGCGAATGTCAGTGGGGTAAAGTATAAGCATAGCAATTTGTATTATGATGAAAACGGCATTCCTTGGATGTCAAAAGAGCAAGCAGACAGATGTATAACAGGACGAAGTGATTGGAAAAAGATTGTATCTGTGTCAGATGAAGTAAAAGTAAATTTAGCAGAGGTAGTAAAACGGGATTTCATCAGTACGAATGGAAAAAGCATACCAGAGGGAACCAAAAGAAATGATGTTATCAATAAATATTTAAGTACGCTTCCCTCAAAACAGCGTAGCTCTGCTTCATGGACATTAGACCAGATGGCGGGGGACTATGCCACAAGACTAGAAAAATTAGTAAAAGAAAATAATCCTAATTGGAAGCCAGGGGATGCTTTTGATACAAGCATTTTAGATCAGCTTGACAGTACAGTGGGAAACTGGTTTCAGAATAGTATGGTTGATAATTTTAGTGAAAAAGATAAGAGTGTATTCTCTGCAAAAGAGGATAATGCGGTAAAGGTTTCCATTTCGCAGGAGGGCATGAAAAACTATCGAAAAAAGCTCCATGAAAGCGACATGAACGGCGGCAAAGTCATTGCAAAAGCAGACAAGGACAGCATCATAAGGCAGGCAAAACAGGCGACAAACGCTCTGCTTGCAAATAATTATGGCAATGAATTAGCTAAGGAAACTGATACGTTGAAAGGACAGAGGAAAAGCGACGGTACATACAGCCTTTCAAGCAAGGCAGAGGATTATGTAAGGGCTTACGGAAATCTTTATGATGAAATTGTGCAGGGTTATCAGAACGGCACAAGGGAGCGTTATATAGAAGATGAAACTTCTGAAACAGGTTATCGGAAAATGACTATGGAAGAAGAATTAAACGGACTGGATAAAGCGTTTCAAAGGGCAGCAGAAGGGGCAGATGTTAAGGAAATGATTACAAGTGAATTTCAAAGGCTTTCTTCTAAAGCAGGGAGCAAGCAAATATCTTTTACAGATACCGATAAAAAGCCACAGGCAACAGATAAAGAAGAAACAATCGGGCAGAAAATGAAGCTATTGGCACAGGTATGGAAAGATGCCTACAAGACATCAGGTTCTAAAGAAAGTAGCATGGAAAAGGTTTTATCTATATTAAATAATATATATCAGTAGAATAAGAGTTTATTTTAAAAAGTTTAGCGTTATACTTAATCCTCAAAAGTTCGTCAAGGTAAACTTTCTAGCCTTTATTAACTTTTGAGGATTTTTGTTTTTATTCGATTTCTAAGTATTTTGAGAAGCATAGAGAAATGCGGAACTGTAACAGCTTACAATTTTTAGGGCAATTCTGAAGATGCTTTTAAACAATGGGGTTATCCAGTTGTAAGTTGCTGTCTGTGGCTACGGTATGCTTAACTATTAGTGAGGACAAGACGAAAACCAGAATTTATTTAGTTGAGCTGGCAGAAAGATGTTTGTATAGCTCGGACGCTCCTTATGGGGAACCATATCTGTATAGGCAGCTCATAGAATTTGTAAGCCCTGACAAGACAACCGCAAAAATGGCGTTAGGTGAGAATATAGAAAAATTGTTGGATAGTCTTGGACTGATTACATAGCTTTTATTCCGCAATTTTTTACAATTCAAATTTTGTGCTTTATTCCCGCGAGCAACGAGCCAAGCGGACATACTGGTATGTCCATTTGGCGACTGCCGCGAAGGAAAAATATCCCTTAGGATATTTTTCTTACTCGCTGAGGTTTTCATCTCCCCATTGTTTCATATGCTCAAAGACGGGAATGAAGCTTTTCCCCAAGTCAGTGAGGTTGTATTCCACATGAGGAGGGACTTCTTTGTAGTCATAACGGGTAATAAAGCCGTCGGCTTCCAGCTCCCGAAGCTGCTTTGTCAGGCTTGATTCCGTAATATCGCCGATATGCCTGCGAAGCTCCCCGAAACGGTGTATATCCCGAAAGGCAATATAATAAATGATTTCGATTTTCCATTTACCGCCTAAAATTTTTTGTATGGTAGAAACGGTTTTGCAGCGTTCAACAGCCAATGTACTTTTTTTCATTCCTGCCACTCCTTTCTGAAATAGTATAACACGCCTTTTCTTAAAAATCAATGTACCGTTTTGATATAGGTACTACAAAAAAGTACAGTACTTGTAAAATCATTGTACGAAAGTATAATTAGTATATATTATTGAACATTAGCAGTTCAATAAGTATAGATTACAGAAAACACCCTGCGGGTACACCTGTATGCACAGGAAACAGTGCAGGAATAAGGAAGCACCCTGCGGGTACACCTGTATGCACAGGAAACAGTGCAGGAATAAGGAAGCACCCTGCGGGTATGCCATTATGGCGAAAAACATGCCAACAATAAGGAAAGGAGATGTGTTTATGCACTACACAGGAACAATTTGGCGACCGCCGTATGAAGCGGCATCACTTTTGTTAGAGGTAACGGCAGGCTGTACGCATCATAAATGCAAGTTTTGTACCTTGTATCATGATTTGCCGTTCAAATTCAGAATGTCCCCTTTGGAGGATATTGAGTGTGATTTACGGGAGGTTAAACGGGCAATGAAAGGTTGCAACAGCGGGCATATTAACCGAGTGTTTCTAACAGGAGCTAACCCATTCGTTTTGTCTTATGATAAATTAGCTGCGATTGCAGAGCTAATCCATAAATATCTCCCGTCCGTTCAGTCTATCGGTTCGTTTGCAAGGGTTACTGATGTTACTCCGAAAACCGATGAAGAACTTACCAAATTGCGGGCTATGGGCTATGACGGTTTGACAATAGGAATAGAAACGGGCGATGATGAAGCTCTGCGGTTTATGGACAAGGGATATACTTCGGCAGACATCATAAAGCAATGCCAGAGATTAGACGCAGCGGATCTTCATTACAGTTTCTTTTATTTGGTAAGTATTTCTGGGGCAGGTCGTGGAGAGATTGGAGCAAAATTGACGGCTGAACTATGCAATCAGATACACCCTACGCTCATAGGGGCAAATATGCTTACGATTTATTCCGATTCTGAACTTTTTGCAGAAATACAGCGTGGGAACTGGCAGGAAGAAGGAGAAGTTGAAAAATACAAAGAGGTACGGACGCTCATTGAAAATTTGCAGATACCTACCATCTTTGCGGCAATGGGGGCTTCCAATGCGTTCCAGTTTCACGGGCAACTGCCGAAAGACAAGAAAAAACTGTTGTCGTTTCTTGATGAAATCATAGGAAATGTGAGCGAAGAAGAATTACAACAGTATAGAAAGAGTGTTCATCATCTGTAAGTGAAACATCCTGCGGGTATACCTATATACCTGGGGCACGCGTGCGAAAAATGCAGCGCGGGAATAAGGAAAGGAGGGGCAATCATGCACTTTACGGGCAGAACTTGGCGACCGCCATATGAAGCACATTCAGTCATTATACAGGCTACTTCTGGCTGTACCTATAATAAATGCAAGTTTTGTAGCCTGTATAAAAACGAGTGCTTCCGAATGTCGCCTATGGAAGAATTTGAGGAAGATTTAGCAGAAATAAAGGGCTACCAACCATATGCAAGGAGAATATTCTGGACAGGGGCAAATCCTTTTGCGATGAGCTATGGCAATCTGAAACTTAGGGCTTTAACTGTAAGGGATTACCTGATTAAATGCCAGACAATGGCTATGTTTGCGAGCATCCGAGATATAAAAAACAAAGAGGTATGGCAGCTAAGGAAATTAAGGGCAATGGGCATTAATGGACTGAGTATCGGTGTGGAAAGCGGTGATGACGAAACGCTTGCCCTTGCAAATAAGGGATATACTTCGTCTGATATTCTGGAGCAATGCAGGAAGTTGGATGAAGCAGGTATGGAATACTATTTTGTTTATATGACAGGGCTTGCGGGAAAAGGCGGCGGATACCGAAATGCAAGGAATAGTGCAGAGCTGTTCAGTCAGCTTAACCCGTATTTTATTTCCGTGGCCTCTCTCACTCTTTTTCCAAATACGGAGCTGTACCAGATGGCACAGCAGGGTTTGTTTGTCCCTGCTGAAGAAAAAGAGCGTATCTCTGAACTGCAAATACTAATCAACAACTTAAATATACGCACACATTTATTTGCAGATACGGTTTCAAATTTCACGCCCGTAACGGCGTATCTTCCGTATGACCGTGAAAAGGTCACAGATGAGCTGCAATCTGTTCTGGACAGTGCTGATGAAATAGAAATGCAGGAATATAGAAAAAATTTGAAGTCATTGGGATAAGCTGTGATTGCCGTATCACTGGCGTCACGGATCACTTCGTATTCGATTTCCTTGAAGCCTTTGATACTTTTTTCAACCAATACCTGATGAACCGGAGATAAAGCAATGGCGTTTTTAATCAGATTCCGAAATTCCTGTTCATTATCTGCAAAGCCTCCGCCGGTTCCTTCAAGGGTAAATGCAGGGCGCAGCACCACCGGATACCCAATTTGCCCTGCTGCCCTTATCGCATCATCCACCGTATTTGCAATGACAGATGGCAGTATCGGCTCTCCCAGTTCTTCACAAAGCTTTTTGAACTGTTCTCTGTCTTCCGCCCGTTCAATACTTTCACTGCAGGTTCCCAAAAGTTCCACCTGGCATTCTTTTAAAATTCCTTTTTTCTCAAGCTGCATTGCCAGATTCAGCCCGGTCTGTCCCCCAATACCAGGCACAATGGCATCCGGGCGTTCATGACGAACAATCTTCGCAACGTATTCCAGCGCCAGCGGTTCCATATATACTTTAGCTGCAACTGTAAGATCTGTCATAATAGTTGCCGGATTGGAATTGCACAGCACAACCTCGTAGCCTTCCTCTTTCAAAGCAAGGCATGCCTGCGTACCTGCATAGTCAAATTTTGTTCCCTCCATCATTTTTATAAACTGATCAAACAGATAGCCGCTGTCCTGTGGTCCTGGCGCACTTTCTGGATGATACTGCACACTGAACACCTTGTCTTCCTCACAGGCTACACCTTCTACTGTCTGGTCCAGCAGATTTAGATGCGTTACTTTCAATCGGGTATCTGCAAGGCTTTCTGCATCTACGGTATAGGAGTGGTTCTGGGAAGTAATCTCTATCTTGCGGGTCTTCAAATTCTTTATCGGATGGTTTCCTCCTCTGTGGCCAAACCTTAACTTATATGTTTTTGCTCCATATGCAAGAGAAATAATCTGATGGCCAAGGCATATACCAAATATCGGATATTTGCCTTTTAATTCTTTGCCCAGTTCTACGACCGTCTGCACATCCGTGGGATTTCCCGGTCCATTGGATAACAAGATTCCGTCTGGTTTAAACTTTTCTAACTCCCGCATAGGGGTATTCCACGGAAAGGCTGTCATGCTGCATAAGTGTAGGATGGATCAGACAGGATTTCCTGATATCCTACCGGAGAGGTATTGAATACAATTTCCGTAATTTTTTCAAGCTTAGAACCAAAACCATATCCACAGTATTCGCTGCCATCGGACAAAATAAGTTTTCTGTCATATTTTTTCATCATGCATGCACCTCTTTATCCCAAACCCGTTCAGACAATTTCCTTTCAAAACGGTCCTTACGTAAATCTGCTGGGATTTTCGTGGGATATTTTCCCTGAAAGCAGGCAGCACAATAATCTTCACTGCCTATCAGTTTATTCAGCTTCTCTATCGGCAAATATCCCAGAGAGTCTGCTCCAATCATTCTTGCAATCTCGTCCACGCTATGATGGCATGCAATCAGGTTTTCTTCCGAATCAATATCCGTTCCATAATAACAGGGATATAAAAATGGAGGCGCAGAAATTCTCATATGGATCTCTTTCGCTCCGGCATCACGC
>ERZ778516.2697-NODE-2697-length-11488-cov-6.354675_pt1 | contig 11488 bp, 10 predicted proteins | sample MGYA00510342_ERZ778516 | MGnify/ENA primary metagenome ERZ778516 (study PRJEB29527, sample SAMN07138961) | mouse gut metagenome | material: feces | host: mouse | place: China:Nanjing | collected 2016-01-25 ...
GCATTGACGATATCGGAGATGACATTAAAGACGGTATTGACGACCTTGATGGAAACAGAGACAATAATAATAACAACGCAGGAAACGGAAGATAAATTGAAATAGATGGATTAAAAAGAAATCTGTTGTTTAAAAAGGAAAAACTGTAACCAAACGCCGGGATCTTAATATAATATAGTAAATTGATTTTACCATTTCAGGATGGTGGAGGCAGGATATATTATGGCTTATACAATAGTGATTGATCCCGGCCATGGCGGCAGCGACTGGGGAGCCGCCTATGAGGGAAGAAAAGAGAAGGATGATAATCTGAATCTTGCTTTGGCGGTAGGAAGGATTCTGGAAAATAATGGAATCAATGTAGAATATACAAGAACTGACGACGTTTATAATACGCCGCTGGAAAAAGCGATGATGGGCAATAATGCAGGAGCTGATTTCTTTATCTCGTTTCACAGAAATGCAACTGGTGTTCCTCAGAAGTCGACAGGAATAGAAACGCTTGTGTATGATGACAGCGGAATAAAGGCCGAAATGGCAAGAAACATAAACCGGGAGCTGGCAAATCTGGGATTTTTAAATCGTGGAGTGATTGAACGACCAAATCTGGTGGTTCTGAAAAGAACAAAAATGCCGGCATTACTTATAGAAGCGGGGTTTATTGATAATGAAAAGGATAATGAGAAATTTGATGCGCAGTTTAATGAGATCGCAGCGGCTATCGCGGAAGGGATACTTGAGACCCTCGACATGGGCTCGCTTACAGAAAGGCCTCTGTATAAAGTGCAGGTCGGAGCTTATGAAGATAAAGATAATGCTGACCGACTGGTAAGTGCACTGCAGGCGCGGGGATTTGACCCTTATGTTATTTATCAGAATGGAATGTATAAGGTTCAGGTTGGGGCTTATGCAAATTTATCCAATGCAGCGGCGATGGAAAACAGGCTTAGAGATGCGGGATATCCTACGTTTATTACAACGTAACATTTAGTTAACAAAGCCTAAAATTACATTAATTGTTTAAAAGGAGCTGTCACACTGGGAAAAGTCAATACAATATATAGTGATTTTTGATTTTTATAAACACTATATGTTGTATGTGTTCTGCTTAATGTGACAGCCCTTTTTATATTTATAGAAAGAATTAATATAAAAAGCAGACTACATCCTCTCCGGCGCCGATAGTCCCAGTAAATCTATGGATGTTTCCAATATCCTTTTTATCAGTTTCAGCAGAGAAATAAATCCTGCCTGTCGCTTTTTATCTGTTTCTCCCATAATGCTTGTCTCATGATAAAATTTATTAAACTCATTAGACAAATCATAAACATATGAACATACTCTGTGAGGCGCAAGCTCAGAATAAGCGGCTTCTATCATGGAATTAAAGCGTACAGCCTCCATAATCAGCGCTTTTTCAGCGTCTGTCTGAACAGTATTTATGTGTTCGTCTTCGCCATTCAAATCATTTCCGGCAGCTTCATATTTTTCAAGAATTGATTTAATGCGCACAATTGTATATAGAATATAAGGTCCTGTATTTCCTTCAAAGGAGGCAAACCTCTCGATATCAAACATATAGTCTTTTGAAGCCTGATTGGATAAATCACCATATTTCAGTGCGGCAAGCCCTACGATTTCAGAAACCTTCTTTGCTTCATCATCAGAAACAGTACGATTGTCCATAATTTTATCATAAACAGCAGCGCAAATAGACGCAATCAGCTCCTCCAGACGCATAACCCCGCCTTCTCTTGTCTTAAACGGTCTGCCGTCTTTTCCATTCATTGTGCCATTGCCCAGAAATATAAGCTTTGTATCAGGACAAAGTCCGGCTTTTCTGGCAACACGAAAAATCTGAGTAAAATGCATTTCCTGTCGATTATCTGTTATATAGATGATTTCGTCAGGGTGATAATCCTGTGTTCGCTGAATGATGGTAGCCAAATCAGAGGTTGCATACAGAGAAGCTCCGTCTGATTTTTTTATAATACATGGAGGAATCGTTTTTGTATCATTTTCCTCCTCAACATCAATAATCAGTGCTCCCTGACTTTCATGTGCAAGTCCGGATTCAATAAAATTGTGAATCATATCAGGAATATAGACCTCAGCATCACTTTCACCCTTCCACAAATCAAAGGAAACGTTCAGTTTTTCATAATTTTTTTTCAAATCGATGACAGAAACATTTAAAATATGTTTCCAGAGCGCACGATAAGGCGCATAACCCTCTTGTAGTTTTAAGGTGGCAGTATGAGCCCGCTCCTTAAAGGCAGCATCTTCTTTTGCTCTTGCACTTGCAGCAGGATAGATTTTTTCCAAATCGTCAATGGTAAAAGGCGGCTCTGATGGAAAATCACCAATATAGCTTTCATCAAAATATGGAAGCTTTGGTTGTTCGCTGTGAAGCTGTTCAATAATCAGTCCCATCTGAAGTCCCCAATCTCCAAGATGCACATCGCCAATCACAGTATCTCCGACAAAGCGGCGGATTCTTTTTATGCTTTCACCGATAATGGCAGGACGCAGATGACCGACATGTAGCGGCTTTGCCACGTTTGCGCCGCCATAGTCAATTACAATTGTTTTTGGGTTTTCGCTGTGTGCAAATCCAAGCTTTTCCGTATTTATCATTTCTTCTGCATAAGCAGCCAGAAAACTCTGACTTATCACGATATTAATAAAGCCCGGCTTGACCATTTCCACCATTTCAAACATATCATTGCCTGCCAGCTTTGATGTGATTTCCGCTGCAATAATAAATGGAGCCTTTTTATACTCCTTTGCGGCAGCCATGGCACCATTGCACTGATATTCACAGAGGTCAGGACGGTTGGAAACTGTAACCTTTGCATATTTTTTATCATATCCACAGTCAGAAAAAGCTTTTTCAAACTGTTCGGACATAAGTTCTAATAATTTTTTCATAAACTATTCTCCATTTCCTTCTCCATTTTCTTCTGATGTAGCTTCTTCTGATGTTGATTCATTTTCAGGAGCAGTAGTGGCATCTGAAGAATCGGAACTAGTTTCACCCTCATCAGCAGTTGTTGTAATGCCCAGTGCATTTCGAATACTTGCAAGCTCTTCCTCGCTATAACTGACAGTCGGCGTAGTAGTCGGTTTGTCAAGCTTGCCGCTGAGCTGCATGGCTGCAAGACATACAACAGCGATAAATGCCGCTGTTGCAAATATGGAAACAACCAGATTCATCATACGTTTTTTATTCTTTTTTGCAAGTTGTTTCTTTCTGTTTATTTTTTCTGCTTTCCGCTTATCAATTTTTTCCTGACTCATTCCATAGTACCTTCCTCTTTTTAATAAATATTTAGATTTTAAAACATATAGATTATATAACATCTTTACAAATAAATAAAGTATTTTTTACCTTTTTTTCACTTAATCTCCTTGTAGTTTGGAATGGGATATGCTAAAATTATCTCTAACGCAAAGGAAATAAACTGATGAAAAAGTATGAGGACAATTATGGATAAAAGTGAAATACAAATAAAAAATATTGTGGTACATATTCTGGATGCTAGTCTTGGAACTGCGGTATATTCAGATGAAGAACCGGAATATGGCTCGGATTTTGGGGATTTTTTAAGGGAGCATATTTACAGAGTATACCAAAGCGACGATATAAAAAACTGCAGATTTTTGGAAGATTCCACAGTATATACATTGTTGCAGGAGGTAATGGAAGAGAAAAAAGATTTTCTTTCCATGAGCAAAGAGCTGTGTGGTATGCTCTATAACATTCTTAAGGAAAATACGGATATTCCGTCGGCAGATGTGGCGGTTGTGTATTTTGAAGTAAATATGGTTCCTAATCTTGCTATCTTAAAAATGAACTATAAATCAGGCTATACACATGCTACGGAGACAAGAGAAAATAAGAATGTCAATCGTATTATTCAATATCATTCCATACTTCCGGCAGGCAGCCAGAAGCTTTCCGAAGCGGCGGTTATTAATCTTTCCGATTTTCAGATTCGTCTTTTGGAAAAAAAGTATGAGATAAACAACGTAAAGGAAAATTATTTTTCAAAGCGTTTTCTGGGATGCAGCACTGAGATATCCCAGAAGGCAAGGCTTGCGGCAGTTGAAAAGGCAGTGCAGTCTGTGCAGAAGGAATTTTTAAACGAATCAGAGCAGTTTGAAGAACATATGAAGGCAAAAAGCATTATTCATAACGAAATAGAACAGCAGGGCAGTATCAGCATACCGGAGGTCGCTGCAAAGGTATTTGAAAATAATGAGGCAATGCACGAAAAATTCAAGGAAAAAATAGAAAAGTACAATATTCCAGAGGAGAGTGTGATTGAACCAAAAAATGAGACTACCACCAAAAAATTTGCCAAACAGCATTTGACCACAGATACAGGAATAGAGATAAAAATTCCGATGGAACAGTACAACAGCACAGATAATATTGAATTTATGACAAATGAAGACGGTACGATATCCATGCTTATTAAGAATATCGGACATATTATGTCAAAATAGGAAAAAATCATGAAAAGAAATGACGGTCTGGAATTGAAAATTATTCGTGTGGCGCTGCCTCTGCTGATTTATTACGGCATACAGCTTGTGGTGCAGACTTTTTTCGGTATCTATGCCATGATAAAAAAATTTGGGGATATTGAGGGAAGCGACAGCGCCGGTTATATTCTGGCATATAATTTTCTGGATAATACAGAAGAGTATATCGGCACTCACAGTCTGGTTGTTCTCTTTATCGCTGCTGTACCGACAATTTTTATTTTATCTTTTATGATGAAGAGGGAATTTGGAGATACTGTTTTTTCAGAATGGGAAAACATTGGAAAAAAAGAGGTCCTGATTTTCAGTTTTATGGGAATTTTTATTGCATCGGGCCTTGGGAGACTGGTGCAGGTTTTGCCAATGGATAATATAATAGGCAGTTATAAGGCGGTTGCAGAGGAATTTGCAAGCAATTCTGCAGTGTTTCAGATACTTGCTTTATGTATTGCAGCTCCGGTTGCAGAGGAAATAATATTTCGGGGAATAATGTATCGAAGGCTTTTGGAATATACAGATAAGGTTACAGCAGTTATTTTTTCAGCCGCTGTTTTTGGAATTTATCACGGAAATCTGGTACAGGGTATTTACGCTCTGATTTTGGGAGTATTGTTATGTTTTGTATATGATTCGTGTAAAAGTCTGATGGCTCCGATATTAGTGCATATCATGTGTAATACGGCAGCGCTGATTATGATGTACTTTCCGGTCAGTCAGTATATTACGGACAGATTGATATTAAATATAGTGGTTATTATATTGGAGCTGGCTGGTATGGTATTTTTTACATGGATGTTATATAATTTGAAACAAAAAGAAAAAGGACAGGAGAAAAATAGAAATGTATGATTGTATCGTAATAGGAAGCGGATTTGCAGGGGCGACAGCCGCAGATATACTGGCAAGGGAGAAAGGAAAAAAGGTACTGGTAATAGAGAAGCGCTCTCATATTGGAGGAAACTGCTATGATGTGAAGGATAAACACGGCATACTAATTCATCAGTACGGGCCGCATATTTTCCATACAAATAACAAAGAGGTATATGAGTATCTTTCCTTGTTTACAGAGTGGTATGATTATTCTCATGAGGTAGAGGGATATATCGATGGAGAATATATGCCTGTTCCGTTTAATCTGAATACTTTAAGGCAGGTATATGGACAGGAAAAAGCCAAAATACTGGAAGAAAAGTTAAAGGCAGCATATGGAGAAGGCAGCAGAGTGCCGATTCTGGAATTGAGAAAAAATAAGGACAAGGATATTCAGGATATTGCAGAATTTGTTTATCAGAAAATATTTTTAAAATATACCATGAAGCAGTGGGGACAGAAGCCGGAAGAAATAGACCCTGCGGTAACGGGAAGAGTGCCTGTGCTGGTTTCATATGATAACCGGTATTTTCAGGACATTTATCAGGGAATGCCGCTTGAAGGCTATACGCCCATATTTGAAAAGATGCTTTCGCATCCTAATATCGAAGTGCGGACAGGGGTCGACGCGCTGTTGGTGCTTCGGTTTAAGGACAAGGTAATATTGTATAACGGGCAAGTATTTAACGGACCGGTTATTTATACCGGACCTATCGACGAATTATTCGGCTGCAGATATGGAAGGCTGCCATACAGAAGCCTTGAATTTGAGTTTGAATATTTAAAAAAGGACGAATATCAACCGAAAGCGGTGGTAAACTATACAGTAAGCGAGGACTATACAAGGATTACGGAATTTAAGAAGCTTACGGGACAGAAAGCAGATGGGACTACCATTATGAGGGAGTACCCAAAGGCGTATACAGGAGAAAAAGGACAAATACCTTATTATTCTATCGCCAATGCGGGAAATAATAAGCTGTATAAAAAGTACAGGCAATTAGCGAAAAACTATAAAAATATGCATTTTCTCGGAAGGCTGGCGGAATATAAGTATTATAATATTGACGCTATTGTGGCTCGCGCGTTAAAGACTGCAAGAAATCTTTAAACATTTGGCAGAAATTTGATTGAAAAAGAAATCGAGGAAAAGGAAATGAAATTGTTAAGCATTGCCGTACCATGCTATAACTCACAGGATTATATGGAACATTGTGTTGAGACACTCGTCAGCGGAGGAGAGGAAGTGGAGGTCATTATTATAAATGACGGTTCACAGGATGAAACGCACAATATAGCAGTACTGTTAAGTGAAAAATATCCTACAATTGTAAGATATATAACTCAGGAAAATAAAGGACACGGAGGAGCTGTCAATACAGGTCTTGAACATGCACAGGGTATCTTTTTCAAAGTAGTGGACAGTGACGACTGGGTGGACGAAGAAGCGTTTCGCAGGGTTTTGAATACACTTCGATATATGGTGGAAAATAAAAAGGAACTGGACATGCTGCTGGTAAACTTTGTTTATGACAAACTTGGTGTTAGACGCAAAAAGGTGATGAAATATAAAAATATTTTCTGCACAAAGAGAATTACTCACTGGGACGGACATGTACATTTCAGGCTGACACAGTATATTCTCATGCATTCTGTGATATACAGGACACAGATGTTAAAGGATTGTGGACTTCATCTGCCGGAGCATACCTTTTATGTGGATAATATCTTTGTCTTTCATCCGCTTCCCTATGTCAAAAAGCTGTGTTATATCAATGTAAATCTCTATCACTATTTTATTGGCCGGGAGGACCAGTCTGTTAATGAAAAGGTGATGATATCAAGAATCGACCAGCATATCAGAGTGGCAAAGCTTATGATAGATGATTATCTTGGTATGGAGGTAAAAAGTGAAAATCTGAATCATTATATGCTGCAATATTTAAATATGATGATGTGTATCGGCTCTATTATGCTGATTTTATCCGGAAAAAAGGAGGATTTGGAGAGAAAGAAGGAATTCTGGCGCTGGCTCAAGGAGAAGGACGAGGGTTTGTATAAAAGGTTTCGGTATTCTCTATTGGGTATATGGATGAATCTTCCGGGAAAGGCAGGCAGGTGGCTTTCCGTATTCGGTTACCATATGGCAAATAAGATATTTGGATTTAACTGATTTAAGAAGAAATTTGAAACCGGAAAAAATTTTTGAGAAAAAAATAAAAAAGTAGTTGACAAATTTGATTTGCTGGTATATACTGTTAAAGCAGTCCGATTGAGGCGCAAAAAGATGTGGGATCTTAGCTCAGCTGGGAGAGCATCTGCCTTACAAGCAGAGGGTCATAGGTTCGAGCCCTATAGGTCCCATTCCTTTTTTCTTCGATGGACAAATATGGCTAAGTAGCTCAGATGGCTAGAGCACACGGTTCATACCCGTGGTGTCAGGGGTTCGACTCCCTTCTTAGCCACGTTTAAAGCTCCCGGAACAGTGTTGTTCCCGGGAGCTTTTTGTATTATCTTTTGGATAAAATAAATAAGAAAGACTTTCACAAATTATAATAGTTTATAGAAAAGAGGTAATTATGAGAATTGGAATGGGATATGATGTCCACAAACTGACAGAGGACAGAAAACTGATTTTGGGAGGAGTGGAGATTCCTTATGAAAAGGGACTTTTGGGACATTCAGATGCAGATGTGCTGATTCATGCGATTATGGATGCTCTTTTGGGAGCTGCTGCGCTGGGAGATATCGGACAGCATTTTCCTGATACGGACCCGCAGTATAAGGGAATATCAAGTATTCGGCTTTTGGAACATGTGGGAAAATTGCTGGAGGACCATTTCTATATTATAGGGAATATCGATGCAACGGTGATTGCGCAGAAACCAAAGCTTGCTCCTTACAGAGAGCAGATGACAAAAAATATCGCAAAAGCGTTAAAAATATCAGAAAATCAAATTTGTGTCAAGGCTACCACAGAGGAGGGACTTGGATTTACAGGAAGAGGAGAAGGAATTGCTGCTCAGGCAATAGCTCTTTTGAATACAGTGGAAAATTATATTTATGATTATAATATACCGGAGATTACGGCTGATAATGAAGAAGCCACAAAAAGAAACTGCATAAATTGTTCAGGCTGTACAAGAAAGGTTGAAAGTGAGTTATGAGCAGATATGAATTAAAGGAAGTAAAGTATGAAGATTACTGGGAGCTTCGAAAACTGTTTTCATTGAGATATGCCCAAACCTGTGAAAATATTATTACAAACAGCTATATTTGGAAGGATTATTATAAGGCAAGATATGTAACAGATGGAGAAGGACTGTTCTGGATTTATCAGCTTCAGGGTGAATATTTTACGGCATCGCCGGTATGCAGTGATAGAAATGTGGAAAAATACTTTTTAATGGCAAAAGAATATTTTAATCAGGAATTAAAGAAAAAACTTGTGATGTATACGGTAGATGAAAAACTGGTAGAACAGCTAAAACTTTCAGAAAGTCAGTATACAGTGGAGGAAGACAGGCGGTATTTTGATTATGTTTATGATGCGGAGGCTCTTCGCAAGCTGGCAGGAAAAAAATATCATAAAAAGAAGAATCATATCAATGCATTTCACAAGGAATATGATGGTAGGTATCAGTGCAGAATCATGACGGAAAGTGATGCAAAGCTTATCAGCGAATATCTTGATAAATGGCATAGCATGAGGGAGATTGACGACGAATATCACAGAGACGAATATGAGCTTCAAGGGATTAAAGAGCTGGTTACTCACAGTGGAAATATAAATATGGATATGTTTGGCGTTTTTATTGATGGAAAACTGGAGGCATTTACGCTTGGAACTTATCTGAAAAGAGAAGAAACTGCCTATATTCATGTGGAAAAGGCAAATCCTGAAATCAGAGGATTGTATCCATTTGTGAATCAGCAATTTTTGATACAATGTTTTCCAACGGCGAAGCTTGTCAACAGGGAGGATGATATGGGTCTGGAAGGATTGAGAAAAGCAAAAATGTCATATAATCCCTGTTATATGGCAAAGAAATTTAATATATATGAGAAGTAGTATATGAAAAACAGCATATATAAAAAAATATATGTGGTAAATAGAATAGAGGTCAGAGGGACAGCTTGTGAAGATAGAAGTTTTAAAAGGAAAAGAAATTGGAAAAACACGTGCATTATATGAAGAAGTATTTCAGGATTCCAGAGAATATACGGATTATTTTTATGAAAAGGTTCAAAGAGAGGGAACTGCTTTTGCAGCCGAAGAGAATAATGAAGTAATATCTGAACTTTTTCTGATTCCAAAACATCTGATTTGTAATAATAAAATCATAGAGGTTTTATATGTGTATGGAGTGGCAACAAAAACGCAATACCGTGGACAGGGCTGTATGGACAGGCTGATGAAGGAGGCTCTTTATTATGCCAAAGAAAGCAGCACAGAGCTTCTTTATCTTATTCCTGTCAGTACTGCTCTGTATGACAAATATGGTTTTCATACAGTTAAACAGGGAGAAGTACGAATATGGCAACTGTCAGAGAAAGAAAGTACAGAAATGATGCAATATAATTTTGAGTCGGTTTTTGAGTTTGGTGATAAGCTTTATCAGGAAATAAACGGGCTAGAAAAGAGTATAAAAAAGTCTTTGGAACTACATGCATTTTCTTGTATATATCCACTTCGTGACAGGGAGTATCTTGTTGACAGAATTTGCCGTGCTAAAATAGAGGGTGGCGGAATGTATCTAATAAGAAGTCAAAACGGGAAGGTAACAGGATTTGTAATTACAGGAGAGGAAGAGAGGGAGATTGTAATTATGGATGTGGCTGGAGAATATGAAAAAAAAGAGGAAATTATAAAAAGTTTTATGAAATGGCAGGGCAGAAGAAGAATGAAGGAATATGTATTTACAATTATGATAAAGGAATTAAAGGAGAGCATGAAAAATATAGTGTGGAACACTTTAAATGATGAGATATAAAAGGTGTAATATGGAAAGAACAGTTTTGATTGGATAGGTTATAAAGATTTTTTGGTTAAAATAGTGGTATTTTTTGGAAATTATTGGTAATTAATTGTGCAAAGTGACGAAAATGTCTGAAAAATGAAATGTTCACAATTTCCTGACAACTTTTTTCTGTTTTTGATTTATAATGTGTTATACAGATATGCTTTTGATAGAGGTCTGTAAAAACAGGAAAGGAGATTTGTATGAAAAACAAAGAAAAAGAAAAGGAGGTTGATTATGCGGGGCAGGATAAATTCAATACAGCGATTACTGTTGTTGTGATAACATTAGTAGTTATAATTACATCAGCAGTTGCTTTAATGGCTATACTTCAACATGATTTTGAGAAAGCTGAAACAAAGTTTTTTGAAGATTTTACAATTTCATCTTCACCGGAATTATGGGAGAGAGTGCCTGATTTGTTGATTTATCCATGGAATGAGTATCATAAGTACAGTACACGTGAGCTGTCACAGGAGCAGGGGGAGTTTTTACAGGGAAAAAGAGTAGCGGAATGTATGGTGGATATGGTGAATTATGATGGGGTTCTTATCAAGGATAAGGAAAGTGCCGTATCGCTGTTGTATACCCAAGCCCGCAGATTATTGACTGATGATGATAAAGAGTATTATGTGTGGAATCAGATTCAGGTTGAGGGGGTTTATCTGTTTTCAATGGTTAGTATGAACGGGGATATTTTTTCATTTCATTATGTGACGGATATGGAGTGTGACGAGACGGAGGCGATTCGGTATGTAAGAGAGAGCTTTAAGGATGATAAAAATTATCATTCATTAGAGGAAGAATATAGTAGTTTTATAGATGACGGAAATTTTTATGTTAAGACTGTAAGTGAAAAATTGACAAAATATAAGAATTTGGATACAACATTATTTTATCAAAATATAGACTTAAGAAAAAAACCAGTTATTAATGAAGAGAATGGAAATGTCGTACTAATATACATATCTGAGACCAAAACAGATTATTTTGTTTTTCTTTATTTAGATTGTAAAACTAAAAAAGTTAGCGGATATCATTTGATG
>ERZ778516.2698-NODE-2698-length-11485-cov-3.276815_pt1 | contig 11485 bp, 8 predicted proteins | sample MGYA00510342_ERZ778516 | MGnify/ENA primary metagenome ERZ778516 (study PRJEB29527, sample SAMN07138961) | mouse gut metagenome | material: feces | host: mouse | place: China:Nanjing | collected 2016-01-25 ...
TCCGTGAGAGCGCGGCTGTTCTCGGACTGCAGCGGAGCTGAGTTTTTCACGTTGCGGAAATGCAAAGACGGATATTCTGTTTGTTGATAAAGTGTTACAAAATACAGGACCTGATTCTGTGCAAAATTTACAAGATATATTGAAAAAGCAGGTTGATTGTTGCCGGTTTTTACCAAAAATGTTAAAATGTATACTATCATATGTAGAGGGAATGGTTGGTAAAGGGGATTACTTTGGATAAATATATCTTAAATGTACCTGAATGGCAGGGGGAACTGCTATTTACAAGAGAAGTGCTGGTATTTGTGGGCATTATTGTTTTGATGCTTGCGGGTATCCTGTTCTGCTTCTGGGGATATAAATACTTCAATACAGTGCTGTTTCTGGGAATCGGCGCTGTGGTCTGTTATGCTTCTTTTCTTTTGATAGAGCCCATGACGGCTAATCCGGTTGTCAGGATGTTTCTGACAGTCTCGCTCACTTTTCTTGGCATATGTCTCGTGTATTTTTTGGATATTATCCTAAGTTATTTTCTGGATAAACTGCGGCTGAAAAACGTGCTTGGGAAGAATATTTATCTTTTTGCGGCGCCTCTCGGAGCGGCTATTATCGGACTGACGATCTATTGGTTTATATGGCGCGGTCTGGGTGTGGCGGCTGTGACAGCAGTGGTCTGTGGCGTGACCGGGCTGGTATTCCAGCATCATAATAAAAAGAAAGCGGTGCGTTTCAGGTGCTATAGCGATCTTCTGCAGATGCCCCGCCCGAAGGTGGACGAAAACGGGCTGGAGTATATTGCCATGGGGACACCGATTATGGCAGGGACAGCGGCGGCAGCAGTCACTGTCCCGTCAAAGTCTGCGGCAGCTGGGGCAGTGACTGTGGAAGCAGCTATGCCGGAACCGGAACCTGCGGAGACAGCTATACCTGAGCCGGGACCGGAGCCTGTGGAGGCGGTTATGCCTGAACCAGAAAAGGAACCTGTGGCAGCGGTTATACCTGAGCCGGAACCGGAACCTGTGGAGGCGGTTATGCCTGAGCCAGAAAAGGAACCTGCGGCAGTGGTTATGCCTGAGCCGGAACCGGAGCCTGTGGAGGCAACTATGTCTGAGCCGGAACCGCAACCCGTGCCTGCATTAATAGAAATCGAAGGAGCGGAGTCGGAAGCTGGGGCACCGCGCCGGTTCCCCGAGTCAATTAAGGATATGCTAATTGAGAGAATGGAAGGCGAAGCTGAGGATGACATACTGGAAGACGCACTTTTTGTACGGCAGATGGGAGAGTATCTGAAAGACAGGCGGCAGATAAAGCAGATTGACATCGGGCTTGCGGCGATGGCGGCACACAGGCACGCGGAAGCGGTGACGGCCGCGCAGCGCGAAGCGGCGGATGTTATGAATAAGGCTGCGGATGCCATGAGTAAGGCGGCAGACGCGATGAACAGGGCGACGGTATCCACATCGGGGGCAGATAATGCGCCCGGAAGGCGCCGGAGACAGCATAAGAAGCAGGATGGCAGACTTGCCAAAGGAGCAGCAGTGGTGGCAGCCGGAGTCGGTCTCTTTATTGCGGGCAGGGCATCGAAAGGTGGGGATCAGGTATGAGCCGGAGGGAGGACACATTTGGAAAATATATAAAATCCGTCTTTCGTAACTGGAAAGGGAAGATATGGTTCTTCCTGAATATGTTTTTTACCATTATGTATCTGATGTGGAGAACCTTCTTTACGATCCCTTTTGGCGAGGGAGTTGTATCTGTTGTTGCGGGTATTTCCCTGCTGGTGGTAGAGATTCTGGGCATGGTAGAGGCTTTTGTCCACTATGCAAATATGTATTCGGTGGAGGACTATCCGTTCCCGGAAAATATACCGCCGGAAGAATTTCCCGATGTGGATATATTTGTCGCGACATACAGCGAGCCGGTCGATCTGCTGTATAAGACGCTTCGCGGTTGTACGCGCATGAAGTACCCTGATAAGGGCAAGGTACATATTTACCTTTGCGACGACGGGCACAGGGAAGAGATGAAGGCGCTTGCCATGCGGCTTGGGGTTAACTATCTGGACAGGGAAGACCATGCGGGTGCGAAGGCGGGCAATCTGAATAATGCGCTGGCGCATTCAAATTCGCCCTACGTCGTTACTTTTGACGCGGATATGATACCGAGGAGCAATTTCCTGATGCGTACGATCCCTTATTTTGTGGACTGCGATCTTCGTAACAGGGATAAAAAAGAAGAGGATCAGGTTAAGCTTGGCTTTCTTCAGTCGCCGCAGAGTTTCTATAATCTGGATCTATTCCAGTTTAATTTGTATTCCGAGCAGAGAATACCGAATGAGCAGGATTATTTCTATAAGGATATCCAGGTGGCACGCACCAGGACGAACAGCGTAATATACGGCGGTTCCAATACGGTTCTGCGCAGAAAAGCGCTTGAGGATATCGGGGGATTTTACACCAAGGCGATTACCGAGGATTTTGCGACAGGCATCCTTATGGAGAAGAAGCAGTATGTCAGTCTGGGTACGTCGGAGCCGCTGGCATCGGGGCTTTCGCCACAGGACTTGAAGGATCTGATACAGCAGAGGGTCAGATGGGCGAGGGGTGTGATTGCAACCGGCAGGAAAATGCATATTTTTACTTCGCCCGACCTGACGTTTTCGCAGAAGATGAACTATTGGGCATCTATCTGGTATTGGTATGCGCCGCTGAAACGACTGATTTATTTTCTGTCGCCCATTCTGTATGCGACATTTAACTTCATGGTACTCAAATGTACACTGCCACAGGTATTGCTGTTCTGGCTGCCGATGTATATCAGCAGCAACATCAGCCTGCGGATGTTGAGCAGAAATATCCGCTCGACGAAATGGACCAGTATTTATGAGACTGTAGTTTTTCCTTATATGCTGATTCCGGTGCTCCTTGAGAGTGTGGGTATCTCCATGAAGAAGTTTAAGGTTACCAGCAAGGGGGAGCAGAAAAACGAAAAGGGGAAGAACTTTATTTATACAATCCCGTTTCTGCTGCTGATTGTCCTGTCCGTCATTGGTATCGTGCGGTGTGTCCTGATCATGCTGAGAAGCGGTTCCTTTGGTCCGGTGGTAGTGCTGTTCTGGCTGATCTACAATTTGTTCCTGATGGTGATGGCGCTGTTCTTTGTGGACGGGAGGGTTCCGTACAGAAAGACGGAGCGTATCATGGTGCACATACCCTGCAAGGTGAAATACAAAGGCGAGGTGTACGAGGGGTATACCAAGGATGCATCCGAGGAGGGAATTGCAGTCAGGCTTTCCAAGCCATACTTTTTTGATAAGGATGATGAAGTGGAGATTATCATGGAGGAGGATATGTATCATGTAGACCTGTTCGCTACTGTAGTGCATGTCAGCCAGCAGGATGATCTCTGGAATTTCTCCATGAAAATTACGGATTGGAATCATTCCTATGATGATCTTCTGGGAATTTTGTATGACAGAGTCCCGACGCTGCCGATGGAAATCAGACGGGACAGCGGCAGTTTTGAGGATTTGAAACTGAATTTGAAAAAACGGGCTGTCACACCTTTTTACCAGAAAAGAAACTATCCCCGTGTTGTGATTGACGACGGGATAGACTGCGAGGGGACATTTCCGGAGCGGGTGCATATGTATGATTTTAACTTTGTCTGTGCAACGATTACGGATAATGACGCGCCTGATGAGCTGCGGCTGAGGATCAGCAGAAATATTGTCATAGACTGTAAGTTCGAGACAGAGATCCGCAAAGGACTGCGGCTGTACAATGTGCAGAATTATAAAGAAATTGTGGATGACCGCAAAAAGCGGGACGAACTGGTTGACTGGCTGGTGTATATGTCGGCGGGGTATGAACAGCGGAAACTTCGGCAGGGCAGGGTGGAATTTAACGAGATGGAATATCTGTAGAGCAGGGACGGGGAGGTTGTCTTTGGAAATTTTAGATGTTCTCAGACAGGAAAAGAAATATCTGCTGTCAATTGAGCAGACGGAAAGGATGCGCCGCAGTCTGGGCCGGGTTTTGGAGGAGGACGCCCATGCAAGACAGGGCGGTTACCTGGTGCGCTCGCTGTATTTTGACACGCCGGACGACATGGATTTCCGCGAAAAATCAGACGGCATAGGGGAGAGAAGAAAGATACGTCTCAGGATATACGACCCGGGGGATAAAAACGCGAAACTGGAACTGAAAGAAAAAACGGGTGATTTTCAGAGGAAACGGTCCCTGACTGTTTCAAGGGAAGAAGCGGAGCAGATGATGGAGGGAAATTATACAAGCCTGCTGCTGCGGGAAGATGCTTTTGCGCAGGATATGTATCTTACCATGCAGGAGAAGGCATACCGTCCCCGCTGTGTGGTGGAATATGACAGGTCTGCATGGCTTGTCCGTGAAAATGACATTCGCATTACGCTGGATGCCAATATCAGGGCGACGGAGAGCCATCTGGATCTGTTTTCCCGGAATCTGTTGACATATCCCGTATCGGAGCGGGGTATCACTACGCTGGAAGTTAAATTTAATCACTTTCTGCTGAGTTATGTGCGTGATCTGCTGGCGCTGCACGGACAGCCGCAGGTATCGGCAAGCAAGTATTGTATGGCGCGGAGCATCGGTATGAGAGGAACCGAATAGTAACAGTTCAGAACGGCGAGAGGAGAGGTACAGGATAATGAAAGAGCAGTTGATGAATTATTTTTCGGCAAATACGGGAGCGTTGACTCTGCAGGACATGATACTCAATTTTCTGGTGGCGGCGGCGCTTGGAGCGGTGATCTACCTGTCTTACAGGATATCCCATTCCGGAGCGTCCTACAGCGCGCGGTTTAACGTCTCCCTTCTGATGCTTACGCTGGTTACGACACTGGTGATGAATGTGATCGGGAATAACATAGCGCTTTCCCTCGGCATGGTTGGTGCGCTTTCCATTGTGCGTTTCCGCACGGCAATCAAAGATCCGCGGGACACGGCGTATATTTTCTGGGGAATCGCGGTGGGAATCTGCTGCGGCGTCTCTGAGTATGTGATGGCTGGCGTGGGTACGCTTGTCATCTTTCTTGTGCTGATTCTCTTTGGGGCGGTGAAGAGCAATGAGAGATACCTGCTGATTATCCGCTGCCCGCAGGAGAATGCGGCGGAAGTGGAGAAACTTGTGGAAAACAGGTTTAACGGCCGGGCGAGGATGCGTGTGGACAATTCTACGGCTGAGAATGCGGAATATATTTATGAGACCTCGGAAAAAGTGATCGAAAAAGTAAAAAAGCAGGGAAATATTCCGGACATGTTTTATAAAAGCAAGCTTGTGACAGCGGTCAATCTGGTTTGTCAGAATGATGAGATTAACAGATAAAGGGACGGTTATATGTTGGGATACCGATGGAAAGGTCTGCTGGCATGTCTGGGTGGTCTGGCGGTGTGTATGGCTGCGGCGGCATGTCATTACGAAATGCATAAGGATACAGTAAAAAACAGCTATGCCGCGCCGCTTACGGCTGCGCCCCGGGAGAAAGACCCGCTGATCGGAATCAACGGGGATTTTACGGTGAATGAGAATTTTAAGTCGCACCTGCCCGTGGTGGTTCTTGAGATGGAGGAAGAACCGCCCATTACGACAAGGCAGAATCCCGAGGATGGGAGGTTCGTACCCATAGAAGGTGTTGAGCCGTACGTGGACGGCGTGTTTTATCTTTACGCGGGTGAGGGTGGCGTAAACAGCCTGGACGGTGAGCCGCGTGTCGTGAGCCGGATGCGGATTAAGCGAAGGGGAAATTCCTCCATGCTCTATGAGAAGGCGCAGTATATGTTCAAGCTCGTCTCCGAGTCAGGAGAATACCGGGACGTAGATATTCTTGACATGGGGGAGGAACATGAGTGGATTTTGAACGGCAGCATGGCGGATAAGAGCATGATGAGGAATTATCTTGTCTACAGTATTGCCTCCGAGATCATGTCCTACACGCCGGATAACGAATTCTGTGAGGTGATTTTGCACACGGGCGGCAGATATACATATCAGGGCGTGTTTCTGCTCGGGGAGAGCATCCGACAGGGAACGGACAGGGTTAATATCAGCAAGTACCGCGCAGGAGATGTGTTTAATGCATATCTTGTGCGGCGTGACAGGTTTGATGAAGAGGGTCTGATGCTGGACACGTATGCGCGTGAACAGGGGCTTGCGGCGGAGTGGTTTGGGCTTCTTTATCCGTCCAGGCACGATGTTTCGGAGGATGCGGTTACTTATATTGAGGATGACCTGAGCAGGATCGAGAGGGTTCTGTATTCGGAGGAGCAGGACGTATTTTCTACATATGAGAATATCATAGATGTGGATTCCTTTGTGGATTATTTTCTTCTGAATGAGTTTTTTGGCAGCTATGACAGCGGTAATTTCTCAACTTACTGTTATAAGGATCAGGGCGGTAAGCTGACCATGGGACCTGCATGGGATTATGACGGCACGATTGACAACTATAAACATGAACCGCTTGATACGGATGCGCTTGCTTTTCAGACGAAGCCGTGGTTTGAGCAGCTGTGCAGGGACAATACCTTTATCAGCAGGATGGAAAAACGTTATTTTGAATTGCGCAGGAGTTCTTTTTCTGAGGAACATGTCCTGGACAAAATGGAGGAAATTGCGGCACATCTTGGCGGGGCAAGAGAGCGGGAATGGTACCGCTGGCAGCATATGTATACGCAGGAAACCGAGTATAGCCTGGAAGAATATGAGCTTGAGGATAACACGGTTCTTGCGAGGGATGCGAGAACTTATGAGGATGAACTGTACCGCATGAAAACGGCTCTCCGCAAACATGGAGACGCGATTCCGGCTCAGCTGGCAGTACTGCATAAGAGCGCGGTATTTACCACCGGTGTCAGGAACTGGCATGGCGCATGGCTGTTTCTGACTGCCTGTGTGTTCCTGATTCCGCTTTACTATATCGCCAGAAGGTAGGGAGGGGTTTATGTCTTTTGCAAGTATGACATTTTTAGTCTTTTTTTTCCCGATTACACTTTTGGGGTATTATCTGCTCTTTTTCAGTAAGACACTGCAAAAGGTATGGCTGCTTCTGGCAAGTCTTGCATTTTATGCCATTGGATCACTGACGGGGGCGGCACTTGTGCTGGCGCTGACGTTGTTGAACGGCATTCTCGGAATTGTGCTTGGCAGGCGGAAAGCGGACAGGGGCAGGGCGGCGCTGATAGTGGGGGTTGTCTGCAATATGGCGCCTGTCATTTTCTTTAAATATATTTATGCACAGGGAAGCCTTCTGCCTGTGGGGCTTTCTTTTGTGATGCTTTCGGGCATTTCCTATCTGGTGGATGTCTATTCCGGAGATACGCCGGCGGTAAAGAACCCGGTTACGCTGGGGCTGTATTTTGCCTTTTTCCCGAAGCTGACTGCCGGACCGGCTGTGACATTTCAGGTGTTTCAAAAGCAGCTGCTCGAGAGGAAAATGACGCTGCGGCGCAGTGCGGTCGGCTGCTGCAGATTTGTGACCGGCCTCGCCAAAAAGGTGCTTCTGGCGGACACGCTGGCGCAGCTTGCGGATATTGTGTTTAATTATTCGGCAATGGGTCGGGAAAACGTCACGGTTCCGGCGCTGATGGCGTGGATTGGGCTGCTCGCTTTTTCACTGCAGATATATTTTGATATTTCCGGCTACGCGGATATGGCGGTGGGATTAAGCCTGATGTTTGGTATAGTGTTTGAGGAAAATGTAATTTATCCATATGCGGCGGTTTCCGTGAGCAGCTTCTGGAACCGTTTTTATATTTCGCTGACAAAGTGGTTTCGGCAGTATGTATATGAACCTCTGGGCGGCGGCAGGCAGAAAAATATGGATATGATGGTGCGAAACCTCTTTTTGATGTGGCTGGCAATAGGGCTCTGGTATGGCGCGGAGGGGAAGTTCCTCATGTGGTGTCTGTGGCAGTTCCTGTTTATTTTGGCGGAACGCTTTCTGGGATATGCGGAAGATAGCCGGCATACGGCGCTTATGAGGATATATACGCTTGTAGTAGTGGCATTTGGTTGGGTGGTTTTCAGGGTTCCCGATTTATATCAGGCGGGACAGTACTATATGAATATGTTTGGGGTAAACTATAACGGGATCTGGAACCATATGACGGCAATTTTGCTCAGGGAATACTGGATGTACCTGGCTGTTGGAGTTTTTTTCTGCACACCGGTGGCAAGAAAGGTGAACAACTGGCTGGTAAAGGGCAGAAGAGGATGGGTTGGAAAGGCGGCTGTTACGGTGTGTTACCCGTTTGTGATGCTGGCGGCGCTGCTGCTCTCGATCAGCTACCTGATGCAGGGATTGGGCAGACCGTTCCTGTATTCACTGTACTGACGCCGGGCGGAATGTCAGCGGGAGGGTGTTATGAAGGCATATTTTTGGAAAAAATACATATTCCTGTTCTGCTTCCTGTCAGGTCTTGCCGCTTTCTCAGGATATCATATTTATAAAAAACAGGATGAGATTGGCAGTCTTTTAGAAAAGATGGCGGATGTTTCAGATTATGAACAGGCAGGGGAACTGGCTGATGAAATAGCGGAGGTCATGCAGGCGGACGTCACGGAAAATGCCTTTACAGAACTGTATGGCATGACACAGAAAATGTTGAACAGGCACGAATATCGGAACTTTTCTTTCGTAAAGGGTGAGAACGGCATGATCTATTATGGCGCTGTTATTGAGAATGGCAACGATATGCTTATGGAGTATGCAAAGCGGGTAGGAAGGGCGGCGCGCTGTGCTGAGGAACAGGGGGCGGAGACGATTTTCGTCATGCCGCCCACAAAGGTGATGTACCGTATGATGGGGGAGGACAGGGAGCTTCCCATAAATGATACCAATGCCGTTCAGGACGAACTTCTGCTCTACTTGCAGCAGAATCAGGTGAACACGCTTGATCTGCGGGGACCACTGGAAAACTCGGGTATGACGCAGGAAGAACTGTTTTACCGCACGGATCACATGTGGACGTCGGAAGCGGCATTTATCGCCGCCGGAGCGCTTGTGGATAAGATACGGGACGATTTCGGCGACGACTGGGATACGGAGCGCTTCTACTGCAGGAGGGAGAATTACCATGCGGATGTATACCGTGAAGCGACGATAGGAACCATTGGCAGTGAAATGGGAATTTCGTATGTGGGTAAGGAAGACTATACCGTTTTGTACCCGGAGTTTGAGACAGGGATGAAGTGGTATGACCTAGAGAGCGGGGAGAGGAAGGCGGGCAGCTTCTATGAAGCGTTTATAGACCTGGAGCCGGACGGGAAAGGCAGATATGAAAATCCGGGGAGCGATATTTATCTGGAAGGCGTGGTGAATCGTGACCGCATAGTCAACACGGAGAATCCGGAAGGACCGAAAATTCTGTGCCTGAGGGATACGTATATGTCTCCCGTTGCCTGTTTTCTGGCGCCTATGTGCAGCCAGATTGATCTGGTATGGGCGAGAACCAATCATAATGATATTGATTATGAGGAACTGATCCGGGAAGAAGAGTATGATTATCTGATTATTGAAGTTTACCCTTATAATATTGCCGACAGGGCGTTTGCGTTTTTTGAAGATTGACGGAGGCAGGAATGAGAAAAGCGGCGGTGGCTGGTGCGTGGATTGCGCTGATACTTATACTGGGGCTTGCATACCGGGCAGCCGGAGGCAGATTTTTTCTTTCGGAAGAGAATGGGGAGACGAAGGTGCGCATTTTGCAGACGAAGGAGGATGCTGACTGCATTATTATCGGAAACGGCGTGAAGGCAGTGATGATTGATGCCGGTGAAGCGCAGGACGGGGAGCGCATTCTGGAAGTTCTGCAGGAGACGGGGGTTGAAACGCTGGATGCGCTTATCCTGACGCATCCGGACTTGGACCATGTCGGCGGGGCGTCGGCTGTCCTGCAGGCAGTTGCTGTGGACAAGGTGATTGTGCCTTACTATAATGGAGAAAAAGAGGAACTGGATGCGGTAAAAAATTATTGCAAAAAGACGGGGATTCAGGTATACTGTCCGAATCATGTATGGAAAATGAACGTGGGATATGTGAATCTGCTCATATATCCGCCACAGGAAAAACATTATAAAGAAAGTAACAATTATTCCCTTGCCGTGCTGGCGGAGCATGGGAGTGTCAGGATGTTTTTTGGCGGGGATGCGCTCAGGAAACGCAGCGAGGAACTTCTGCTTATGAATCTGCCGGAGGTGAGTCTGTATAAAGTGCCTCACCATGGGAGGGCAAACAGCGCATCAGATGAGATGTTTGAAGCTTTGCAGCCGGTTTACGCTGTGGTTACATCGAAAACGGCTGATGAGGAGATTGTGCGCTGCGGCAGACAGTACGGCAGCAGGCTTCTCTTTTCCGGGGAAGCGGATGTAGTGTTTCAAAGCGATGGGGAACATCTGATTTTGCAGGGCGGCGAAGCGGCGGCGCAGTGAAGTAAAGGACAATGACGGATTATGAAAAAAAAGATCATATGGGGTGTGGTCATAGTGGCGGCACTTGCGGCTGTGGCTGGCGCATTGTGCTATGCGGACTATCGGAGGAAAGAAGACATGCGTTTTGTGCAGGCTTTGGGAAACGGTATTAATATTGGAAACAGCCTGGACGCTACCGGCGTGCGGGATCATATACCCGAAGCTGCTGCGGCGGACTATGAGACATACTGGCATAATCCGCCGATCAGGCGGGAACTGTTCCGGGCAATAAAGGATGCCGGATTCCGAAGCGTGCGGATACCGGTGACTTGGGACGAGCATATGGATGAGGCGGGAAATATAGAGCAGGCATGGATGGACCGCGTGCAGGAGGTCGTTGACATGGCGATGGAGGAAGAGCTGTATGTGATTTTGGATACGCACCATGAAACGTGGCTTGACCTGCAGCCGGAACGGGAAAAGGAGATCAGCGAAAAGCTTTCCGGAGTCTGGGGGCAGATTGCACTGCGTTTCCGTGATTATGACGAGAGACTTCTGTTTGAGGGGATGAATGAACCGAGAATGCGGGATACGGAATACGAGTGGACGGCGGGGACGAAGGAACTGCAGGCGATGACTAACCGCCTGAACCAGGTATTTGTGGATACAGTGCGCGCGGCAGGTGGAGCAAACGAGGACAGGTATCTGCTGATCTGTCCCTATGCAAACCGCTATGAGGCGGAAGCGCTGGAGGCGCTCCAGTATATAAAGGGGCATATCATTGTGTCGGTCCACGCTTATATTCCGTATTCCTTCTGCGACGGGGAGAGGGAAAACCGAGACTTTGACGCGGAAGACCAGGAGGACACGGAAAAGATAGACACCATGTTTGACACGCTCAATAAGAACTATATAAAGAAAAATATTCCGGTGATTATTACGGAATTTGGCAGCGAAGATAAAGGCAACAGGGAGGAGCGGCTGGAATGGCTGCAGTATTATCTGGCTCGGGCAAAAGAGAGCGGTGTGACCTGCTTCT
>ERZ778516.2707-NODE-2707-length-11446-cov-5.789044_pt1 | contig 11446 bp, 5 predicted proteins | sample MGYA00510342_ERZ778516 | MGnify/ENA primary metagenome ERZ778516 (study PRJEB29527, sample SAMN07138961) | mouse gut metagenome | material: feces | host: mouse | place: China:Nanjing | collected 2016-01-25 ...
TCTTTTGTTGCCTGTATATCCTCTTCATATACATCTGCCGTCATTGCCAGAATTGGAATATCTCTGGCATCGTCTCTATTCATTGAACGAATCGTTTTTGTTGCTACAAGACCATCCATAACCGGCATATGTACATCCATAAGTATTACATCAAAGGTTTTGGCCGGATTATCTCGAAATGCATTCACTGCCTCCTGTCCATTCTCCACTGTTGTAACAATTGCACCGCCCTCCTCAAGAATCACTTGTGCAATTTCAAGATTCAGTTCTACATCATCTACCAGCAATACTTTAAGGCCAGTCAGCTCTACTGTTTTTACCTGCTTTTGAGGCGCAGGATAAAAACGGGATAATGTTCTTAACAACAGCTCTACATCTATTGGTTTTGATAAATGGGCATTCATACCAGCAGCCTGAGTATTTCTAATATCCTCCTCATAAGCATTTGCAGTCATGGCTATAATCGGAATTATTTTGGCATCTTCTCTTTCCAGCGCACGAATCGTTTTTGTAGCAGTAATTCCGTCCATTACAGGCATCATAATATCCATAAGTACTACATCAAATGTGCCAGCCGGATGGTCAACAAACGTATCCACTGCCTCCTGCCCGTTCATTGCGGGAGTAATTACAGCTCCTTCTTCCTCAAGAATTGTTTTGGCAATTTCAAGATTCAGTTCAATATCCTCTACCAGAAGAATCCTGATTCCCTCCAAATTAATATGAGCATCTGATTTCGCTTCATTCAGCTTCGCATCCTTATCAATATCTATCCACATTTCAATAATAAATGTTGTACCAACATTCAGTTTACTCTCAACCTGAACCGTACCACCCATTAAATCTATAAATTTTTTAGTAATAGCCATACCCAGTCCGGTTCCCTTGTAGGTAGTACGCATACCATCATCTTCCTGAGCAAAGGCTTCAAATAAATGAGGAAGAAACTCTTCTTTCATTCCGATTCCTGTATCTCTCAGTTCAAACCGATACAGCGCTTTATCTTCTGTATATTCTTTTTCTGTTGCACAAAAATATATTTTTCCACCATCCAGTGTAAATTTTACAGAATTTCCCAGAATATTTATAAAAACCTGCCTTAAATGCAGCTCATCTCCAATCAGCAGGGGGTGTTCAAAATCATCTATTTCTCTTATCAACTCTATATTTCTTGTTGAAAGCTGTCCGCCTATAATCGAGACGCAATTTTCAATACAGGTACGAATATCAAAGCCTTCATGATTTACTTTTGTCTTTCCTGACTCAATTCGGCTCATATCCAGTACATCATTAATCAGACCAAGTAAATGCTGTGAAGAACCGCTGATTTTATTCAGGCAATCCAGTATTTTTTCCTGATTGCCTATATTTTTCAAAGCAATATCCGTCATTCCCATAATACCATTGATTGGAGTACGAATGTCATGGCTCATATGAGAAAGAAAATCACTTTTTGCCTGATTTGCGCTATTTGCCTGATTCACGGCAGCCTTTAGCATCTGATTTGCTTCATCCTTTTGTCTGACCAGCCGTCTGTTTTGTTTTGAAATAATAGTAACAATAATTACAATCACAATCATAAAAAGAATGACTGCGGAAGCCACCACAAAAAACTGAATGGTACGGTTCAGCAGAAGTTTACTGTCTGCCCCTAATACCCTTGTCGGAACAAATAAAAGTATCTGCCAGTTTTCAGACTGCAGGGGGGCATTTGCCACAAACCAGTTTTGTTTTTTCTGATTTTCACCGGCATATTCAAATTCCAGCGCTGTATTTTTCCCCCGCTCCAACTGATAAAGAAAATTATCATAAGTTCCGCCATTGATAATGGAAAAATTCTCAACTGCGCTTAAAACATTATACCCTTCAATAAAATTATCAGTATATGTATATTTGTACAGTCTTTTTCCATCTTTATTTATCAGATACGTATAACATTTATCACCGAAGCCCTTGACAGAAATTTTTTCTCTCATAACCTGTATATCTACCGCAATTGCCAAGTGAGTAATCACGGCTTTATTTGCTCCTATTTCAACAGGAGCTTTTAGACGCTCTATAAATACAAAATAAGACTCATTATTTTTATGAGGAATTTCGGCTACAATCTGCTGTCTGCTGTCGGTTTTCGAGGTTAAAAGCTCTGTCTGAGTCCAGCGGCCATTGCTATGGTCTGAAGAATAATAATTCGCATTTTTATCAATTGCAAGTACAAGGGAATTTGTCTCATCAATAAAATCTGACATAGATGCAAGCATTTCCAAAAGGTCCTCTTCTGAAACTAGTTCTCTGCTTTTCATCACATACTCGCAGGCAGAAACCTGCTGCCATGAATATTCTATCACGCTGTCCACTATTTCAGAAGCTTTGTCCGTAAATTCCATAATATGGTTTTTACGCTCTTCAAAAAGCTGCTTTTCAAGAAAAGGAAAGTAATTGGCCGATACAATAATTAGAAGAATAACTGCAATCACGATAAAAATAATCGGCCCTCCTTTTAGATTTCTTTCTTTTATATTAAATTGTTTATCTTTTTTGTTCATAAATAAATCCCTCTAAGGTTTTAACAAAATTTATATCTTTCTTTTACGTTGTTTTTTATGATACCATACCCCAAAAATCCTGTCAAGAAAAAGTGTATCATATAGCCAAACATATATTCTGTCATAACTTTTTGCTTTTACATTATTATATGAATATTTTCTTGACATTTGACTATCCTTTCTATATAATATGGCTAAATATGGCAATGACGAAGAGAAGTAACATAACTTATCGCTTTCAGTGAGCAGGGGGCAGTGAAAACCCGCAGAATGAATTTATGTGAATAACACTTTACCAGCCGCAATCTGAACATCCCTTAATGGATTAGTAGGTGCGCCGCAGACTGTGCGACAAACAGCAGGTTTTTAACCGACGAGTGACCGGAATTTCCGGTAATTCAGGTGGTACCGCGGACAATTACTGTTCGTCCTGAACTTATTCAGTTTTGGATGGGCAGTTTTTTAATATATAAAAGGAGATTAGATTATTCATGAGTACAGTTTATCGTAACAAAACTTTAAATGAAGTAACAGAAAGTGATGTGGGCCAGACCGTCAGAGTTGCCGGATGGGTAGAAAATATCCGCGACCACGGTGGTGTGTCCTTTATTGACCTTCGTGATATGTATGGTGTATTACAGGTAGTTATGCGTGATACCAGTCTTTTAGACGGTATTAACAAGGAGGATTGTCTTTCTGTCGAAGGTCCTGTGGAGCATCGCGATGAGGAAACCTATAACCCAAAAATTCCAACAGGAACCATTGAGCTTGAGGCAAAAACGGTGGATATTTTAGGAAAAGTATACTCTACTCTTCCATTTGAGATTATGACTTCGAGAGAAATCAGAGAGGATTTAAGGTTAAAGTATCGTTACCTTGATTTAAGAAATCAAAAGGTAAAGGACAATATGATTTTCCGTTCACATGTGATTAGCTTTTTAAGACAGAAAATGACAGAATTGGGATTTCTGGAAATTCAGACCCCTATTCTCTGTGCTTCCTCGCCGGAAGGCGCAAGAGACTATATTGTTCCGTCACGTAAATTTAAAGGGAAATTTTATGCTCTTCCACAGGCGCCTCAGCAGTATAAGCAGCTTTTAATGGTATCCGGCTTTGACAAATATTTTCAGATTGCTCCATGCTTTCGTGATGAGGATGCCCGTGCAGACCGTTCTCCGGGTGAATTTTACCAGCTTGACTTTGAGATGAGCTTCGCTACACAGGAGGATGTATTCCGTGTAGGCGAACAGGTTCTTACAGCAACCTTTGAAAAATTTGCTCCAGAAAATGCCAAAGTCACACAGGCTCCTTATCCGCTTATCAGCTATAAACAGGCTATGCTTGAATTTGGCACTGACAAGCCGGATTTAAGAAATCCTTTAAGAATTATTGATTTAACTGAATTTTTCCAAAGATGTACGTTTAAGCCTTTTCATGGAAAAACAGTACGTGCTATAAAGGTTCATGCAGATATGTCAAAGGGCTTTCATGAAAAGCTTTTAAAATTTGCTACCTCTATTGGAATGGGCGGTCTTGGCTATCTGGAAGTGCTGGAAGATAAATCCTACAAGGGACCAATTGACAAATTTATTCCAGAAGATATGAAGACAGAAATTGCAGAGCTTGCAAAGCTGGAGATTGGAGATACTATTTTCTTTATTGCTGATAAGGAGAATCGTGCGGCAGATTTCGCCGGACAGCTTCGAAATGAGCTTGGAGAAAAGCTTGATTTGATAGAAAAAAATGCTTATCGCTTTTGCTTTGTCAATGATTTCCCGATGTATGAATACGATGAGACAGAAAAGAAGATTATTTTCACCCATAATCCATTTTCCATGCCGCAGGGCGGTTTAGAAGCGTTAAATGAAAAAAATCCGCTGGATATTCTTGCATATCAGTATGATATTGTATGTAATGGTGTGGAATTGTCTTCGGGTGCAGTCAGAAATCATGATATGCGAATTATGGTAAAGGCATTTGAAATCGCTGGATACACAGAAGAAGATTTAAAGAATAAATTTGGTGCTTTATATCATGCATTCCAGTACGGTGCTCCTCCTCATGCCGGAATGGCGCCGGGTGTGGACCGTATGATTATGCTGCTTCGAAATGAGGAAAATATCCGAGAGGTAATTCCATTCCCTATGAACGGAAATGCACAGGATTTAATGTGCGGCGCTCCAAATGAAGTGTCTGAGCAGCAGTTGCGTGAAGTGCATATTAAGGTTCGACAGTAAAAATATAAACCGGAAGATTTACTGAACAATTTTTATAAAAACAAAGGGACTGTTGCAAAATGTAGCCTATACACAATATATGCTGAAACTCATAAGGTCTAAGTGCCATATATTGTATATAACGGTTATTTTGCGACAGCCTCTTTTGCTTAAATTTACAATGCCTTAGAAATAAGTTTTTTCTGAAATTATTTCATTTTACTTATAACCTCTAAAACTACCCTTCGGCTGATTTCCTCATCTTGCAACCACCCTTCGGCTGGTTGCTTAATCCACCTCACTTTTCAGTACATCTATCACATTTTCCTTCTGAATCTTATTCCTAGAATATATCATTGTTACAAACACCACTGCAAACACACTCACCACTGCAACCGCAATATACCCCGCCGGCAGCAGATACGGCGTTTCCACTGAACCATTCACCATCCGATAAATCAGATAACTAATCACTATCGAAACAGGAAGCCCAAACAACAGTGACTTTGTACCATATAAAAGACATTCCAGATTCAGCATTTTCAAAAATCCCTTTTCTGTCATTCCATAGGATTTCAGCATGGCAAATTCCCGCCTGCGAAGGCCCAGATTTGTAGATATTGTATTAAACACATTTGCAGTTGCAATCAATGAAATCAGAATAATAAATCCAAATGCAAACACTTGCAGAATCCGAATCATTGCATAATCCGAATCTCTTGACTCCGCAGCATTAAAAATATAATAATCGTCTATTTTACTACTCTCTGACAACGCTTTATCCAGATTTTCCTCAAGCTTTGTATAAGAATAACCGGACTTTTTATCAGCATCCACATACGCCCATACAATACTTACTTTATTTGCCATATCCTGAAATACTGGCTGCATCATAGATTCATCATAAACCAGCTCAATCACATTAAAACGACCTCCTATATTTCCTTTTGCCGGCTTTGTAATCTCATCGCCCAAAATAATATCTTTCATCTCCTTATTTTCAAACCCTCCGTCTTCCGTTGTTTTATCCTCTGTTATCACAGTACAATAAGCCTTTAATCTATCTGTATCTTTATCAAGCATCTTAAAATTACGATATTTTCCCTGCGAATAAACATTTCCATTTGCAGAATATAAGGCTTTCGGGGAATCTGTATCCAAATATTCTCTTTCTGATAAATGATTATCCTCCAAAAGCTCCAGAAACGCATCGTGATTTAAAAACGTAATTGTCAGCGGTATTTCCAACGTGTCTTCAGATGCAGGACCTTCCTGCTGAAAATACTTTAAATAATCCTTGGAAAACTGCTCTTTTTCAAGCTTTGCAGTCGCATTATAATACATAGCTCCCACATTAAAGTTCCCCACACCCTCTGTATTTTCAATTACTTTTTGATAATTCTCCATCCAATTTTCACTGTATTTTATACTAGAAAAAGTAATCCCAATATCATAATCATTTACTTGTGTTCCCGTTCCCATAATCGCCGCCATCATATTTTGAGAATAGCTTCCGGCGGAAATAAATAATACAACACTGAAAAACAATGAAAGAATAGTTGCTCTGTATTTCTTTTTGCTCCTCTTATAATTTTTTACTGCAATCATTCCCCAGATGCCAAACAGCTTGCTTGTCACTGGCGAGACTCTAATCTGCCGCTTTGTAATCTTTATATCCTGACGCATCTTCACCGCATCCAATATCGGCATTTTCATTGCACGTCTTGCCGGAAGCCATGCGCTGACCAGTACGGTAATTATACTGATACAAACTGCAATCATAACCGACCACACCGAAATATGAAGTTCAAATAACACCTTTGTTCCCATTACCTTAGTAAAACTATCTCGAAGCAGATACAGAGTAGTTCCGATTCCTGTGATTCCTACAATCAGTCCTGCCGGAATTGCTGCAAGGCTTAAAAATACTCCTTCCCACAAAACGGTATGAATCATCTGCTTTTTTGTAGCTCCTATGGAAGACAGAATCCCAAACTGCTTTGTTCTCTCACTGACAGATATCTGAAAGGAATTGTAAATCAGCGATATGGAACCTGCCATAATAATCAAAATCAACACCACAGCAAATCCATATAATAACGAAGCCAGACTGTCTTCCCTGAATACTCCATAGGAACGTACAAGGTCGCTGTTATATTTGATATTATAACTTTCTGTTGTAAACTTATCACTTGTCTCTGCCTTTTTTCCTACAAAATATGTTCTTCCATACTCATAGGAATATTTTGGATTTTCCAGATTTATAACCATATCATAATACTGACATTCCATTTCACTTGTAGTAAGAGCTGTATATCCCGGCGCACTATGCGGTTCAAAATCCGGCCGCTGATAAAATCCCACGATGGTAAAGCTGTATTCCCTTGTTTCACCTATATATTCTCCTTCTTGCCACATGTTATCCTGAGTAAACATATATTCCCCGTCTTCGGAATATCGGTTTCCCAGTTTTAATGTTATAACCTCTCCAATATGATATTCTACTCCTCCATTATCATATAAGTGTTTCGGCAGAATTACTTCGGAACCATTTTCCGGCATACGCCCCTCTGTCAGAATAATATTCCTGTGCTTTGAAAAATTCTCACTAAAACCCGCCAGAAACAAATACGGCTTATATTCATTCTGACTTTCTTCAAGCATGGCATATCCATAATTTTTCAGATAACTAATATCTGCAATATCTTCTTTTCCCTTGGTTTCTTCTATAAATTCTTTTGTTACAGTATCCACCTCAATATTCCAGTCGCCGGAACGCTCTATCGCAAGGTTTCTGATAAATATCTGAAGGCTGTATACGCTTGTAGTCACCGCCGTAAACAATGCGACAGATAAAATAATTCCAAGGATTGTCACCAAGGTTCTCGTTTTATTCTTTTTTAATGTCTGAAATGCGTATCTTTGAAAAATGCTCATGCTACCACCTCATCTCTTGTAACTTTTCCGTCTTCTATGGCAATAATTCTTCCTGCCTGAAGTGCAATATTTTCATCATGCGTAATTACAATCAAGGTCTGATGGTATTTTTTATTGGAAACCTTTAATAATTCCATAATTTCCTGACTGTTTTTTGAATCCAGATTTCCTGTCGGCTCATCGGCCAGCATAATTGCCGGATTATTCATAAGAGCTCTGCCAATGGATACTCGCTGCTGCTGCCCGCCGGAGAGCTGATTCGGCAAATGCTTTTCTCTTCCCTTTAATCCCAAAAGCTGAATCAGCTCACGAAGCCTTTCTTTATTTACCTTCTTTCCATCCATTAATACAGGAAGTGTAATATTTTCAATTACATCCATAACCGGAATAAGATTGTAAAACTGGTAAATCAGTCCTACTTCCCTTCTTCTGAATATCGCCAGCGCATCTTCCTTCTGGGAATATACATCAATATCATCTACAAATACCTTGCCGGAACTTGGCCGGTCTACACCGCCTAAAATATGCAGCAGCGTACTCTTACCAGAGCCGCTTGGTCCGATAATCGCTACAAACTCACCGTCTTTTATTGTAAATGATACATTATCCAATGCTCTTACTTCATTTTCTCCTTTGCCGTAAATTTTTGTCAGATTTTCTACTTTCAACATTGTCATCATCCTCCTTTTTTGTTTCACAGAAAATTCCTTTCTATTCTTGTAATGCTGTTTTTACAAGACTGATATATTCTGTTTGTTTTTTAATTCTTTTACAGTATATCAGACCAGAATGACATGGCAGTGAATTTAAAGTGACAATATTGTCATTTTTGATTTCACAGGAAATCTCCTTTCTGTTTATTGTTTTCAGACAATGCCTTTATATATTTTAATTACAAATCTTGCTCCTCCCTCAGAACGGTTTTCCGCCTTAATACTTCCATTTTCATTTCTTAAAATCATACGCGAAAGCGCCAGTCCGATTCCCACACTGTCCGCCGCTGAATTTTTTCCTCTGTAAAAACGCTCAAATAAATGAGGAAGGTCCTCCTGGTCAATTCCTGCTCCATTATCTTCTATTACAAGCTCAAGATACATCGGATTTTCCTTTGCTTTCACCCAGATTTTTCCACCCTCATCAGTATGTTCCATACAATTTTTCAAAATATTTCCAACTGCTTCTGTACTCCATTTTTTATCCCCTAAAAAATTCAATTCATCTGCAATATCCAAAATAAGACTCTGATTTTTAATATCCATGGGAATTAAAATCGCTTCGCTGGCATTTTGAAGCAGCTCTTTGACATTTACTTTTTCCTGTTCAAACTGTGCTGTTCCTGCATCCAGCTTTGATATTTTCAACAGGGAATCTGTCAGCCAGCGAAGCCTGTCCGTCAGACGTCTCATTTCTCTCAGCAGCTCCAGTCTTTTTGTTTCTGTTATTTCTTCCGATAAAAGAGACTGAATAAGATTTAAAGAGGTAAGCGGAGTTTTCAGCTGATGGGAAATATCTGCCAGAGAATCAGCAAGAAAAAGCTTTTCTGCCTGCAATTCCTCAGTTCGAATTTTCAGCAAATCCAAAACTTTATTTACCTCACATCTCAAAATGCTAAGTTCACCCTCTCTGTAATCCTCGATTTTATGAATTATTTTTTTGTGAAGCACAGATTCAATTTCGCTGCTGAATTTACAAATGGTACGATATCTCCAGAATGTAAGAAAAAGAAACACAATTCCCATAAATGCCATTGCCGCCATACAAATCGCTGCTGTCTGTACATCTCTTAAAAATCCTGTCATAAGTCCAATCATAACCATAAGCGAAATAAATAGGATACAATCTATTTTTACTTCTTTATTGCGAAAAAAATATAACATAACATTCTCCATTTTTGATTATAGTTTTTTTATCATCATTTTCTTGATTTGTTCTTCATTGATTTCTCTTCCCATTTACTGCTTCATTCTTTGTTTCATATCTTCTGTATCTTCTTTCACTCCATAATATAGCCCATTCCTCTCACTGTCTTTATCAGCTTTGGCTCCGAAGGATTATTCTCTATTTTTTCTCTCAGCCTTTTGATATATACTGTCAAAGTATTGTCATTTACATAATCCCCTGCAATATCCCAAAGCTCTGATAAAAGTTTATTTCTGGTAAGCAACATACCCCGATTGGAAACAAAGATTAACAGCAGCTTGTATTCCAGCGCTGATAGTATAATTTCACCTCCTGCCTTTTTTACGGTACATTTTGCCACATCTATCACAATATCACCAATCTCTGTGATGGACTGAGCCTTGCCGTATCTGCGCAGTACACTTTTGATTCTGGAAACCAGCTCTTTTGGGCGGAAGGGCTTGCTGATATAGTCATCTGCTCCCATATCAAGCCCTGTTACCACACTGTATTCGTCTGTGGAAGCGCTGACAAAAATAACTGGAATATCCTTTTTTGCCTTTACCGCTCCGCATACCCCGTATCCATTGCCATCTTTTAGAGAAATATCAATTAATACAAGGTCAAACTCCTTTCTTTCCAAAAGCTCTGTTGCCTGTGACATTCCATTTGCAGACTCTGTCTGAAACCCTTCCTTTTTCAAAAAATCAGACAGCATATTTATAATCGTGATATCATCTTCGACAATTAATATTTGATACATCTATTTTCTCCATTTTTAAATTCATATTTTATAATAATTTTGTATAAACTTTTCTGCCTGCTTTTCAGGCATCATCATAAATGAAAAAGCAGCCTGTTTTTGGCAGGCCGCCATATGTCATATTATATCATATATATTCCTTTATTGCCTGTTCTACTGCATCATACCGTTCTGCATTTATCTGTTCCAACAGACATTGATACGGGTCAATACTGCTGCTCAATACCATTTTTACCACTGCAGGAGAAAAACCACTCACCAGCGTTGCACCCAGTTTATTCTCTTTTACTGGAATAGTTCCTGTTCTGCTGTTAATATTCCAGAATACCAGTCTTGGAAGCTGATAATGATAGGACTGATATTTTTTCTCAAACATTTCAAACAGCTTTGGTTCTGGTTTTTGTACATAACGCACTTTCGTATCTCCACAGGTAACACAGCTATCAAATTCCATATCAGATAAAATCAATATATTCTTCGGCATTTCTTCCTGTGTCATATGATTTTTTACAGCTGTTGTCAGAATCAAATCAAACACTGCTTCTATATTCGTATTGGCAACCTCTGAATATCGGTTTGCAATCTCTATTTTCTCTCTCAAAGAAGATGCCCTGCTTAAATCTACAAACTGAGGATTTGAACTGAAGGTAATATAATTATTATGAAATTCCCCTGTACATCTCTCGGAAAAGTAAATGGAAAGAGCCTGAGCCACATCCAGTGCTCTGATATTTGTACCACCAACAGATATCGTCATACTTCCTGAACCGTCTGACACACAGATAGTATTTCCTGCTCCCTGAACATAATCCGGCAGAGCTTTCCATAATTCTTCCAGTGTTGTATCCTCTGCGCCTTTCACAGTTCTTGACCATGGTGTATTAGATGCTTCATAATATTTATTTACAATATCATGCGGGAACAATACTCCTGCGTTGATTTTTGTTTCGCCTTTTTTCAGACTTTCCAGATATGCTTTTCTTCTCTCCTCGTCATTTCTTAAAAACGCACTGTTATAAATAAGATTTGCGCGGGAAGGAACTATGGCATAATTAATTTTCTGACATGCTTTTTGGCTTATATAAAAT
>ERZ778516.2708-NODE-2708-length-11441-cov-4.917618_pt1 | contig 11441 bp, 9 predicted proteins | sample MGYA00510342_ERZ778516 | MGnify/ENA primary metagenome ERZ778516 (study PRJEB29527, sample SAMN07138961) | mouse gut metagenome | material: feces | host: mouse | place: China:Nanjing | collected 2016-01-25 ...
GGAGAAGCGGACAGCGAGGGCGCTTGGAGCGAAGCGAGGCCGAGCGGAGGGGCGCGGTGCGCCCCGCAGACCAGGCCGAGACGGAGGGAAAGCGCCCGAGCGCCCTGGCCGGTTCGCAGCGTGACAGGAAAGAAGTGCGGCACAGCAGTTCTGCGGTCATAAAAGATTTTTAGGAGGAATATAACATGTCTAAAGTTGTCACCTTCGGCGAGCTGATGATCCGGCTCCAGCCCTATAACTACGAGCGCTTTGTGCAGGCCGACCATCTGGAGTTCTCCTTCGGCGGCGGCGAGGCCAACGTGGCCGTCTCCCTGGCAAACTACGGCCTGGACGCGGCCTATGTCACCAAGCTGCCCGCCCACGCCATCGGCCAGGCGGCGGTGAACTCCCTGCGCCGCTATGGCGTGGACACCTCCAAGATTGTCCGCGGCGGCGACCGGGTGGGCATCTACTTCAACGAGAAGGGTGCGTCCCAGCGGGGCAGCGTGTGCATCTACGACCGGGCCCACTCCGCCATCCAGGAGGCGTCCGCCGCCGACTTCGACTGGGACGCCATCTTTGAGGGCGTGGACTGGTTCCACTTCACCGGCATCACCCCGGCTTTGGGCCCCAACGTGGTGGAAATCTGCAAGGAAGCCTGCAAGGCCGCCAAGGCCCGTAACGTCAAGATCTCCTGCGACCTCAACTACCGGGGCAAGCTGTGGACCCGGGAGCAGGCCCGGGCGGCCATGACCGAGCTGTGCCGGTATGTGGACGTGTGTATCTCCAACGAGGAGGACGCCAAGGATGTGTTCGGCATCGAGGCGGAGAACACCGACATCTACGGCGGTGAGATCAACCACGAGGGCTATAAGTCCGTGGCCAAGCAGCTGGCGGACAGGTTTGGCTTTGAGAAGGTGGCCATCACCCTGCGCGAGTCCCACTCCGCCTTCGACAACGGCTGGAGTGCCATGCTGTACGACGTGAAGAGCGGGGAATACTGCTTCTCCAAGAAGTATGAGCTGCACATCATCGACCGGGTCGGGGGGGGCGATTCCTTCGGCGGCGGGCTGATCTACTCCCTGCTGACGGGCAAGAGCACCCAGGCGGCGGTGGAGTTCGCGGTGGCGGCCAGCGCCCTGAAGCACTCCGTCGAGGGCGACTACAATATGGTGACTGTGGCCGAGGTGGAGAAGCTGGCCGGCGGCGACGGCTCCGGCCGGATTCAGCGGTAAGAAGCGCGAGCTTAGGCGGGCAGGCCCGGATGGACCGAAGCGAGGCCGAGCGCAGGGGCCCAAAGGCCCCGCAGACCAGGCCGAGGCGGAGGGAAGCTGGGGCGCAGCGCGCCCAAAGCGAGCATGACAGCAGAAGAAGTGCGAGCTTAGGCGGCAGGCCCGGATGAGCGCAATACATACCGAAAATATCAAGCGCTAACCACAAAGGGCGGCCGTCCGTTCCTGACAGGGCGGACGGCCGCCGTATTTTTTATTGGGAGGAAACGTCATGAAGGAATTTATGGACAAGGATTTCCTGCTGGGCACCGAGACCGCCCGGCGCCTGTTCCACGACTACGCGGAACACATGCCCCTGGTGGACTACCACTGCCATATCTCCCCCAGGGAGATCTATGAGGACCGCCGGTTCGACAATCTGGCGGAGGTGTGGCTGGGGGGGGAGAACCCCGACGGCACCTACTTCGGCGACCACTACAAATGGCGCCTCATGCGCTCCAACGGAGTGGGCGAGGAGTATGTGTCCGGCGGCAAGCCCGCCTTTGAGCGGTTCGTGAAGTTTGCCGAGACCCTGGAGATGGCCATCGGCAACCCCATGTACCACTGGTGCAACCTGGAACTGCGGCAGTTTTTCGGCTATGACAAGCCCCTGACCCCGGAGACCGCCCGGGAGTGCTGGGATTTCTGCAACGAGAAGCTGCGCCACGACCCGGATCTCACCGTCCGCGGCATAATCAAGAAGGCCAACGTGGCCATGGTGGGCACCACCGACGACCCCATCGACTCCCTGGAGTGGCATGAGAAGATCGCCGCCGACCCCACCATCAGCGTGAAGGTGTGCCCCTCCTTCCGCCCGGACAAGGCCGTCAACGTCAACAAGCCCGGCTTCGCAGAGTACATCGGCAAGCTGGCCGCCAGCGTGGGGAAGGACAGCCTGGACAGCGTGGAGGACGTGTGCGCCGCCCTGAACCGGCGCCTGGAGTTCTTCCACAAGCTGGGCTGCCGGGCCAGCGACCACGGCCTGGACTATGTGCCCTTCCGGCCCGCCTCCCCCAAGAAGGCCAACGAGGCGTTCCAGAAGGCCATGGCCGGCGAGGAGCTCAGCACCAAGGAGGCCGAGCGCTACCAGACCGCCATCCTGCTCCACCTGGGCCGGGAGTACCACCGGCTGGACATTGCCATGCAGCTGCATTACTCCTGCCTGCGCAACATGAACGAGCGGATGTTTGCCAGGATGGGTCCGGACACCGGCTTTGACATGATCGCCCAGAACAGCTGCGGCGGGGCCATCGCCCGGCTGCTCTCCGCGCTGGACGCCGAGGGCCGCTGCCCCAAGACCATCCTCTACTCCCTGAACCCCGCCGACAACGAGCAGCTGGGCACCATCCTAGGCTGCTTCCAGTCCGACGAACTGCCCGGCAAAATCCAGCACGGCTCCGCCTGGTGGTTTAACGACACCAAGTCCGGAATGGAGGCCCAGATGAAGTCGCTGGCCAACCTGGGGCTGCTGGGCAATTTCGTGGGCATGCTCACCGACTCCCGTTCCTTCCTCTCCTATGCCCGGCACGACTACTTCCGCCGCATTCTGTGCAATCTCATCGGCGATTGGGTGGAAAACGGCGAGTACCCCAACTGTGAGGCGCCCCTGAAGAAGATCGTGGAGGGCGTCTGCTACAACAACGCCGCCCGGTACTTCGCCCTGTGAGCGCGGCGGCGGAAAAGACCCAGGCGGAGCGGCGGCAGGACCAGCTGCTGTACTGCGTCCTGTTCAGCTTTTTTGTCAGTGGGGCGGCGTCCCAGCCCCTGGGGTCCTTCATCCCCTTCCTGCGGGAGACCTACGGCTTCAGCTACGACCTGTCCGGCGTGCTGCTCAGCTGCCAGTCGGTGGGGAACCTGATCTCCGTGCTGCTGGCGGGGTTTCTGCCGCTGTGGCTGGGGCGGCGGCGGGCGGTGCTGGCCACGGCGGTGTGGATGATGGTGGCGTATCTCATCTTTGCTGCAGGGCTGGGAGCCGCGCCGCTGCTGGTGGCCGCGTTCCTCATGACGGGGGTGGCCCGGGGCGGCAACTCCAATTTCGCCAACACCATGATCTCCACCCTGCCCGGGGACAAGGCCACCCGGGGGTATAACCTGCTCCACGGCTGCTTTGCGGTGGGGGCGCTGCTCTCGCCGCTGCTGCTGGTATTCTGCGCGGGGCGGTGGCCCGGCTTCGGCTGGCGGCTGATGGCGGGGCTTTTGTGCCTGGTGTGTCTGAGCCAGCTTATCGTATACGCCAGAATGCCCCTGCCCGCCGAGCCCCCCCGGAAAGGGGTGCGCGCGGCGGATCACAGCTTTTTAAAGGTAAAGCAGTTCTGGCTGGGCAGTGCGATGCTGCTGTTCTACATCTCGGCGGAGTACGCCATTGTGGGCTGGCTGGTGACCTACTTCCAGGACATGGGCATTCTGGACGCCAGCTGGTCCCAGCTGATGAACAGCCTTTTGTGGCTGGTGATCTTCATCGGGCGGATGATCGGCGCCGCCGTCACCGGCAAGGTGTCCCGGAACAAGCTGCTGCTGCTGGACGGGGCGGGCTTCTTCGCCTGCTTCCTGGTGATGTTCTTCAGCCGCACCCCGGCGCCCATCATCCTGGGCCTGGTGGGGGTGGGCCTGTTCATGGCCACCATCTATCCCACCGCCTTTGCCTTTGGCAGCGACTGCATCCGGGGCAACGATTTGGGGTGCAGCATCATGATCTTCACCGGCAGCGCGGGCGGCATCATCACCCCCTTCCTGGTGGGGCAGGTGGCCGAGCGGGCGGGCATCCAGGCGGGCATGGGGCTGGTAGCGGTGCTCACCGCGCTGCTGCTGCTGAGCATTGTGCTCAGCGTGCTCAGCGTCAAGCGGATGGCCGCGCACGAAAACAAAGTAAATTGACCGAAGGGGAGATCCAATATGAAAAAACTGTGCTATCAGACCCTGGAAGAGCTGGGCTATCAGGGATATCTCCTGAAGGACGCGCCGGAAAAGGTGCTCCAGTTCGGCGAGGGGAATTTTCTGCGGGCCTTTGTGAACTACTGGTTCGACGTGTCCAACGAAAGGGCGGGCTGGAACGGGAAATGCGTGCTGGTTCAGCCCATCGCCCCGGGGCTGGCCAAGCTCATCAACGAGCAGGAGGGGCTGTATACTCTCTACCTCCGGGGGCGGGAGAACGGAGAGCGGGTGGATAAAAAACGGATCATCTCCTCCGTGTCCCGGTGCCTGAACCCCTATGAGAGGGAAGGGTTCGACGCCATGATGGAGGTGGCCGTCTCCGACGGCTTGGAGTATGTGGTGTCCAACACCACCGAGGCGGGCATCGTCTACGACCCGGCCTGCAATCTGGACGACGCCCCCGCCGCCTCCTTCCCCGGCAAGCTCACCCAGGTGCTCTACAGGCGCTGGCAGGCGGGTAAGGGCGGGCTGGTCATCCTGTCCTGTGAGCTCATCGACAACAACGGCAGGGAGCTTTTGAAGTGCGTCAACCAGTACGCGGACCAGTGGGGGCTGGAGGACGGCTTCAGGAGGTACGTGAACGAGGCGTGCACCTTCTGCTCCACCCTGGTGGACCGCATCGTCCCCGGCCGGGTGAAGGACCCCGCAGAGGCGGCCAGGATGGAGCAGGCCAACGGCTACCGCGACGAGCTCATCGACGTGGGCGAGATCTTCGGCGTTTGGAACATCGAGGGGCCGGACTGGCTGGAGGAAAAGCTCCCCTTCCAAAAGGCCGGGCTTAACTGCCCGGTGGTGCCCGACGTGACCCCCTATAAAAAGCGCAAGGTGCGTATTTTGAACGGCGCCCACACCGGCTTCGTGCTGGGGGCCTATCTGGCGGGCTTTGACATTGTGCGGGACTGTATGCAGGACGGCGCCGTGCGGGGCTTCATGAACAAAATGCTCTACGAGGAGGTCATCCCCACCCTGCCCCTGGATAAAAAGGATTTGGAGGACTTCGCCGGCGCGGTGCAGGACCGGTTCAACAACCCCTTTGTGGACCACGAGCTCATGTCCATCTCCCTCAACTCCACCTCCAAGTGGCGGGCGCGGAACATGCCCTCCTTCCTGGAGTATGTGGAAAAGGCCGGCAAGCTGCCCCCCTGCCTCACCATGAGCTTTGCCGCCTACATCGCGTTCTTCTCCAGCGATATCCGGGAGCTGAACGGCGAGGGGCTGGTATGCCGCCGCCCCAAGGGGAACGACTACGTGTGCTGCGACGACCGCTGGGCGCTGGAGTTCTATTACGAGCACCGCGGCGACAGCCCGGAGGAGCTGGTGCGCGCCGTCATGACCAACCAGCGCATGTGGGGCCGGGATCTGACGGAGGTGGACGGCTTTGAGGCCGCGGTGGTCTCGGGCCTGAAGCTCATCCGGGAGCAGGGGGCCAAGGCGGCTTACGCCTCCTGCCTGTAAGGGGGGCGGGGCTATGAAAGTGATCCGCCTCCACCCCCGGGATAATGTGGCGGTGGCCCTGGAGGACGTGGCCCAGGGCGAGGTGCTGTCCCTGGACGGTGCGGAGCTCACCGCCGCCGAGAGCGTCCGGCGGGGGCACAAGCTGGCCCTGTCCCCCATCCCCGCCGGGGAAAAAATCATAAAATACGGCTGCGCCATCGGCACGGCCAAGGCGGACATCCCCCGGGGGGCCTGGGTCCACGTCCACAACGCGGCCACGGGCCTGTCCGAGGGCGGGGCGTACCGCTATGACCACAAGACCTATGAGCTGCCAAGCGTAAAGCCCCGCACCTTCCGGGGCTACCGCCGGGCGGACGGCCGGGCGGCAATCCGCAATGAGCTGTGGATCGTCCCCACCGTGGGGTGCGTCAATTCCATTGCCCAGCGGCTGGCGAGGGAGAACCAGCATTTGGTCAAGGGTACGGTGGAAGGGCTTTACACCTTCCCCCATCCCTTCGGATGCAGCCAGATGGGGGACGACCACGCCCAGACCCGCAGGCTGCTGGCCGCGCTGGCCCGCCATCCCAACGCCGGGGGCGTGCTGGTGCTGGGGCTGGGGTGCGAGAATCTGACCCAGGAGCAGTTTAAGGCGGAGCTGGGGCCCTATGACGAAAAGCGGGTGAAGTTCCTGGTCTGCCAGGAGGTCCCCGACGAGATCAAAGCGGGCTCCGATCTGCTGGCCCAGCTGGCGGATTACGCCGGCGGCTTCCGGCGGGAGGATATCCCCGCCTCCGAGCTGGTGGTGGGCATGAAGTGCGGCGGGTCGGATGGGCTGTCCGGCATCACCGCCAACCCCGCCGTGGGCCGGTTTTCCGACCGGCTCATCGCGCTGGGGGGGTCTACGGTGCTCACCGAGGTGCCCGAGATGTTCGGCGCGGAGTCCATCCTCTTTGAGCGGTGCGAGAGCGAGGAGGTATTTGGCAAGGCGGTGAAGATGATCGAGGACTTTAAGCATTACTTCACCTCCCACAACCAGGTCGTCTATGAGAACCCCAGCCCCGGCAACAAGGCGGGGGGGATCACCACCCTGGAGGATAAGTCCTGCGGCTGCGTCCAGAAGGGGGGGCAGCGCCCAGGTGGTGGACGTGCTGGGCTACGGCGAGGCGGTGACGAAAAAGGGGCTGAACCTGCTCAGCGGCCCGGGGAACGATTTGGTGTCCGCCACAGCCCTGACGGCGGCGGGGGCCCATCTGATCCTCTTCACCACGGGCAGGGGCACCCCCTTCGGCGCCCCCGCCCCCACGGTGAAAATCTCCACCAACACCCCGCTGTTTGAGAAGAAGGGGAACTGGATCGACTTCAACGCCGGAACCGTGGCCCAGGGGGAGAGCCTGGACGATGCCGGGGAACGGCTGCTGGACTTTGTGCTGGAGGTGGCGGGCGGCAGGCTTACCCGCGCCGAGGAGCAGGGGTTCCGGGAGATATCCATATTTAAGGATGGCGTGGTGCTTTAAGACGGCGCACGCGGAAATTAAAAAGGCCCGGCTTCCATTTCGTGAGGAGGCCGGGCCTTTTAGAAGCTGTACCAATAGCCTCAGCACCCAGCTTTACGGCCAAAATTGCCGCCGGCTGCGTTGAAAAATCTTGAAATACACCAAGTATTCCCGCGATTTTTCGCCTTGCCACCGGCAATTTTGGCTCGCGAATCTGAATACTTCGGCTATTCGTACAGCTTCTTATTTTGCAGGCAGCGCCGCAGCGCCAGGAGCATAAATTGTGGAGGGGAAGGCGTGTATACCATATGTTGTGGAGGAGGTTCCACATAGCTGGAAGAAGTTTACAGAATGTGGAGAAATAGGGGAGAACAGAAAATTTTACCAGCATTTTGACAGTAGGTTTCCATGGTTGGAGAGGTAAAAATGTGTTGCGTTTTTTTGAGTGCCGTGCTATAATTAACTTCGTCATGCTGTGGTGCGTAAAAGCGCCCGCACGGTGAATGGGGCTGTGTTGCTTTTCGCATCTATCTGCGGTCCGCCAAATGGGAACGGACCGCCGGCGGGCGGAGGCTGGCCGGCCTGGACAGCCCCTGTTTTTTTCATGTTCTGAAATGCTGGTTCATAGTATTCTTGATGTGTGCCGTGGTCTGACCATGGCCGCACGCTTTGGAGGGTCAGGTATGGATATGCTGACAAGTAATTCCGCTCTTTTGCTGGAAAAATCTGTAGGGTTCCTTTGGACGAAGCAGGCCGCGATCCTGGATAATATTGCCAATGCGGAGACGCCCAACTATAAGACCAAGGTTGTCACCTTTGAGGAGAGCATCCGAAGCAGGCTGGAACAGGCCGCCGCCAGTCCCGGGGAGGCGGAGGAGTCGGTGCGGGACATCCTGGAGGACCCGGAGGTCACCGTGTTCGAGGCCCAGGAGCAGACCCGTATGGACGACAACGGGGTGAACACCACCGAGCAGATGGTGGAGCTGATCCGCAACGCCTACCAGCAGCAGTACGTCTACCAGGCCATCAACAAGCACTACGCCATTTTGCGCATGGCCGTCAAGGGCCAGTGACAAACGCCTGGGCCGTAGGACGCCGCAGGCGGATAGGACAATACTAGGGGGTATATAACTATGGGCTTCATGAATTCCATCAATATCATCGGCTCCGGCCTCACCGCGCAGCAGCTGCGCCTGGATATCGTGGCGGAGAACGTGACCAACTCCCAGACCACGCGGGTGGAGAACGGCGAGGGCGCCTACCGCCGGAAGATGGTGGTGTTCGAGGCGGTGAGCGGCCGGGATACCTTCCGGGACGCCATGGCCAGGGCGATGAGCGGCGCGGCGTCTAACGCCGGGGTGAACCCCACCGCCGGCGGCGTGCGGGTGACTGAGATCGTAGAGGACGAGTCCCCCATGAAGATCGTCTACGACCCCACGCACCCCGACGCGGACGAGGACGGCTATCTGGAGCTGCCCAACGTGGACATGGTGAAGGAGATGGCGGACGCCATGGCGGCCACCCGGGCCTTTGCCTCCGATGTCACCGCGTTCAACACCCTGAAGTCCGTTATCTCCAGCGGGCTGGAGGTCGGCCGGTAAAAGCCCGGCGGCCTAATCGCTGGAGAATCAACATATAAGGAGAGGAACCGCCATGATCGACAGTACATTTGGTATCGCCGCCCCCACGGGCATGAGCGGAATCACCGGCATCACCAATACCATCCAGAAGATCGCTCCCCCCGTCCGGCCCGGACAGGAGGAGGAGAAAGCCACCGATTTGGGCGAGGTGAAGGACAGTGTTTTTGGCTCCCTGTTCACCGGCCTCATCCAGAATGTGAAGGACACCGACGCCGAATTCACCCAAGCCCAGTATCTGCTGGCCACCGGCCAGCTGGAGAATCCCGCACAGCTGGGCATTGCCGCCTATAAAAACGAGGTCGCCGTAGATCTGCTGGTCCAGATGCGGAACAAGGCGCTGGAGGCTTATAACGAGCTGAAAAATATGAGCGTCTAAGGACCTGCAAGGGTGAAGTACGCGCAGAGCGGAGTTGATAGGGCTTGAACAAGGAAAAGCTGCAGGGCTATTTTGAACAGGTAAAAATGGCCCTGGGAAAGATTTCCAAAAAAATATGGATTATTATCGGTGTCACGGTGGCCGCCCTGGCCATCGGCATCGTCATTTTCCTGAATACCAGGCCCTATGCCACCCTGATCGCCGGCGCGACCAACGAGGAGGCCGGGGCGGTGCTCAGCTGGCTCCAGGAGCAGGGGATCACCAATTACCGCATGGAAGGCACAGGAACCATACTAGTGCCGGAGGGCCAGGCGGCCAGCCTGAAGGCCCGGCTGCTGGTGGACCAGTACTCCCAGGCCAACGCAACCCCCACCGGCTACTTCGAGCAGGTCAGCGCCCTGTCCACCCAGGCGGATCGGAACCGGGCCTGGCTGATGGAGCTGCAAAGCCGGATGGAGCAGACCATCTGCCAGTTCCCCGAGGTGCGCAGCGCCACGGTAACCATCAACCTGGGCGAGGACCGGGGCTATGTGCTGGACAGTAACAACGTGGTGGAGGCCAGCGCCGGTGTGATTCTCACCATGCAGAGGGGCAAGGCCCTGACCGACGCGCAGGCCAATGCCATCCGCAACTACGTGGCCTACAGCGTGGCGGGGCTGAAGGTGGAGTCCGTCAGCCTTGAGGACACCGAGGGCAACGACTACTCCGGCCAGTCCACCGGCGTGGGCACGGCGGCGGCCAGCTCCGCGCTGAAGATCAAGCTGGAGCGGCAGATCAGGGCTGATTTCGAAAAGCAGATCCTCCAGGCCCTGACCCCCATTTACGGTGAGAATAACGTGTCCGTTGCCGTTACCGTTGAGGTGGAGCTGGGCGACAAGACCATCAACGACTACAAGGTCACGCTGCCCCAGTTTGCCGAGGACGGCTCCACCGAGGGCCGGGGCATCCCGGGCAAGCAGTTCTATACATACCAGTTCCTCACCCCCGACGAGGGCGCTGTGGGCGGCCTGGTGGGCACGCCGTCTAATTCCGAGCTGCCCACCTATGTGGATCCGGGGGACGCCCAGGCCGAGCTCCAGAGTATTTTGGAGGAGCGGCACGAGACCGAGTACGACAATTCCAAAACCCAGACCCAAATGGTGATTACGGCGGGCACCCTGACCAAGGTGACCGCCACTGTGGGCATCGACGCCAAGGACTGCCCCAACGCCGACTTGGACGCCATTCTGAGGGGATCGGCCACCGCCATCGGCCTGGTGGCCCCCCTGGAGCTGGAGAACGGGATGACCGAGCAGCAGTACCTGAGCCGGTACATCACCGTGATCCACGACGAGTTCAACGAGCCCGTCGTGCCCGAGCCCGAGCCCTCCGGCTGGGAGGCCCTGGGCATCCCGCTGTGGGTGGTCATCGCCGCGGGCGCCGGCCTGCTGGTGTTTGCCATTGTGCTGACCATTATCCTGCTGCTGCGCGGCAAGAAGCGCAAGAAGCAGGAGGCCGAGCAGCGAGCCGTGGAGGAGCTGCTGGCGGTGGCAATGCCCCAGCAGACGGAGGACGGCGTGCAGCTGGACGAGAACGGCGAGCCTGTGGGCGCCGACGTGATGGACCTGCACACCGAACGGAGCATGGAGCTGCGCCAGAGCATCCGGGACTACGTGGACGAGAACATGGAGGTCGCGGCGCTGCTGATCAAGAGCTGGCTGAAGGAGGATGGAGACAATGGCTGACGCCGCCGTGGCGGAACAGAAGACTGCCGCACCCGCGGAGCCCAAGGCCCCCGCGGGCCGGAAGAAGATTGCCAACGAGATCCCCCTCACCGGCGCGCAGCGGGCGGCCACTGTCATCATCGCCCTGGGCGTGGAGCGGGCGTCCGCCCTCTACAAGCACATGGAGCCGGACGACGTGGAACAGCTTACCCTGGAGGTCGCCAAAATGGGCTTCCTGGGCTCGGAGCAGACCGAGGAAATTCTGTATGAGTTCTACCAGCTGTGCCGCACCAACCGGGCCGTCACCGAGGGCGGCCTGGAATATGCCCGCACGGTGCTGGAGAAGGCCTACGGGCCGCAGACGGCGGACGAGCTGCTGGGCAAGGTCACCAAATCCCTGCAAAACCGCAACTTCTCCTTCATGGAGAAGGCGGACGACAAGTCGCTGTACTCCGCGCTGCAAAACGAGCGGCCCCAGACCATCGCGCTGGTGCTGTCCTACGTGGAGCCGGACAAGGCCGCCGGCGTCATCTCCCAGCTGGACGAGAAGCGTCAGATCCAGGTGGTGGAGAGCATGGCCAAGATCGAAAGCGTGTCCCCCGTGGCCGTCAAGA
>ERZ778516.2709-NODE-2709-length-11440-cov-5.001757_pt1 | contig 11440 bp, 11 predicted proteins | sample MGYA00510342_ERZ778516 | MGnify/ENA primary metagenome ERZ778516 (study PRJEB29527, sample SAMN07138961) | mouse gut metagenome | material: feces | host: mouse | place: China:Nanjing | collected 2016-01-25 ...
CCCCGAACTGGATTCGAACCAGCGGCCTGTCGCTTAGGAGGCGACCGCTCTATCCTGCTGAGCTATCGGGGCCTATTCACTTGTATGCGCTGACTATGCAATTTTGGGGAAACGCTCCACCTACCGCTTAGGAGGCGGTCGCTCTATCCAACTGAGCTATAGCGACATTTGCAAAAATAAGAGATTGTTACCATTATAAAGGTACAAAAAGGATTTGTCAACCACATTCTGACAACGAGCCCGGCAGGCCCCCTGTCCATATGGGTTCCTCAGCGTTTTAGAAAGACTAAGGCGGCATAGCTTTGGCTATGCCGCCTTTTCCCTTCTGTGGCCAGGAGGTCAATGTCTGGGAGATTTTTTCACGATCTCCGCGCCTTTGGTGAGAGCCGCCATAATGTCCGAACTGTGCTGCGCACCCACCATCGTGATCTTGGAATAAACCGCCCCCTTATCGCTCACCACATACTTCTGTGGAAGCAGGTTGAGCGCATAAGCGATGATGTCATTGCGGCAGTGCTCACAAGTACAGCAGTCAAGCGTGGATTGAATCTCATCGAACCGGAATTCCACCAGATCTTCCATCACATTTTTGTAAAGCCTGTTCTTCATGATGACTGACCACCTTTCTCTATACTGTAGAGCCTTGCGGTCACGACTCTGCAACAGAGGGTCATGGCCGCGGACCCTCAACGATGATATTAAAAATGATCCCTTTCCACATAGGAGGTGTGCAGGACCTCATGCGCCTTGTGCGAGCCGAACCCCCCGAAGAACTCCTCATAGATTTTCAGCAGCGAGGGGTTTTCATGGCTCTTGCGCAGCGGCTTGCCGGCATCGGCGTTGTAAAGGACCGCCGCACGTTTGCCCTTGAGATCCTCGAAGTTGCGCACGCTGGCAGGCTGGACCGGTTGTCCGCCGCCGTTGACGCACCCGCCCGGGCAGGCCATGATTTCAATGAACTGGTAGTCGGCAGTGCCCGCACGCACCTGATTCATGACCTCGCGCGCATTGGCAAGCCCCGACACGACCGCAACCTTGACAGTCAGTTCACCCACCTGATAGGATGCCTCTTTGATCCCCTGTGTGCCGCGGACCTCTTTGAATTCGACCGCCTCGAGCGGTTTTCCGCCTACCCATTCCGCAGCGGTGCGCAGGGCCGCTTCCATTACGCCGCCGGTTGCGCCGAAGATGACGCCCGCACCGGTGGATTCACCCATCGGATCGTCGAAATCCTCATCGGGCAGCATCTCAAATTTGATACCCGCGCGGTGAATCATCCGCGCAAGCTCGCGGGTGGTGATGGCGATGTCCACATCCGGGACGCCCGCTGCATCCTGATCGTCCCGCCCAACCTCGAATTTTTTGGCGGTACAGGGCATAACAGCGACCACCACGACGTCTTTCGGGTCGAGGCCCAGCTTCTGCGCATACCAGGTTTTGGCGGTTGCGCCGAACATCTGCATCGGGGATTTACAGGTCGAGAGGTGCGGGAGCTGGTCCGGGAAATAATGCTCGCAGAATTTGACCCAGCCGGGCGAACAGGAGGTGACCATCGGCAGGACGCCGCCCTTGGTGACCCGCTCGACAAACTCGTGCGCTTCCTCCACAATCGTCATATCGGCGGCGAGGTCGGTGTCGAACACCTTATCGAACCCGAGCCGCCGCAGCGCCGCAGCCAGCTTACCGGTCACATCGGTGCCGACCGGCAACCCGAACGCCTCGCCGAGGGTCGCGCGGATCGAAGGCGCGGGCTGTACGATGACATATTTGGACGGGTCCGCGATCGCGTCCCAAACCTTCTGGGTATGGTCGTGCTCGGAGAGCGCACCGGTCGGGCAGACGACGATGCACTGCCCGCAGGAAACGCAGGCGGTGTCCCCCAGCCCCACACCAAACGCCGAGCCGATATGGGTAGAGAACCCGCGCTCGTTGGGGCCGATCACGCCGATCCCCTGCCATTTGGCACAGGCGGCGACACAGCGGCGGCAGAGCACGCATTTGCTGTTGTCACGGTACATATGCACTGCCGAATGGTCGATCGGATAGACCGGATTCTCCCCAAGGAACCGGTTCTCGTTCTCGACCCCGTAATCGGAGCAGAGCTTCTGAAGCTCGCACGAGCCGGAACGCACGCAGGAGAGGCAGCGTTTATTGTGGGTGGAGAGGATCAGCTCGAGGGTCGTCCGGCGGGCGTCGATCACCCGCTGGGAGTTGGTAACAACCTCCATCCCCTCGGAGACCGGGTAGACACAGGCGGCTACCAGGGATTTCGCCCCTTTCACCTCGACCACACAGATCCGGCAGGCGCCGATTTCGTTGATCTCCTTGAGATAGCAGAGGGTGGGGATCTCGATGCCGGCCGACCGCGCAGCCTCAAGGATGGTGTAATTTTTCGGCACGGACAAGGGCATACCGTTGAGTTTGATATTCACAAGTTCCATTTCTGGCACGCTCCTTTCTTATTTCTTGATGATCGCGCCGAATTTACATTTTTCGATGCAGGCGCCGCACTTGATGCATTTTTCCTTGTCAATAACATGCGGATTCTTGACCGTACCCGAGATCGCGTTGACCGGGCACTGGCGGGCGCAGAGGGTGCAGCCCCGGCATTTGTCCGCGAGGATCGAGTAGCTCACCAGCTTCTTGCAGACCCCTGCCGGGCAGGTCTTCTGCACGACATGCGCTTCGTACTCGTCGCGGAAATACCGCAGGGTCGAGAGCACCGGGTTCGGGGCGGTCTGTCCCAGCCCGCAGAGGGCGTTTTCCTTGATGTAGTGGCAGAGCTCCTCCATCTTGTCGAGGTCCGCGAGGGTACCGCGGCCTTGGGTGATCTTGTCAAGCATCTCATAAAGCCGCTTGGTGCCCACCCGGCAGGGGGTACACTTGCCGCAGCTCTCGTCAACGGTAAACTCGAGGAAAAACTTGGCGATGTCCACCATGCAGTTGTCCTCGTCCATGACGATCAGCCCGCCCGAGCCCATCATCGAGCCGATCGCGATCAGGTTGTCATAGTCGATCTCGGTGTCGATCAGAGAAGCGGGGATGCATCCGCCCGAGGGGCCGCCGGTCTGCGCGGCTTTGAACTTTTTGCCGTTCGGGACGCCGCCGCCGATCTCCTCGACGATCTCCCGCAGGGTGGTGCCCATCGGGACCTCGACCAGGCCGGTATTGTGGATCTTGCCGCCGAGCGCGAACACCTTGGTACCCTTGGATTTTTCGGTACCCATCGAAGAGAACCACTCGGGGCCTTTCAGGATAATCTGTGGGATATTGGCATAGGTTTCGACATTGTTGAGGACCGACGGTTTGCCGAACAGCCCCTTGACCGCCGGGAACGGCGGGCGCGGGCGGGGTTCGCCGCGGTGCCCCTCGATCGAGGTCATGAGCGCGGTCTCCTCGCCGCAGACAAACGCGCCCGCGCCGAGCCGCAGCTCGATGTCGAAATCGAAGCCGGAGCCGAAGATGTCCTTTCCAAGCAGGCCCATCTCACGCGCCTGCCCGATCGCGATTTCAAGGCGCTTGACCGCGATCGGGTATTCCGCGCGGACATATATGTAGCCCTGGTTCGCGCCGATCGCATAACCGGCAATCGCCATTGCCTCAAGCACCGCGTGAGGGTCGCCCTCGAGGACCGAACGGTCCATGAACGCGCCCGGGTCGCCCTCGTCGGCGTTACAGCAGACATACTTCTGATCGTCAACCGACGCCTTTGCAAAGCTCCATTTCAGGCCGGTCGGGAAGCCTGCGCCGCCGCGCCCCCGCAGCCCGGACCGCTTCATGACGTCGATCACATCGTCGGGGGTCATCTCGGTCAGCACCTTGCCGAGCGCCTGATACCCGTCATAGGCAATATATTCATTGATGTCCTCGGGGTTGATGACGCCGCAGTTGCGCAGCGCGACCCGCATCTGTTTTTTGTAAAAGTCGGTTTCGTTGAGGGATTTCACCGTGTCCTCTTCGACCGTCTCGGTGTAGAGCAGGCGCTTGACGATACGGCCCTTGAGCAGATGCTCGTCTACGATCTCCTTCACGTCATCGGGATTGACGCGGGAGTAGAACGAGCCTTCGGGGTAGATGATGACGACCGGGCCGAGCGCACAAAGCCCGAAACAGCCGGTGCGCACGACTTTGACCTCATTTTCCAGCCCGACCTGACGGATCTCGTCCTCGAACGCTTCGATGATCTTGGCAGACCCGGAAGAGGTACAGCCGGTACCGCCGCAGACCAGAACATGGGAACGATACATGACGGTTCTCCTCCTTTCTTATTTGGCAGCGCCGATGGTGTATTCAGCGACAACCTTCCCGCCGACAAGGTGCTCCGCAACCACACGTTCCGCCTTGTCGGGGTCCATTCTGATATAGGTGACCTTCTCCCTGCCGGGTTCCATTACCTCGACAACCGGCTCATACTGGCAGATGCCGATACAGCCGGTCTGGGAGATGGTCACATTGGTGAGCCCGCGCGCGGCGGCCTCTTCGGTAAATGCCTGAAGCACCGGGCGCGCGCCCGCGGCGATCCCGCAGGTCGCCATCCCGACGACCACCCGGATATTCCCGGTGTCATCCCCGCGCACGCCCATGTTGTTTTTCATTTTATCCCTGAGAGCCTGAAGCTCTGCCAGACTTTTCATGGTTCGATTCCTCCATCCGAACTAGATTGGTTTTGGATTTCCGCCGTGTTTTCCCGGATATAGCCGCCGATATAGGCAACCACCTCGGGGGTGGAGAGCGGGATGCCCTCGAGCACCGCGCGGAACTCCCGGGTATCCGCACAGAACGAGGCGTCCCCATGGCGGAAGGTGTATAGAAAGTCGATGTCCGGGTTGCACTGGACAAGTGAACAGATGGTTGCCGCAATGTCGCCGAGCGGCATCCGGTCGATATGGTTCAGCCCGAACACCGCGCGCAGGCTGGTGCCGCGCCCCGGCTCGGAGGTGATCTCCAAGCTGCCGCCGGTCAGCTCGGCCGCCATCTTGAGCAGCGGCACCCCAAGGCCAACCCTGCGGGTGGTGCGGGTGGTAAAAAACGGGTCGGTCACCTGCCTGACCTGCTCAGGGGCCATCCCGCAGCCATTGTCCCGGATCGAGATGGTCAGCCGATCGTCTGCGGGCTGTTCATCAACTGTGATCTCGGTCAGCGTCGCGCCCGCGCGCACCGAATTCTGCGCAACATCCAGTATGTTCAGCGACAGCTCCTGCATCCCTTACGCCCCGTATTTTGCGAGGATGTCGTCCACGTCGTCCACGGTCAGCCGCCCATACACCTCGTCGTTGACGGTCAGCACCGGGGCCAGCCCGCACGCACCGATACACCGGCAGGCATCGAGGCTGAACCGCCCATCCGGGGTGCAGCCGCCGCTGGCGATGCCGAGCTTTTCGGAAAGCTTGTTGAAGATGTCGCCCGAGCCTTTGACGTAACAGGCAGTACCCAGGCAGACCGAAATCTTATACTGTCCTTTCGGGACAAGGGTGAACTGAGAATAGAAGGTAGCCACGCCGTAGATCTCCTCAAGCGGGATGCCAAGCCCGTCGGAAACCATCTTCTGCACCTCGACGGGCAGATAGCCGTAAATTTCCTGCGCCCCCTGCAAGACCGGCATCAGCGCGCCTTTCTGATCCTTATGCGCTTCGATCACCTTTTCCAACTGTGCCTGCTGCGCAGGAGTTCCGGAAAAGGGGATCGCCGCCTTGGTAGTTGCCATGCCAATGATAACCTCCTTCAGGGAGCTGCGGTGCGGGAACAGCCCGCTCGTCATTCCCCGTTTAAATTATAACAATTATACCAGAACCGGCTTTTAAAGTCCATGTTTTTCTGTTGGGAATTGCAAAAAATCTACCCAGACTGTCGATTTTAGCGGTTTATGGCCCTTCATTTTCCTCCGTTTGGAAAACAAATGCAATCTGCCAGCAGCTTTCCCTGCAATCTAAGGGAGATTCTCAACAAAGGAAAACACCTCTTCGCCATACCATTGGGAACTGCATTTCCGGGGGCGCTGTTCTGTAGCGAAATAGATTGCGGTACGGCCTTTGTTTTGTTATGCTGAACAGGAACGAAGCCCTATATGGAACCTGCCCGACGTCTTATCCGGGAAATTTTTTGCGGCCGCTGTTACATCCGGCAGTTTCCGGGGAATATCCGGGTAGGAGGTGGTTTTGTCTTGTGGAACAACAGAAGGGCCGAACGGCTCTTTGACCAGCTTTGTGAAACCTGGTATGAAAAGGTACTGCACTATCTGTATTTCAGCCTGCGGGACGAGCAGTCCGCCCGCGACGCGGTGCAGGAAGTGTTCCTGATCGCCTGGAAAAAACGGCTGGAACTGCTTTCCCATCCGAACCCAGGGGGATTCCTCTTCCAAACCGCGAAGCATTTTGTCTGCAAAGCCCGGCGGGAAGGGTTCCGGCGGCTCGATCACGAACCGCTCACCGCCGATGGGGAACTGCCCGAACAGGCAGATGGGACAGATGCGATCGAGCAGGCGCTCGACCGGGCCATCGACGAAAATGCCTATATCGAAGCGGTGCTCTCCCGGCTCAGCGCGGACAAGCGCACCCTTTACGAGCTCTACTACCTGCAAAACAAGCCGATGGCCGAGATCGCCTCCGCCTACGGGCTGGAAGAACCCGCTGTCCGGATGCGGTACGTCCGCCTGCGCAGGGAAATCCGGACGATCGCCGCGCAGGTGGCCGAAGAAAATTTTCTGTTTTGAAGGTTACATCGCCCGGTCTGGGCGGATAATCAGGGTGCAGGGCGGATGCGCGCGGCCGCCCTGCACCCCGGCAAAACGGCTTCGCTTTTGAGCGGCCAGAAGGAGGGATACGCCATGGAAACCAGACGGGATTTGCAGCGGGAACTTGACCAGGCGATCGACACGATGGACATGGACGCGGTCGGGGAACTGCTCGGCCAGCTCGCCGGGATCGAACCAACCATCCCCGCGGCGGAGGACAGCCGGCTGTTCGCCGCCCGGGTCAAACAACTGGAAAAGGAGCGGGAACCGATGAAAATGAACCGTACCACAAGAATGACATTGATCGCTGCGGCAGTCGCCGCGAGCCTTTCGGTCGGCGTCTACGCCGCCAACAATATGAGCAGCTTTACCTTTGAACGCGGCGGGAGGCTTGTCCATATTCAGGGTGACGGCCTCACCGAACAGGACGCAAAGGAAGCTGCCGACTCGGTGGCGGACGCCCTCAAAGGAAAGAAGGCTGTCCCCCAGCTCGAAATCAGCTTTGATTCGGATAAAGCTAGTTTCAAAGATGGAGCGATTATCGTGAAAGAGACTGAGGGCAGCGGAACCGATGGGGAAAAATACTCCTTCGAAGTTGAAGTAGCCACCTCTACCGGGAGGACCGCGACATTGGAGGAAACCAGTTTCCGCTCGGTGGAGGACGGGGAACGGACAATGAATCTCAGGCTGGCAAAGCCGGACATCGTCTCGAAGATGGGCCCCGGCTCCGCAGCCGGGATCGACTTCAACGGCAATGACAAATATCTGAGGGCCGCTTACGGCAGTTTGGAAAACGGAAAAGCGGTTCAAATTACGCTTGAACGTTCGGTGCCCACCCAGGGGGAAACCAAAATCCAGACCCAGGATGTCGATCCGGGCAGCACAGGCTCCTACCAGTCCGCCAGGGGCTTCACATTCACCACCGCTTCCGAGAGCGAGGGCGGCAATACTATGCGGTTTGCGGTCTGCCCGCGCGGCTACTACACCTATACAATCGGATTCTTCGGGTTCTCGGAGCAGGAAATCCGGCAGGCGCTCGACACCATAGACCTTTCGATCTACGGCTGACGCCTACCCGATGCCCAGGCGATCACAGCAGGCAGATCCCCGCCGCCGTATGCGGCGGGGATTCGCTGTCCTTCGGATCTATTATGATTGGCAGCCTGCTGCCCCGAATTGGGGTGCTGGAAAAGAAAAGCATTTCACCCCGCTGCCTGTATACCATACACTTGCTTTTTCAGGCAATTTTCGGTATGATATAGGAATCAAACGAAAGTGGCTTGGCACCACCGATTTTATGAAGGAGCGAAACCAAATTATGGCAGATCAGAAAAAAATGGTGGAAGCGATCACCTCGATGGATGAGGACTTCGCAAAATGGTATACCGACATCGTACGCAAGGCCGATCTTGCTGACTATTCCTCGATCCGGGGCTGTATGATCGTGCGGCCGTATGGCACCGCGATCTGGGAGAACATCCAGCACGACCTCGACAGCCGGTTCAAGGCCCTGGGGCATGAAAATATCCAGATGCCGCTCTTTATCCCCGAAGGATTGCTGCAAAAGGAAAAAGACCACGTGGAAGGGTTCGCACCCGAGGTCGCATGGGTGACCCATGGCGGCGAGGAGAAGCTCACCGAGCGCCTCTGTGTTCGCCCGACCTCCGAAACCCTCTTCTGCGAGCACTACGCCAAAATCATCAAATCCTACCGCGACCTGCCCAAGCTCTACAACCAGTGGTGCTCGGTGGTGCGGTGGGAAAAGACCACCCGCCCGTTCCTGCGCACCTGTGAATTCTGGTGGCAGGAAGGCCACACGATGCACGAAACCGCACAGGAGGCGTACCAGGAAACCGAACAGATGCTGAACGTCTATGCGGATTTCTGCGAACAGTCACTGGCGATCCCTGTTATCAAGGGGCGCAAAACCAAAAAGGAACAGTTCGCGGGTGCGGAAGCGACCTATACCATCGAAGCGATGATGCACGATGGCAAGGCCCTCCAGTCGGGGACCTCCCACTATTTCGGCGATGGGTTCTCCCGGGCGTTCGACATCACCTTCCAGGGGCGGGACAACAAACCGCAGTATCCGCATCAAACCTCGTGGGGAATGTCCACCCGGATCATCGGTGCAATCATCATGACCCACGGGGACGACAACGGCCTCGTCCTGCCGCCCGCCATCGCACCGGTGCAGGTGGTAGTCCTGCCGATTGCACAGCATAAGCCGGGCGTGCTCGATAAGACGCGTGAAATTGCCGCCCAGATCGGGCAGTTCTGCCGTGTCAAGGTCGATGACAGCGACAATTCAGCGGGCTGGAAGTTCGCCGAGTACGAGATGAAGGGGGTTCCGCTCCGGCTCGAGATGGGCCCGCGCGACATCGAAGCAGGCCAGTGTGTCCTGGTCCGCCGGGACAACCGCGAAAAGACGGTCGTCTCCCTCGACGAGCTGGAAACCAAAATCCCCGAGCTGCTCAAGGCGGTGCATGACGGCCTTTACGCCAAAGCGCTTGCCAACCGCGAAGCCCGCACCTGGACAATCTCCTCGTTCGACGAGCTGAAACAGGCTGCGCAGGAGAAAACCGGCTTTTTCAAGACCATGTGGTGCGGGGATGAGGCGTGCGAGCTGAAAGTCAAGGAGGAAGCGGGGCTGACCTCCCGGTGTATGCCGTTCGAGCAGGAGAACCTTGGAGCGGTCTGCCCGGTCTGCGGGAAGCCCGCCGCCACCAGTATCATCTGGGGCAAGGCATACTGATGCTGGTGTGCAAATTTTGATTGAATTATGTGCAGATTGTGTCCAAACAGAAAATTTTACAGAAACTGTCCCTTTTTCCCAGTAAAACCTGTTTACAGGATAGCGAGTCTGTTGTATGATGGGAGCAATGGGGGCGACACTCCCGGCGGCTCCCAAAAACGGCCGCTAATTTCTAAAAAGAAGGGTGAATTATGAAAACAGTCAGCAAAAAACTCCTGAGCCTGCTGCTTGCGGCGATGCTGGTGTTGAGCCTCGGCGTTATGGCGAGCGCGGCATCCTCTTCCGTTTACAGCATGCATGTCGCCAACGGGAAAGTCCAGTTCGTGCAGAACGGCGCGGCAGTCGGCAGCTTCAACCTGAAATCAGCAGATTTCTCTCTCAAAACCGATGCGGACAAGGATTTTGTCGTCTGCTTTGTTGACGCAAACGGCAACGGCAAGGCGGTCAACCTGTCTAAGCAGACCTCCCTTTCGATCAGCGGTTCCATGAATTCGCTGACCATCGACAAGAGCCTCGACAGCGCAATCTCGGTCACAATGAACGGCACTGCCACCAAAATGACCGTCAATGCCCCGAACAAGGTCAATGTCAACGGCAGCGTTACCACACTGGCCGTCAACGCAGCCGCCAATGTGGTGGTTGGGGATAAAGCCTCGATCAAAACGGTCAATGTCAGCAACAGCAAGGCGACTGTGAAAAATTCGGCTGGCCAGTCGGTCAAGACCAACACTGTCTCCTCCCCGTCCACATCGACCAACAAAAATACCATCAACACCTCTTCCAATAAGGGCAACACCATCAATATCAAAAACAGCAACACCTCCACCTCGTCCGACAGCCGGATCCGCCTGACCACCAAAGCGATCAACGCGGATTACGACGATACGCTGGATGACCTGATCGACGAGCTGAACGACAACGTAGAGGCTTACGACACGGTCAACAAAGAGTATCTCTCGGGCGATTGCGACTGGAAGAGCAGCCGTACCAGCTACTCGCTCGACAAGAGCGGCACCCACTCGTTCGTCTTCACCCCGGATGACCGCAACCTCCCGACCGTTACCGGCAATATCAAAATCTATGTGGACGGCAACTCGGAGGATGTCACCCTGAGCTATAACAGCACCATGTACTTTGAAGACGGCGACCGCCTCAGCGATTACACCAGAGAGCTGAAAGACAGCATCACCGCCCGCAACGACGAGGGCGACGAGATCCGCGGTTCGGTTTCCTGGAGCAACGGTTCCAAGACCGAGATCCGGAGCGGCCGTTCCTATACCTTCAAATTCAAACCCTCCAGCTCCCGTTATGAAACGGTTGAGGGCAGCGTGAAATTCGTGCTCAACGACTGATCCGCTGTAAGAACCATCTGCAAAAACAAAAGCCCTCCGGCAATTACATCGCCGGAGGGCCTGTTCTTGCATACGCGATGATAAAAATTTTTTGAAAAAAGAGAGGGGCTGTCCAATGAAACATGTAAAACGCCTATGGCTGCCGGTTTTCCTTGTTGTTTCGGTCTGCTTGAACCTGTACCTATTGTTTTTCAAAGAAGCCCCTGCCGCATATGTGGTTTCGGGCGACAGTCTGCCGCAGCATATCGTATCCCGGTACCAGGTGATCCAGAGGAACAACGGCATCCTTTCCCACTATGGATACGACCCCGGAGCGTTTACCGCCTGGTTCTTAACCTCCCCGGAACTGCCGGAGGACATCGGGTTCTACTGCATGACAAAGCTGAACCGGGAACCCAAAGCATACGAGCCGATGGTGTACCAGTCCCTAGAAGAGCCGGTTTATCTGTTTACGGTCCAGCGTTCCGAAACGGAGCAGGAGATTGTCATCCTGTCGGTTGACGCGCAAAAACAGGTATATGAAGTCGAACGGCTCCGGGACGGGCCGCCCTCCGAATGAAACAGGACCCGCCGGCGATTCCATCGCCGGCGGGTTTTTTGCGG
>ERZ778516.2712-NODE-2712-length-11425-cov-4.199208_pt1 | contig 11425 bp, 9 predicted proteins | sample MGYA00510342_ERZ778516 | MGnify/ENA primary metagenome ERZ778516 (study PRJEB29527, sample SAMN07138961) | mouse gut metagenome | material: feces | host: mouse | place: China:Nanjing | collected 2016-01-25 ...
GTTATGCAAAAAAGGCTGCTGCTGGGAGGAGAATACGTGTATTATGAAAAAATAATTATCGGGGCCGGTATTTACGGGCTGTATGCGGCGCTGCACAGCGCCAGGAAGGGGCAGTCCGTGCTTGTGCTCGAGCGCGACCCGCAGCCGTTTTCAAGGTCTGTCTATATTAACCAGGCCCGGGTTCACCAGGGGTATCATTATCCGCGCTCCCTGTCAACTGCCATGAAATCAGCCGGGTATTTTGAACGCTTCTGCAGGGATTATGCATTCTGCATCAACCGGGAATTTGACCAGATTTATGCGACATCCAGCCAGTATTCGTGGACAAGCGGAAAACAGTTTGCGGAATTTTGCAGGGCGGCGGGCATTCCCTGCAGGGAGCTTGTCCCGGATTTGTATTTTCGCGGGGGCATGTGTGACGGCGCGTTCCTGGCCAGGGAATATACCTATGATGCAATGCTGTTAAAGGATTATTTTCTGGAACAGCTGCGTGCATATCCAAAGAACGTATCGCTGCAATGCGGGACGGATATCCGGCGCATGGAACAGCTGCAGGATATGTATGCGGTCTTTACGGCGGACGGGAAAGAATACCGTTCCGGTTTTGTCCTGAACGCAGCCTATGCCGGGACAAACCAGGTTCTGCATATGGCCGGGTATGAGAAATTTGGAATCAAGTATGAACTGTGCGAAATTATTTTGTGCGACGTAAATGAAAATCTGCGCGGTGTTGGATTTACGGTTATGGACGGCCCGTTTTTTTCGATTATGCCATTTGGAAAAACAGGCCTGCATTCCCTGACGGCGGTTTCGTTTACGCCTCATATGACCAGTTATGGGGAACTGCCGGAATTTGACTGCCAGGCACGCAGCGGGAATTACTGTTCCAAGCTGCGGCTTGGCAATTGCAATGACTGTCCGGCAAAGCCTGCGACTTCCTATTCTTATATGTCCCGGCTGGCACGCAAATATATCCGGGATGAATACAGCTTTTCCCTGAATCAGACGCTGTTTTCCATGAAGCCGATTCTGGTAAGCTCCGAGCTGGATGACTCCAGGCCGACCGTTATCCGCACAAGCTCACAAAAGCCGGTATTTGTCAGTGTGCTTTCCGGAAAAATCAATACAGTATATGATTTAGACGAGGTTTTGGAATGATGGAATATTTAAAATGGAAAGAAAAAAATTTTGTGTCCGCGGTCATCTATGTACATAATGCAGAAGCGTATATCGAAGCTTTTCTCAGGGCGGTTATGGACGTGCTGCAAAACAGCTTTGAGCATTCGGAAATCATCTGTATCAATGATGCTTCCAGCGACCGCAGCCTGGAAAGAATCCGCAGCGCAGGCACAGGAGACGGAGAAGCCGTCAGCGTTTCGGTCGTAAACATGGGCTGCTTTCATGGGAAGGAAGCAGCGATGAATGCCGGAACAGACCTTGCAATCGGGGATTTTGTATTTCAGTTTGACAATGCACAGCTGGATTTTGACCGCAGCGTGATTCTGGATGTCTATCACCGCTCCCTGCAGGGGGCAGACATTGTAAGCGCATCGGCAGATTGCAGGGAACGGTTTTCGTCAAGGCTGTTCTACCGTGTGTTTGGCTGCTTTGCGGATATGCAGGACAGGCTGGAAAGCGAAAGCTTCCGTATTCTGAGCCGCAGGGCCATTAACCGGGCCTGTTCCATGGAAGGGGCGTTTTTATACCGCAAAGCGGTCTATGCAGCCTGCGGCCTGAAAACAGTCCATGTCAGGTACCCGGTCTGCGGCACGCACAAAAGGGATTACAGCCCGCAGGAAGCACGCTGCCGGTTCCGCCTGGCGGCAGATTCCCTGATTCTGTTTACAGAGCTTGGGTACCGGTTTTCCATGGCAATGACAGCGGTTATGATGTTTTTATCTATCGGAATGGCGGCCTATTCCCTTGTGACCTATCTGGTTATGAAACCGGTGGAAGGCTGGACGACGACAATACTTTTCCTTTCGGCTGCGTTTTTCGGCCTGTTCGGGGTGCTGACGGTGATTATCAAATACCTGCAGCTTTTGTCCGGCATGGCCTTTAAGAAAAACCGGTACGGGTTTGAAAGCATTGAAAAATTAACCGCACAGGGGAGGGAATCATGAACATACTGGCAGGATATACAGGCTTTGTGGGCAGCAATATTCATGCGGCTGCATCGTTTGATTTGTTATGCAGCTCGAAAAATATTCAGGAAGCGTATGGCAAAAGACCGCAGCTGCTTGTTTATGCTGGAGTGCGCGCGGAAAAATATCTGGCTGCCCATGAGCCGCAGAAAGACCTGGCCCACATCCTGCAGGCAGAAGAAAATATTGCACGGATTCAGCCGGAAAAGCTGGTGCTGATTTCGACCATCGATGTATACGGGACGGCGCAGCACTTCGATGAAACATCGCAGATTGACGTTGCAAAGCTTAAGCCTTACGGCCTTCACAGATACCAGCTGGAGCAGTGGGTGAGGGAGCATTATCCGGATGCCCTGATTATCCGGCTCCCGGCCCTTTATGGAAAAAATATCCGCAAAAACTTTATTTATGATTATATGAACCGGATTCCCTCTATGCTGCATGAGGATAAAATGGAGCAGCTGGAAGCAGCCAGCCCCGGGCTGAAGGCCTGCTATGAACGGCAGGAAAACGGGTTTTACCGGCTGCTGCCTTTTACAGGAACCGGTAAAGAAAGCATTTTCAGGCAGAAAAAGGCGCTGGAACAAAAATTCAGGAAGGCAGGCTTTAGCGCGCTGCATTTTACGGACAGCAGGAGCACATTTCAGTTTTACGGCTTATCCAGGCTGTGGGGCGATATCCAGACAGCACTGCGGGAAGGGCTTGCACTGTTTCTGCCCGTGACAGAGCCAGTCCGCGCATCGGAAATTTATGAATATTTATCCGGGGAGACGTTTGTCAATGAAACCGGGACACTGGCCTGCTATGACTGCCGCACCCGTTACGCCGGGCTTTTTGGCGGCAGAGGCGGGTATCTGGAAACAAAGGCAGAGGTGCTGGAGCATGTCCGGGAATTTGTAAACGGTACAATGCAAAAGGATGATGGAGAGCAGCTGTGGGGTGTCTGAACAGTTACGGTGGATGTGCATTCTGGAAGGAGATGAAAGGGAATGGTCTTTAAACGGCAGGAAGGCGTGCCGGAATACGCATGCTTTGCATTTGAGCAAAAGAAGAAGGATTATGTTCTGCTGATTCCGGTCATCAACGAGGGGCGCAGGATTTTAAAGGAATTAAAAAGAGCTGTGAAATACCATGTGGCGGATGCAGCAGACATTGTTATCTGTGACGGCGGCTCATCGGATGGGAGCACACAGAAAAAAAGGCTGCAAAGGCTCGGGGTAAATACCCTGCTTGTAAAGCAGGACAGCGGGCGGCAGGGGGCACAGCTGCGCATGGGCATTTCGTGGGCCCTGCAGCGCGGATATCAGGGCATTCTTACCATAGACGGGAATAACAAGGACAGCATTGAGGATGTCCCGCATTTTATTCAAAAGCTGCAGGAAGGGTATGATTTTGTGCAGGGCTCCAGGTTTAGAAAGGGCGGCAGGGCTGTGCGGACACCGCTTATCCGGCTGCTTGCCGCCAGGCTTATCCATGCGCCGGTTATTTCCCTGACAGCGGGGCAGAGGTTTACGGACACGTCAAATGCGTACCGGGCTTATTCCGCAGCATACTTAAAGGACAGCCGGGTACAGCCCCTGCGGGATATTTTTACCGGGTATGAGCTGTTAGCCTATCTGTCGGTGCGGGCTTCCCAGACTGGCAGGAAAGCCTGTGAGATTCCGGTGTCAAGGGTTTATCCGGCGTCAGGAAGGACGCCGACCAAAATCAGCTTCTGGAAGGGGAATGCATCGCTTTTTGCAATTCTGCTTAAAAATGCCGCAGGAGTGTATGCGCCCGGAAAGAATGCAGCCTGTACAGAAAGAAGGAAATGACATGGGTAAGTGGAGAATATGGGCGGCTGTGCTTGCCGGTGTTCTGACTGCGGCTGTGCTGCTGGCGCTTGGGCCGTTTGACGTATTTTCGCATGGCTATTACTGCGAGCCGGTTTCGTTTGAACAGATTGACCCGGAAGACGTGACCGGATATATTGACCTGGGGCAGCAGGCGTATGAGGGAGAATTTATTCCGCAGCAGGATCATTTTGCCGGCATTGCCGTTTATTTCGCCGGACGTACACAGGACGGCAGCATCACGATAACGATTCTGGATAAAAAAGACGGTTCGAATGGACGTGTCTTGGATGAAATTTGTACAGATGGCAGCAGAATCGGGGAAAATGCCTGGTACCGGGCTTATGCAGGGCATTCCCTGAAAAAAGGAGAGCGGTATGGCATTCGGATTTCAGCCCAGGGCTGCATGGAATATCCCAAAATACCGCTTGTCGTTTCCAATTACCGGCCGCCGGAAGCCTCAGCCGGGGATGCGCTGCTTTGCTTTGCATATGCCAGGCCGACGTTCGGGTTTTGCGAAAAAGTGCTGTTATCGATGTTTTTATTTTCCGGGCTTCTTCTGGCAGAATGGGCGCTGACAGAAGGATTCTGGAAGCAGGAAAGCCGCAGGAAGCTGCTGGCGCAGGCAGGCGGCGTGCTGTTTCTGTGCACGGTACTGTCCTGGAACTTTATGTATAATTCCATGGACAATTTAAACACCATGTTTGCGGGATTTCAGAGTGACTCGGATGCCCTTGTATCAGAAATGATAGCAGGAGACCAGAGGGGCGCGGCCGTTTCATACACGGGATTCGGGCTGGGGCGGATTGCATCAGTGGGAAATTCCTTTGCAAATGACGGCACATCCTGGCAGAATGGCTATTCCTGTGACAGGGCGGCCGTGCTTCTGCCATCCAATGAATATACAAGGCTGTATGCAGTACCGGGAAACTTTGCGGTATTTCCAAAAGGCGGCCGGTTTCAAATTACAGATATCGCGGATGACGGTGCGGGACGGACCGTTTTTCTGGATGCGCAAAAGCCGTTAAGGGAAATCAAATATGGAAGCCTGTCGGATATCCGTTTTCTGGATAAGAATGCGGTTTTGCTTCCAGGGGCGGTGTTTCAGGCCCCGTACCGTTCCCAGTACGGCCTGCAGGGAAAAATATTCCTGCGCATGGCCCGGTTTCTGGATGAGGAAGACTGCATTTCCATACTGGAGCTGTTTAACTGCGCAGCACTGTCAGTGGTGTGCGTGCTGCTTGTGCTGCTGATTGGAAAGAAGCATGACCGGATTCTGGCGGGATGCTTTTATATCACATTCTGGCTGTCGCCATGGGTTGTGTCTTTTGCAGGGAGCTTATACTGGACTGCGTTTTTATGGTTTGCGCCGATGCTGGGCGGGCTTGCATGCTCAGTCTGGATAGAAAACCGCTGGGTGTGCAGGATAGAGACAGCAGGCATAGGTTTTGCCGTGCTTTTAAAATGCCTGTGCGGCTATGAGTACCTGTCTTCCATCATGACAGGGGCCGTATTGTTTCTGGCTGTGGATTTTGCCGTGGCGGTGCATGAAAAAAACAGGAAGCGCGCAGCGCTGGCATTGCGCGTGATTCTGTATGCCGGACTTGCGGCTGTGGCCGGGTTTGTGCTTGCGCTCAGCATCCATGCCCCGTTAAAAAGCGGCGGCAGCGTATGGGAAGGCATCCGGATTATTTTTGAACAGGACCTGCTGCGGCGCACGGGCGGTGCGGATTTAAACAGCTTTGATGCCGTATACTGGGATTCCTTTAACGCGTCAGCCTGGTCTGTCTTTTGCCGGTATTTTCATTTTGGGACACAGGTTCTGGCAGGCATTCCGGGCAATCTGTTTCCGCTGCTGTGCGTGGTGCCGTTAGCTGTGTTTGTTTATGACGGGATGCATAAAAAGCTGGATATTGCGGAAGCAGCCCTGTATGCAGCCTCGTTTTTTGCGGCTGTTTCCTGGTTTGTCCTGGCAAAAGCGCATTCGCATATCCATACGCATATGAATTATGTGCTCTGGTATTTCGGGTTTGTGCAGGCTTGCCTGTATATTCCGCTGAAACGGGTCTGTAAAAGATACAGATTTTATTTGCATAAATAGGTTTTTATCCATACATAGATTTTTTGAATAGGGGGAGATAAATATTGGGATTCAGGTTATCGCTTTCAAATATTGCCTGGGCAGCAGAAGATGATGAAGCAGTATACCAGCTTATGGCACAGCATGGATTCCAGGGGCTGGAAATTGCACCGGCAAGAATTATGGGGGAACGGCCGTATGAAGCCATAGAGCAGGCAGCAGGCTGGGCTGAAAGCCTTGCGTCGCGCTATGGGTTTTGCATTCCTTCCATGCAGTCTGTCCTGTATGGAAGGACGGAGAATCTGTTTGGAACGCATAAAGAACGGCTGTTTCTGCTGGAATACCTGAAACAGGCCGTCTGTTTTGCTGCGTCCGCCGGATGCAGGAACCTCGTGTTCGGGTGTCCGAAAAACCGGATGATTCCAAAAGGTACAGGCGCGCTGGAAGCAGAATCGCTGGCGGAAAGCTTTTTTCGTGAAATCGGGGATTATGCGTATGAACGGGGCACGGTAATCGGGCTGGAAGCAAATCCGCCGTCCTGCCAGACAAATTTTATGAACGATACAAAAGAAGTGCTGGAATTTGTGAAAAGGACGGCATCCAGGGGCCTGCGGCTGAATCTGGACACGGGCACGGTAATCGAAAATGGCGAAGATATCCGGTGCCTGGCATCGAACGTGCACCTGATAAGCCATGTCCATATCAGTGAGCCGGGGCTTGCGCCGCTGGTAAAACGAAAGCTGCATGCACAGCTGGCATCACTGCTGGAAAGGGAGCATTACAGCGGGTTTGTTTCGGTGGAAATGCGAAAAGGCTGCAGCAGCGGGCAGATTGGGGAAATCATGGAGTATGTCAGGTCCGTATTTGCAGATACGAAAGCCTTGTGATGCAAAAAATGGGAACATGGCATAAAAAAGCTGCCTGCATCCGGTTTGCCGGATGCGGGCAGCCTTTTTTGCATGTCCTGCAATTAGAAGTCTGTCAGGTCAGCCCCGCGTTTTTCTAAGAATGCGCTCATGCCTTCCTGCTTGTCATGTGTAGAGCAGGTTACGCCGAACAGGTTTGCTTCCATTTCAACGGCGTTTTTGATGTCCATGTCATAGCCGTTATTGATGGCTGCTTTTGCAATCGATACGGCATAGCTGCCCTTGGAAACAATCTTTTCTGCCATTTTCTTTGCAGCCGGCATTAATTCTTCTGCCGGTACAACCTTGTTTACGAGGCCGATGCGGTAAGCTTCGTCTGCCTTGATGTTGTCGCAGGTAAAAATCAGTTCCTTTGCGCGTCCCATGCCTACCAGGCGTGCAAGACGCTGTGTGCCGCCAAAGCCCGGGATAATGCCAAGGCCGCATTCCGGCTGTCCGAACAGTGCGTTGTCAGAAGCAATGCGGATATCGCAGGCCATGCAGATTTCGCATCCGCCGCCAAGTGCAAAGCCGTTTACAGCTGCGATGGTTACCTGGCGCATGTTCATTAATTTGAAGAACGGAACGGAAGCACGCATGCCGAATGCGCGGGCCTGTGCAGCAGTAAAGTTTACCATTTCAGCGATGTCAGCACCAGCTACAAAGGACTTGAAGGCATTGCCTTTTTTATCCGGGCCGCCTGTTAAAATAACAACCTTGACATCGTCCCTTGCTTCGATTTCCGTCAGGACAGTGTTCAGCTCGTCTAAGGTCTCGCTGTTTAAGGCGTTCAGCGCTGCAGGCCTGGAAATGGTCAGCACTGCAATCTGGTTTTCAACTTCGAGTTTTAAGTTGTTCATTTTTGATTCCTCCTAAAGAATATGTAGTTAAGATTTCATAATTATAATGTATAACTTTGTTAAAGATATGTCAATAAAAATACGGCATTATACCGGTATTTTTTAAGGGAATCCCGTATTAATATAGCATGGAGCCGGTGGCAGAATTACCAGACTATATTTTAGAGAGGATTCAGGCATGGAAAACAGGATAAGGGTAAAAAAATGGAGCGCGGCAGTTCTGCTTGGAATTTTTCTGGCGGGAATGCTGCCGCTGTATTCTGTACAGGCGCAGCAGGCAGATATGAATACGATGGTATCAGCAGCGGCGCAGATTTTATATAACAACGAGGGCAGCTATAATTCGGTCAATCCAAACGATAACGGGGCCGTTTCCATAGGAAAGCTGCAGTGGCACGGCTGGCGGGCGCTTGCGCTGCTCCAGTCGATTGTGTCAGCCAATGAGGAGCAGGCCAAAAGCCTTTTGGGCAGCACGCTTTACAAAGAGGTCGTCCAGACCGATGATACGACCAGATGGAGCACGAGAAAGCTGACCACACAGGAAGCAGCGGCAGTGCGCAAATTTCTGGCTACGGATGAGAGCAAGGCAGCGCAGGACACGCTGGCTGTGAAGGATATCACAGGCTATATCGAACAGGGACAGCGGCTTGGCATCCAGAATGCGCCGGCACTTGTATATTTTGCAGATATTGCAAACCAGGGCGGAGCCGGGGCATCCGGGCGTGTGGGGACTTCCGCGGCAAAAGCGGCAGGCAGCTATGAAGCCGTGACGCTCAATGAGATGCATATAGCGGCAGTCTGCGATTCTGTCATGGGGGCATACGCAAGCCGCAGGTTTGCGACTTACAAATATGCGGCCGGCCTTGGCTGGGCTTACTGCAATGCCGGTGATTCCTATATTCCGTCAGATTATGTCTCCTCGACGGACAGCGGGACTGCATGGGTGCAGCGCGCGTTAAATACAAGCATGAATGCCGGGCTGGATATTACCGATACGTATGACCAGGCGACTAAGGACGCAGTCATTCAGTTTCAGGCAGAAAAGAAGCTGGAAATAGACGGATTTTCCGGCAGGGACACCATTATTGCACTGATGAAGGCTGTCCTTCCTGTCATGCAGGCGCAAAACCCTGGCACGCCGCCGATTAATCCGGGCGGCAGCACGAATCCGGACACATCGACGGACAATCCGGGCGGCAGCACGAATCCGGACACATCGACAGATAATCCGGGCAGCAGCATGAATCCGGGCACGTCAACGGACAATCCGGGCGGCAGCACGAATCCTGGTACATCCACAGATAATCCAGGAAGCAGCACGAATCCGGGCACATCGACGGATTCACCGGAATTAAATCCGCCTGTGGAAGAACCGGACGAGCCGCAGGAGGAGCCTTTGAAAGAAACTATATTAAAAGCACCGAAAAAAAGCTATGCCGTGAATGATACACACAAAGCGTTTATGCTGGAAGTTACAAGCAGCCATACGATTGTTCCAATCCGGTATGCATCTTCGAATGAGTCGGCAGTCACAGTCCGCCGGGACGGCGCAGATTACCGCATCCCAGGAAGAAGGCGGCGGGTATAAAGGAGCGCAGCTTCAGATTTCCATTACGGTTTATTCTACAGATCCGTCTGATTACGCCGTGCCGTCAGGAGCGCTTTACGCAGAAAAAAATATGAAAAAGAGCCATGTCCAGTGGCTGCAGGCAGCGCTGATTCAGCTGGACGGGGCGGATATTACGGTCAATGGCACGTGGTCCGGGACAATGACGCGTCTTGTGACGGAGTTTCAGAAAAAATGCAAAATCGGGGCAGACGGAATCGCAGGAGACCAGACCAAGGATATTATCAAAAATATGCTGGCTGTCCAGGCGAAAAAGCCGCAGGCATCGGCTGCGAAAAGCGGCAGTACGAAGACCGTCAGCTGGAAAAAATATACAAAGGCAAACCGGGTTTATATTTACCGCAGGGAAAAAGGCGGTTCGTTTAAACGGATTAAGACAATCACAAATATGAAAAAGACCAGCTATCAGGATAAGACAGCCAAAAAGGGAACGTCTTATACCTATGCGGTGCGTTACGGATATGTACAGGGAAAGATAACGGTAAAAGGGCCGGCATCCCAAAATCTGTAACAGCATATGAATTCATAAGAGAAAGAACAGGAGATATTATGTTAAAGGATTATCCGCTTGGCCCGCTCGTTGCGCCCCTGCTCGAATGGTACCCAGCGCATGCGAGGGTGCTTCCATGGAGAAGCAGGCCGGAGCCGTACCGGGTATGGGTATCGGAAATCATGCTCCAGCAGACGAGGGTCGAGGCAGTCAAGCCTTATTTTGAGCGTTTTCTTGCCGAACTGCCTGACATTGCGTCGCTTGCGCAGTGCCCGCAGGAGAAGCTGTTAAAATTATGGGAAGGACTTGGCTACTACAGCCGCGTGCGGAATATGCAGGCGGCTGCCTGCACGGTTATGGAAGAATACGGCGGCAGCCTTCCGGCTGATTTTGAACAGCTGCTGAAATTAAAAGGAATCGGGCGTTATACGGCAGGCGCCATTGCTTCCATTGCATTTGGCATCCCGGTTCCGGCGGTAGATGGAAATGTGCTGCGGATTTTGATGCGTGTATCGGAAGATGATTCCGACATTATGAAGCAGTCCGTAAAAATGCAGGCAGAACGGCTGCTGCAGCCGGTTATTCCAAAAGGGCAGGCTGCGGTATTTACACAGGCCATGATGGAGCTTGGAGCTACGGTCTGCGTCCCGAACGGGGAGCCGGGGTGCGCACAGTGCCCGTGGCAGCCGTACTGCCTGGCCTGTGCCCATGGCACATACGCGGGCCTGCCGTATAAGGAAAAGCCGAAACCGCGCAAAATAGAAGAAAAAACAGTACTGCTTATCCGCGACGGGGACAAAGTGCTGCTGCACAGGCGTCCGTCCAGGGGGCTTTTGGCAGGCATGTATGAGTTTCCGAACCTGGAAGGACATCTGACACAGGAGGAAGCGGCAGCCTTTGCCGGGCAGATGGGGCTTGTTCCGTTAAAGGTCGAGCCGCTGGAGCAGGCAAAGCATATTTTTTCCCATATCGAATGGCGCATGAGCGGCTATATGATACGGGTCGCGCAGCTGGATGATATGGAAAAACAGGAGCCTGGCTATGTCTTTGCCGAAGCAGGGGTATCTGAGGAAAAATATGCCATACCATCGGCATTTTCCAGATATACCCGGTATATGAATATCCGTCTCGGAACAGAGCGCATGCAGGATTCGCAGCAGGAATCATAAGACATAAGGGGAAGCCGGTGTTAGGGGACACCGGCTTTATATGAAAAAGAAAATAAGTAGTTGGCCTGGGAGGAACCCTGCCACTTGTGGCAGGGCAACGCTGTTTTCAGTTTAGGAAAGGCAGCGTTTAAAATATGAAAATGATTATTGATTAGTAATTGATGTGTTGTATCAACTGTATTTATCATAAAGGTAATTTGTGAAATCCGTATGTGAAAGAAATGAGGATATTGTAAATAAAATGTGAACTTTTTGCAAGAGCAAACAAATTTGAATTGCTTTGGTATATTTTTGCAGGAAGGGACGCCGGGAAAGCGG
>ERZ778516.2719-NODE-2719-length-11397-cov-5.556692_pt1 | contig 11397 bp, 7 predicted proteins | sample MGYA00510342_ERZ778516 | MGnify/ENA primary metagenome ERZ778516 (study PRJEB29527, sample SAMN07138961) | mouse gut metagenome | material: feces | host: mouse | place: China:Nanjing | collected 2016-01-25 ...
GGATTTGAGTCGGATTTAATAAAAATTGCTTCATTATAAAAAATTCTGTTTTTGAAATATTTACAGAAATATAAATTTAAAATACAAATTAATGACAAAATAAATAAAATCTGTTATACTTTTGTTTGTACGGAGGAAGATAAAACCGGTTAAAGCATGATAAATATCGCCTCTGCTGCATCTCACAATTAAAATATTGCGTTCAAGGAGGTAGGGATTTCTGCGGGTATGCAGAAAAAATAATTTTAACTGAATAGAGTACACGTTTTTGCGTGTATCTTTAAGACTATATACAATAAAGTATACAAACTAAAAGTAGATAACGATTTTTATTAAGGTAGGGCAGTACAGAGAAAAATTTTGTATCAAAGCAGAATTGATTTTTTCTGTACTGTCTGCTTTCTTATTGTCTGAAGAAAAATTTAACCAAAATTTAGAAAAAATGTTGACTACTTAATGATATATGATATAATTAAAACAGTATTTTTCGGTGCAAGGGCACTAAAATGCATATAGAATATATAGGTCGGCTGATTTGTGCATAAAATGGCGTAAAACAGCCATCCTATACAACAAAACTTAATAGGAGGAACATTTAAAATGTCAACAAAATGGGTTTACAAATTTAGCGAGGGCAGTGCTGCCATGAGAAATCTTCTTGGTGGTAAGGGCTGTAATCTTGCTGAAATGACAGGCTTAGGCATGCCTATCCCACAGGGCTTTACAGTTACAACAGAGGCTTGTACAGAGTATTATAACTGCGGAAAGCAGATTTCAAAGGAAATCGAAGACCAGATTTTTGAAGCATTAGCATGGCTGGAGGAGCATAATGGCAAGAAGTTCGGTGATACAGAGGACCCGTTATTGGTTTCTGTTCGTTCCGGTGCAAGAGCATCCATGCCGGGTATGATGGATACAATCCTGAATCTTGGTCTGAATGATGTTGCAGTAGAGGGATTTGCAAAGAAGACAGGCAATCCAAGATTTGCATATGATTCATATAGAAGATTTATCCAGATGTACTCAGATGTAGTTATGGAAGTTCCAAAGTCATACTTCGAGAAGATTATCGATGAAATGAAGGAAGCTAAGGGCGTTACTTATGATACAGAGCTGACAGCCGAAGATTTGAAGGAACTGGCTGAGAAGTTCAAGGCTGTATATAAAGAAGCTATGAATGGAGAGGAATTCCCTCAGGATGCAAAGGAACAGCTTATGGGCGCTGTAAAAGCTGTATTCCGTTCATGGGATAACCCAAGAGCAATTGTTTACAGACGTATGAATGATATTCCGGGTGACTGGGGTACCGCTGTAAACGTACAGACAATGGTATTCGGAAACAAGGGTGACACATCAGGTACAGGTGTTGCATTTACACGTAATCCATCCACAGGTGAGAAGGGTATCTTCGGAGAATATCTTTTAAATGCACAGGGTGAAGACGTAGTTGCAGGTGTTCGTACACCACAGCCAATTACTACACTGCAGGAGGCTATGCCTGAAGTGTACAAGCAGTTTATGGAGCTGGCTCAGAATCTTGAGAATCATTTCCATGATATGCAGGATATGGAATTTACAATTGAAGAAGGCAAATTATACTTCTTACAGACACGTAATGGTAAGAGAACTGCTCCGGCAGCGATTAAGATTGCATGTGACCTTGTAGATGAAGGACAGATTACAGAGGAAGAGGCAGTTTGCAGAATTGAAGCGAAATCTTTAGACCAGCTTCTGCATCCTACATTTGTTCCGGAAGCATTAAAGGCTGGTGAGGTAATTGGTTCTGCACTTCCAGCATCTCCTGGCGCTGCTGCTGGTAAGGTATACTTTACAGCAGATGAAGCAAAGGCTGCAGGAAAAGGCGGAAGAGGCGAGAGAGTTATTCTTGTTCGTCTTGAGACATCTCCGGAAGATATCGAAGGTATGCATGCTGCGCAGGGTATCCTGACAGTACGCGGCGGTATGACAAGCCATGCAGCAGTAGTTGCCCGTGGTATGGGTACATGCTGTGTATCTGGATGTGGTGAAATCAAGATTGATGAAGAAGCTAAGGAATTCTCACTTGGCGGATATACCTTCCATGAGGGAGATTATATTTCACTTGACGGTACAACAGGTAAGATTTACAAAGGTGATATTGAAACCAAGGAAGCTGAAATCGGCGGAAACTTCGGAAGAATTATGGGATGGGCTGACAAGTACAGAAAGCTTCTGGTTCGTACAAATGCTGATACACCGGCTGATACACAGAAGGCTGTTGAGCTTGGTGCAGAAGGTATCGGTCTTTGCCGTACAGAGCATATGTTCTTTGGTGAGGACAGAATTCCTAAGTTCAGAAGAATGATTCTTTCTGATACCGTAGAGCAGAGAGAGGAAGCGCTGAAGGCAATCGGCGAGTTCCAGAAGGCAGACTTCAAGGCTATGTATGAAGTTCTGGAAGGAAAGCCAATGACAGTACGTTATCTGGACCCACCTCTTCATGAGTTTGTTCCAACAGAGGAAGAAGATATCAAGGCTCTGGCTGATGATATGGGTCTTACTGTTGCAGAAGTTAAGTCAAGATGTGACGCACTTCATGAGTTTAACCCTATGATGGGACACAGAGGATGCCGTCTTGCTGTGACATATCCTGAAATCGCAAAGATGCAGACAAGAGCTATTATGGAAGCTGCAATTGAAGTAAAGAATGAAAAGGGATATGATATTGTTCCGGAAATCATGATTCCACTTGTAGGCGAGAAGAAAGAATTGAAGTATGTAAAGGACGTAGTAGTTGAAGTCGCTGAGGCAGTAAAGAAGGAAAAGAATTCAGATATTGAGTATCATATTGGTACAATGATTGAGATTCCAAGAGCTGCTCTGACAGCAGACCAGGTTGCAGAGGAAGCAGAATTCTTCTCATTTGGTACAAACGACCTTACACAGATGACATTTGGCTTCTCACGTGATGATGCAGGTAAATTCCTTGATTCTTACTATCAGGCAAAGATTTATGAATCAGACCCATTTGCAAAACTTGACCAGACAGGTGTTGGTCAGTTAGTGAAGATGGCAGCAGAAAAAGGACGTGCTACCAGACCTGACATTAAGTTAGGTATCTGCGGTGAGCATGGTGGAGACCCGTCTTCTGTTGAATTCTGTCATAAGATTGGACTTAATTATGTATCCTGTTCACCATTCCGTGTGCCAATTGCAAGACTTGCGGCAGCGCAGGCAGCGATAAACAATCAGTAATACACTGGTGAAGCAGTTACAGAATTAAATTAGTTTTAAGAAAATGCTCTTTATGTCAAAACATGAAGAGCATTTTTATATTGGTTAAATCATTAATAAAGTTTTTAGTTTATGTGGATTTTCTGAAAAAATAAAAGTATCTTTTTTTTATCAAAATTTATATAAGAAATGCAATTTGTTAAGAAATTTCTCGATAAGTGAGCAATAGTAGAAGATGCAATGTTAACGGATGCAGGTTTATAAAATCAGGGAGGGATGTTATGCAAAAGAAAAATGATATAAAAACTTTTTTAAGCTTGGTTTTATGGCTGCTAATGCCATCTGTATATTTGTTGGTTCAGATGAATATAGTTTCTGTTAATCATATAGATATTAATATATTAGGACAAATGGAATGGTTTGATTTAATAGATGAGATTATTACTACTGCATTTATTACTCCATTATATTATCTTCTCAAAAATAAAGATTCCAAAAGAAACGGATTTTCATTTATACTATCATTTGGTGTGTATTTTTTGTTTACAATAATTATTTCATTGTATATTGGTAATATATCAGCATTTATGAACGCAGAATATGCAGAGAAATATCTTTTGATGCAATCAATTTCTATGTTAATCGCTTTTATAGGAGTATTTGTGAATTTGCTGTTTATAATATATGAGCGCTATAATTTTATCATATTATTTACAGTGATTAAATTACTTTTACTGCCTTTGTTTGATTATTTATTAATACCTGTATTTAAGGATTTAGGAGCTTCTTATTCTGAAATTATTGTAAATACATTTATTGCGGTCTTATCCATGATTTTTGTTATTAAAAAGAACTATATTTCATTTGCTGTCTGCGACAAAGCTTTTTTATGTTTATGGGCAAAAATTGGTGCTTTTTCAGGATTACAAATATTTTTAGATAATTTTATCTATGCGGTTATTGTGTGTCGTATGGTAAATGCGGTCTCTGAATCAGGAAATTACTGGGTAGCAAATAACTTTATATGGGGCTGGATATTAGTGCCAGTTACTTGTTTGACACAAATCATACAAAAAAATGCGTTGAAAAGTGTTACATTTCATAATGTTTGGAAATATGTTTGTGTGATTGTATCTGTTTGGATTTTTACAGTACCTTTTTGGAAATTTTTTATACATAACATAATGAGAATCAATAATGATAAGGATATTTTAAATATCTTATATATTTTAGTACCATATTACATCTGTTATATCGTGGCTGCCATGATAGACGCATGGTTTATTTCTAAAGGAAAAACCATATACTTATTTATTAACTCTATTATTGTCAATATCATATACTATGGAATTATGTATATCTTATTTAATATAGGAATATTTGCTTTGAATATTTATTTTGTGATTCATCTCTTTGGATTGGGTATGGTACTTCATATGTTGGTTTCTGTATTATTATATTTAAAAGAAATTCGTATTAATTCATAGAGACATGGACAAAAAGGAAATTAACTGTTAATTTAAAAAGTTTGATTATCAAAATTTCAGATGTTCCAGATGTTCACATAACTGGTACACTGATAATTGGGAGAAAAAATTATATTGGTAAAAACATATAAAGGAGGCTTTTATGACAACAGCAGAAGGAAAATTTAACACCGCCAAGATTTTTACTGATGTGGTGGAAGAGGAAGCATTAAGGGAAATTCGCCTGTTATGCGACCAAGAGTTTGCAAAGGATTCCAAAATCAGGATTATGCCCGATGTACATGCAGGAGCAGGCTGTACGATTGGCACTACCATGACAATCCAAAAATGTGTAGTACCAAATCTGGTAGGCGTGGATATTGGCTGCGGGATGGAGACAATTTGCATAAAAAACAAGCATATTGAGCTGGAAAAGCTGGATAAATTAATTTATGAAAAAATTCCTTCCGGTTTTCATATCAGAGAAATGCCTCACCGTTATAATGAAGAGATAGACTTGACAGAATTGAGATGTCTGAAAGAAGGAAGAATTAATCTTGACCGCGCCGAAAAATCTCTTGGCACGCTTGGAGGAGGAAATCATTTTATTGAGGCGGATAAAGATGATGAGGGAAGGATTTATCTTGTGATTCATTCTGGTTCAAGGCATTTGGGGCTTGAGGTAGCGCATTATTATCAGGAAATGGCGTATAAATCTTTAAATGGAAATACAAAGGCGGATGTAGAAAAATTAATCAAAGAATATAAGAAAGACGGAAGAGAAAAAGAGATACAATCGGCATTGCTTGCATTAAAAACTCAGATAAAAACAGAGATTCCAAAGGACCTTGCCTACTGTGAAGGCGCGCTTATGGAGGATTATATTCACGATATGAAGCTGGTACAGAAGTTTGCAGTGTTAAATCGCAAGGCAATGATGAATGAACTGATTAAGGGCATGAAGCTTAAGGTAGCAGAGGAATTTACAACGATTCATAATTATATTGATACGGATGCCATGATTTTAAGAAAGGGCGCTGTATCGGCAAAAAAAGGTGAAAAGCTGCTGATTCCGATTAACATGCGCGACGGGTCTCTTATTTGTATTGGAAGAGGGAATGAGGATTGGAACTGTTCTGCGCCTCATGGAGCAGGGCGTCTTATGTCAAGAAGAAAGGCAAAGAATTCTTATACGGTATCTGAATTTAAAAAACAGATGAAGGGAATTTATACCACATCGGTAAATTCGGAAACTCTTGACGAATGTCCAATGGCTTATAAGGATATGTCGGATATTGTGGATAATATCGGGGAAACAGCAGAGATTATTCATATTATAAAGCCAATTTATAATTTTAAGGCAGGAGAAGAGTAAGAACAGAGAAGATATATTTGATAAAAGAAATGAGGATTAAAGATGAAAATAATGGCGGCGGCGGATATTCACGGTTCTGCATTTTATTGTGATAAATTATTGAGAAGATATGAAAAAGAGAAACCGGACAAATTGTTATTATTGGGAGATATTTTGTATCATGGGCCAAGAAATGAACTTCCAAAGGATTATAATCCTAAAACAGTTATTTCAGAGCTGAATAAACGGAAGAATCAAATTCTGTGTGTAAGAGGAAACTGTGATTCAGAGGTGGACCAGATGGTGCTGGAATTTCCGATTATGGCGGAATATTGCTATCTTTATCTTGATGGAAGTATAATTTTTGCAACACATGGGCATAAATTTAACAAGGACTCCATGCCCTGCCTTGCAGAAAATGAAATATTGCTTTATGGGCATACTCATATTCCAGCATGTGAACAGATAGGCAACAATTTATATATGAATCCCGGTTCCGTATCTATTCCGAAGGAAAACAGCCACCATGGATATATGACCATAGAAAAAGGAGCATTTTTATGGAAGGACCTTGAAGGAGATATAAAAAAAGAATATACTTTATAACATGAAAATATGAAAACAGCGGAAATGGAAATATGTGTATTTTTTGTGTCTTTCTTTTCACTGCCCTTGAAAAAATCTTATATTTGTGATATTATTTGTCAGAATGCCATACATCAGAAATGAAGATGGCATTTTTGATTAAATTAGAAATATGGGACAGGAAAATGGAGATTTATATTGTCAGGCATGGGGAAACTGTATGGAACAAAGAGAAACGATTGCAGGGACGCACAGATGTTCCGCTTAGTGAGTATGGGCGAGAACTGGCAGAAAAGACAGGCAGAGCATTGAGAAATGTAGAAATAGACAGAATCTATTCCAGTCCTCTTGACAGAGCATATCAAACAGCACTTCTTATCAGAGGCAACAGAGAGATTGAGATTAGAAAGGATGAAAGAATTCTTGAGCTGAATTTTGGTGGTTATGAGGGACAAACTGTAGAAGAACTGGAAAAAAATAATACGATTACTTTTCGATATTTTTTCAGCCATCCTGAATTATATCAACCAGACAAAACAGGGGAATCTCTGGAACAGATTTGTTCCAGAGCGGAGGATTTTATGAAGCATGAAATCGAACCAATGCAGAAAATATGGGAACGGGTAATGATTGTTGCCCACGGAGCAATGAACAAAGCACTGATGTCCTATATAAAAGGAAATGAAATCAAAGATTTCTGGTCCGGAGGACTGCAGAAGAACTGTAATGTGATAATGGTAGATTTAAAACAGGGACAATATCACATAATAAATGAAGTGAATACATTTTATTAGGCAGTTAGATTTGCAAAGTGATTTCCTGTGAAATGAGAAAAGAGGTTATAAAATTGAAAGATAAAATCATCAGTTATTTTAAAGACATATGGGCCAATACAGTGAAGAGAATAACTCTTCTTGTATTTCTTATTGCGCCGCTGGTGGCATATACCATAGCAGAAGCGCTGAATCAAAGGTCAGTGTCCAAGTTTTTCGGCTTTATTACCGGAAGACCAATTACTTTTCTGTTAAACTATTTGATTGTATTATTTACCATGTCATTTGTTTTAATATTGAAAAAAAGAATCGCACCAATGTTTTTAATTGCCTGTATATGGATTGGATTTGGTGTGGCAAATTTCCTGTTAAAATCTTACAGAGAAACACCTTTTTCAGCGAATGACCTTAGAATGGCAACTTCGGTTATGAGCATTATGGACAAGTATTTAAGCGGACCATTTGGATTTTTTTTAATTGTGCTGATTATTGCTGCAATTATTTTGGTAATTTATCTCTGGAGAAAGATACCGAAATATTCTCAAAAAATTAATTATCTCTGGAATATTGCTTTGATTATTTTGATAGGCATTATCACGGTAGGTTCCGCAAATATTGGAATTGCCATAGGAAGTCTGTCCACCAAGTTTCCAAATCTTTCCATTGCTTATCAGGAATATGGATTTGCCTATTGCTTTGCCAATTCTGTGGTAAATGTGGGAGTAAAGAAGCCAAAAGAATACTCAGAGGAAACGATTCAGAAAATCAAACAGAATCTTGACAGTGCGAAAAATGACCCGATAGAGGATGCAAAAACTCCGAATATTATTTTTCTTCAGCTTGAATCATTTTTTGATGTAAACAAGGTAAAGGATTTGGAACTGTCACAGGAGGCTACACCTGTCTTTAATCAGTTGAAAAAGGATTATCCATCCGGATTTTTATATGTCAATAATGTAGGGTATGGAACTGCCAATACAGAATTTGAGATGATGACAGGCATGAATCTGGAGGATTTCGGGCCAGGAGAATTTCCATATAAAACAATTTTAAAGGAATCTACCTGTGAGAGCATTTCTTATGTGCTTCGGGATTATGGCTATACTTCTCATGTAATTCATAATAATAATGCATCTTTCTATTCCAGAAATGAGGTATTTAAAAATCTGGGAATCAATACCTTTACCAGTGTGGAGTTTATGAATCCTACTGAATATACGCCGTTAGATTGGGTAAAGGATTTTGTTCTTACAGAAGAGATTGTAAATGTGCTTGATTCTACGGAGGAACAGGATTTTATTTATACCATATCCGTTCAGGGACATGGAAGTTATCCAACTTATGAGGTTCTTGAGGAGCCGTTAATTAAGGTATCCGGCATTGAGGATGAAGAGAGGCGATATCAGTTTGAATACTATGTAAATCAAATTAAGGAAATGGATGATTTTATCAAAGAATTGACAGAAACGCTTGCAAAATATAAAGAAGATGTCATTCTTGTAATGTATGGAGACCATCTTCCAAGTCTGGAACTGACAGAAGATGAGCTGACAAATGGCAATCTGTATCAGACAGAGTATATTGTATGGAGTAACTTTGGATTTGATATGCCGGACGAGGATTTGGAAACTTTTCAGATTTATCCTAAGATTCTTGAAAAGCTTGGAATTGATGAAGGTGTGATTAATAAGTTTCACAGAATTTATCAAAATGATGAAAATTATCTGGAATCCTTAAAGACTTTGGAATATGATATTTTATATGGAGATAAGTATGTATATGACGGAGAAACTCCATATGTTCCAACAGATTTGCAAATGGGAACTTATCCTTCTGTGATACAGAGTGTAGAACTTGAGGAAAATCCAGAAGAGCATCTTGCCAGTCTGCCAAAGGACCCTGACGCTAAGGAGGAACCGGAGACGGAAACCGGAGAAGATGAAAATATGCGATATTATCTGGTAAAAGGGCAGTATTTCTCACCTTCAAGCAGTGTTTATATTAATGATGAGAAATGTGAAACTATATTTATTAATAAAAATACGCTTCTTGCAAAGGCAGAGGATGTTCAGAATCTTGACCCGTTTACAGTAAAGCATCTATGGAAAAACAGGTCTGTTGTAAGTACTTCGGAGGAATATATTTATATTGCGACGGCGGCAGAGCAGGGAACACAGCCTGTGACAGAGCAGAATACAGAGCCCACAGGTGAACAGGAGACAGAATCGGCAGCAGAACAGAATACAGAATCAGTCACGGAATAGTGGAAATAAATTTCGAGAATAAATAGAGTTGTGAATACTTTGTTCTAATCTAATCGTTCAAAGCATAAAATGACAGTAAGAAAAGATTAGAGAGTGAATATGAGTGTAAATCGAAAACGAAGAGTGATGGCAGTATGGCTAATGATTACTATATTAACGGGCATACTGCCATTTTCCATTTATGCGGAGGAAGATACGGTAAATACAAATGATTTAAGTCTGGATTTGGGTTTGCAGTCAAAGGCGGCAGTACTGATGGAGGCATCTACCGGAACGGTTATTTATGAAAATAATCCTGACCAAGTATTAAGTCCCGCCAGTATTACAAAAATTATGACACTGGTTCTGATTTTTGATGCACTGGAAAGCGGGCAGATTTCTCTGGACGAACAGGTAACTACCTCTGCTCATGCAAAATCCATGGGTGGTTCGCAGGTATTTCTGGAAGAAGGTGAGGTACAGACAGTCGATACATTGATAAAATGTATTATTATTGCATCGGGAAATGATGCATCAGTAGCAATGGCGGAGTACATAGCAGGAAGTGAAGCGGAGTTTGTTCAGAAAATGAATGAAAGGGCAAAGGGACTTGGAATGGAAAATACAAATTTTGAGGACTGCTGCGGGCTGACGGATTCTGACGGACATTATACGACGGCGAGAGATGTGGCCATTATGTCAAGAGAACTGATTACAAAATATCCGGCTATTTTTAATTATTCTACAATATGGATGGAAAATATTACACATGTGACAGCAAAGGGAAGCAGTGAATTTGGGCTGGCAAATACAAATAAGTTATTGAAACAGTACCAGTGGACAACAGGGTTGAAAACTGGTTCTACAAGTAAGGCGAAGTATTGTGTGAGCGCTACGGCAAGGAAGAATGATATTGATTTGATTGCGGTAATTATGGCAGCGCCGGACTATAAAATACGTTTTGCCGAAGCAAGGACGTTGCTGGAGTATGGATTTTCGCATTGTAGTGTGTATAAGGATTTAAATGAAGATAAATTGGAAAGGGTGAAGGTTTCGCTTGGGGTGAGTGAGGAAGCAGAGGTTGAGTATAAGGGGGAGTTTTCCTATCTTAGTACTACGGGGGAGAATGTGAATGAAATTACAAAGAAGATTAGTTTGAAGGAAGAAGCGGAGGCACCCGTGAAAAAGGGGGATGTGATGGGAAGTGCGGAGTATTATTTAGGAGAAACGAAGGTGGGAAGTGTAGATATTGTGGCATCGGAAGATGTAAGGAAGATTGTATTTTTTGATTGTGTGAAAAAATTAGTGAATGCGTTGTGGATATAATTGTGGTATAATGTCATCATACGAAGCGTAGTTGATGACCTATTGCAGTACAAGGAGGATAGGAGTGTTTGAGAGGTGTATCAGAAGGAAGAGGACCTTTTATGGCAGACATCTTCCTTCTGATACTGTGTTTCATAATATTACAGTGAAAAGTAAGGTTAAAAGATATTTAACCGATATAGGTGGATTCTTTGTTAAAGTAAATAAGGGATGAGGTTATTTGGATTTTTACTGTATGGAGGATTTATGTTTTACTTGGTGTTTTTTTGTGTCATTATGATTTTAATTATTTTGTGTAGAAGTTTTTATGAAATTACTCATTTTGTGGTAAAAAGATATGAGTTTGAAAATAGAAATGTTTTGGGAGCGGTGAAGATTTTGTATGTTTCGGATTTACATGAAAGTTGTTTTGGGGAGGAAATTGAGCGTCTTGTTCA